>Ga0209936_1001091_pt1 | contig 15070 bp, 12 predicted proteins | sample SalPonR1_A_D1_MG_FD_185694 | JGI IMG/M metagenome (GOLD analysis project Ga0209936, IMG submission 185694) | Salt pond soil microbial communities from South San Francisco under conditions of wetland restoration - Salt Pond MetaG R1_A_D1_MG... ... | reverse complement strand
AGTTGGGGTTGGCAATGATGTTGCGCCGGCGCGCCCCGGCCAGCGCCTCCGGGTTCACCTCGGGCACCACCAGCGGCACGTCGTCGTCGTTGCGGAAAAAAGAGGTGTTGTCGATCACCATCGCGCCGGCCGCGGCCGCACGCGGCGCATGCGCCTCGGAAACTCCGCCGCCGGCCGAGAACAGCGCGATATCCACGCCCTTGAAATCGCACGCCGCGAGATCGGTGACCACGTGCGAACGGCCGGCGAACTTGATGCGCGTGCCGGCCGAGCGTTCGCTGGCCAGCAGCCGCAGCTCGCCCACCGGGAACTCGCGCGCCTCCAGGCAGGCCAGCATGGCCTCGCCCACCAGGCCGGTCGCTCCGACCACCGCCACCGAATACGTCTTTTTGCCGCTCAAGGTCATGTCTCCGCTTCTGTCTTCGCTGCCGCCTGGTCGCTGAGGACCAGGCCGCGCCACGCCACCGCCGTCGCCGCGGCGGACACCAGCGCCGCCCCCGTCCAGGTCGCCGCCGGTCCCAGCGCCGACCAGGCATAGCCGCTCGCGAGGCTGCCCAGCGCGCCGCCCACGCCGAATCCCAGCGCACTGTACAACGCCTGGCCCCTGCCCTGCAGCCTGCCCGCAAAGGCGCGGTGCACCAGCAGCACCGCCACCGCGTGAAACAGGCCGAAAGCCGCCATGTGCATGGTCTGGGCGACCAGCAGCCAGGGCAGCGAGGCGGCGGCCCAGGCCGTGAGCAGCCAGCGTGCCGTGGTGACCCCCAGGGCGAACACCAGCAGCGGCCGCGAGCCGAAGCGCTCGACCAGGCGCGGCGTGTAGATGAACATCAGGATCTCGGCCGCCACGCCCCACGCCCAGAATGCCCCCGTCGCGCCGGTGCCGTAGCCCAGGCCGTCCAGGTGGATGGTGAAAAACACGTAATAGGTGCCGAAACTCGCCTGCTGCAGCAGGCAGACCAGCAGCAGCGCCGCCACCCAGGGACGCCGCAGCGCGGGCCAGAGTGCCTGCGGATCGTCGCGGGCGGGCGAAGCCGGCGCGCCCGGCACGCGCCAGACGGCGAGCGTGGTGCCGATGACCAGCGCCAGCACCACCAGCGGCACCGCGCTGATGCGCGCGCCCTGGAACACCAGCCCGCCCAGCAGCACCGCCAGGATGAAACCCACCGAGCCCCATAGCCGGATCCAGCCATAGCGGTGCGGGCTCGCGCCAAGGTGGCTGAGCGTGGTGGCTTCGAACTGCGGCAGCAGGCCGCTCCACGGCAGCCCGAACGCCGCCAGTCCGAGCGCGACCGACAGAAAGCCCGATGCGCCGGCCAGCAGCGCCATGCCCGCGGCCGCCAGCAGCGCGCCCAGCCTGAGCGCCAGGTCACGCCGCCCGCTGTGGTCCGCCGCCCAGCCCCAGAGCCCGGGCGCGAGGATGCGCATCGCCATGGGGATCGCCATCAACTGGCCGATCTCCACCGGACTGAAACCCACGTGCTGCAGGTAAAAGGCGAAGAAAGGCACGAACACGCCGATCGTGCCGAAGTAGAACAGGTAGAACAGCGACAGGCGCGGATAGAGGCCGCGCCAGCTGGGCGCCGTCAAGGTCCCGGGCTGCGGCTCATGCGGGCCCGCCGGGGATCAGTGGCGCCCCCGGCTCCACCCCGGCGTTCTGGCCGCGGTCGCGCAGCAGGTGATCCATCAGCACCAGCGCCAGCATGGCCTCGGCAATGGGCGTGGCGCGCACGCCCACGCAGGGGTCGTGCCGCCCGGTCGTCACCACCTCGGCGGCGCGCCCGGCCGTGTCCACCGTACGGCCCGGCAGCCGCAGGCTGGAGGTGGGCTTCAGCGCCATGCTGACGCGGATCGCCTGGCCGGAAGAAATGCCGCCCAGCGTGCCGCCCGCGTGGTTGGACAGGAAGCCCTCGGGCGTCATCTCGTCGCGATGCGCGGTGCCCTTCTGCTCCACCACGGCGAAACCGTCGCCGATCTCCACGGCCTTGACCGCGTTGATGCCCATCATGGCGTGGGCGATATCCGCGTCCAGCTTGTCGAACACCGGCTCGCCCAGCCCCGGCGGCACGCCGGTGGCGATCACGCTGACGCGCGCGCCGATGGAATCGCCCTCCTTGCGCAGCCGGTCCATGTAGCTCTCCAGCTCCGCGACGCGCGACGGGTCCGGGCAGAAGAAGGGGTTGTCATCCACGCTCTCGAGATCCACCGGCTCGAGCACGATCGGCCCCAGCTGCGCGAGCCAGCCGCGAATCTCGACGCCGTGGTGCAGGGCCAGGTACTTGCGGGCGATGGCGCCGGCGGCGACGCGCATCACCGTCTCGCGCGCGCTGGAGCGCCCGCCGCCGCGGTGGTCGCGCCGGCCGTACTTGCGCGCCCAGGTGTAGTCGGCATGACCGGGGCGGAACAGCGCGGCGATCTTCGAATAGTCCTTGGGCTTGGCGTCGACGTTCTCCACCACCAGGCCGATGGGCGCGCCGGTCGTCAGGCCCTCGAACACGCCCGAGAGGATGCGTACCCGGTCGGGCTCGCGGCGCTGGCTGACATGGCGCGACTTGCCGCTGCGCCGGCGCTCCACCTCGCGCTGGAGGTCTTCCTCTTCCAGCGGCAGGCCGGGCGGGCAGCCGTCGACGATGCAGCCGATGGCCGGACCATGGCTCTCGCCGAAGGTGGTGACGGTGAAAGAACGACCGAAAGTATTGCCTGACATCAGCCCAGGTCCTCCGCGGTGAGCAGGAACACGCCGCCGCCGCCGCGCTCGAACTCCAGCCAGGTGAAGGGCAGCTCAGGCCAGGCCTCGGCCACCGCCTCCGCCGAACTGCCGACCTCGACCACCAGCACGCCGCCCGGGTTCAGGTGGGCCGGCGCGCCCTCGAGGATGCGTGCCACCATGTCCAGGCCGGCGGGGCCGGCGCGCAGCCCCAGTTCGGGTTCGTGCTGATACTCGGGCGGCAGGGCCGACATTTCCGCCTCGCCCACGTAGGGCGGGTTGCTGACCACCAGGTCGTAGCGGCGCCCGGCGACCGGCGCCCACAGGTCGCCCTCCAGCAGCATCAGCCGCTCCTCCAGGCCGTGGCGCGCGACATTGCGCCGCGCCACTTCCAGCGCGTCCGGCGAAAGCTCCACCGCGTCCACCTCGGCCGCGGGGAAGGCGAAGGCGCAGGCGATCGCGATGCAAGCGCTGCCGGTGCACAGGTCGAGCACCCGCTCCACGCTGCCCTCTTCCACCCAGGGCGCGAAGCCGCCCTCGATCAGCTCGGCAAAGGGCGAACGCGGCACCAGCACGCGCCGGTCGACGAAAAAGGGCAGCCCCGCGAACCACGCTTCGCCGGTCAGGTAGGGCGCCGGGATCCGTTCCCTGACGCGCCGCTCGAGCAGCGCCAGCACGGCTTCTTTTTCATCCGCCGCGAGGCGCGCGCCGTAGAACTCCCGCGGCAGGTCGTGGTCCAGGTGCAGCGCATGGCGCACCAGCACCAGCGCCTCGTCCACGGCGTTGTCCGTGCCGTGGCCGTAGTGCAGCCCGGCCGCGGCGAAGCGGCTGGCGCCCCAGCGGACGAAATCCGTGATGGTTTCCAGGCTGTGCAATGCCTGCTCGTTCGGACTCACTGGGGACCCCTGGGATGCTTGCCGGCGATCGGTTTCGACATCATAACCGAGGCGCGGCCCGCGGCCGCGGGTGTGAGATAATACCGGCATGCAAAAAACCACGTTCATCGTCATCGCCGTGGTGCTGGCGGTCGCGGCGGCGATCTCCGGCGCATGGTTCGCGGCCCGCCTGGGCGCGCCCCCCGCGCCGCCGGAGCACGCCCGGCTGCTGTCCACGCCCCGGCCGGTGCCGGCCGTGCCCGCGCTGGACCACCGGGGCGCCGACTTCGGCCGCGCGGACTACGAAGGCCGCTGGACCATCGTGTTCTTCGGCTTCACCCACTGCCCGGACATCTGCCCGACGACTCTCAACGTGCTGGCCGGCGCGCGCCGCCTGCTCGACGATCTCCCCGAGGCCGCGCGGCCCGCGGTGACCATGATCTCGGTGGACCCCGGGCGCGACACGCCGGAGCGCCTCGCCGAGTACGTCCCCTTCTTCCATCCCGAGTTTCGGGGCGTCCACGTGCCCGCCCAGCACCTGCCGGAGCTGGCCCGGAGCTTCGGCGCGGCCTACGCCTATGCGCCGCTGGAAGACGAGAACTACACCGTCGACCACACCGCATCGGTATTCCTGGTGGACCCCGAGGCGCGCGTCGCCGGCGTGTTCCCCACGCCGCACACCGCCGAGGGCATTGCAACCGATATGCGCCGTATCATGGACCTGGAGAATCGACGATGAAACTGACCTGTCTCTTCCGCGCCGGCCTGCTTGCCCTGCTGCTGTGCGCAGGCCACGGCGCCCAGGCCGAAACCACGCAGGCCGAAGCGAAGGCCAGCGATGCCGAGAGCCCGGCCGTCACCGACGCCTGGGTGCGCCGCGTGCCGCCGGCCGCCCGCATGACGGCCGGCTACCTGCGCATCCACAATCCGGGGCCGGAACCGGTGGCCATCATCGGTGCGGGCAGCCCCTTCTTCGGCTCGGTGGAGATGCACGGCACGATCACCGTGGACGGCATGTCGCGCATGCGCGAGCACGAACGTCTCGAGGTCCCGGCCGGCGAAACGCTCAGCTTCGAGCCCGGCGGTCTGCACCTGATGCTGATGCAGGCCAGGGAAGCGATCCCCGCCAGCGGCGAGATCCCGTTCACCCTGTTGCTGGAAGACGGCCGCAGCATCGACTTCAGCGCCTCGGTCGGCCAGCCCGGCAGCTGATGCGCGCGACGCTGTTCGTCTGGCTGCAGTGGCTGCTGCCGCAGCACGCCCTGTCCCGCTTCGTCGGCTGGCTGGCGCGTGTCGAGCAGCCGGCGGTAAAGAACCTGCTGATCCGCAATTTCACCAGGCTGTTCAGGGTGGACACCGCCGAGGCGGCCGAAGCCGATCCCGACGCCTATCCCAGCTTCAATGCATTTTTCACGCGCGCCCTCGCGGACGGCGCCCGGCCCATGCCGGAAGCGCCCGCCGCGCTGGCATGCCCGGTGGACGGCAAGGTCAGCGCCTGCGCTGACCTCGAGGACGGGCTGATGCTGCAGGCCAAGCAGTTCCGCTACGAGCTGGAAACCCTCCTGGGCGGCGATACCCCCGAAACGCTCCGGCGTGGCAGTTTCGTCACCGTCTACCTGGCGCCCGGCGACTATCACCGCATCCACGCGCCGGTCGATGCGCGGCTGGTGGAGATGCGCTACCTGCCCGGCGCGCTGTTCAGCGTCAACGGGGCGACCGTGGGCGCCGTGCCGCGGCTGTTCTCGCGCAACGAGCGCGTCAGCTGCCTGTTCGAGACTGCTTTCGGACCCATGGCAGTGGTGCTGGTCGGCGCCCTGAACGTGGGCTCCATGACCACCGCCTGGGCCGGCGACGTCGCCCCCGGGCCGCACCGCCAGGCGCGCATCTGGCGCTATCCGGCGTCCGGCGCGGGCGCCGTGCAGCTAGCCCGCGGCGAAGAGCTGGGACGCTTCAACATGGGCTCCACCGTGATCGTCGTGCTGCCGGAGGCCGGGCCGCGATTCGTGCCGGCCATCAGGGCCGGCGAGCGGGTCCGCGTGGGCGAGATCCTGGCTGCCTGAAGGCTTGCCTGAGGGCCTGCCTGCCCTACCAGTCGACCACGCCCGCCAGCCGCTCCAGTCCCTGCAGGTCGACGCCGTCGAAGCGCGCCGGCTCGGGACTGTCGATATCCAGCACGCCCACGATCGCGCCGGCCGCGTCCCTGATCGGCACGACCACTTCCGAGCGCGAGGCGACGTCGCAGGCGATGTGCCCGGGGAAGGCATGCACGTCGTCCACGCGCTGGCTGCGCGCCTCGCTCACGGCGGCGCCGCACACGCCGCGGCCGGCCGGGATGCGCACGCAGGCCGGCTTGCCCTGGAAGGGGCCGAGCACCAGGGTGTCTTCCTGGAGGAAATAAAAGCCGGCCCAGTTGATGCGCGGCAGCGCATGGAAGAGCAGCGCGGCAATGTTGGCGGCATTGGCCACGCGGTCCGGCTCGCCCGCCACCAGCGCTTGCGCCTGCGCCGCCAGTTCGCCGTAGAAAACCGGCCGGTCGGCATAGTCGGGCCCGTTCAGTTCATGCATCTCAGGCGTCTCCCCAGGGAAAAGCCAGCACCTCGTCGATGTGCGAAGCGCCGGCAAGAATCATGACCAGCCGGTCGAAGCCCAGCGCCACACCCGCGCAGTCGGGCAATCCTGCCGCCAGGCCTGCCAGCATGCGGCGATCCATCGGCGGCGCGACCAGGCCGCGCGTGCGGCGCAGCGCCAGCTCCGCCTCGAAGCGCGCCTGCTGCTCGGCCGGGTCGCCAAGCTCGTGAAAACCGTTGGCCAGCTCCATGCCGCCTAGAAACAGCTCGAAGCGTTCCGCCACCGGCGGCTCGCCGGGCCGGATCCGCGCCAGCGCCGCATGGCTGACCGGAAAATCGTAAACGAAGACCGGCGTCGAGGGGTCCAGCGCCGGTTCCACCAGCACCGCCAGGGCCAGGTCCAGGCACGCCGGCAAGTCGTCCTCGAGCCCCGGCGGCAGCGCCACGCCCCGTGCCGTGAGCGCGCCCGCGAGTTCCGCCGCGCCGGCTTCGAAAGGATCCAGCCCGGCATGCCGCGCGAAGGCCTCGCGGTAGCTGAGGCGCTGCGCGGCGGCCAGCTCGACGCGGCCTTCGGCCAGCACCCGCAGCAGCGATTCGACCTCGTCCATCAGCGTGGCGGCGTTCCAGCCGACCCGGTACCACTCGAGCAGGCTGAACTCCGGGTTATGGCGCCTGCCGCGCTCGGCGCCCCTGAACACGCGCGCCAGTTGCCAGATATCCCCGGAACCGGCCGCCAGCAGCCGCTTCATCGGAAATTCGGGCGAGGTGTGCAACCAGCCGGACAGCTCGCCGCCCGGCGAGCGCGCCGCCAGGCTTTCCAGGTGCAGGTCGGTGGCGGCCGCCGCGGACAGCTGCGGGGTTTCCACTTCCAGCAGGCCGCGCGCCGCGAAGAAGCCGCGCGTCTCGGCCAACAACCGCGCGCGCAGCCTGAGCGTCTTCAGCGAGGCCGCGGGGCGCCAGCCGGGCGTGTCACTTGACGCGGGAGACGTAGGCACCGGTGCGCGTGTCGACGCGGATGACTTCGCCCTCCTCGATGAACAGCGGCACGCGCACGATCGCGCCGGTCTCCAGCTTGGCCGGCTTCTGGCCGCCGGTCGCGGTGTCGCCGCGCACGCCCGGATCGGTCTCGACGATCTTCAGCTCAACGAAGTTGGGCGGCGAGACCAGCAACGGCTGGCCGTTCCACAGGGTGACCTGGGAGAGGTCCTGCTCCTTCAGCCAGTCCTTGGCGTCGGCGACCACGTTGGCGTCCGCCGCGTATTGCTCGTAGGTGTCCGGCACCATGAAGTGCCAGAACTCGCCGTCGTAGTAGAGGTACTGCATGTCCGTCTCGACGACGTCCGCCGCGTCCACGCTCTCGCCGGACTTGAAAGTCTTTTCGTTGACCCGCCCCGTCTTCAGGTTGCGGATGCGCACGCGGTTGAAAGCCTGCCCCTTGCCGGGCTTGACGAACTCGTTCTCGAGGACCACGCAGGGATCGCCGTCCAGCAGGATCTTCAGGCCGGAACGGAACTCGTTGGTACTATAGGTCGCCATTGGTGCACCCGCGGGGTGGTGATTCTGTGGAAGAAGTGATGGTCAATCCGCCCATGATAACGCCCGGCGCCCAAGTCCGTCAGCAGGCGCGTCAGCAGCAGCGTCGCGTGGCGCCCTGGCGGCGCGAGCTGGCCCAGGCGGTCACCGACCCGGCGGAGTTGCTGGACCTGCTCGGCCTGGATGCGGCCCTGCTGCCGGCTGCGCGCCGCGCCGCGAAGCTGTTCGGGTTGCGGGTGCCGCGGCACTTCATCGCGCGCATGCGCCGCGGCGAGCCGGACGATCCGCTGTTGCGCCAGGTGCTGCCGCTGGCCGAGGAATGCGAGGCGGTTGCGGGCTTCCGCCCGGATCCGGTGGGCGACCTGCAGGCGGCCCGCGCGCCGGGGGTCCTGGCCAAGTACCGGGGCCGCGCCCTCCTGATGACCACCGGCGGGTGCGCGGTCAACTGCCGCTACTGTTTCCGTCGCGACTTCCCCTACGATGCCGGCGCGCTGACCCCGGCGCGGCTGGCGGGCGCGGTGGACGCGCTGGCCGGCATGGAGGGGCTCGAGGAAGTGATCCTTTCCGGCGGCGACCCGCTGTCCTTGCCCACCGCGCGGCTGGCGCGCATCGGCGAAGCGCTGCAGGCGCTGCCGGGCCTGCGGCGGCTGCGGATTCACACCCGCACGCCCGTCGTGTTGCCGGCGCGCGTCGACGGCCAGCTGCTGGACTGGCTGCGGGGCCTGCCCTGGCGCGCGGTGGTCGTGCTGCACGTCAACCATCCGCGCGAGCTGTGCGAGGACGTTCGCGAGGCGCTGGCCGCGCTGGCCGACGCCGGTGCGACGCTGCTCAACCAGTCGGTGCTGCTGCGCGGCGTGAATGACAACGAAAACACCCTGGCGGAGCTGTCCGAGGCGCTGTTCGAGGCCGGGGTGCTGCCCTATTACCTGCACCTGCTCGACCGGGCGAGCGGCACGGCGCACTTCGAGGTGGACACGGCCGATGCTGCCAGTCTGCACACCGCGCTGCAGGCGCGCCTGCCGGGCTACCTGGTGCCCCGGCTGGTGCGCGAAATCGAGGGGGCGCCGTGCAAGACGCCGCCGGACGCGGTCCGCGCTTTCCCGGAGCGGTGCTAGAATCCCGGCCTGCAGGCGAGAGGACCAGTAGTTGAGCGAAACCACCGCCGTTCCCGTCATCGTGCTGAGCCGGCAAGACGACAATGCCGAGGCCGTCAACCGATTGCTGCGCAACAGCGGCCGCGCGGCGCACGTGGAGCGCCTCGACGACGCCGGCGACCTGGCCGACAAGCTCGCTGCGGGCGGCTGCGAGTTGCTGGTGGTGTTCGCCGATGAAAGCGACGAGTTGTTGTTGACCGCAGCCGCCGTGCTGGAAGCGGCGGGCTTCGACCTGCCGCTGCTGAGTTGCCGCGAGTCGCTGGACGAAGACACCATCGCCGGCGATATCGCCGCGGGCGCGCAGGACGCGATTACCCTGCAGCGCCAGGACCGCGCCACCGCCGTGCTGGAGCGCGCGCTGCGCACGGGCCGGCTGGAGCGCGCGCTGAATGCGGCCGTGGGCAGCGCCTCGAGTTACCGCGAGCAGCTGCGCCGCGTGGTGGCCGGCACGGCCGATGCGCTGGCGCACGTGGCCGAGGGCATCGTGCTGGACGCGAACCAGGCCTGGGCGCAGCTGTTCGGCTTCGCGGACGAAGCCGCGATGCCCGGGCTCACTTTCATGGACCTGTTCTCGCCGGAGCACCAGCCCGCCATCAAGGGCGCCCTGGTCGCCTGCGCGCAGGGCCGCTGGCCGCCCCAGGGCATCAAGGCGACCGGCATCACGCGCCACGACAAGCCCGTCGCGCTGCTGCTCGAACTGGAGCCGGCGAGTTTCGACGAGGAGCCCTGCGTGAGGGTGCGTGTTCCGGCCCGCCCGGAGGAAGACGAAGACGCGCTGACGCAGCGGCTGGAGTCGGCGCTGCGACTCGACCAGGCAGCCGGGCTTTACGGGCGGCGCTACCTGCTGGAATGCCTGGAGGCGCGCCTGCGCGACGATCCGCCCGCGGGCGTGCAGGCGCTGGTGGTCTTCCGCATCGACGATTTCCTGAACAGCCAACGCCAGATCGGGGTCAAGGGGCTGGACCTGGTGCTGGCCGGGCTGGCCGACCTGCTGCGCGACGCCGTGCATGCGCGTGACCTCTACGGCCGGCTGAGCACCAACGAGTTCGCGGCCTTCATCGCGCGCGGCACGCGCCGCGACCTGAAGGCGTGGGCCGCCAGCATCATCTCCAAGGTGTCGCGCACGCTGTTCGAGGCCGGCGGCAAATCGGTCTCGCTGTCGGTCAGCGCGGGCATCGCCATCGCGGACCGCAGCGGCCTGGAGCTGGATACGCTCTACTCCGAAGCCAGCGACACGCTGACCAAGGCGGCGGAGTTGTCGACCGGCCAGGTGGGCATGAGCCGGCACGAGGAAGACTCCACCCGCATGGAAGAGATGGACGACTTGTGGGTGAAGCGCATCAAGCGCGCGCTGATCGAGAACCGTTTCCGGCTGGCCGACCAGCCGATCGCGAGCCTGACCGGCGCCGACCAGGACCTGCACGACCTGTTCGTGCGCATGGTGGACGAGCAGGGCGAGGAGGTGCTCCCGAGCCAGTTCATGCAGGTCGCCGAACGCAACCGCATCGTCAAGAACATCGACCGCTGGGTGATCGGCGCCGCCATCGCCTACTGCCGGGCGCGGCCGGGCGCCGTGGTGTTCGTGCGCCTCTCCCGGGACACCATGCTGGACACGATGCTGCCGGCGTGGCTGGAAACCTGCAGGAAGAACGCCAAGCTGGCCGAGAACGTGATCGTCTTCCAGGTCGCCGAGGACGTCGCCGCCAGCCACCTGAAGCAGACGCTGGACATGGCGAAGCGGCTGCACAAGATCGGCTTCGGTTTCTCACTGGAGGGCTTTACCGCCAGCCCCAGTTCATCGCAGCTGCTCGGTCACCTGCCGATCGACTACCTCAAGATCGACGGCTCGCTGATGCAGGGCCTGGCCGGCGACGAGCCCCTGCAGGAGCGCGTCAGGCTGATCGCGCAGGAAGCGAGCGGCCGCGACATCAAGACCATCGCCGAGCGCGTGGAAGACGCCAATACCATGGCCGTGCTGTGGCAGCTGGGGGTGCACTACATCCAGGGCTACCAGGTCAGGGAGCCCGAGGTGGTGCTGGCCGCCGATTAAGGCGCGTGAGCCGGGCGCGGTCTTCTCAGCCGTCCACCTGCAGGTCGTCCACCTTGCGCCAGCCGCGCGGCAGCAGGCCGCCGCGCCGCGCGCGCTCTCCGCTGTAGGCTTCCAGGTCGCGCGGCTTGAGCGTCATGGTGCGCTGGCCGCAGAGCACGCGCAGCGAGGCGCCGGGCGGCAGTACCACCGCCGCCACCATGGCCTCCTCGCCGGCCTTGAACTTCTTGCTGTCGATGCCGAGCATCTTGTTGCCGCGGCCGCGCGCCAGCTCCGGCAGCTCGGCGGCCGGGAAACACAACAGCCGACCGGCATCGCTGGCGGCCGCCACCCATGCACCCTCCTCCGCCGGCGCCGGGCAGGGACGCAGCACGCGGGCCGAGCCGCTCGCCTTGAGCACGTGCTTGCCGCTGCGATTGCGCGAGGCGAGATCGGCGAGCCTGGCGAGAAAGCCGTAGCCGTCCGAGCTCGCCAGCAGCCAGCGGTCCTCCGGCGCGCCGATCAGCGCGCCTGCGAAGCTGGCGCCGTCGGGCGGATTCAGCCGGCCGGACAAGGGCTCGCCCTGGCCGCGGGCCGACGGCAGGCCGTGCGCCGGCAGGCTGTACACCCGACCGGTGCTGTCGAGGAACATGGCGGCCTGGTTGCTGCGGCCGCGGGCCGCCGCCAGGAAGGCGTCGCCGGAGCGATAGTTCAGCGCCAGCGGGTCTATGTCGTGGCCCTTGGCCGCGCGCACCCAGCCGCGTTCCGACAGCACGATGGTGACCGGCTCGGCCGGCAGCAGCGCGGTCTCGTCCAGCGCCTGGGCGGCGGCGCGCTGCACGATGCGGGTGCGCCGCTCGTCGCCGTATTTCTTCGCGTCCGCGTCCAGCTCGTCGCGCACCAGCCGCTTGAGACGCGTCTTGCTGTTGAGCAGCTTCTGCAGCCCATCGCGCTCGGCGGCCAGCTCTTCCTGCTCGCCGCGGATCTTCATCTCCTCCAGCTTGGCGAGGTGGCGCAGCTTCAGCTCCAGGATGGCCTCGGCCTGTGTTTCCGAAAGCCCGAAACGCTTCATCAGCACCGGCCGCGGCTTGTCCTCGCTGCGGATGATGTGAATCACCTCGTCGATGTCCAGGTAGGCGATCAGCAGGCCTTCCAGCACGTGCAGCCGCGCCTCGACCTTCTCCAGCCGGTGCTGCAGCCGGCGCGTCACGGTCTGCATGCGGTAGTCCAGCCATTCGGCCAGCAGGCCGCGCAGGTCCATTACGCGCGGCCGGCCGTCCAGGCCGATGATGTTCATGTTCACCCGCACCGTGCGCTCCAGGTCGGTGGTGGCGAACAGGTGCGCCATCAGCGCCTCGCAATCGACGCGGTTGGAGCGCGGCACGATGACCAGCCGGATGGGATTTTCATGGTCGGACTCGTCGCGCAAGTCCTCGACCATGGGCAGCTTCTTCGCGCGCATCTGTCCGGCGATCTGCTCCAGCACCTTGTTGCCGGAGACCTGCCAGGGCAGCTCCGGCACGATGATCTCGCCGTCTTCCTTGCGCCAGCCGGCGCGCAGCCTGAGCGTGCCGTTGCCGCTTTCGTAGATGGCGCGGATGTCGGCCGGCGGCGACACCAGTTCGGCGCCGGTCGGGAAGTCCGGACCCTGCACGTGGGCCAGCAGCTCGTCCAGCGTCGCCCTGGGGTGTTCCAGCAGGTGGATGCAGGCCGCCGCGACCTCGCGCAGGTTGTGCGGCGGGATGTCCGTGGACATGCCGACCGCGATGCCGGACGCGCCGTTCAGGAGCACGTTAGGCAGTCGCGCAGGCAGGCGCACGGGCTCGTTGAGCGTGCCGTCGAAATTCGGCTGCCAGTCGGTGGTGCCCTGGCCCAGCTCCGACAGCAGCGTGGCGGCGTAGGGCATCAGCCGCGCCTCGGTGTAGCGCATCGCCGCGAAGGACTTGGGGTCGTCCGGCGAGCCCCAGTTGCCCTGCCCCTCGATGACCGGGTAGCGGTAGCTGAAGGACTGCGCCATCAGCACCATGGCCTCGTAGCAGGCGGAGTCGCCGTGCGGGTGGAACTTGCCGATCACGTCGCCGACCGTGCGCGCCGACTTTTTCGCCTTCTGCCCGGCGGACAGGCCCAGCTCGCTCATGGAATAGACGATGCGCCGCTGCACCGGCTTGAGGCCGTCGGTGATGTGCGGCAGGGCGCGGTCGAGGATGACGTACATCGAGTAATCGAGATAGGCCTTCTCGGTGAACTCCTTAAGCGGCAGGCGCTCGACGCCCTCGAAATCCAGTTTCAGCTCTCTCACGGCGTCACCTCGGCGAGGTTGCCCTTGGACTGCAGCCAGTCGCGCCGGTCGGAGGCGCGCTTCTTGGCCAGCAGCATGTCCATCAGCTCGCGGGTCTGGTCGCCCTCGTCCAGCGTGAGTTGCACCAGCCGCCGCGTCTCCGGCGCCATGGTGGTCTCGCGCAACTGCAGCGCGCTCATCTCGCCCAGGCCCTTGAAGCGCGTCACCGTGACCTTGCCCTTCATCTTCTCGGCCTCGATCCGGTGCAGCACGCCGCGTCGCTCGGCGTCGTCCAGCGCGTAGAAGACCTGCTTGCCGACGTCGATGCGGTACAGCGGCGGCATCGCGACATAGACGTGGCCGGCGTCCACCAGGGGCCGGAAGTGCTGCAGGAACAGCGCGCACAGCAGGGTGGCGATGTGCAGGCCGTCGGAGTCGGCGTCGGCGAGGATGCAGATGCGGTTGTAGCGCAGCCCGCGCAGCTGGTCCGAGCCCGGGTCCACGCCGAGCGCGATGCTGATGTCGTGCACTTCCTGGGAGGCCAGCACCTGCGAAGGCTCCACCTCCCAGGTGTTGAGAATCTTGCCGCGCAGGGGCATCACCGCCTGGAATTCGCGGTCGCGCGCCTGCTTGGCCGAGCCGCCGGCCGAGTCGCCCTCCACCAGGAACAGCTCCGAGCGCGCCGGGTCCTGCGCGCTGCAGTCGGCCAGCTTGCCGGGCAGCGCCGGGCCGCTGACGACGCGCTTGCGCACCACCTTGCGGCTGGATTTCAGGCGCGCGCTGGCGTTGCTGATGGCCAGGTTAGCGATGTGCTCGCCCGCCTCTGGGTGCTGGTTGAGCCAGATGGCGAGCGCGTCCTTCACCGTGCCGGAAACGAAGGCGGCGCACTCGCGCGAGGACAGCCGCTCCTTGGTCTGGCCCGAGAACTGGGGGTCCTCCAGTTTTACCGAGAGCACGTAGCTGACCTGCGCCCAGACGTCGTCCGGGGTCAGGCGCACGCCGCGCGGCAGCAGGTTGCGAAACTCGCAGAACTCGCGCAACGCCTCGGTCAGGCCGGCGCGAAAACCGTTCACGTGGGTGCCGCCGAGGATGGTGGGAATCAGGTTCACGTAGCTCTCGGCCACCGGCTCGCCGCCCTCCGGGAGCCATGCCAGCGCCCAGTCTGCGGTCTCCGTGCCGCCTTCCACGCTGCCTGTGAACGGCTCGGCCGGGATGGTGGTCGTCTCGCGCAGCGCCTCGCCCAGGTAGTCGCCAAGGCCGCCCTCGTAGCGCCAGCGCTCGGTCTCGTCCTCGGCCTCGACGTGCAGCACGACCTCGAGCCCGGGACAGAGCACGGCCTTGGCGCGCAGCAGGTGCTTCAGGCGCGGCAGCGAGAATTTCGGCGAATCGAAATATTTCTCATCCGGCCAGAAGCGGATGATGGTGCCGGTGTTGTTCTTGCCGACCGTGCCGACCTCCTCCAGCCCGCCGGCCGGCTCGCCGCCGCGAAAGCTCATGTTGTACTCGCGCCCGCCGCGACGGATCCACACCTCGAGGTTGCGCGACAGCGCGTTGACCACGGACACGCCCACGCCGTGCAGGCCGCCCGAGTAACGGTAGTTCTTGCCGGAGAATTTGCCGCCGGCGTGCAGGCGCGTGAGGATCAACTCGATGCCGGGGATGGCTTCCTGGGGGTGGATATCCACCGGCATGCCGCGGCCGTCGTCCTCGACCTGCAGCGAGCCGTCGCGGAACAAGGTCACGGTGATGCGCTTGCAATGGCCGGCAATGGCCTCGTCCACGCTGTTGTCCACCACCTCCTGGGCAAGGTGGTTGGGACGCGTGGTGTCGGTGTACATGCCGGGCCGGCGCCGGACCGGATCGAGGCCGCTGAGGACCTCGATGGAAGAGGCGTTGTAGTCCTGAGTCATGGGTTCCCTGCGATCCCGGGCAA
>Ga0209936_1001088_pt1 | contig 15080 bp, 13 predicted proteins | sample SalPonR1_A_D1_MG_FD_185694 | JGI IMG/M metagenome (GOLD analysis project Ga0209936, IMG submission 185694) | Salt pond soil microbial communities from South San Francisco under conditions of wetland restoration - Salt Pond MetaG R1_A_D1_MG... ... | reverse complement strand
CTGCAGAATAGGGATCAATCCACCCTGCTTTGCCTTCCAGGGGGCAACAATTTCCCTGGTCCTGTCCGCCACCTGTTCCTTAGAGTACGCCATAATTTCCCTCCTCGATTATATATTTTCATGTTGTTCTATTATCTGGGTTGTCTTACATTTTTGATCTTGTTTAGGGAAGTGAGTAAAATATTTAAAAAATTAAAGCAAGTTGATAACTACAAAAAATTACTTTTTTCACAAGGTACTTTTCAAATATTAACATTACATACCTGAAGACACAATAATATATACAATATACAAATATTGTGATTTTTAAAAAGGATATTCTGTCTATTGTGAACAAACCTTTTAAGTGTAGGAAAAATGAAAATGTTACATATATTTGGCAAGTCTTGCCGTTGCGATATAACACAAAATAGAAAAAGCAGGATACGCAGATCGTCCATACTTCTATTTTTGATTTTGGATTGCCGATTTTGGATTAACCCCCAACCCCGTTATATCAGGTTTCGTGGGGTTCGTGGGGTTTCGTTTCGATGGGCTAAAGCCCATCCTACATTTCTTTGGCAAATCCTACATTGACTGAAGCACCCCTGTAAAAATTATTTTTTAACCGCAGGGACCCTTCGGGCCCACGCAGAGAGCACAGAGGAGTTCAGGATCAAAGTCAAAGACTGCTCACCACAGAGGTAGATCTGAGTAAGATCTGAGGAGGTCAAGGTCAAAAGCTAACCGCAGAGTATCGCCGAGTACACGCATAGTCTCGAAGAGGAAACCAAGGGCTATTCAACCCAGGATATCTGAGCAAAATGGATCCCTTGCTCATCCAGCAATAATCAATTCCCAGGTAAAATATAAATATCTTCCCTGTTCATTGCTTTATTGCTATCAAAAATATACTTCGTATTTTTTCATATACGTCCTGGGTTTCAATATGAATCATAAATCCATCTAGGCAATTAATCCCATATGTTCAGGACATCTGGTCAAAACAAAAAATGTTTTGCTCTTAGGTAATCGCAAATGTCCCTGGAAACTCTTACGATCTTTCATGTCCATTTTCTTATTACCACGAAAAAAGGAACGACTCTTTTTTTCGTGCATGTCCAGGGTTTCATAATAGAGTGTCATCATTCATATAAATTAAAGGAGGTTTTAGGAGATCTGAGCAAAGTATTTTTTAACTTTGCCCGCATGCAAGTAGATATGCAAGGTTATGGAATGATATTTTCAACACAGGGTATAATACAAAAGTGATGAAATCACTTTCCGGGTAATGGAAAAATCTGAAAAAAGAATTAGCTTTCAGATAGGCAAAATTGAAAAAACCTGGCTCAGTTGCATATTTTTAACGCCTGAAGATTCTGTATTGAAGACCCGTGACATACAGAAAAAATAAGATTTCATTTTTCTGGGCAATGAGTCAATGAGCAGGTAAAATCGATATTTTACATGAGAATTGAGTATTGCCTGGAAGGACAAAAATGTTTTCTTTTGTCCGTATGTCACGGGTTGAAAGGCCCTTGACCTGGGTCTCCTCCGCGTTACTCTGCGCAACCTCTGCGCCCTCCGCGGTCAGCTTTTGATCTTGACTTCCTCAGATCTTCCTCCGTGATCTCCGTGGTGAATAGCCTTTGACCTTCTCTGCGGTTAATAGTATTTTAAGTTCTTGACTCTTATGTTACGTGAAAAACAGGTCCGCACTTTTCTCGTTTTCATTTATTGCTCAGGCAGATTTTTAAAGTTACAGGATCGTCCCTGTGTTGTAGAATAAATATAGTTACACTGTATTCCAATAGCTGAATGAATAGTCGGATACATATTTATTCATGGAGGTGTTTTTATCATGGTATGCAAAAGAAATTTCCCGATTCCGGCAGTCATAATTATGGTGCTCATGTTACTCTTTTTATCAGTGTCCGTTTCCTCTGCTGCAATGGGAAGCATTGAAGATGTCGTTTACAGGGGTATTACCAGTGATATAGCAGGAACAGACGGAAGTTTCCAGCCTGACTCAGTTGCTGACCCGTGTTTTTCAGTTACTATTACAGGTGCCGGTGCTTTAACCGGTTTTTCTGTAAGGACAGAAGATGGCAGCGTTATCTGGGATTCGTCTCCAGGGGCGGGAGAATGGGCCCTTGCAGTTGAAGACAGTGACGGTGACATGATCAACAAGGGAGGTTCTGCAGGAATAGTTCCCTTCATCCTTGGGGCTTCTTTCAGGCTTTATCCGGGAAATGATGGTTTTTTCGAGACCAGAACGCGAAAATACATTGTAGAAGTCCGGTTTGTCGATGGATCATCCACATCTTCAACAGTGGAGGTAAAGGCGGTCAAAGAGGAACCCCAGCCTGTTGACGAAGAAGGCCAGCCGGCAGGGAATACCTATGCATATCTCAGTGGTTTTTCAGAAAGAGATCTTGCAGGACCAGACGAGTCTCTTGCACCGGATGGAAATGATGATGTCATGATAGTGCTCCAGCTCGTTGGCAATTTCACTGTATCATCACTTGAAGTCCGGAATGCTACAGGACGTTTCTCTGTTTGGGATACCGTACCCTCTAATGGCAGATGGTCTCTTGTCGTAACGGACGATCAGGGGAATATACTTAACAATACGGATGGTTCTTTCAGTTACGGCATATCTGATTCGAAAAAATTCAAGCTTCTGTTTGCTGATAATGGGTCTGTTGAAGCAGGAGATACCACGTACAAGGTTATAGTCAGATTTAACGACGGTAACATGATCGAGGTTCCGGTCAATACGCAGATAACAGGAAGCATCACACCTCTTCCCGGGTTACAGCTTGCAGAAAAGGAAAATTCGGCAATTTTCTACGGAAAGGCTGATGGGCAAAGCGGAGCAAATATCCCGGAGATAATGCAATATGAGAATGACTATGTTTCAGCCTCGGAGAATATCTCCAGGGATGGTTATCCTGACTGGGGCATGGCCTTTACTCCCGGTTTTGAAGGGAAGATAATTTCCTTCAAGATCAGGAACGAAGGTGGAGAATTCGGTGTCTGGGATACTCTCCCGGATAACGGCAGATGGGCTATAGCTGTTACAGATGATTACGGCCAGCTTCTCAATGAAAGCAACGGAAGTATCGATATCGATGTTGATCCTGGTTCAAGAATATGGTTATGGATAGCAGATAACGGCTCTCTTGGAAACAGCAGCATAGATCATGTCGTAACAGTTATGACAGATCAGGGTGAGACTTATACCATTAAGGCGGATAAACATCAGTCATTTGCAGAGATCAAACCACAGGTCAAACCGCAGGTCATACCCGATCTTCCGAAACTGATCGAGTTCAAGGCAAGATATATTGAAAAGTCAATGAAGGATCGGGTTGGTAAATATGATCGTATCAAAAGTGACTCCAACAGGGATGTGAAGATACGGATATATGTGGAAGGTCTTGATGGGACTATAAAAGAAGTTATCCTCAAAGATTCCATGGAAATGGACATGAGATGGGATACGGTCCCCGACAATGGTAGGTGGGCCATCCTTGTTACTACGACAGGAGAAACCCCTCTTAACAATACCGATGGGAGTGTCTCAATTCCTGTAAAAGGCAAAAAATTACTTTTGCTGTGGGTGGCGGATAACGGTAAACTGAGCAGCGGGGAAGTTCCATTTGAAGTACTTCTGAGAACAGAAGACGGCCGGGTACTATCAGCTCCTCTGGATAGATAGGATAAAATATAGAAAATAGTGGAGGCATGACAGACTTTATGATCACAATTCGAAAAACAGCAGTTTTACTGTCGCTATGTATTATTTTATTATTTTCGATCTCCTTTTCTGCTTCTGCATCTGATGAGATCAGGTTTTCATGCCCCCAGAAGGTTTTCCTTGGAAAACCTTTCAGCGTTAGTATCTCTACTGAAAAAAAGCTGGATACCGTCTCGGTAGAATGGCTTGACAATGTCAGTATTACGAATGCTGTTACAGGTGATGATGGTCTTTCAAGGGCCAGTTTCCTTCTCGGTACCGATGTTTCAAGTGATTCGGCGGGGTCAAGGCTTCTTGCTGTTCATCTTGTATCGGATGAAAGGACAGTTTCTTTCAGCTGGCAGATCAAGGTCCTGCCAATGACCTATCCTGAAGAGCATTTTTCTGTAAGCCAGGAGATGATAACTCCGCCTTCAGAATTGAGATCCAGGATCCTCCGTGAAAAAGAAATGGTAAGGAAGGCTCTTTCCTCCGATAGCCCGGATCGTTGGTGGAACCTTCCTTTCAGTATTCCTGTCGAGGGTAAGGTCACAAGCTGTTATGGAAAAAAACGGGTTCTCAACGGTACTAAACATTACAGACACAATGGACTCGATCTCAGAGCCATTAACGGGACACCCGTAAGAGCGGTTGCAGATGGCAGGGTCGTCCTTGCACATGATCTTTATTTCTCGGGTAAGTCCGTATTTTTACATCACGGAAATGGCGTCGTATCGATCTATTGCCATCTCTCCAGAATAGATGTGGAGGAGGGGCAGTCCATAGCCGCAAAGGGCCTGGTCGGGCTTTCAGGGAGTACAGGGAGGGTCACCGGACCTCATCTTCATCTGGGGATCAGCTTGAATGGTCATAAGGTTGACCCGGAGCCACTGTTTAAAACTGATCCAGTTGAGAATGTGGAACATGAATTAAATGTTTTCTGATAAGGTCTTCTTGAAATTATGATATTGCTCATATTGTTATCTTTACTTTTAGTTTTCCTTATCGTCTGGTGGATATATTCAGACCTTGATAGTATTTTTTTCAATCCAGACAGAATAATTTACCCAGTTTGCCAGCGCTCAGACCTGAACTATTCCGATGTTTATATCGGTTCGGAAGAGAATATGCTTCATGGCTGGTTCGTTCATTCACCCAACAAAACCACTGATCTTGTACTTTTTGTCTGCCATGGTACCAAGGGCAATCTCACAACTCCATTTCGAGTTGACCTGACAAGAACTCTTTCAATGACCGGCATGGACCTGTTCATTTTTGATTATAGAGGAACAGGAGAAAGTTCGGGGAAGATAAGCAGGGAAAGTGTTCTTGCTGATGCTTCAAGGGCATGGGATCATCTTGTAAAGGAGAGGGGTATAACCGCTGACAGGATAATTGTATTTGGAAGATCTCTCGGCGGTCCTGTGGCAGCCTTTCTCGCATCTGTAAAAATGCCGCATTTGCTTGTTCTTGAGTCTACATTTCCAGTCCTGAGCGAGGAAGTTTCATCATTTTTGCCCTCATTTCTGAGCCCTCTGGCCAAAAATGTATTAGGTCAAAGATTCAATACCCAGAAACATTTGAGAAACGTTTCATGTCCGGTGGTCTTTCTTCACGGTGACAGAGACCGTCTTGTGCCTTACAGGCTTGGGAGAAAAGTCTTTGAGAATTATTCTTCACAAAACAAGATATTTGTAACCATGAAAGGTCTTGGCCACAAAGGTTTTTATGTTGAGCGGGAAAAGTATATTGATTCATTTCTCGAAGGACTGAAAAGGTCTGGCCTTCAATTTTAGATTTCGGATTGCCGATTTTGGATTAACCCAACAAACCCTGTGATATCAGGTTTAGTGGGTTTCGTAGAATGGGCTGGTTTCCCATCGGGTTATCGGGTCAAAGGTTTTAATTTTTGTAACCATATATTGATAGGATTCGTAGGGTGCGCTTTAGCGCACCAGGAAACCGGGTACAAATGGTGCGTTGACCTCGCACCGAAAGGTTTGTATTTCGTAGTATTTCGTAGTATTTCGTAGTATTTCGTAGTATTTCGTAGGGTGCGCCCTTTTCGCACCGTTCCTTCTTCAATGTTCCTAAGGCAGGCACAGGTGCCTGCCTTGGAGGCTATTATTGCATGAAGATTTTAAGAATTAATGCATTATTCTTGAAACCCTGGAAATATAAAAAATCTACAGAGTAAACCCTTAGGCTAATAGCATTACAGTAGGGTGGGCTTCAGCCCACCGCAAGGGTTTGTCCCGGGTTATTCTTGAATATATAAATTATGATATTTTCCAATGAGGCCCTGGACGTGTCTGAAAAAAGAATTAGTTTCGTAGGATGGGCTGGTCTCCCATCAGGTCAGTCTATTTTAGATTTTGGATTTCCGATTTTTGATTAAGCCCACAAACCCTGCCAAACCATGCTCTTAAAGTTTCCGTAGTTTCCGTAGGATGGGCTTTAGCCCATCGATAAGGGGTTTTGGTTTTGATGTTATTTATGGAACGACAGGAACTGATGGGAGGTCAGCCCATCCTACGACTTGCTTCCTCAGGGTCTGATGGGCTGAAGCCCATCCTACATTTCTTTGGCAAATCCTACATTGACTGAAGCAGTCCTGTAAAACTATTTTTTTAACCGCAGGGAGCCTTCGGGCCCACGCAGATAACGCAGAGTAGTTCAGTATCAAATACAAAGACTGCTTACTACGGAGGTAGATCTGAGTAAGATCTGAGGAGGTCAAGGTCAAAAAAAGGCTTGACTTTCAACACGGTATCTTTGCGGTTAAACAAGTTTTTATCTTTTGACTGAAATCTTGCGTGAAAAATAGACCCGCATTTTTCTCGTATTCCTGGGTTTGCTCATATGCACTACTCAGATCTTCCTCCGTGTCCTCCGTGGTGAATAGCCTTTGACCTTCTCTGCGTTGGCTCGCAGAGCCAGCTGCGCTCTCAGTGGTTAAAGTATTTATCTTCCCCTTTGTATTTCAGCAGTTTTGTATTATGACTATTTTTGACTATACTGAGGTATAATCTTTTATCGGAGAAATAAGCTCTTTTTACCAAAAAATCATTTTTGGAGTGAAAGAAACATGGCTCTTATTTTCAGATTGATAAGACTTGCTTTACCTCTGATCATTGGATTCCTTTTGATCAGACTAGTGAGGAATCTCGTTACCACCTTTGGATCTGGAGGATATACATATCAGGGTAACAGCAGCAGTTCCAGTAATGGACAGAGCGGCCCCTCAGCAGGAAAGCAGAGGGCTAACGTAGACCCTTACACCGTTCTTGGCTGCAGAAGACGGGATTCTGATGAAGATATCAGAAAATGTTACAGAAAGATGGTGGCGAAGTACCATCCGGATAAGTTCATAGGACAGGAACTCGATGACGAGTTCATTGAGCTCGCTACCATGCGTTTCAAGGAAATTCAGAATGCTTATGACCAGATACGCAAAATGCGGGGGATGCATTGATGAAGGGCCTCGACGGTTCTCTTCATGCACATACCATCATAGTGGTATTCTGTTATCTTATAAAAGATGGAAACATCCTTCTAATTAAACGTAACAGGGAGCCTTACAAGGGAGATATAACGATACCTGGAGGTAAAAAGGAAAAAGGCGAGACCTCTTTTGATGCCTGTGCCAGGGAGATATTAGAGGAGACCGGACTGGAAGTTACTTCTGCAAGGTTTGCCGGAATGGTTAATAATTTTTCCCCTGATCCTTCTCAGGAGGTACTCTCTCTATATTTTGTTGCCGATTCGTTTTCAGGAGTCGTAAACTCCAGCGATGAGGGGTATATGCAATGGTATCCCCTTAAGGAGAGTTACCAGCTTGAAAATATCAGTCCATTCTACCGGTTGTTGTCCCCTTATGTTCTTGACCCGGGCAAAAGAGTTTTTCATGGTTTTATACGTGTTGATAACGATGGAAAAATTACAGGCTCAGAATTACTTCACTTCTGATAGCCAATATCAATATATTTATGTTATAATATTTTCGCTATATGAAACATAGGATAATTGCACAGGAGGCAGTTTTCCGGTTTTTTGAAAGGTCGTCCGGGGGGGACGACCTTTCTGTTCTTACATTATTGTTTAAGAAGTTCTTTTACTGCATCTCTTATCTCTTGTACTTCCTTATCAAGTTCACTGGCGATATCTTTCAGAGGTTTATCAACAGGCAGATCTGAAGGCCAGCCAGCTTCCTCGAAAACATTACTGCCATCAAGCCCGTAGCTTTGAGATATTTCCTGCATTGTGCTGCTTCCTCTTATTTCATCAGGGGATAATTTAGTTTCCATTGAGATCCCAGGTTCCTCTACGGAGATGTCATGTTCTTCAAGGTATATTTCCAGAGCTTCTTTTACCTCTTCATCATTAACTCCTTCTATTTCTTTCATAGGGACGTCTAAAGGTGCATCGGAAGCAATATTGCCTCCTTCCATAACTTCTTCCACACTCAGTCCAAGAGTTTCTGCGACCTGTTCGATGGTCATCCATCCGTAAACCGAATCCACAGGGGATGTTTCCATCTGCAGTTTCGTTGGAGTGGCCCAGGTCTGCCATATGCCTGTAGCTTTCGAAATACCGTAAACACCGAAGAAGATAAATAATCCTGCTATTCCGACAGTTATTGTCTTAAAGGACCTGCTTCCTGTTCCGAAAAACAGTGCTTTTTCCCTGGGGCAGCCCTCTACGCATCTCCCACAGGAAATACATTCTCCGCTCTCAACTTTTTCAACAGCTTCAGGGTCAAGTCTGACTGGGCATTCTCTGGAACAGATATGACAGTTAATGCAATGGTCCTCGCTCCTTCTTACCTTTATCAGCGAGAGCTTCTGGAGGGGTGCGAGCAAAGCCCCAAGAGGACATAAATATCTGCACCAGAATCTTTCAATATAAAGGCTTGCAAAAATAACAGTTCCGAACAGTACGACGAATGACCATGGTTTTTCAACAAATTCAGACCATCCTGCAGAAATGTGCATATATGCTACCCATGGATCAAGATCCCTCCAGACAAGGGTTCCCATTTTCCAGGTGAAAACAATGATAAGGAAAAGAATGACATATTTGAGATATCTGAGCTTACTGTCTATAGCATAAGGCAGTTCCCGTGCTCTTATTCCAAGTCTTCTTGCAGCTTTAGCACTGAGTTCCCCGATCGTGCCAAGGGGACATATCCAGCCACAGAATGTTCTTCCTGTGATCAGTGTCATAACTGTAACACCGACCATAAGTAACAATGCGCTTGGAGCGACCCTTCTGAGCCATCCGCCTGTTGTAAGGTAAGCGTACAGGCTTTCAATACCTCCAAATGGACATAGAGCGTCAACTGGAGGAACTCCCTGCGGACCTCCTCCCAGGATCTGGTGTCTGTATCCAATCCATGTCATGAATAAGAGGAATCCTATCTGTACAGTTATCCGAAGTCGCGATGATCTCATCGTTATCATATCCCTTCACATAAAGGATCGATGTATCCAGTTATGCCAACATTTTAACACTTTAAGTAGTGATAATGAAAACATCCATCAATATCCTGCCATCCAGAGTAAAAATGAGATCATAGATCTTTGTGTTCAATTATGTAAATTAAAGCAGTTCCTGTGCATGTTTACTTTTACCCTGCAGTTTTACATCTTCTATTCATCATTTCAATAACAGTCTGTTGCATCACTTAAGTAAAAATATTGTGTAATTAAAAACCGCCCTGGCAGGGCGGTTTTTAAAATCTTTAAACAGAAGATCTGAAGTTTAGCCGCAACTTCCGCTGCAGCCTGCGCATCCACCGCCACAGCCATTTTTAAGAGCACTGTAAACGGGGACATAAATGTCAAGGATCTCCTGGATGGTCTCACTGCAATCAATTTCGGATCCCTCTTTAGCAATACCAGTAGAAGCTGCTACTTTTTCTACTGTGTCAGCATCTTCAAGAGCAATGGCCCTTACGATATCTTTAAGAGTCAGATCACAGCTTTCACATACGACTGTTTCTCCGGAAGCTTTAGTCCAGTCCATAACAATTCCCTCCTGACGTATAAACACAGTTTCGGAATAATTTACGCTATCACGGGGAATATACCCTAATAAGTATTTTTGTCAATACATAATTTCTGCAGAAGCTCAATTTTTCAAAAGGTTTATTGTAAATGAGAAAATAATATTCTTATACCTATGATGCAGAGCATCAGACCTCCTGAGAGTTCCATGTATTGTCCAAAAAAACAGCCAAGTTTTTTGCCTATGTAGATCCCACTTCCGGAAAGTATCGCAGTTATTATTCCGGTAGAAATGGATAAAAATAAAACTGACTGGCCAATGGCTCCTGTACTTATCCCTGCGGCCATTGCGTCTATGGAAGTAGCCAATGCCAGAATAAAAAGTGTCATGCCTTTCGTAGGGTCATTTTCAGGGCATTCCTTTTCCTCACGGCTTTCGAATATCATTTTTATTCCAATAATTAATAATAGTCCAAATGCCAGCCAGTGGTCTAAACTCTGAATGTACGAAAGAGCCCGCATGCTGATCATCCATCCCGCAAGTGGCATCAATGCCTGCATGCCCCCGCATGCCAGTCCCATCCGCGCAGATGGTATCCAGGAATCGTAGATCCTGCATGCTCCTATAGAGATTGAAACCGCAAAAGCGTCCATTGCAAGGGCTGTCGCAGTCAAAAAAAGTTCGATTATACCCAGGGTGACCACTGCTTTCTATGTATTGACTTAAAAGCTGTAAATTTCAGCCAGATAGAGGTTTGGGAAGACTGATCTTTACTGTTGCCTGAAAATTATATAATAAATGATCATTGATCATTATTTTATCGCGATATTTTACAGATCTCTTTGCTTTAAGTTTTTTGCCTATTGTTCTTTTCGCAAAAGATGTTTCCACATCTTTTGCAGCACGTCAAATCACTTTTCGTTTTTTTTGGATATTATGCTTGATGATATCAATAATATTGAAATGGTAGCAGTAGATCATCTTATGTATTACAATAAGGTATCAACTAATTAAAGGGAGGTGTTGTAATGAAGATCCTTAAGATATTTACCGGATTAATTCTGATGTTGGTAATGGTTTTTTCCGCTTCTGGTATTTATGCCCATCCACCGTCAGATGTAGCACTGGATTATGATGGTGACACAGGTATACTTCATGTCAAAGTGGAACATTCAGTTGGAGATCCCGGATCCCACTTTGTTAATGAATATACTGTGGAAGTAGATAATGAGCTCGTATATAAACTGGAGGCAGTGAAACAGATGGGCAGTTCTGCTACTGAAGCAGTTTTTGTCCTGCCGGGACTTGATAAGGGGGCTGAACTTCAGGTGATAGCCAAATGCAACAAATTTGGAAGCAGAAAAGGGGTACTTGTAGTGGATTGATCTTTCGATCAGGTATTTAAAAGGGCCGGATATTTCCGGCCCTTTCCTTCTACTCTTCCTCACATGAAACAGTTAGAGAAATATATACAAGAGGGTAATGTCCAATGTTTTCGAGAGAATGCTTGATACCCTTTTCTGTCAGAATGACATCTCCTGCATCAACATTTTCTTCAGCCTCATCTTCGGTGTATCTTCCCAGGCCGTAGATCACAACTTTAGCTTCCTCAAATCCCTCGTGTTTATGTTGAGGTATAACAGTTCCTGGAGGCATTTCCACCCAATTGATCTCATGAAAACAGGTCTTTTCGGGGAATTCTTCAGTTGTAATAAATTCGTCAGGATTAAGGGATTTTACCTTGATACCTCCAAGTTTGCCGTAAAGAGGATGTGATTTGAGGTTGCTCATCTGAGCTTGCTTGATTATCATTAAATATATACCCCCTTTCTTGTAATGTCAGAATGCATAGATAAAACTATTATAGCGCAAAACGTTAATGAGTAATACATGTATTGATCGAAATATTTCCAGGTCTTTATAGCCAGAGGAATAAAGTCCCGATCAGAACAGGAAAACCTGTTTGATATCGATTTTTGCAATTACTTTACAAGTATTTCGGATAATAACTAAAGTGATATCATTTTGGTATTATCCATGGGGTAAAAAGGATCTGGAAATAACCAGTTCTGCGGAGGTGGTCAAATTGGCAGTCAGTCAGGTCCGGATTTTCGTTTACGGCCGGGTGCAGGGTGTAGGATACAGACATTCCCTGAGCAGGACAGCTACTGAACATGGAGTTGGCGGCTGGGTCAGAAACCGCCCCGATGGAAGTGTTGAGATACTTTTACAGGGAAAGCGTGAAGTTCTGGAAAAGATGATCCAGTGGTGCAAAAAAGGACCTTCTTTTGCAATGGTATCTGACCATGAAATTTCCTGGGAAGATCCTGAAAGAATATATGGCACATTCGATATCGTTTTCTGAACCCTGAAAACTGAAAGTCAGATCATGGTCAAAAGCCCTGCCGCTAAGACAGTCCAACACCAACCAAAGCATACCGCGGTCATGCTTTTAATCCAAAATCCAAAATCCAAAATCGTCTTACTACGGAGGTAGACCCTCTAGGAAGTCGTAGGATGGGCTTTAGCCCATCAGACCCTGATGAAGTAAGTCGCAGGATGGGCTGACCTTCCATCAATCTATTTTAGATTTTAGATTTCCGATTTTGGATTAACCCCCCAACCCCTGCCATACCATAGCAAGTTTTTAGACTGATAGCATTACAGTAGGGTGCGGCTTCAGTAAGTTTTGATAGGTTTTGTAGGGTGGGCTTCAGCCCACCGCAAGGGTTTGTCCCGGCTTTGATCTTTGAATTGACGCAGGTTGGGCTGGTCTCTCGCCAATTTACTTTTCTCTGCCTTTATGTAGGTTGGGTTTTAGCCCAACACTGTTTTCAACGTATATATCGGTGGGAGGTCAACCGTACCCTACAAGTGATTAAAGACAAACCCAGGACATTCAAGAAAAAAGATATTTTCTTTTTTTCGGAGGCAATAAGTAGACGAAAAGGAAAGATCACCAAAGTCCTTTTTGATGATTACAACCAACAGCCATTACAGTAGAGATCTTAGCTTTTATATTGGAACCCCGGGCCATAATAGCAAAATGATGAGATCATTTTGCTGGTAAGGGATAAATATGCAGGCAAGATTATAAAGAACTTGTATTTGAAACCCGGGACAAATTTGAAAAAAGTGTTTTATTTTCAAAGCAATATGGAAATCCAGAGACAAGATTGCCAAAGCTTGGCTTGGATTAGATATTGCTGGATGAGCAAGAGGTTCAAATTGCTCAGATGTCCCGGGTGTTAATAAAGCCCTTGACCTCCTCCGAACTTCCTCCGTCTAACTCCGTAGTGAAAAGCCTTTGATCTTCTCTGCGCCCTCTTGTTTATGTTATTGTCCCTTCGTGCAAAATCGATCACCATTTTGCGCAGCTCGTCTAACTTTTTCAGAATGTTCCAATGCTTTCTTTTTTTTCTTTGTTCCCAGGTTTCCTCTGCGTGGGCTCGTAGAGCCCCTGCGCCCTCCGCGGTTAATAGTTATTTAAGTCTCTGACTCCCATGTTGCGTGAAAAATAGACCTGCATTTTTCTCGTTTACCATGACTTTCTCCATAACTTATGTTCTAAGCCTTTCTCAGATCTTCCTCAGTGTTTTCTGTAGTGAGCAGGTTTTAGATTCTGGATTCCCTGAGTCGTCCCATAGCAATAAATTATTGACTTTTCGATAAGGTAGAGCTGTAATATGTATTGATAATTAAATAACAAAATAATAAAATGAATTTAAGAGTATAATTTAATCGAGAGTAATACTTAAAAAGCGGATCTTTGAGAACCTGGCGGTTATTGTTCCTGTTTAAAGAAAAGGAGATTTCCCATGCGACGAGAGATCGAAGACACTATACCCGAGATCGAAACATTAACTTCCAACAACGTTAACACTCAGGCATCCAGAGTCTCGGATGACAATAGTTCATCCAGTGCCGTTCAGGAAGAGTACGATCTATTTCAGATACTATCGGTTGTTTCATCATATTTTTCTTCTTCAGATATTCCTGATCTTTCTTACAGAAAGGCTCTTGACCATATAGTTTCTCTGGACGGGATAAACAGCGGAGTGATCTCAGGGTTTGAGAAAGAGCCTCGATACATAAGGGAGATCATGTCAGTGGGATCCTGTAATTTTCAGATGTTCCCAATGCCTGAAGAAGTTTCTGATCATGAGATGTCCCTGTTTTGTGATGTGCTTCGAAGAAACAGTATTGTATCACTCGAAGAATTCGAGTTGGTAGATGTTTTCCCCTGGATGACCGAAGGTCATGCAAATCCTGTCCTGGAAAATGAAATTATCATAATCCCGATACTCTCATCTTGTGAAATATCCGGAGCCTTATTATTTGCAATTGATAAAGCCATGTCTCCGAAGTGGCGAAAAAGTATCTGCGGTTTTTTAAGGACATTTGCCTCCCTGCTGAGTCAGTTTAAAACGAGGGTTGAAATGCAGAGTTCAATTGAGGCCGAGAGGAAACGTTACGGCATAATCATTGAGGACCAGCTTGATTTCGTAAATACCTTTGATTACAACTGCAATATTACATATGCCAACAAGGCCTTCTGCAATTATTACGGTTTAGGCAAGGAAGAGGTAAAAGGTGTAAGTCTGCTTGATCTGGCGCCTGAAGGTGAACGTGAGGATATTCTGCAAAAGATCCAGTCACTTTCCCCGGATTGCCCCATATTGGTTAACCAGTCCCGGAAAGAGCTTCCCTCAGGGAATATATTATGGCAGCAATGGCTGAACAGGGGTATTTTCGACAAAGACGGCAATCTTAAAGAAGTCGTTGGAGTTGGAAGGGATATAACAAGGACCAGGCAGATGGAAGAAGAACTCAAAACAACTATACATACTCTTCAGAGGACCTTTGAGGAAACTATAAATGGTATGGGCAAGATCATTGAAATAAAGGATCCCTACACTGCCGGTCATCAGCAGAATGTTGCAGATCTTTCTTTTGCCATAGCGCAGGAATGGGGAATTCCTGAAGAACGTGCAGATGCTGTTTATTTTGCTTCTCTTGTTCACGATATTGGAAAAATTCAGGTTCCCTCCGAGATCCTTAACAAGCCTGGCAAACTTGATGATGTGGAATTCTCCCTTGTAAAGTCCCATTCAAGAAAGGGTTTTGAAATCCTTTCAACAGTTGATTTTCCGTGGCCTGTAGCAGATATCGTTCTTCAGCATCATGAGAGGATCAATGGAGGAGGATACCCGGATGGAATAACCGGTGAGAATATTATGGCAGAGGCAAAAATAATGGGAGTTGCCGATGTAGTAGAGGCAATATCATCTCATCGTCCCTACAGGTCAAGCCTCGGCATAGACAGAGCTCTTGAAGAGATAGAGAACTA
>Ga0209936_1001084_pt1 | contig 15116 bp, 4 predicted proteins | sample SalPonR1_A_D1_MG_FD_185694 | JGI IMG/M metagenome (GOLD analysis project Ga0209936, IMG submission 185694) | Salt pond soil microbial communities from South San Francisco under conditions of wetland restoration - Salt Pond MetaG R1_A_D1_MG... ... | reverse complement strand
AAAAAATCGACGGGTAGGCTGTCATGGTTCCACCAATGTCTTCTCCGGTCCGGGCCGGAATCCTGAAGTTCAGTTTGCTGGTCGCCGCCGGGCTGGCCGGCACTTCGCCGGCGTTAGGGGCGCCGGATCCGGAGTCGCTGTCGGCCGAACCGGCAGCTATTGCAGCGGCGGACGATGGTCTACCGAGGACGGCGAATACGGCCCGCAACTCGACCGCGTTTGCGCCCGGCTTCCTGCGCATCGAGCAGGACGATGCGGACTGGAGTACCGCGGGCACCTGGACCGAAATCACCCTGCAGGGCGTCAGCGGAAACACTTACTTGCGCAGTACCACGACCGGGGATACCGCGCAGATCACCTTCACCGGGACCTGGGTCGGCCTTGGATTTCTCGCCGATCGATTCAGCGGAGAGGTCGAGATCAGCATCGACGGCATCAGCCAGGGCATTTTCGACCTGTACCGGCGCGAAGACACGCCGATTTCACTGCGTTTCGATGGCCTGAGCAACGCGGTCCACAGCATTGGCATCACGGTGCTTGACAGCACCAATCCGCTGACCTCGGGCACGCGCGTGCAGCTGGACTATGCCGACTACGGAGACGGCTCGCCGTTGCCCGACGGCAGCTTCGAGGAAGACGATGCGCGGCTGCTGGTCAGCGACGGCTGGAGCACGGTCGCCTACGCGGGCGCCAGCGGTGGCGAATATCTGCGGAGCAGCAATGCGACCGCCTGGTTCCCGTTTGCGGGCGATTCGTTCAGCCTGCACACGCAGGCCTACAACAGTGGCGGTCGAGCGCAATTGTTCGTCGACGGGGTCTATCTGGATACCATCGATCTATTTGAGCCGGTGTTCAGCGGTGCCGCCGTTCCACGCGTGTTTTCGTATGACGGGCTGGGCGCTGGCGATCATGTCCTGCAGATCAGGACCTATCAGGACACCACCACGATCGATCGGCTGGACACGCCCGGCGTGGGCCCATTCATCGATCCGAGCCCGCCGCTGACGGGCGTGACCCGCTTCGAGGCCGACCACCCGGACGTGCGCTACAACGGCCAGCCGCTGACGGTCGCGGCTGCAAGCTGGATCCGGATCGCCAACATCTTCGGTGACCGAGCCAGTGCGGGCGAGTACATCTATTCGGCCACGGCCGGTGATGCGGCGAGCTTCGACTTCGACGGCGACTGGCTCGGCATCGGGTTCGCGACCGATCGATTCGGCGGTCAGGCCGAGATCCTGATCGACGGCATCATCGTTGACACGATCGATCTCTACAGCCGCTACGAGGACACTGCCAGCCGCTACTACCGCGATCTGGGGCCCGGTCCACACAGCGTGACGATCAACGTGCTGGGTACGGGTCACCCCAATTCCAGCGGCACCCGCGTGCATCTGGATTTCTTCGATGTCTGGGACGGGCTGCCGCTGCCTGATGGAACCATCGAGGATGATGACGAACGCTTGTTTTACAGCGACGGCTGGAATCGAAGCCTGACGCCCGATGCCAGCGGCGGCAGCTTCGCAGTCAACGGTGCCACCGCATGGTTTCCGTTCAGCGGCGATTCGGTGACCTGGCAGGGCTGGACGAGGTTCACCCGGCAGGATGTCGAGCTGCGGATCAACGGCGTCTCGCAGGGTCTGTTCGATACCTACGCGCTCGAGGAAGGGCCGCGCGCCTTTTCCTTCGACGGCCTGGGTTCGGGCCCGCACGTGCTGGAACTGCGCCAGTATCGGGATGATGCCGCGACCCTGGATGCCTTCATCACGCCAGCCATCGGGCCGGGATACGAGCCCCCAGCTTCACCTGAGATGATTCGGCACGAAGAAGACCACCCTGCCATGCGTTACAACGGCGAGCCCTATGCTCGCATGCCGCAGAGCTGGTTCGAGGAGACTGCGGTACAGGTCAGCCGTGGCTACAGCCTGTTCAGTTCAACACCTGGTGATGTCTGGAGCCTTGAGTTCGAGGGCGAGTGGCTGAACATCGGAGTTCGCAGCTCGGCCACCAGCGGCAGCGCGGAGGTCTTTGTCGATGGTGTGTCGCGCGGTGTGTTCGATACCTCGGGCGGGGTCAATCAGGTCAATAACCTGACGATTGGCGGGCTTGCGCCGGGCGCGCATACGGTCGAAGTCGTCGTGCTCAATGGTGCGGTCCTGCCCGACTACATCGATGTCTGGAGCGGTCAGGCAACGGCGGATGGCTGGTACGATGTGCAGCTGGAAAACGAGACCAGCGGCCTGATCCATCTCAGCCGCAAGCGCTGGTGGAATTATTTTGAAGACACCTACGCCAACAACGGTGACTTCCTGTCGCCGTTTGCCAGCGCACAGACCAACACCTGGTTCAATTTCACCGGGACCGATCTGACCGTACTCGCCTACGAGCGTGAGGCGACCACCCTCCAGGTGGTGATCAACGGCGTGGATCAAGGTGTGGTTGACCTGTCTCCGACTGCGCCGTTTCGGACCCAGCCCAGGGCGCTGCACTTTCCAGCACTGGGTGAAGGCCCCCACTCGGTCCAGGTGTTCACTGCGGCGTTCGGCTCGGTCACGGCACGCATTGATGCCTTTGAAGTGAATCCGGCTGATTTCGCCAGTCATACGCCTGAAGTGGAGTGGTACGACACGACGGCTCAGGAGACGCTGCCGGGCAGAACCGGCACCGGGTTCCTGTCGACGATTGCTGTCGGTGACATCAATGGCGACGGGGTCGTCGAGCTGGTCGCGCCGGGCCATAACGGCCGGCTGTACGTCTACCGGGGTGACGGTCAGGATGCGGGCGGCGGCTCGCCGATCCTGTGGACCAGCGACCTGGCCGGACCGGCCGCCGAGCCGGCGCTGGCCGATCTGGACGGCGACGGCCTGGCCGAAATCATCGTCAGCGGCCGGGACGGTACCTATGCGTTCCGCCACGACGGACAGGTGCTCTGGAGCAACCCCGGCGTGGTTTCGTATTTCGCCAGCCAGGAGCTTGCCTGGGGCGGTCCATCGGTCGGCAATCTCGACCTGGATCCCGAGCCCGAAATCGTGATCTCTTCGATCAATGACGCGCTTTACGTGCTCGATCACGAAGGCAACGTGGTGTTCACCGACCCATTCGGCAGTGATTTCCCGACCGTGCCGGTGCTGGCCGACATCACCGGCGACGGCGTGCTTGACATCGTGGTTGCCGAGGAGTGGACGCTGAAGGTCATCGACCTGTTCAACGGCGGCGTGCTGGCCTGGAGCCATGACATGCCCGACCCGATCCCGGCGCTGGGCGGATCCGGCAGCTTCGGCAGTCCGGCGGTGGCCGATCTCGATGCCGATGGCCGGCCCGAGATCATCATCAACTGGGGCCACGTGATCGAAGCGCTGCAGGACGACGGCGCGCTTCTCTGGCGCTATGAATCCGGCCGCACGGAGCTGTATCGGCCCAGCCCGATCACCGTCGCCGACGTCACCGGCGACGGTCAGCCGAACCTGGTCACGGCCTCGGCCATCAATCAAGGGTTCACCGTCTCAAACCATTTGCTGATGGTGCTGGATGCCGCCGGTAGCCTCGTCTGGGAGCAGAATGTTGCTGACAATTCCGCTTCGGCCTCGGGCGTTTCGGCCCAGGACCTGACCGGCAACGGCGCCTGGGAAATCATCTGGAACGGCGCGACCGACGGTTTCCTGATCATCAATGGGCCGGACGGCCGGCGACTGTACAACGAGCCCTACACCGGTTCCGGAACCGTGCTCGACTATCCAACCCTGGCTGATGTCGATGGTGACGGCGAGGCTGAAATCATCACGGCCGGCAGCAACGGCCTGTTCGTGATCGGCCACCCGGGCCGCTGGGTCGATTCGCGCCCGGTCTGGAACCAGCACACATATCACATCAACAACATCAACAACGATTGGTCGATTCCGTTCACCGAGGAGAACAGCTGGGAAGCACACAACACCTACCGCACCCAGACGCCGGATCGAGACCCGAGCTGCGTGCTCGATCTCGACGGCAACCCCGTTCCGCCGACCTTCATCGATCTTTCGCCGGCCGGGCGCGCGCTGTTGCCCGCCGATCGTTCGCTGGTCATCAGCGGGCGCGTGCTGCCGGTCGCCGCCGGGCAGCCGCTGCTCGGCATCGAGATCGACGGCGAAGCGGTCGATCTGCTCGATGCCTCGGGCTCGTTCTTCAGCGCGGTTGAACTGGCCTCCGGCTCGAACAGCTTCGAACTGCGCGCAACGGACCGTTGCGCCGAGGCGGTGATCACGCTGGTGCTGGAAGGCGGCGGCGACGCGGCCGATCCCTGGGCCGATCTGGCCGATGCATCGGTGTTGTTCGAGGCGCGCTTCTCGTCGACCACCCATGACCGCGGCAACGAGCGACTGCTGGTCGATGTCCAGGTCGTCAACGACGGCCCGGCCGCGCCGGGACCGATCCTGATGACGATCGGCAACGACGTCGACCCGGCCGTCGGCCTGCTCGCCGCGGACGGCTTCACCCCGGCCGGTGAGCCGTACGTGGTGATCGTCCCCGACGGCGCGGTGCTGGCCGCGGGCGCGCTTTCGTCGGTTCGGCCGCTGGCCTTCAGCAACCCGAATCGCAGATCCATCGACTTCACGCCGCGCTTCCTCGCGCCGATCAACCAGCCGCCGTACTTCACCAGTATTCCGGATGGGCGCGCGACCCAGGGCCAGCCGTGGACCTACGACGTCGGCACCGCCGACGGCAACGATGATGCGGTCATGCTGCGCCTTGCCGCGGCACCCGCCGGGATGATGCTGAACGGAACAACCATCGAATGGATGCCCGACGCGGCCGGCAGCTTCGATGTCGTCATCGAAGCCGACGACGGCCGCGGTGCGACCGCACGGCAGGGCTTCGTGGTCAAGGTCGAGGACGCGAGCTTCAATCGCCCGCCGGTGTTCATCTCCTCTCCGCCGACCCAGCGACCGATCGGGGCGGCGTACAGCTATCCAGCCGCCGCCGAGGACCTCGACGGCGACGCACTCAGCTTCAGCCTGCAGGCGGCACCCGCCGGCGTCACGGTGGATGCAGGAACGGGGCTGGTCGAGTGGGTATCCGCCGCGCCGGGCCAGCACAGCCTGGTGCTGGTCGCCGACGACGGCCGCGGTGGGCAGGCCACGCAGGCCTGGACGCTGTTCGTCGGCCAGCCGGCGACCACCGTCCCGGGGCCGGCGTTTGCCAGCGTGCCGCAGACCTTTGCCGCGATCGGCGTGCAGTACCGCTACGCCTGGCGCGTGACGACCTTCGACGGCTCGACAGCCACCGTCAGCCTGCTGCAGGCGCCGCCCGGCATGGTGCTGGATTCGGTCGGGCGGACGCTGACCTGGGTGCCCAGCGGTGCCGATCTCGGTGTGCAGGTCATCGAACTGCAGGCGGTCGATGCCGAGGGTCAGGTCGCGCTGCAGCGCTTCGATCTCGAGGTGGTGCCCGAGCTGCCGAACCAGCCGCCGTACATGATCAGCACCCCGTCATCGTCGGCCCGGATCGGAGCGCCGTACACCTATATGGCCGAGGCCGTCGATCCCGAGTTCGAGCCGTTGACCTGGTCGCTGACGACATCGCCTTCCGGCACGACCATCGATCCGGCCACCGGCCAGGTCGACTGGACGCCGGGCGGTTCGCAATCCGGCGACACGGACGTCGTCGTTCAGGCCGCCGATCCCGATGGCGGCATCGCCAGCCAGGCCTTCATCGTCCGCGTCCGGGCGGCCAATTCGGATCCGGTGATCAACACCGTGCCGCCGGCGTCCGTGACCTTCGGTGCGTTCTACAGCGTGCGGATGCTGGCCACCGACGCTGATGGAGACGCGCCGACCTGGCGCCTGCTCGACGGTCCACCCGGCATGACGCTGCACGCGAGTCTCGGATGGCTGCACTGGACGACCACCAGCGCCGTGCCGGGCAGCTATCCGGTCTCGCTGGCGGTCACCGACGGCTGGGGCGGCCGCGACGAGCTGAATTTCACGATCGACCTTCTGGCCGACATCGTCCCGCCCGAGGTGGGGATCCGCATGCTGCGCGATCCGGCCTGCCGTGCCGAGCCGGTCAGCGTCTGCGTCGATGCCTCCGACGACGTCGGCCTGTCCAGCGTCACGCTGAGCATCGCAGGCCAGCCTCGCGCGCTGGATTCCTCGCGCTGCCACCTGTGGACGCCGGCCGATGCCGGCCAGTTCGCGGCCGTGGCCCTGGCCACCGATCCCAGCGGTCAGATCACGCAGGCGAACGAAACGCTGACGGTTGCCGACTGCAACGACGAGCAGGCCCCGGTCGTCACATTGATTGCGCCGCTGTCCGGCGTGGCCTTCGACCAGCCCGAGCCGATCGTCGTCACCATTGAAGACAATACTCCTGCCGTTTTGACCTGGGACGTCACGCTTCGCGTGCCAGGCAGCGAGCAGTCACGGCTTCTGGCCAGCGGCGCCGGCCCGGTCGATGCGGCCGAAGTGGCGGTCTTCGACCCCACCACGCTGCAGGCCGGCGACTACGAAATCGAGGTGCTCGCCAGCGACGGCGCGCAGACCGGTGGAATTCGTTTCACCATGGCATCGGGCACCGGAAACAAACCGGGCCGCGTGGCGTTCACGTCGGCTGACCTGACCTGGCAGCTGGGTGCGTTGCCTCTGACCATCGGGCGGTCCTACGACAGCCTGGATGCCGGTTCCCTGGGCCGCAATGCCGGTGACTTCAGCCCGGGCTGGCGGCTGGCGCTTTCGGCCAGCGTGGAAGATACGGCCTCGGATCTACCGCCTGGCTCGTTCATCCTTGCCGGCGAACCATTCACGACCCAGACCCGGGTCACGGTGGTCAAGCCCAACGGCGAGCGGGTCGGCTTCCGCTTCGACCCGCAGCTCAAGTCGTTTCCAGCCGTGTCGCAATATCAGGTCAACTACGAGCCCGACTCCGGGGTGACCGACACGTTGCGCGCGATCGGCTGGCCCGACACGGTATTCAATCTGGGTGCGGGCTTTGCCGATTTCATTGTTCCCTATAACCCAACGGTCTACGAGCTGGAAACCGAAGAAGGCGTGGTCTACGTGATCAGCGAAATCGACGGGCTGCTCGAAGTCCGCGATACGCAGGGCGGTGTGCTGACCTATAGCGACGATGGATGGGAGAGTTCCTGGGGTGCTCGGGTCGATTACCTGCGCGACAGCGAGGGACGCATCACCGACATCGTGCTGATCGGTGACGATGGTTCGAGCGAAATCGATCGCCTCGTCTACGGCTATGACGGCGCCGGCAACCTGGTCAGCGTCACTGACCTGGCCGGCGGCGTCAGCACGTTCGAGTACGACGATCCTGATCTGCCGCATCACCTCACGGCCATGTTCGACCCGCTCGGCCGGCCGATCGCCCGAATGGTCTTCGATGACCAGGGCCGGCAGATCGCACATTGCCCGGGCGACGCCGATCCGGTCACGCTGGACGGCTGCAGCCAGTTCCAGTTCGTGGCGGACGGCACTTCGGAGACGGTGTTGGACCCCAGGGGTCTGCAGAGCCAGTTCTTCTACGACGATCGAGGGCGACTGATCCTGCAACGAGACGAAGTCGAGACAGGTGTCTTCTTCGAGGAAAGCTGGGTCTACGACGAGCAGGGGCGGCTGACCGAAAAGATCGATCGTGACGGCGGCATCACGCTACAGGAGTGGGACGAGGCGGACAACCGCACCGTCCTCGTCGAACCGGATGGTCGACGCTGGACCTGGACATGGGGTGAATGCAACGGCGACGACGAGTGGCTGAGCCGCTGTGATGCGCTCGGCAATTGTCATGAGCAGGAGCTGGACGCGGCTTGCCGCATTACTCGGCGCAGCGATCCTCTCGGCGGCGAGACGGTCGTCGAGTTCGATGCGGTGGGCCAGCCGACGGCGCGCATCGATCCCGTGGGCGAGACCCATGGCGTGGATCTGAACAACAGCGGCCAGTTGGTCGGCTTTTCCGACCCGCTGGGCGGCGAGGTGGTCAGCGAGTTCGGTGAATTGGGCGAGCTGCTGGCCGAGACACGCCGAGACGGCATCCGTCGCGAGTTCACCTACGGCGAGGGCCTTCGCCTCGAGAGCGAAACCTGGATCGGGCCTGGCGTCGGCACCTCGGGGTATGCCTGGAGCAGTGATGCTACGGGGCTGATGACGTCCCTGACCTGGCCCGACGCCTCGGTGTCCATCACGCGTTGGCCTAGCGGCCTGGTCCGGCGAATGACGCATAGCTCGCCGACAGCGCCGGACTGGTGGATCGAGTACACCTACGACGGCAGCGACAATGTAATCCGCCTAGAGGACTCGTTCGGCGGTGTCACCGAGTACGACTACAACGGGCTCAATCAGGTGACCGAGATGCGCCAGTCGGGCACCGGCGTGCTGCCCAAGCGCATCGTCTTCGACAACAGTGGTACCGGCCAGCCTGTCAGCCTGCAGCGCTACGCGAGCCTCGACGACAGCGCGCCGGGACCGAGTACCGAGATGGACTATACCTGTCTGTCCTGCCCGGACACGTTGTCTCGAATTACCCACCGGCGTCCAGACGGCGGGCTGATCGAGGAGATCGTGCTGCAGCGCGACGCAACGCGCCAGTTGGTCGGGCGCACGGACGCCGACGGCGCCCACGCCTTCGTCTTCGACGGGCGGGGCTGGCTGATTGCCGCTGACTACCCGCCGGCCTTCCCCGCCGGAGACCAGAGTTTCATATGGGACGGTGCCGGCAACTGGCTCGCCCGCAGCGGCACCTTCGGTGGTGCGACGACGGCCACTTTGAGCTACCAGACCGGTCAGGGCGGGCACCGCCTGCTGTCCGATGGGATCAATGCCTATCAGTACGATGATCGTGGCTCGGTGATCGAGCGCAGCGGACCCGGCGGTCGCGTCGAGATCCAGCGCGACGGTCGCGGCAACCCGGTCAGCATCACCGAGTACGACGGCGCGAACCAGATCGTCTCCACGGCCAGCTATGTCTACAGCTCGAACCAGCAGCGGGTGCGCGCCGAGCGCGATGGCATCATTCGCCACTACATCTTCGATGGCCCGAACCCGATCATCGCTCTTGACGATGCGGGCCAGGTCGTCTGGCGTATGCTGCATCCGCGCAGCGTCGATCGGCCGCTGGCGATGGAGGTCGGCGGCGAGCTGCGCTGGTTGCTTTCCGACCACCTGGGCAGCGTGCGCCGACACGTCGACAACGCAGGCCAGGTCCTCGCCGCTTTCGCCTATGACGCCTTCGGTCGCCAGGTCTCGGGACCGGCGCCTACGATCGACGATCCGGTCCGCTACTCCGGTCGCGATTTCGATCTGCCCGGCAAGCTCGGCTTCTATCGTCTGCGCCTCTACGATCCGGCAATCGGCCGCTTTCTGAGCGACGACCCCGTCGAGCCCTGGCACTATCGATACGCGGAGAACAACCCGATGAACAACGTCGATCCGAGCGGCGCCGTGTCGCTGGTCGAGTACGCCATCCTCGTGTGCAAGATCGCTGGCAAGTTCGCCGATGCCCAGGGACCCTCCAAACTTGTCGAATCCGCCTGGACCGGTGACGTCACGGATTTCAAGGTCGCCATCGCCGATTTCTGGATCGGCGAAGCCGTCGGCCTGCCCTGCGGATTGTCCCTGCCCAGCGTCGGCGGTTCGGGTGGACCGAACGGCCCGGGCATCGGCCCGATGGTGGGCGCGGCGTCGGGAGGATGATGATGAGAGTTGTTGCCTTGCATTTTGATCGGGTTCCTCGGTTCGACGCGCCGGTCATTCGAGGGTCGTCGCCGTCGCGTTGCCAGCCGGCTCGCCGCACCGCTTCTCCTGGCTCGATTTTTCGTTCCGGCCTGACTGGAGGTGAACTGTGAAACTGGACTCGTGTTTCATTCGATCGCATGCCGCAGTCGCGGCCCTCCTGATCGGCTTCGTTCTGGCCATGCCGATACACGCCGCTGACCTTGCGATCGTCGACCAACCCCTACCCAACGGCGATTTCAGCCAGGGACTGGCCGAATGGACGGTCGAGGTCTCCCCTGACCCCTCCGCGCCCCCAGGCACGGTCCAGGTCATCAGTGGCGCGGCGCGCATCGTCAAGGGTGCGGCGTTCCATGCCGGGTTGTCGCAGAGCTTCACCGCTCCCGACGGCCTGGTCGCGCTCCGGCTTCGGATCGCCGAGCTGCCGCAGTTCCAGTCCGACGGCGGCTTCATTCCCGAGGCCTTCGACGTGCATCTGACCGGTAGCAATGGCTTGAGCCGCGCGGCCAGCTTCCGCGCCGGCGCTTCGGCCACCGCAAATTCGACCGCGGTTCCGGCTGGCTTCAACCTTGGCCCTGGCGTCACGCTGAACGGCGCCACGCTACGCATTCCGTTGCTCGGCGTTGCTGCCGGCGAGGCGCTGACGCTGAGCGCGGCGCTGGTCGGGGCCTCGGCCGATACGCTCACCACCGTGGCGATCGACGACGTGGTGCTGGAAGTCGAGGTCAAGCAACCGCCGCCGGACCCGCCCGGCCCGCTGAACCCCGATTCTTGCGAACTGTTCCGTGGTGGCTTCGAAGCGCGTCGCGGCGTCGGCACCATTCCGCGCTGCGCGCTGGGCCAGATCGGCGACACCGGCATCCAGACCTGCGTCGGCGGCGCTTCGGGCGACTGCCCGGTGGCAGGTCTGCCGGGCCAGGATGCCGAATACGGGCGGGATGCCGAAGCGCGGCTAGGGCTGCTCGAGAAGCTGGACGCCGGGCCCGCCGGTTTCGACTTGATCAAGATCGACCTGGACGGCAGGTTGTTGTCCGCTTCGGCGGCCGAATGGGCTTGCGTAGTCGATAACCACAGCGGACTGATGTGGGAAGTGCACGTCGACGACCCGTTCGACCCGCGTCACCATGAGCACACCTATAGCTGGTTCCAGAGCGACAGCCAGAGCAATGGCGGCGATGCCGGTGTCATGGATGGTGGGGTCTGTTCCGGCAGTGCCTGTGACACACAGAGCAAGGCAGATGCGATCAACGCGTTCGTGCTGTGCGGTTCGGGGAACTGGCGCATGCCGACTCGGGCCGAGCTTTCCACCCTGGTGCATGCCGGCACCCGCGATCCGGCGATTGCGATCGAGTACTTCCCGTGGACCGACGGCGCTTACTGGAGTCGCACGCCGATGGCGGCTCAACCTGCCTCGGCCTGGCAGGTGGCGTTCAGCGACGGTAGCTGGGGCGTGGACCTGAAATCGACCGGGCTGAAGGTCCGGCTGGTGCGTGAGATTCCCTGATATGAAAAACGAGACTACGCCAACAAGCAACTACGCGGCAACTGGTAGAGCCTGTGCGCGATTCCGGAGCCATGGAAGCGCGATGCTGCTGATGCTGGCTTCGACGATATTGGTGATGATGCCGCTGGAGTCGACCCACGCACAGTGCGCGATGGGCAATGAAAACCCCTGGGTCGTGCCGACCACACCGGCCAGTGCGTTCGAGGCGCTCGCCGACGGTACTCTTCGGCATCGACCGACGCGTAGAGTCTGGCAGCGCTGCGCGCTGGGTCAGAGCTGGGACGGCGCGAGCTGCAGCGGCGCACCGGACCTGCTGAGCTGGTCCGCCGCCCTGGCGGCCGCCGACGTCCACCAACAGGCCGACTTCGATGACTGGCGGTTGCCGAACCGGAACGAACTGGCTTCGATAGTCGAGGCGCGCTGCTTCGCGCCGGCACTCAACGGCGTTGCATTCCCGGCCGCCCCGGCCGGCACCTACTGGACCGGCTCGCCTGTCATCGACGCGGTCGATCAGGCCTGGTTCGTGGACTTCGTCGACGGCCGAGTCGAGCCATCGGCAACTACCACCCAGCATGCGGTTCGCCTGGTTCGCGGCGGACCCTGGTAGCCCGGCGCTTTGGACCGAAGATGGGGCGAGGGTGCTGGGAACGCTGCCCTGATTGCCGCACCAGTGATGGCCAAAATATCTCGTCTCGCGGCGAATGCGTGTACGCTTGAGCCTGGCTGCGCGCAGGGTCAGAGCGCGATTCGCGCCGCCAGGCAGCTCTGGTCCATCGAAGAATTCAAGCAGGGTGATTGATTGAGGAGACGCACAAGGTGAATTCAAGCGATCGTTTTCGCCGCCTGGAGGCGCTGTTTCACGAACTGGAGAGCCTGCCCGATACGGAGCGCGACCGGCGTCTTGCGGCGCTTGCAGTCGACGACGCCGACCTGCACGCCGAACTGGTAAAAATGCTCGAGCCAACGCCAAGCCTGGTGCGTGACGAGGAGCACCTTGATCGCGTTGCCAGTGACGGCGGCCTGGCAGCCAGCCTGGCCCACGATGGCGATCCGGCCGAGATCGGTCCGTACCGTTTGACGCGCAAGCTCGGCCAGGGTGGCATGGGTCGGGTGTACCTGGCCGAGCAGTCCGAACCGGTGCAGCGCCAGGTGGCGCTGAAGCTGACCCGCAGAGGCTTCGACAGCGCCGAGGCCAAGGCACGATTCAGAGCCGAGCGCCAGGCGCTGGCGGTGCTGGAGCATCCGCACATTGCGCGCGTGTTCGATGCCGGAAGCACCGCAGACGGCCGGCCATGGTTTGCGATGGAGTACATCGAGGGCGTGGCGATCACGCAGTGGGCGGCCGAGCGCGGTCTGGGCCTGATCGAGAGAATCCGCCTGCTGCTGCCCGTTTGCGACGCGATACAGCATGCCCATCGCAAAGGCCTGATTCATCGCGACCTGAAACCCTCGAACATCCTGGTGGTCGATGACGGCGGGCGCGGCTTTCCGAAGGTGATTGATTTCGGCATTGCGCGCGCGGTGGACCTGAGCCTGGACGAGCGCTCGCAGGTGACACAGCTGGGCGAGCTGGTCGGAACGCCGGAATACATGAGCCCGGAGCAGGCAGCGCTGGGCTCAATCGACATCGACACACGCTCGGATGTGTACTCGCTGGGCCTGGTGCTGTACGAACTGCTGGTCGGCCAGCTGCCGATGACGGGCAAGGCGTTGCGCGCGCTGGGCTTCGAGGCGATGTGCCGGGAGATTCGCGAAGGCGAGACGCCGAAGCCGAGCCGCTACCGCGGCGAGACGCCGACCGATGCGAGCACCGGGCGCTGGCGGGCTCGATTGAAGGGTGATCTGGACTCTGTGCTGCTCAAGGCGCTGGCCAAGGACCGCGAGCGCCGCTACGGCAGCGTCGCCGAGCTGGCCGACGACCTGAAGCGCTACCTCGACGATCAGCCGGTGCAGGCCCAGCCGCCGTCTCTTTCTTATCGGGCGAGCAAGTTTGTTCGGCGCAACCGGTGGCCGGTGGCGGCAGCCGCGGTCGTCAGTCTCGCAATTCTTTCCGGCGCCGTTATCGCGGGCTACGGCCTGGTCCAGGCGCGTGCCGCGCAGGCGGAATCCGAACGCCAGCAATCGACCGCTGAAGCGGCGCTTGGGTTTATGGTCGGTCTGTTTTCCGCCTCGGATCCGCGCGAACAGCCGGGTTCGAATCCAAGCGCGCGCGAGCTGCTCGAGCGCGGGCGCGCAAAAATTGACGAGCTCGACGGTGCGCCGGCGGTGCGGGCGCGGCTGCTTGAATCGCTGGGTGAAGTCTACTGGTCGCTGGGCGAGTTGAACGAAGCGCGTGAGTTGTTGCTTCGCGGTATCGAAGAGCATCGCCTGGCCGGGCTGGCCATTCCCCGTCGCCTCGCGCAGATGCTGGGCAGGCTGGGCGCCGTTCACCGAGATATTGGTGAACTCGACGAGGCCGAGCAATATACCCGGGAGGCGCTGGAGGCGCTTGAGTCCGCCGGGCTTGGAGAGAGTCTGGAAGCGGGTTCCAATCTGAACCAGTTGGCGATCATCCTGTCGCGCACGGAGCGTTTCGATGAAGCCATCAATGCATATCGTCGCGCGGTGGAAATCAGCCAGGGACTGGTGGATGAAGGCGTGGGCGACAGTCTTATCACTCGGCAGAGGTTGAACGTGCTGCGCGCCAACATGGGCGCGCTGCAGTATCGCCGCGGTCACTATGCCGAAGCGGCTGAGGCGTTCGAGACGGTTCTGACTGCCGTGCGGCAGGAACTGCCGCCGACGCACCCTTACCTGGGAAGCCTGCACCACAACCTGGCGAACGCCTACGAACACATGGGACGACGCACGGCCTCAAGGGCACACGCCGAACAAGCGGTCGAGATCGATCGCGCGGGATCCGGCGATACGCATTTGAACGTCGCCGACAGTCTGCTCAAGTTCGGCCAGGCGCTGATGCTGTCGGGTGAATTCGACGCATCCGAGGCGGCGCTGATCGAGTCGCGCGAAATCATCGTGCAGAATCTGGGCGAAGATCACGTCCGGCTCAGGTTGCGCGACGCCCAGTTAGGCATGCTGTGGGTACGCAGGGGTATGCCGGAGCGCGCCTTGCCACTTTTCCAAACCCTGGTGGAGGTCGTCGAGGGCGGCGAGGGCACCTCGGTTCGCACGCAGGCCACCTATCACCGGAATCTGGCCGTCGCCTACCGGGCCACCGGCAATCGGGCATCCGCCGATCAAGTCATACGCGAGGGACTCGCACTGATCGGCGATGACCCGCTTGCGCGTGGCGAACGGGCCAAGGCACGATTGTTGCTTGCGCTGCTGGCGGCCGATCGGGGGGCGCTGGACGAGGCGGAGCGCTGGCTGAACGAGTCCATTCACGATGACGATGATTGTTCACCGAATCGCCAGTGCCGCGCACTCGACAATCCGACCACCACACCGTTCCGGGCGGCCGTCCTGGCGAAAATGGGCCGGGCTGATCAAGCGTTTGGCGCCCTGGAAATGGCTATAGATCATCCAGGCTGGTACATGGGCATGCTTGACGATCCGGATCTGGACCCGTTGCGCCGGGATGATCGATGGCGAGCCATCGAAGAGAGGTTCACAAATCGCGTCGAGTCGGACAGTCTCGCCACGCCCTGATACGGTCGCACTCTCCCCTTGTCCCGATCGTTCCTGGCTGACCGCCGCGGGACCGTGGGACGGTTCCGCGGCACCGGGCCCGGCTCAGGGCTGGATTTCGAAGCCGTCGACGAAGATGTCGTCGGGTAAAGCCTCGAACTCGAAGCGTGGCTCCATCGGCCCGGGCGTCTCATTGCCAGTGGTGGGGATCTGCAATGAATAGCCGATCGCCTGAACCCCGCGGACCACGTCGAGCGAGAGAATGTTCTCGTTCA
>Ga0209936_1001080_pt1 | contig 15148 bp, 14 predicted proteins | sample SalPonR1_A_D1_MG_FD_185694 | JGI IMG/M metagenome (GOLD analysis project Ga0209936, IMG submission 185694) | Salt pond soil microbial communities from South San Francisco under conditions of wetland restoration - Salt Pond MetaG R1_A_D1_MG... ... | reverse complement strand
ATGGGCCTGCGCGAGAGCCTCGATGGCGGCCCGCTCGACGTCCAGCAGCTGGCGTCGCGCAGCCGAAAGCTCAAGGTATGAAAACCGCCCTTCGCGGTAGCCCTGGTTCACCTGCGCCATCATCGCCTGCGCTTCGGGCAGGACTTCGGCCTGCAGTGCGGCCGCCTCGGTGCGGGCATGAGCCAGCTCCTGGTAGAGCCCGAACAACACCGCATGGGTCTCGATCCGTGCGCGGCGGCGCTGCGCCTGCGTCATGCGCTGATCGGCCCGCGCGGCCGCGATCCGGCCCTGGTTCCGGTCGGCAAGAGGCAGGGGCATGCTGAACTGCAGCAGGAAAGCCTGGTCGGATGTTTCCTCGAAATGGCGGAAGCCGGCGCCGACCCGCAAGTCCTGGCGCGCATTGGCGCGGGCGAGCGCTTCTTGTGCGGCGGCGACTCGCTCGAGCACGAGATAACGCTGTATTCCCGGCGCCTCGTCCACCCTGGCCAGGAAGTCATCCAGCGAGGGGAGGCCAGGCAGAGTTTTCAGATCTGCAAGCACCTCCCCGAAACCGGCATGCGTCTCACCCCAAGACGCAGCCAGGCGGATGCGGGCGGTCGCCAGTTCATGTTCGGCATGCTCGTTGTCGATCTCGATGCGCGCTCGCTCGATCCGCGCCTGGCTGAGTTCCGCGGCCGGGCTGCGACCGCTCGCGACACGCTGCCCGGCAACGTCCTCGGCGGCGGCCGCCAGGGCCGACGCCCGCTGCGCCAGGTCGAGCAAAGCCCGGTCACGGGCAACCTCGACAAAGCGCCGGGCCGTTTCGGCAAGCACGTCCAGCCGGGCCAGCTCGTAGTCGAAGCGGGTCAGCCCGCTTGCAGACGCCGCTGCCCGGCGGCGGTAGTCACGCTTGTCGCCGAGCTCAATGACCTGGCTGAGCGCTAAAGTCAGGTTCATTGCCGAGGTGCCGGAATAGGCGCCGCTCCCGGCAATGTTCTCGATTTCCGCCTCCAGGCGAGGGTTGGGCCCCAGGCTCGCCTGCAGGAGGCGCGCATCATCGGAGCGCTCCCTCCAGGGATAAATTGCGAGCGTGGGGCTGTCGGCCAGGGTCCGGGCCAGGGCATCGCGCAGCCCCAGCGGGGCCGCACTGTCTTCAGCTGCGCAAAGGGATGTGGCCGGCGTGACGGCCAGCACCAGGGTGAGCGCCAGCACAGGCGCTCGCATAAATCTTGAGGGCAACATGGACTCCGCCTCTTGTCATGAACCAGGGAGCCGCCGGGAGGCGGCGCTACCGAGCTCAGGCGTTGGGCGGGGGGACGGGTGGTGCGTGATCCAGCAAAGGCCGGAGGGGAAGCAGAACCGGACGGTCAAAGCGCGCCGGCAACGGAACGGCGGGCGCCTGGTCGTGCCACAGCGCCGAATAGTGGGCGACCGCATGGCAACAGTGCGGGATATGGATATCTCCCGCGTCATCGCCTTCGTCGGCGCAGTCGGCGTGGGCCGAGTCGGCGACGACGCCAGGAGCGCAGCACGCGTCCAAGACCGCACCGGCGACCGTCACGCTGAAGCTGAGCAGCATGATCGCGACGACGAGGCGCAGGAGAGCGGGATGCATCGCCGGATTCTATAGAGTTATGCTCGCAAGCAGCAAGTCGGGCCTGCTGTTCGAGCGAAGGCCACCGCTTCAGGCGGCTGGTCGACCAGGTTTTGCAATCACGTCGGGCAGGCCGATCAGCGAGCGTGGCCAACCGCAGCCAGAAAGGCCGGTGCGGGATCGACAGCAGGAGCCGACTCCGTCGGTGCGGGGACGCGTGAAGGTAGCACGATGGCGGTCGAGCCTGGCACGCCGGTCGCCAGCTGCCGGCATCTGCGCGCAGCGCCCATCGGCCAGAAAAACGCCTTTGTACTGCCTATACTGGTTATGACATCAAACGTGCACTTGCTTCGCAGCTCGGCCCGCGTTACTGCCTCCGCGTCCGAACGACCGCCCCAACAAGAACTTAGCGGTGGCCGTCGAATGCACCAAGGACCCTGGAACAGGAGGTTTCCATTTCCGGGTTCGATGGATATGGAGGCTCTTGGGTGATGTGCTCTTGAGCAAGCCAGTATGAGCAGCGCCAAGCGGCGTCAGCTGTGCGCTCTAATCCGAATTAAATAAAGACTCGAGAATTCTCGATGGAATTTATTGAACTCTATGGCGAATCAGCCAAAACAGCCCTGGGCTTTTTCTGGAAGGCAGGCTGGGCTTTTGTGATGGGGTATTTCATAAGCGGAATGATCCAGGCTTTTGTGCCCAAGACCGAGCTTACCCGGTACATGGGCAAGGCCAATTTCCGCAGCATATGGCTGTCCACCTTTTTCGGGGCAGCTTCTTCATCCTGCTCTTTTGCCGCATTGGCTGCTGCGCGTTCGCTCGTAAAAAAGGGCGCTCATTTCGTCGCGGCCGTGGCCTTCATGTTTGCATCCACCAACCTCGTCATCGAGCTGGGCATCTTGATTCTCATCTTCCTCGGATGGCAGTTCCTGGCCGCCGAAATCATCGGCGGACTGATCCTGATCGCTATCAGCAGCATGTTGATAAGGCTGACCTATCCGAAAGAATGGCTGGAGGAGGCCCGAAAAAAAGTCGAGGGCGAGGACGAGGTCACGGACGAGGATTTTGACTGGAAGGAGCGGATCAAGAGCAAAGAGGGCTGGCAGTTGGTCGGCCACAAGTTCGTGAACGACTGGAAGATGGCCTGGGAAGATATCCTGATCGGCTTTACGATCGCGGGATTTGTAGCAGTGCTTGTTCCGAAGTCATTTTGGACAATGCTGTTTCTGGTCGATGCCCAGCACCTGCCCGCCTGGATTGTGGCCATCGAAAACGCGCTTGTCGCCCCGTTTGTGGCGGCCGCCAGCTTTATCGGGTCGATGGGCAACATACCGCTGGCAACGGTGCTGAGCGAAAACGGCGTGCTGTTTGCCGGCATCATGGGCTTCATCTACTCCGACCTGATGGTGCCGCCCCTGGTTCACATCAACGCCAAGTATTATGGCTGGCGCGTGGCGCTCTATATTGCCGGAATCATGTATGTAAGCATCGTGATAACGGCTCTTGTTCTGAACGGCTTATTCTCATTTTTCGGGATTATTCCTGAAAGCGAGAGGGCGATTGCAGATATCACCCAGTTCAAGATCGATTACACGTTCTGGATGAACCTCGTGTTCGTTTTTATAGCGGCATGGCTGGTCTGGCAGAACAGGAAATATCTAAAAGTTCATGAGATGAAGATGATGCAAATGGAGGGCGGCGGCGCGCTCAAGCGAGGCATTGTCTACCTGTTTATCCTGATTAACATCGTTGGCCTTGCGGCCTATTTGTATACCCGGATCACCTGAAGGCCCGCCGTAGCGCCCGTGTTCGATGGGCGCTGCACGAAACGGTGGGCGACGACTTTGAGGTTCAGAACGTGCAGCTTTATCGCGGGGCGCAATACCGGGATGAGTATCTGCAGAAGCACCCGAATCCGAATGTGCCACTGCTGGAAATTGCGATGGAAGACGGCTCCGGCGACCGAGACGTGCTGGCAGCATTCTCTTTCTCCGCGCCGCAAATGCGGTCCCTCGCGGAGGGTCAGCAGCCGGGTGAAATAGCCGCTGTCCTTATGATCCGCGGTGGAATCGCTGTTTTGTGGGCGGTCGCTGCCGTGAAGGGCAGGGCGGTACCGGCGAACAGGCATACTTTGCGCCTCGGCTCGGGCCCTGCCAAACGGGTCAGCGGTCCGGGCATGCGCCTGGATAGCGGGCGGAGAACTGCCGCGCAGCGACGCGACCAAATATCGGCATCACCACGGCCAGTCCCATGTAAATCCATCCCGCCAGGCCGATCAGGCGTTCCGGCAGCGTCGCCGCGAGGACCACTGATAACAAGCCGAAGCTGCCGACGATTGACCACGCCACGACCTCCTGCCTCGTGAGCAATTCTTCCTCCGGCGTCAAGGCGAGACCTCCGGCTTGCCTCAACGCGTGTCCGTTCAGCAATACGATGCACAGGTTCGATAAGAAAAAGCCGAAGCCGTAAATAGCGAACAGTCCGCGGACCTCGCTGATGCTGTCGATCTCGAACTCGCTTGGCAGCTAGCGGTTGGTCACCCCACTGATGGTCGCTGTCGCCATCGCCCGTAGTGGGTACACGTAAACGAGCAGGACAAAAATCAGCGCCAGGCTGACCAGGATCGCGAAGGTGGTATCGAGCCCATAGCGTATCGACCAGTTGCGATGGGCGATCCAGAACATCGCGAGGATGCTGAAGGCGAACAGGAACGCTGGCACGGAGCGCAATGCCGCGACCAGCTCGTCGAAACTTTGCGGCACGGCGTCGAACGAGATCACCAGCAGCGTCAGCGCAAACGCGAAGGCCGCATCGATGAAAGCCTCAAGCCGCGTCATGTCCCTGCCGCGATGATAAAAATGGCCTGATTTTTCCAAGCCGTCCAGGATGGCTTCTCAGTTCATCTATTACCCGCGATGGCCGGAATCCCCGTCAATGCGCTCAGCTATCATCGCATCGATGCCCTGTGCAGGCGCGCAGTGCACGACGAGCGCGGTCGCCGTGTTTTTGCATCTTTGGTCTCGGCCGCCGGGGCCTGGTCCGCCTCGCGCAGAATCTTCACCATCTTCTCTCGAATCAAACGGTCCGACAATCGGCAGGCAGGTTACTGCGATCAGCCAAGTCAAAGGCGCGACCGACTATAGTCGTATTGGTTTTTTGCCACGGGCCTGATTACACTCCGAAAAGAAAACAACTAGCTATCTAATGGGGGAGCTCCATCACCATGTCTGACGACAAGTCCGCTGCCGCCTACTGGGCGGCCAACGTCCGCATTATCAAGATCTGCCTGGTCATCTGGGCCTTGGTGTCATTCGGGTTCGCCATCTTGCTGCGGCCGTTGCTGCAGATGCTGCCGCTGAGTATCGGCGGAACCGACCTGGGTTTCTGGTTCGCTCAGCAGGGTTCGATCCTGACCTTCATCGTGCTGATCTTCTCTTACACCTGGTACATGAACCGGCTCGATCGCGAGTTCGGCGTCGACGAAGAATAAGGGAGCCAGATCAACATGAGCCAGTTCACTCTCAACCTGCTTGTTGTCGGCGGGTCTTTCGCTCTCTACATTGCCATTGCCATCTGGGCGCGAGCCGGAACGACATCCGATTTCTACGCCGCCAGTCGCGGCATCAACCCGGTTGTCAACGGCGCGGCCACCGCGGCCGACTGGATGTCGGCGGCCTCGTTCATTTCCATGGCGGGCCTGATCGCCTTTGTCGGCTACGGTAACTCCACCTTTCTGATGGGCTGGACCGGGGGCTACGTGCTGCTGGCCCTGCTGCTGGCGCCCTACCTGCGCAAGTTCGGCCGCTTCACCGTTCCTGAGTTTATCGGCGACCGCTTCTACAGCCAGACTGCAAGAGTCGTTGCAGTGATCTGCCTGCTGGTCATCTCGATTACCTACGTAATCGGCCAGATGACCGGCGCCGGCGTGGCCTTCTCGCGCTTCCTTGAAGTCGATAACACCACGGGGCTGCTGATCGCCTCGGGTGTGGTGTTCATTTACGCCGTTCTGGGTGGCATGAAAGGCATCACCTACACCCAGCTGGCCCAGTATTGCGTGCTGATCCTTGCCTACACCATCCCTGCGGTGTTCATCTCGATCCAGCTGACCGGTAACCCGATTCCAGCGCTCGGGCTGTTCTCCACGCACGCCGAGTCCGGCGTACCGCTGTTGACCAAGCTCAATCAAGTCCTGGTTGAATTGGGCTTTAACGACTACACCGGACATCACGGCAGCAAGTTCAACATGTTCCTTTTCACCATGTCACTGATGATCGGCACCGCCGGACTGCCGCATGTGATCATCCGCTTCTTTACCGTTCCGAAAGTGGCTGATGCCCGCAAATCGGCAGGCTGGGCCCTCGTGTTCATTGCATTGCTTTACCTGACCGCGCCTGCGGTCGGCGCCATGGCTCGCCTGAACATCATCACCACCATCTTCCCGGCCGGTACTACTGCTGAGCCGATCACTTATGACGAGCGGCCAGACTGGATGAGGAGCTGGGAAAAGACCGGCCTGTTGGCGTTCGAGGACAAGAACAACGACGGCCAAATCCAGTACTACAATGACAATTCCGATGAGTTTGCCTCGATTGCGGCCGAGCGCGGCTGGGAAGGCAACGAAATGGTGACCTTCAACCGCGACATCCTGGTCCTGGCCAATCCGGAGATCGCCCAGCTGCCGCCGTGGGTGCTGGCCCTGATCGCCGCCGGCGGACTGGCGGCGGCACTGTCGACTGCGGCCGGGCTGCTGCTGGCGATCTCCTCAGCCATCAGCCACGACATGCTCAAATCGGTGCTCACGCCCAACATCACCGACAAGCAGGAGCTGCTCGCTGCCCGCGTGTCCATGGCGTTCGCCATCGCCCTGGCGACTTACCTGGGGCTCAATCCACCCGGCTTCGCCGCCCAGGTGGTGGCGCTGGCCTTCGGCCTGGCCGCCGCCACACTGTTCCCGGCCCTGATGATGGGGATCTTTTCCAAGAAGATGAACACCCAGGGCGCGGTTGCCGGGATGCTGGTCGGGTTGCTTGCCACCCTGCTCTACATCTTCACCTACCTGGGCTGGTTCTTCATTCCGGACACCAACATGCTGGCCAATTCACCGGACAACTGGCTGTTCGGGATTTCGCCGCTGTCGTTCGGGGCCATTGGCGCCGTGCTCAACTTCGTGGTTGCCTATGTCGTGATGAGAATCACGGCCGATCCCCCTGAGCACATCCAGGAGCTGGTCGAAAGCATCCGTGTTCCCCGCGGTGCCGGATCGGCCGCCGACCACTAGCGCATGCAAAACCAACCGCTGGGGACAACCCCTGCGGAACGGGTCATGATACTGCCCGGCCACGTGGCCGGGCAGTATCATTTCCGTACCTTTTCCCTGGAGCATTGACGCATGCTGCTCGAATTTTTCGCCGCGATCATCCTGGGATTGGCAGTGGCTGGCGTCATCATGGCAATCAATGTGGTGATCGGACGCCGCTTGCCGGGCTGGCTGGTACCAGCCGCTGCCGGCATCTCCATGATCGCCTTCATGGTTTCGATGGAATACACCTGGTTGCAGCGCACCACGGCATCGCTGCCCGAAGGCGTCGAGGTGATCTCGGTCAGCCGCGAGTCAAGCTGGTACCGGCCGTGGACCTATCTCCGACCGCTCAGCCTGCGCGCGGTGGCGTTGGATACCCGCCGTAACCGCACTCACCCTGCTCAGCCCGGACAAGTGATGACCAGCGTTGTGCTGCTGGGAAGATGGATGCCGGCACGCCAGATTCCGGTCGTGTTCGACTGCCAGACAAGCCGGCGGGCGGACCTGCAAGCGGGCGTAGAATTGGATGACGATGGCCACTTGTCTGGCGCGGACTGGCGGGAACTGGAGCCGGACGATCCCGCACTGGCCGTCGCCTGCCGCTCAGTCCAGTGATCAGCATGCAACCAGAGTCGAAGCTAGAATTCGTAATATGCTTGTCAGCTCGGGCGCCAAGGACGCCAACGCCATGGCCAACAGGGTCCTCATTGCCGACGACCAAGCCAACCTCCTGATCTCGCTGGAATACCTGTTGCAGCGCGAAGGGTACGAAGTCAGCCTCGCGCGTGACGGCGACCAGGCCATGGAGCTGATTCGGCAACAGCAGCCGGACCTGGTGGTTATCGATGCCACGATGCCCGGCCAGTCCGGTTTCGAGCTTTGTCAACAGGTCAGGGCAGACTCGGGGCTGCGTCACATACGCATCGTGATGCTGAGCGCCAGGGCGCGAGAAACCGACATTGCCAAGGGCAAGGCGCTGGGCGCCGACGCTTACATCGTCAAGCCCTTTTCCACTGGCGACCTGGTCAACCAGGTCCGACAGCTGCTCGGCGCAGACCGATGAGACCGCTGGACTGGCGGCTGTTCGTGGGCGTGGCCATTGTCGGCCTGGTCTGTCTCTTGTGGCTGGTCGTTGCCGGCATCTTGCTGTGGGCCGTGCTTGATCCCCGTGACTGGCAAACGGTGCTCGAGGCGCTCGGTGGCAAGGGCGGGCTGCTGCTGTTTCTCTGGGCCGGCTCGCTGGTTCCGACCGCGGCCGCGCTGCGCCACCTGATCGAGCACTACCTCCGTGCCCCGGCCAAGCTGGCCGAGGAAGCCCGGCTGCTGCTCGAAACCGATGCGCAGCGACTGCCCACACCTCGCGGCAGCGCCGAAAACCGTCGCCTCGCGGAGGTCATCGGCCAGCTGGTCACCCAGCGCGAAGCGCTCAGGGCGGAAATGGATCAGCGCGTCCGCGCCGCCAGCCGCCAGACGGAACTGGAAAAGAACCGGCTCGCCGCGCTGATGTCGGAGCTGACCAAGAGCGTGGTCGTCTGCAATCTTGATGGTCGCATTCTGCTCTACAACAACCGCGCAAGGCTCCAGTTCCGGCGACTTTCACGCCAGCCGACACCAGCCGGCGGGGCCGAGCTGATGGGCCTGGGCCGCTCGATCTACACCGTGCTCGACCGCAAGCTGGTCAACCATGCGCTGGAAAATGTGCAGCGTCGACTGAATCGTGGCGCCGCCGCCCCGTCAGCCGAATTTGTGACTGCGACCCAGTCCGGCAAGCTGCTGCGGGTCCACATGACCCCTGTGCGAGACGTCGAGAGCGACGACCACGGTGCCCGAACCACCGACGCCGTAACAGGGTTCGTGTTGCTGATCGAAAACATTACCGACGACATGCAGTCCCATGCAGAGAAAAACCGGATTTTGACCAAACTGACCGAGGGCAGCCGGTCGGCGCTGGCCAACGCCCGGGCGGCGGCCGAGGTGCTGGAATTACCTGACATTCCGGGACAACTGCGCGAGCGGCTGCTCGCAGTGATCCGGGAAGAAGTCCAGGGGCTCAGTCGACGGCTCGACGAGCTGCAGCCGACCTCGGGCCGCGCCCTGCGCTCGCGCTGGCCGCTGGAAGACATGCTCGGTGAAGACCTGATCGAAGCCGCTGTGCAGCTGCTGGAATCGGAGCTTGAGCTTGCCGTCGATGTCGAGCGCGGCGACCGGGACGTCTGGCTGAGAGTCGAGAGTTTCACCTTGCTGCAGGCCGTGCTTCACCTGGCCGGGCGCCTGCGCCAGCACTGCGGGGTGCGCACGCTCACCCTGCGTGTCGGCAAGCAATCAGGACAGGGCGTGCTGGACCTGATCTGGATGCCCTGCGATGGTGCCAACGACAAGGCCCAGCTCGGCTGGGATGATGAGCCCATCCAGGTCGGATTCGAGACCTTGTCGCTGACAGTGCGCGACGTGCTCGAGCGTCATGGCGGCGAATGCTGGGTCGAGCAGGAAGTTGACGATGCACGACACCGCTGCTTGTTCCGTCTCCTGCTGCCCCTGGCTGCGGCCCAGGAGGAATTGCCGGCGGCCACATTCATGCGCCATGAAAGCAGGCCCGAGTATTACGATTTCGACCTGTTCCGGACCACCGAGCGGACCCTGAGTCTCGACGACAGTCCGCTAACGGAACTGGCCTATACGGTATTCGACACCGAAACCACCGGACTGAATCCGGCCGAGGGCGACGAGATCATCCAGATCGGTGCGGTTCGCATCGTAAACGGCAAAGTGCTGCGCCAGGAGTTTTTCGATCAGCTGGTGGACCCGAAACGCGTGATCCCCGCCGCGAGCATTCCGATCCACGGGATCACGCCGGAAATCGTCAAGGGCCAGCCGACCATCGAGACGGTTCTGCCGACCTTTCACGGCTTTTGCGAGGACACCGTTCTGGTCGCACATAACGCAGCCTTCGACATGCGCTGCCTGCAGCTCAAGGAAAAACTGACCGGCGTGCGCTTTGATCACCCTGTGCTCGATACCCTGCTGCTGTCTGCCCTGGTCCATGAAAACCAGGACTCGCATCGCCTTGAAGCCATCGCCGAACGCTTCGGACTGACTATCATCGGTCGTCATACCGCCATCGGCGACGCCATGGTGACCGCCGAAATCCTGGTCAAGCTCATCCCGCTGCTTGCCGAAAAAGGGATTCACACTCTGGGCCAGGCACGCGCGGCTACCCGGAAAACCTACTATGCCCGGGTGAACTACTGATATGGATACAAGCCCCATGAGGCCTGCAGATTCCTGCGCCTTCCTGGCGAGTGTGGCCCCCTTTTCAGAGCTGCCGGCGGAAGAGATCGAGCATTTGATCGACGCCTGCCAGAGTATGAGCTTTCGTGCCGGCGAATCCGTCGGCCAATTCAGCCAGCCAGGCGATCATGGGCTCTATGTCATCGTTGCAGGAGCGGCCGTGCTCAAGGCCGCCGACGGCCGTCCCCTGGAGCAGCGTGGTGAGGGCGAGTTGTTCGGCCATGCCGTTCGTTTCGACGGCGCAGCCTGCAACTACGCCGTCGAGGCCAGCGAAGACCTGGAGCTGCTCTACCTGCCTGCTGACAAACTCGCAGACCTGGGCCAGCGTCAGCCCCGCTTCGCCCGGTTCTTCAGCGATGGTCCCGGCGCGCGTCTGCGCGAAGCCGATGGTCATCGCCCGGCGCGGCTGGGCGAGCTGCCTCTGCGGGCCCCGATCACCGGAGATCCGGCTCGCTCAATCAGCGAGACGGCCGCGCTGATGAGCAGGCACCAGGTCAGCTGCGTGCCGCTGATGCGAGACGGTGCCCTGGTCGGCATCGTCACCGACCGCGACCTGCGCAACCGGGTGCTGGGAGGACGCGTGGACCCCGAGCGACCGATCGCAGAGGTCATGACCCCGGACCCGATCACGGTCATGACCAGCCATCGGATCGAGGACGCGCTGCTCGAGATGATGCGTATGGGCATTCATCATTTGCCGGTGATTGGGCAGGATGGGCGGCTGGCCAGCGTGATCAGCTCCGGTGATCTCTTGCGCCAGCAGTCACCGCACCCCTTGCGGCTGGTGCGCGAAATCCAGCGCGCGGAAAGCACGACGATGGTCGCCCAACTGGGCCGCCAGGGACCCGGCATGCTCGCCGTCATGGCCCGCCTGGGCAGCCAGGTGACCGAAGTCGGGCGGGTGGCCAGCATGATCACCGATGCCTGCACGCGCCGCCTGCTCGCACTGGCCCAGGAACAACTGGGCGAGGCGCCGATGGCCTGGACCTGGATGGCCTTCGGATCCCAGGCCCGGCTCGAGCAGGGCCTGATCAGCGATCAGGACAATGGCCTGCTGCTGGCAGAATCTCCAGAGGGCGAGGCGGCCGAGTACTTCCGGAGACTGGCCGATTTCGTCTGCGACGGACTCAATGAATGTGGTTATGTCTATTGCCCCGGCGGCGTGATGGCCAAGGGTGAATGGCGCATGGGATACGCCGACTGGCGAAAGACGTTTTCAGGCTGGATACTCGAGCCAAAACCCAAGTCGGTGATGCAGTCGAGTATCTTTTTCGATATGCGTGGTGTTGCAGGTGACCTGGCCATGGCGCGACGCCTGCACTCAGAAGTTTTGCAGCAAGCCAGCCAGAGCAAAATATTCCGGCGCTTCCTGGCGGCCGATTCCATGGGTCACCGGCCCCCGCTGGGTCTTTTCCGTCAGTTCGTCCAGGAGCACGACGGCGAAAAAAGCCAGGGCCTGAACCTGAAAAAACGCGGCGTGATTCCGATCGTCGACCTGGCCCGGGTGCGCGCGCTGGAAGGCGCAATCAGCGCGGTCCATACCGAGGAGCGCCTCCGCGCTGCCGGTGAGCGAGGCATCATGAACGAGCGCGATGCCGATGACCTGATCCACGCCGTGCGCTTCATCGGCAACGTGCGCCTGCGCCACCAGGTCGCGCTTTACGACCGCGGCGAAAAACCCAATCACCTGGTCGATCCGGACGAGCTTTCCGGCCTGCATCGGCGTTACCTGCGCTCGGCTTTCGGCATCGTGCGCACGGCGCAGGAAGCGCTGTCCAACCGTTACCAGGTCTGACTCAAGGCCCGAGAATCCTCCCCGCCCTGGTCGCTATTATTTTCGGATTAGGACTTACGCACGGGCAACTCTTCGAGGCACCGGGTTCTCAAACTTGTCGACTCAGCCATAGTAGCGCGAGGAGGACCAGCGTGAAGCCGGCCCATTGCCAGGCGTTGAGTGAAACTCCGAGCAATGCGGCCTCGGCCACCAGGGTCAGCACCGGTGCAAGAGCCATCAGGCTGGCGGCCAGCGAGGCTTCGGTGCGGGCAAACACTTGGTAAAGCGCCACGGCAAAGACGCCCATGCACAAGCCGCCCAGCAGCAGCCAGTGCCATGCGACCTGCGAAGCGGCGGCAAGGCCGGGGAGCGCCCATGGCAGCGCCAGCAGGAGAATGAGCACACCGCCCACGGCGCGACCGGCCGCCACGATTTCCGGCGGCTGGTCGATCAACTCTTGCTTGGCGATCACGTCGGCGAGGCCAATCAGGGGTAGCGTGGCCAGCAGCAGCCAGAACGGCCAGTCCAGTATCGACAATCCCGGACCCGACTCGACATTCATTAAGACCAGCCCGGTGCAGACCAGCGCGATCAGCACATAGCTGAGAGGTCCGAGGCGTTCGCCGAGCAGAAAGCGGGCTGCAAGCGCGGTCGCAGCCGGGTAGGCCGACTGGAAAAGTGCGCGGTTCGACGCACTGGTCTCCGTCATGGCCAGGATGCCGAACAACGGGACCAAACCGGAGCTGAGCGCGCCAACCAGCAGCAGCGCCAGGCTTTGGCGCCAAGGCATCCACGGCAATCGTTGCGCCTTGTTGCGCACCAGCATCCAGCCGCAGACCAGCAGCGCCGCGAACAGGGCCGTGATCAATGCCACCTGCAGGGGCGATCCGCCGGCCGACAACGCCATCTTCATGGCCAGCGGCGAAAACGCCAGCGCAATCACGGCCGCCAGCGTCCAGGTCCAGAACGACAACATGCCTGGTTTCAGTCCGATTCCATCGATAGAAATTTACAGGTGACGGTAGCACGGTGTCGGCCAAGGCGGACGCGCGGGGCATTGACCATCGCCAGGTACACCCAGCCCTGCAAGCAGGCTTCGGTGTTGCGCAGCAAGCAGGCCAGAAGAAGTCGAGGTTTACGGAAGAGCAGATCACTTACACGCCGGCCACCGTCAGCGCTTGAACTTCCCGAGCATTCCCATGACGTCGTTGAGAGGATTGCTGATTGCCATGCTCCAGGTGGGCCGGCTTCTGCATATCCTGCTCTTTGGGTAATGAGTTGGCAGTGTACAGGGTGCTGCATCCGGAGCGCCCGTCGGGCAGGGAGGCAGGGCATGCAATGGAAAGGTCGGCGGGGATCACGGCGAATGCGGTGATGCAGCGGGTCGAGGAGGGGCGCCTGAACCTGGACCGGCCGGTCTCCGGCTACCTGAGCCGGTGGCAGCTATGGCCGGGCGAATTCGACAATGACATGGTGACGGCGCGGATTACGGGGCTACGGTCAGACGATAAAGACGAGGCTAGAGGCTCCACTCGAAATTCACCAGCGCCTCGCTTTGCCGCCACAACTCGGCAGCGATCTGTCGGTCAAGCGCATAAGCGGCCACCCTGGCATCGCCGACCGGGCCGCGAGCCTCTTGCAGTCTTTGCGGTCCGTAGTAACCGCCGCGCCTTGCCTCGGCACCGGCAGCCGCAAGTACCGTGGGAAGCGCGCCCTGCGACGATGACTGGGCGAGCAAGGGGTTGGTCAACTTGTAGAGCGCGTTGAAAAACCCCTTGGGTCCGGTGCTTTGCAGCCGGGTATCTGAATAGCCGGGGTGGCAGGCGATACAGATCGCCTTCCTGCCGGCGGCCTTCAGCCGTCGGTCGAGCTCGAGCGCGAACACGATGTTGGCCGCCTTGCTCTGAATGTAAGCCCGGGTCGGGTCGTATTTCTTCTCGGACAGCAAGTCATCAAGATCGAGCACGCCCAGTCGATGGACCAGGCTTGAAACCACGACCACCCGGCCCTCGGCCGCTTCTACCTGATCAATCAAAAGACCGGTCAGCAGGAAATGGCCCAGGTGATTGGTGCCCATCTGCATCTCGAACCCATCTACGGTTCTTGATTCGGGGGTCTGCATCACCCCGGCATTGTTGATCAGCCCGTGAAGCTTGTCGTAATCCTGTCGGACCGCGGCGGCGGCTTGCCGAACGGACGACAGATCACTCAGATCGAGTTGCACCACATCGATCTTGCCGCTTGCTTCCGCCCTCAGCGCCGCAGCGGCTTCCTCTCCCCTGGCGGCTGAGCGGCAGGCCAGGACGAGATCGGCGCCTGCCCCCGCCAGATGCCTCGCTGCCTCGAAGCCGATCCCTGAGTTCCCGCCGGTAATGAGGTAGCGCTTGCCACGCAAATCCGGCAGCTGGGTCACTCGCCAGTCAGAAACACCGCTAGCGAAAATTCTCGTCGGCTTTCTGCTCGGGTTCATCATTACAGGCTCTGGCATGGGTCCCGGCGACAGTGTCGCAGAAAAGGGAGTTCTTCCGGCCGTGACGTTGATCCATTTTGCTGAGGAACTTGAATGAACCCGCTCAGCGCCAGGACCGCCGGATCAGCCGCAGATCATCCCTCAGACTCTGATTCCCTGAGTTCTTTAGGGTCGTGATCCTGAAGGATTTTCCGGACCTGGGCCTCCGTCGCCCCGGTGGTCAAGACCTTGATCTCTTTCCTCTCTTTATCGGCGCGGATCTTTTCCCGCGGAAAGCCGGCAATGGTCGAGGTGGTGAGGTCATGCTGCGCGGCCTTCAGGGCCTCTTCGGTGTCGAAGGATGCGGTCAGAACCTTGTTCATGTGATTTCCTCCCGAGGATTCAGATGGCTCCGGTACTTACCTCCAAAGCTTAGCAGGCACCAGGCCATGTCGAATGCTTTGTCCAGGAGACCCTCGCTACTGAACGCCGCCCGCTAGCCTGGCACTGATTCGACAGAGCTTCCCGGGCGGTCCGCACGTTGCCGATGAGCTCAGCCTGGTGAAGCCTGCGGCAAAGATGCCGTAGGCCGCGATCAGCCCGGCCGTGGGATTTTCGGCCGGCCGGATGATGACGCCCCGCTCGGCGTTGATATAGGCCGAACACAGATCGAAATCGAACGAGCCGATGGAAAGCTCCCGTCGGTCTGGCGGCCCCCCACACCAGGAGCTTACGTGCGAACTTGCAGGGACTTCGCGGCCATGC
>Ga0209936_1001078_pt1 | contig 15163 bp, 17 predicted proteins | sample SalPonR1_A_D1_MG_FD_185694 | JGI IMG/M metagenome (GOLD analysis project Ga0209936, IMG submission 185694) | Salt pond soil microbial communities from South San Francisco under conditions of wetland restoration - Salt Pond MetaG R1_A_D1_MG... ... | reverse complement strand
TTGTTGCCAACAGGCTTGATCGCGGGCTGAGTCATCGGCTCACTCCGGGTGCAGGTAAAACACCTTGCTCATGATCTGCCACTGGCCGTCGATCCTGACCAGCGTGAAAAAGTCGGTGAAGCGGTGGCCGGTCCAGTTGTCCAGCTCGATGCGCACGGTGGCGGCAGTGCCTTCGACGTCGATCCGGATGTCGCCGGCTTCGAGGTCGGATGCCGGCCCGTTTTCGGTATGCCAGTCGTAAAACATCTCGATCGGCCCGGCGAAAAGATCGGGGCCGACATAGCCGCAAATCGTCGCCAGTTCATGAAAAATCGGACGCAGAGTATCGACGCTGCCGGTTCGGCCGCCTTCGATGTAGGTCTGCATGACGGCGTCAATCTGCCGCTCTTCGGTGCCGGGTTCGGATGGGTTCACGGAATCGCTCCTTTTGGATGGTTCATGCCGGTGCGACTTTTGCTCGCCGCATCGCGGGCACGGTTTTATAGGTCAGGGCGCGCCAGAGCCATTCGGCCGGGCCAAACGCAAAAAATTTCATCCAGAAATGGCTGACGAAGATCTGGGCGGTGAAGAAGGTCACCACCAGCGGCAGAAAGGTCGAGATCGCCGCGTTTCCGGCCAGACCGAGGCCTGGGCCCACGGAAGTCAGAATCAGGATGATCGCGACGCTCTGCATCAGGTAATTGGTCAGCGCCATCTGGCCGACCGGTGCGAATGGCTTGACCAGCCAGCTCAGCGACCGGCCATGGAACAGGCACACGATTGCGCAGACATAGCCCGCGGCGATCAGGGGCGTGGCCGTCACGTGCAGCACGGTTCGCAAAAGCTCCACCTGGCCGAACAGCGCGGTTTCGGCCACGCCCTCCGTGAGCAGGTGAACGCTCTCCAGCAGCAGGCCGGCAAGAAGCAGGGGCCAGAGCCAGCGGTTGAACATCGGCAGATTATCGGCCGCGTTCTGAATCCAGCCGCGTCGCGCCACCCAGGCGCCCATGAAGAACCGGCCCAGGGCGTAGAAGATCCAGCCGAGCAACCCCCCGCCCATGAACCAGATCAGATAGTCCTTGTTCATAAGCGCGATGAAGGTGATGAAGTCACCGGCCTGGGCGGCCGCCTGTCGTGCCAGCAGCCGGGCTTCGGCGGCATCGGGATTCTCGAACAGAGCAGTGATTCCGCCGATCTCGAACGCCCAGCTCACGAGCGGTCTCGAAAACAGCAGCAGCGGGATGCCGATCAACAGCAGGCTGCGGTCCGGGAGCTTGCGGGAAAAGAACAGGATGAAAGCGGCAATGCCGTAGATATGCAGAATATCCCAGTTGAACAGAAACAGCAGGTGTATCCATCCGAGGATCATCAAGATGGCGGCCCGTCGGAGATAAATCGCCTTGAAAGGCGCGCCGCGCGCCTCGAGGCGCTCCATCTGTATCCAGAATCCCAGCCCGAACAGAAAGGCGAACAGCGTATTGGCCTTGTCGTAAACCAGCAGCTTCAGCCAGAACTCGAGCCGTTCATTGAGCGCTGCCGACGGAAGCGCCGCCAGTTGCTCGGCGGTAATCACCACATCCTTTCCGCCGAACTCGTAGAGGTTCACGAGCATGACGCCGAACAGGGCGAAGCCGCGCAGAACGTCCATGACGACATAACGGTCTCGTTTCGCCGTCGGCACGAGAGCGGGGGCGTCCAGCGTCAGGCTCATCGGTTGAAGCCCATGCGTCGATAGAGGTCGTGCAAGCCGTCAAAGCAATTCACTGACCGCACCCCGGATCGGCGACACCGGTTCGTGGACTTTGCGGGTTCGGAAGTCGTCGAGTGAAGCACCGTCATGCACCGCGGAAATCCAGTCCTGCGGATCGAACTCGACGCCGACCGGATTCGTCTCGAACGCCGACCCCCGAATATAGGCGTTGCAATCATCTGCAGAGTCGAAAGCGTCGACCTGGAACTCCATCTGGTTGCCGTCGGGGTCGGCGTAATACATCGAGATCGTCAGCCCATGGTGCACGCACCAATACGGCTTGATGCCATTGGCCTTGCATGAAATATAGTTGTCGAAAAGATCCTTCAGTGAAGGGTAGGTCCAGGCCAGGTGATCGACGCCGGTCCAGCCCTTCGTTTCCGGCTCCGACCCTTCCGGGTCGATCACGGAAAGGTCGAGAAAGGCGAAACGATGGTGCTCGTCGTCGAACGTCAGAAAGGCCATCGCGGGGTTCTGATGCTGCACGTGAGCGCCGAACACGGTGCCGTACCAGGCCAGCATTTCGGGCAGCCGCCGGGTGCGATAGACGACGTGGGCCAGGGCTTTGGGGGTAACAGTCATTGGAGATTCCTCAACCGGGGGTTAAATTCACTTAGAGAGGTGCCGCGGACAATACGATTTTCAATGCGCTGCAGCTTTCATCAGACAGGGGGTGACGGTGCGTTTCGCCATGCGCAACGCACCCTACACAAGCGATACACAAGCAACTCGCATCTCGTAGGGTGTGTTGAGCAAAGCGAAACGCACCATCCCGGATGCTTTGCGGCAATGGCCTTGATTCGGCACACGGACCGCGAGCGTGTCTGGTCTTGCTATTCATAGAAATGGCGCTCCTCGACGATCTTTCCGCCGCTCACGGTAAACACCGCGATCTCACTGTGTGGAATTCGTCGGCCACCATGGGCGATCAGCATGTCGGCAAAAACCGCAAAGTGATCGCCGGTGACGAACGGGCCGTCGATGCTCAGGTCCTCGATGCCGTGGGTTGCGAGCCATCCCAGGCTTCGGGTCCGCACAGCCTCTATCCCGCGGCTAACCTGATCGTTGCCGTCCGGCAACGCGTGCGGCTCGATGCTGACTACATCGTCGGCCCAGTACTTTTCGCCTGCGGCGAGAAATTCGCCGGCCAGCCACAATGTCGTAAAGTCGGCGGCAACGTCGGTCGTGGTGGGCGTCGGTTCGCTCATCGTTCGGGTCGTGCTTCCAGACCGAATTCGCTGGCTACCACCGCGGCGCGCAGATAGCCCATCGACGAATTCAGGCTCACAGACCCACCAGTCGTGGCGCGATGGCCTGCCACCAATCGGTGTTCCAGAGCAGAAGGATCAGCACGGAGGAAGGCAGGAAGCCAGCCAGCCAGAGGCGGTAGGCCTTGTGTACCTTCCGCGTGCGCAGCAGATCCCAGATGAACATCGGGGCCACCGCGAGCAGGATGTACAGGATCGGGCCTAGCGGCGTCTCGGGCATGGTGTTAGGCAGCCAGTCGATACGATCGAATGCAGCCGGCAGAGGAAGTGCCACGGCAAGAAAGACCAGGCGTTTGTGCATGCCGGGCGCGGACTTGCGCAGATACAGGGCGATGCCGATGTAGATCGTGAACAGGATGCCGACCTGAATCTGCAGCAGCATGATGTTGCTGATGATGACCATGACCTGCTGAAGCTCGGCCTGCGCTTCAGGCGGAGCCGCCTGCATCATGCCCCAGACCTGGTGGTGGATGATCGGCACCAGAAGACAACCCACCACCACGATAGCGGGGACGATCACGATGCCAGCCATGCCGAGCTTCTGGTGATGCTGCTGCCTGCCCGTTGCCACCAGTAGGGCTTGGACCAGGAGCAACACAAGGAATGCACCCATCAGCACGGCGTGCGCATGCAGCATGAATGGGAAGGGTGGCCGCATTCCGATTTCGGCGGCGGCGATTTTTTCCAGGGAAGTAGGGATGAATCCGGTGAGCGTGATTACGATGAACCACGCCGCCATCAGCACGAAGATCCATCGATCAACGAAGCGGGTCAACGAGCTCGCAGGCGCGCGGACAGACGCCCGGTAATCCAGACTTGAGGCCGTCGTGCTCATGGCTCCTCTCCGGTGAACGGACATGAAGCTAGCTGACTGCCTACCGTCGTGCTTCCGACTGCGCGCACAAGACCTGAGCGGTACATGGCAGTTTTCCTTTCAAGGTGTGTCGAAGGGAGTCCAGCCACGCTGCAAGAGACACCGCCCTTTGCAGCGTAGTGGACGACCTGATTACTTGATCGTGATTTCCCGGGTCATGTATTCGCCCTGGATTTCACGGATTTCGTTGTACAGCTCGAGAACCTTTTCGTTGCTAGCCTCCTGATTTTCCTTGCCCCAGGCCTCCATGAACGCGTTATATCGCTCACGACTGGGTCCCATGACTTCGGTGCTGGGAAATTTGATGACCAGCAGCAGATCAAATGCGCCAGGTGCGACAGCCTGATTGGCATGGATCGCGTAATATTCGACATGGCCGAGAGACTTCGCTACTTCATTGGCTGCAACCCAGGTCGACTTCAGGCCTTCCAGATAGATATCCTGAGTACCCGGATCGAGCTTGACCATGGTGAGTGACCAGACAGCGTCCGAGACTTCGTAATCTTCCCAGACCTCCAATTGAGCAGCGATCGGTGCTGCAAGGAAAACGCTCGACAACATGCAGCAGGAAACCGCAAACGTGCGAAATAGCTTTGAATGATTCATTTGTTTTGCTCCTAGGTTCAGTGACTCAGTAAGTACTTGCTGGTGATTTTGCAGCGATAGTCTCTTCTTTGCGGTATGCCGCTTTAAGGAGACGTTTTTCCCCACTTTTCGGGGCTGGGTGCATGGCCGTCATTCCGGGTCGCCGTGCTTCCTCCGAGACGAGATGAACCGGATCCGATCGCCTGGATACGTCACCGGGCTCGGAAGTCCCGATGTTTTGGCGAGGTTCACGAGCGGCTTACGGGAACGTGCTGTAGGCACGACGCGTATCGTTGCCCGCCCCGCATTCGCCGAAGCGTGCATTCAATTTCGCCGGGACGCTGTCGGCGTCTGCCTGCGCGGCTTCCCATGCATCGTAGGCTTTGCCGAAAGCTTCGTTGCTGGCGCTGCGGCCGAGCCAGTAGTGCGTATCCATGTTGTCGTGGAACAGGGGTGCGGCAATTTCGGTCTGGTAGCCGTAGGCTTCGCCCCATTCGTTGAAGTCGTCAACGATCTCGAGATACGTCCCCAGCGAGCAGTCTTCGTCCAGCGTGAAGCTGATCACGTCGAGATGGCCGGCGTGGCTGGCAGAAGCCACAAGCAAAAGCATGGTTCCGATAATTTTTTTCATGGTCAGGTCTCCCGATCAGAGCTTGCGCATCCCACGCAGCGAAAGGCTGGTGACCGATTCCGCAAACCGTCAAGGGAATCTATGCCGAATGTGACCATCAGCACAATATCGCCGGCGTCAAAATTGCGTCATTTATGCGTCACGCGGCGTGCGGTGACGCGTCTTTCAGGCGTTTGGTGAGGAATCCGGGGCGGCGAGAAGATCCGGCCAGCCGTATTTCTGCCAGGCGGCCAGCATGCCGATGCGCTCGGCAAAAGCCATGAATTCCGGATGCAGCCGGACCCGGCGGATAGGCTCTATGTCGGCCCAAAGCGACATCAGACAGTAAACGTTGGCAGGCGTGATCTGGGCGCCTAGGGTCTTGAAGACCATGCGGGGATAGCCCATCCAGATGGCCGGTGCGACGATGCTGGTATCGCTCGGATCAGGCAGGGTTGCGTGCAGATAGTCGAGCATGGTGCAGTAGAGCTTTCGATGGACCGCGCGACCACTGCAAACGCCCTTGGCCGCAAGCCGCCAGAAGGCATCCAGGGCCGGGCCGGTGAGCGGCCTGGTGCCGGCGGGCGGAAAGATCACCGTGTTCATCAAAAGACGGGTCTGCCAATACTGTTCCACGGCCAGTTTTCGATTGCCCGAAGCCGCCGTGGCGACCGCCAGCCACATCGACGGCATGCCCAGATCGACCATGCGCTGTCCTGCGGCCAGGGCCTTGTCGATATTGCCCAGGTTCAGATGCGCAACCGACAGCATCGCAAAATTCCGTCCGTTGACCGGATCCTGGTCGACCGCCCGTTCGATATACGGCAGCGCTTCGCGCGTACGGCCGATGTAGAGCAAAAACGAACCGAGGCGCAAGGCGACATCCGGGTTGTCGGGCTCCAGCCGATAAGCTTCGTGGGCCAGGTCGAGCGCGCCGACCGGATCGTTCAGCGTCCAGTGATGAATGCCCAGCATGGCGCGCGCGTGGCCCTGGGCCGGGTCCAGCTCGATGGCCTTCCGGGCGCATTCGGCCATGCGCGCCGACTTGGCCAGCCGGTCCTGGCAGGGCGTGTAGACAGCCGTGTAGACATACGCCTCGGCCAGTGCCGTCCAGCACGCGGCGAATTCGGGATCGATCGCAAGTGACGCTTCGAGCAATTCAACGGCCTTGTCCAGCACGCCGTCGCCAATTGCACGTGCGGTCAGGGCACGACCCTGGAGGTAGAGCTCGTAAGCCGGCTTGCTCGAAGTAGATCGGCGAGGCCTCGGTACCTGAATTTCCAGCGTCAATGCGCTGCCGAGTTGGAGGCTTACCGCACGCGCAATGTCATCCTGCAGGCCAAAAACATTCCCGCTTGTGCCGCGAAAGCCATTCGACCAGTGTTCGAAGCCTGTATTGCCGTCCACCAGAAAAACATGAACACGATATTCGTCGCCCTGGCGCTGGACCGAGCCCTGAACGAGATAGTCAACGTGCAGCGCCTGGGCAACCTCTGGAAGCGGCCGCTCCGAACGGGCGAGATTGAGCGACGAGCCGCGACCTGCGACCTGCAATTGCGGCACCCGACCCAGCGTGGTCACCAGCTCGTCAAACAACCCCTGGGCGATAGAATCCGACGCACCGTCTTCATTGAGCGACTTGAACGGCAGTACCGCGATCCGCCGCCTCGCATCAGCATCACCGTCGACGATCGCGGGACCGCGAAGCCCCCAGGCATCCCTCAGTCGAGCCGCTGAGCTGTCGTCGCCGCGACGTTGCAAGTCCGTCAGCGCGTGTTCGACGGCGTACTTCAGTCGTTGCTCCACTTGCGCGCGACAATCGCGGCGCCATCGGGTGAACCGGTCGCCGAATTCGAAACCATCGAGCAGCGGCTTGTTGCCGATCGCCAGCAGCAACTCACTGGCGCGGCCACCTCCGGCGAGTTCGGCCTCGAGTTCTGCGAGATCCGAACGAATGGCCGAGGGATTGACCGCAACCGTTTCCCGGGTGACTTCGAAGATATCGTCGCGGAATGGCGTCAACTGCTTTTTGAGTCCCAGCAGGGTCTGGCGAAGGCTTGCTCGTGCCTGGGCCCGGAACCGTCCGCCCCACAACAGCGTGCAGAGTTTTTCGCGGTCCCAGGCGGTTCCGGGTTCGAGGCAAAGAATGCCCAGCAGCGCGCGTGCCCGCTTGATGGTGAGCGTGACTTCCGAACCGTCCGGTGCGCACAACCCGAAATTTCCGAACAGGGTCACACGCATCGGCGTCCTTGTGCATCTTGCATGCGACTGCGTTGCCATCGTCCTCACCGCTCGGCGACCCAGTTCTGGTCGCGGACGTGTTTCATTACGGACCCCAGGATCAAAGCGAGCTCTCCCCAAGATCGCAAGTGACCCGATTGGACTCGAGGGTCGAAAGCAACAGCTCTGCCTGTCGACGCAAATCCCCGAGAACGATCATGTGGTAATAAACGAAAAGTCTGTTACTCGACATCGCTGCGGCGAGTGCTTCATCGTCACGGATACGACTCAGGGTTTCCTCTTCCGAAAGATGGCCGGCAATCGAGACGCCTGCTTGATGCTGAGCACTGACCAGTTCTGTTCTGAAGAGCAGCAAACGCTCCTCGAACAATCTGACCTCGTCGTACTGAGCATAGTAGGACTGAATACAAGACCAGGGCCTTATTCTCCCAATCAATCGTGCATTGCCCGAATTGAGCAGCGATACATATGCAGGCCGATCATTGTCGAGGAATCGTGTATAGGTCGACGCATTCATCAAGTAGGTAATGGAATCGTTGCTGATCGCGGGTCTCGGGACTTCGATTTGCTGTTCAGGCAGAAAGGAAATATCGACCATCGGCAGACCGGCTTTCTCCAGCAGAGCGGACAATGCACCCAAGCGCCACTCCGAAGTCCGGTAGCCGACCTCGATGTCTGAAATATCGGAGCGAATATCGTTCATCAGCTGGCCGACGTACCGAGCAGCCAACCCACCCTCCGCCTGCTCCTCGTTCCAGTTCGCCACCTGGATCCCGATGAATACGCCGACCACGACGATCAGGAAGTCAAGACCCACTGCGACCCAGTTCTGGTCGCGGACGTGTTTCATGACGCTTCGCAGGATCATGCTTTCGCATCCTCCAGGCGCTTGGTGATCTCGCCGGACCTGCGGATAGCTATCAGGCTAAAGGCGAGGGAAAGCACGTGCATGCGCTTGATCTGGCTGAGCGACGGCAGATGGATCAAACCTTTTGCATCATGAGGTCGAACCGGCCTTGCGCCACGCTGGGTTCGGAGCCCGGTTGGAAGTCCACCACCAGCATCGCGCGTTGGTCTTCCGGTACCGACTGCAGCAGCCGGTCGACATCGTTGAGCGGATCGCCGGCGAAGTACATCTGCGTAGTCAGCTCGTGGAAGCCTCGGCGCGCAACCTTGAAGTGGATGTGCGGCGGTCGACTCCAGCCGTCCATTACCGGATAGGCGCCCGGCTTGATGGTCTTGATACGGTAACGGCCTTCGGCATCAGTCTTCAATTGCGCCCAGCCCTGGAAGTTTTCGTCCAGCGGCGCCGGGTTGGGGTCGGCTTCGTGCGCATAACGACCGTGCGTATTGGCCTGCCAGACGTCGACCAGCGCGTTGGCTACCGGGTTGCCGTCCTCGTCAAGCACGCGCCCGTAGATTTTGACCACCTCACCCATCGCAGACTCCGAATGCCCTTCGATGAGCGTCATGTCGGCGTCGGTGTCGGGCTGCGGGTGGGCCGGAAAGAACGGGCCCTCGGTCTGGGCCGGCGTGGTGGTCGCCATCAGCGGGGCGCCCGCAATCAGGGCCGCGGCGCCGATAGAGCCCCGCAACACGCGGCGGCGGGATTCATCGGTGGTCTTGTTGTCGTCGGTCATCTCGCTACTTCCTCGTTGGATGAGTGCGGCGCTCGCCCCGTCTTGATCACTATTCTTCCGCCGCGAGGGCCTGTCAGACGCTGCGGCTGCGGGGATGCGCTAAGTAAATTCAAAAGGGATTCTCCGAGGTACGAAACGGATTCCTAACCATCAAATCGTCGTACCGTCGGCCGTCATCGAGGTCTTCGCTGTAAAGCCGCTCACAGCCGGCTCGAATTGCAGCCTCGACGATCAGCGCGTCGAACCACGAGAGTTTTTCGGCCCGCGCCAATTCATGCGCATCGAGGACCAGGTTGGAATTCGCAGGCACGACTTCGAATTCGGAAAGTGCCAAAAGCGCCGCTTGCGTGTCCTGCCATGAAAGGGCCGGCTTGAGCTTGCGTGTTAATACCGAGCGCAGCTCGATCAGTACCTGGGTGCTGATGACGATTTCGTGCTTGAGCGCCAGCTTTCGCAGCCAGTCGCGGACAAATGTGCTTTTCTCCGGCTCTCGACGGTCAAGCCGGTAGACCCAGAGGTTGGTGTCGATGAACACCCGCACGGATCAGCCGGTTTTGCGATCGTGCAGCGATTCGCGCGACCAGCGCCCGGTGCTGGATGAGTCGGTGCGCCCGGCGACCTCGTCCAGCGCATCCAGCGCTCTCAAGCGGCGATCGCGCGCGCTGACATACTGCTTCAGGTACTCACGCACCAGTGCGTTGACCGACGTGTGCTCGCGCAGCGCCGCCTCGCGTGCCTTCTGCAGCAGTTCATCGTCGAGACTCAGTGTGAGATTCGCCATTCCAGAGATCTCCCAAATACGGTAACACCGGATCAGTGTAGCACGTAAAAAAGCCCACATTCCCAAGCAGTCTCTGTTTGGGTTCCGCTCCTTGTGAGCGTTGCAAAAACCGAGGGGCGGCCAGGTGCAGCTGTCACTCTGAAGTGATAAACAATGATGTATGCGGTGTTCCGCGAGCCTTAATGTAGGTAATTTCACATTGTGCTTGGACCAAAGGCTCTTCCGCCTGCGTTTCAGAATGGGCCGTTACGGTTAAATTGGGATTGCGCTTGGCGAAACCATGAGCGGGTGCTTTCTGGTGGAGGCACTAGGAAAATGCGATGCCTGATTGATCGGGCAGCGCTGTACCGACCGATCTCTTGCCACTGCACAGCATGGTGTCAGTGGGTGTTCAGACGACCGATAAAAGCCTCAACACCAGTTCTGGCGCTGGTGAATCGATGCGCGAACCATGAAACCTGGCGCAGGGGCCGGTACCGGGTTGCGGCTTTCCGTCGTCGCCATAGCCGACGGCCTGGAATGTCCAGTGGTCGCGGAGGTTCTTGACCACGCCGATGTGACGGCCCTCGCTGTCGAAGACCGCGTGCAGGTCGTTTCGCAGGAAGAACAGCTCCAGGCCGGCCGGGTCTACCGTTCCTTCGATCGGCACGAAGCGAAAGGCGTGCCAGGCCGTGGCCATCGGCGCGAAGATCGTGTTCAGCGGCGCGAAGCTTCGGCGATGGTAGTCGGTCGGACCCTTGCGCAGCAGGCCGAGATAATGGGCGTCGGTGCCGTAGCCGACGTTGGTCTCCCAGCCGTAGTCGGGGAAGGAGCCTGCCAGTTCGTGCATCATGCGATCGCGCGTCACCTTTGCAATCACCGATGCCGCGGCAATCGACAGCGATCGGCGATCCCCCTTGACGATCATTTCGACCTGGCAGTCGAGGGGCGGCCTGGCCCGGCCGTCGACCAGCGCGAAATCCGGTCGCCCGCTCAGCGCGTCGAACGCCCGCTTCATCGCGCGCATGTTGGCGTGGTAGATATTGATCTCGTCGATCTCGTCGACCGAGGCGACACCGACGCCGACGTCCGCGATCCGGTGGATGATGTCGAAGAAGCGTTCGCGCTCTTCGGCTGAAAGCAGTTTCGAATCGTTAAGGCCGCGCAGGGCGCGCGGCTTGGCGCCCGGTGGCAGCACCACCGCGGCTGCGACCACGGGGCCGGCCAGCGGCGCGATGCCGACTTCGTCGATGCCGCAGACCGCGCCGTCGAATCGCCGCTCGAGGTTCAGCGTGGGCCAGCGGGGTAGCGAATATCCGGCAGGCATGTACGGGATGTTAGAGCATTCGGGCGAAAATAACTGCGCCGAGCGACGCGCCGCGTTCAGCTCTACCCAGGGTTCGTTCGCGGGCCGGGTGGCGGCTCGGCTTCGAGAGCCGCTCAGCGGCAGGCGCCCCGCGTATATACGTTCTTGCGACCGTGTGTATGTTCGGTCGTGAAGGTGTCCGGCTGGCGCTCCAGCAGTGTTTCGAAGCGATTCCTGAAATGAGCCAGGTCATTGACGTTCGGCTGCATGGCATAACCGCGACCGGCGGGCACGCCTATCCGGTAATCGCCTGAATCGGTAAATTCCCACTGCGTGGTTTCCTGGCCGCCGTATACGCTGCACCAGGTACCTTCAAGGTAGTCGCCCGTGAGTTGTTCCCTGGGTATCGTGTCTGCGTCCGACTGCAGGTTCTTCTCGGTCTCGCCGATGCTTTGTTCGTTGATGGCGCGCTCGCGCGCAATCGCCGCATCGCCGGAGTAGGCATTGCCGTCCTGTTGTGCCCTTTGCAGGGCGCGTTGCTGTGCTTCCTGCATAGCGCCCATGTCGATGTCCGGATTTTCGCATTGCGCCCATTGCATCGCGCATTGCCCCGCGCACATCCCCATCTGCATCAGCTCCGGCGGAATGCTTCGGGCCCCTCCGGATGCATCCTGTTCTTCGTATTCTTCCATGACCTGTTGCAGCCGGTCGTAGCTTGCGCAGGAGCAGTCGCATCCGGAGGCCTGGGCTGCAACGCCGCTCGAGGCCAGGGACGCCAGCACTACGATCAGAGCAGATTGGAAAACGGGGAAAAAGGTCCTGCCCGTGGCTTTACAGTTCGTTTTCATGGTCGGTTTCCTTGGCGGCATGTCCCGTGCTGATGCATGCGAGGGCGTAATGGCGTGGCGCCGAGCGGCGCCGCAACATGCCGCAGCCTGCGGCACTGTCGCCTTGTGTTCTCGGACGACAATACTATTTACGAGAATGCTTGCCGGAGCCCGCCATTCAGCCGATGCGCAGGTTGCGCATTCGGCGCGAGCCGTCGGCATCGATCGTGGCCGAGGTGCGCGCAAGGCGGGCGACGTAGTGCTCGGGCAGATTGTGTTCTCGCGCTCCGTGCACGACGAAGCGCTTGTACCAGTCCAGCGGTTTCAATTCGGGGTCGGTGGGGATGGCGCGGTAAGTTCGTGCAAGCCGTCTTCTGCCGGCAAGCTGAATCGGTACGTTGCATGCGTAGTAGCCGGTGCCCAGTTCCTCGACCCGGTCCAGGTGCTTGAGATCGGCACGCCGGATCAGGTAAGCCACGCCGTGCACGAAATCGCCGGGCCGGTCGGTAAACACTACATCGCACTTGCCGGTATCGTCGGCGCCGATCTTGTGCCAGCGCAGTTCGAACCGCGACAGGACCGCCCGGCCCGCCACGCGGGCCGAGGGCGTCCGTGCTTTCAGGCGGGCGCTCAGCAGGTTGGAACCGTATGCGAAATACAGAAAACTTCCGCTGGCTTTCATATCATGTTGCCGGATCTGGTCAGGCGAAATCTCCGGACAGCATAACCCCGGCGCGCGCGTGCCTGGGAAGGCATCGCGGCCACGCCGGGGGTGTTAAGGAGCCGCGTGGCCCCTAGCGCCAGCCGACGCGGTCGGCGATTCGAACAGCATATGGGTTGTTTTCGCCCAGCGCATCCATGTTGAGAGTATCGAGCTTGACGTCGCCCCATTCGGCCAGGTCCTCATGGCGGTCCACACCTTCGGTGACCGGGTACTCGTAGTTGGCCCTGGCGAAGATCTCCTGGGCTTCATCGGAAGCAAGAAATTCGAGGAAACGGATCGCGTTGTCGCGATGCGGCGCATTCTTGACCACGCCGGCGCCGCCGATGTTGACGTGCACGCCGCGGCCGTCCTGGTTGGGCAGCATCACGGCGACCTTCTCGGCAACTTCGCGGTCGGCCGGGTCGTCGGAGTTCTCCAGACGAAGGTAATAGTAATGGTTGGCTACAGCCACATCGCACTCGCCGGCGGCAACGCCGCGGATCTGGTCGGTATCGCCCCCCTGCGGCTGCCGGGCCAGGTTGCCCACGAGTCCTTCGGCCCACTGCTCCGCACCTTCCATCCCGTGAATCTCGATCATCGAGGCCAGCAGCGACTGGTTGTAGATGTTGTTCGAGGACCGAATGCAGACCTTGCCCTCTAGTTCCGGTCGTGCCAGGTCTTCGTAGGTCGAAACCATCTCCGGATCAATGCGCTCGGGGTTGTAGTAGATCAGCCGCATGCGCTGGCTGTACCCGTACCAGCGCCCGTCCGGATCGCGCAGATGTGCCGGAATGCGCTCGTTCAGGACATCGCTTTCGATTTCCTGCAATGCACCGGCCTGGACTGCGCGCCAGAGGCGTCCGGCATCGACGGTGATCAATACGTCCGCTGGACTGGCGATGCCTTCGCGCTGGATGCGCTCCACCAGCATATCCGAGCCGCCCTCGAGCACGCTGACCTCGATGCCCGTTTCCGCCGTGAAGGCCTCATGGAGCTCCTGATCGGAGTCGTAATGCCGGGCCGAGTAGATGTTGACCGTTTCGGCGGCGGCAGCGGCGGTCGAAAGGAGTAGCAGGACCGCAAACCAGCAAGACCCGCTCATTCGCTTGATTGACTTGAACATATAGATCCTCGATTTTCGTTGGGTGGCTGGCGTTCACCGCCAGACAGGAATGACTTTCATTTGCGTTTATAACATGAATTAGTCTTAATACGTTTACAAATGATTCGTGTTTGCATATTATTCAAGCCCTTGAGCATGATTTTTTTGACCCGACGCAATCGGGAATCGTTTCAATCGGATACCTTGACCGCATGTCCTCGACCGCCACGGCCCTTCAGCAACCCGCCAACGCGCAGTCGCGCGCAGATTCCGCCATGCTCCATATGGAGGATATCTGCCACGACTTCGGTACGCTGCGTGCGGTGGATCATGTGTCGCTCGATGTTCAGCGTGGCGAAGTGGTATGTCTGCTCGGCCCATCTGGCTGTGGCAAGTCCACGCTGCTGCGTGTTGCGGCCTGTCTCGAGGAGCTGCAGCAGGGCCGGGTGATGATCGGCGGCGAAGACATGCGCTCGCCTTCGGGCCGCAATGTGCCGCCGGAGCGCCGCAACGTCGGTCTGATGTTCCAGGACGCGGCACTGTTTCCGCATCTGACAGTGCTCGAAAACGTTACCTTCGGGCTCGACCGCCTGCCGACCCGGCAGCGGCGTGCCCGGGCGATGCAGTTTCTGGAAAAACTCGGCATGGATGACTATGCTTCGCGCTATCCGCACCTGCTCTCGGGCGGTCAGCAGCAGCGCGTCGCCCTGGCCCGCGCCCTGGCGCCCGGCCCCGGCCTGATGCTGCTCGACGAACCATTTTCGGCGCTCGACGCGCGCCTGCGCGACCGCATTCGCGACGACACCCTTCACCTGCTCAAGAGTGCCGGGGCGGGCACGCTGCTGGTAACGCACGATCCGGAAGAAGCAATGTTCATGGCCGATCGCATCGCGCTGATGAAGGATGGCCGAATCCTGCAGATGGATCGGCCGGAAAACATCTACTGCCACCCCGTGAACCCCTTCGTTGCAACGTTCTTCGGCGACGTCAACCGAATGGAGGGAACGGTTCGCAATGGCCAGATCGACACGCCGCTGGGCAAGATCGATGCGCAGGGTCTCGGCGAGGACGAGCGCGCACTGGTGCTGGTGCGCCCGGAAGCGGTGCGGGTGGTAATGGTGTCCGAGCCGACCAATACCCACCGCGACACTCACGTGATCATGTCCCGCCTGCTGGGCCGCAGCAGCCTGGTCCACATCTGCGTCCATGACCAGCAGAACCGCGAGTACCACCTTCACTCGACCATGCCCGGCGTGTTCCTGCCGGAAGAAAACGAGCGCGTCGAACTGCACGTCAACCCATCACAGGTCTTCGTCTTTCCGGCTGATTAGCGATTTCTGGTGTTACTTTTTTGCGGCGCTGCCAATGCACGGGCATTTGGCACGCATTGCCCTTAGAAAATCAAAGGCCGTTTCGCTGCCGGCTTCGCCGGCTTTAGCGAGTTACTTCTTGGCGCCCCAAGAAGTAACCAAGAAACGCTGCCGGGCGACGCCGCCGGCCCTTCGGCCCGGTTCCCTG
>Ga0209936_1001075_pt1 | contig 15177 bp, 16 predicted proteins | sample SalPonR1_A_D1_MG_FD_185694 | JGI IMG/M metagenome (GOLD analysis project Ga0209936, IMG submission 185694) | Salt pond soil microbial communities from South San Francisco under conditions of wetland restoration - Salt Pond MetaG R1_A_D1_MG... ... | reverse complement strand
AAGGGGAATGTTAGTTAAAAATAAAGAAAATAAACTAGCTAAATATTTTTTACACTATCATCCTGATAATATTTGTATGGAGGATACATTGAAGGATATAGGGGTCGATCCCATCTTGTATGATTCACAAAAATTTAAAGAAATAGCTTTTGAAGAATTGGAAAAGTATAATAAAAATGAGGGTAATGATAGTTATGATATCCCATTAGTTTGTAGTGGTCTTAGAATAAAAATAGAAGAAACAATTTATAATAAATTAAATTTTGATAATAAAGATGAATTTTTAGATATACATAGAACAAATAACAAGTTAGAATTTGCTTCAGATAAAGGAATAAACATTCCAGAAATTTATTTTCTATTAAGTATAATATATAATGATGTTTTGCATATGGATTCTCAATGTAAAAAACTTACTCCAATAGGAATAAAACTAAGGCATCCGGTAATAAGAAAAATGATTTCTAAGGTAGAAGAATATTAAAGGCAATGAATTTATTTAATATAAATTCAATGATCACTTGTTATCTACGAATTCTACGGTTTATATTGATAGTTTTTTATGAATATTAATTAGTTATATTTAGTGTTGATATAGTATATGATGAAAAAAATATAAAGTAGAAATCTTTGGAAATTATAAAAAATAAAAATAAGTCTAAAAAATTGAAATTTAAACAAAAATCTCTTATCAAGAATGGCGGAGGGAACGGACCCTATGAAGCCTGGCAACCCCTTTATAGAGGAAGGTGCTAAATTCCACAGCTTAATGCTGAAAGATAAGGGAAGAGATTTAACTTCATGCCTCTTCTCTTATGGGAAGAGTTTTTTTATTTGAGAGAGGAGGTGTAAAGGTGTTACTAAAAATATCCAGTGATATAAAGAGATTGAATAAGAACTTTGATAGTATTGATGTGTTAGAGCTGAAAACTGCTCTAATAGAAATTGAAAATAAAATATTAAAAACAATCAATTCAAAAGGATTTTTACCTGTTGAAGAATTAGTTAAAGATCTATTAGAACAGGTAAGAAAACTAATAAGTAATCTAGAAAATTCTGACAAAACGGAGAATAAGAGGAAATTGAAAAATATGGAGGATCAAATAGGAGAAATTATAGATCAACAGATGTTCAGTGAAATAGGTGGTGCAGGTGAATATTTAAGAAATATGAGGAAAGCTGCCGAGAAGGAAAATAAATAGTGAAATTATAAAATATGAAGGCAAAATAGTTTATGAGGAATGTATTGAAAAGAATAATGAAAGAAAAATAATTAAAATTTTAATTAAATTATTAAAGGAATATTATGTCGATTAATCAATTAAAATGCAGGAGGTTTATTAATACATTAATACGAAGGATTTGATAAGCATGAAAGTTGAACCAGAATTAGAAAAAAAGCTTGAAACTTTATTACAAAAATATGAAGAAGAGGTTAAAGAAGCAGAAGAAAAAGGCTATTTAATGGAAAATACAGTCAAGACTTATTTAACTCATTCCCGAAATTTTATTAAATGGTGTAAAGGTAATTTTGAACCTGGCGGAAGAAATAAAGAATAGAAAATACAGGGTAGTCTTAATGCATCAAACGAGTTTTTAAGAATTGTAATACCATTATATTTATTATTAAAAGGACGATATAGGTGTTATAAGTCTACGGTTTTAAACATTTATATCTTGGCGGTTAGCAGAGGAGGTGACTTAATGGACAAAAATCCAGAAAATTGGACTGAAGAGGACAAGGAAAGAATAAATGAAAAATTCATTTCTGATGGAATGGGAAGTATGCACTTTGTGGATGCTATTTGTCATAAGTGCATCCATGTTGATGAAAACGGGGTGACTTGTAAGGCATTCCCGGATGGAATTCCAGTTGCTATACTGAATGGAGAATTTGATCATCATAAACCACACCCTGATGATAATGGTATTCAGTTTGAAAAAAATCCAGATTTTATGGGTGATTAATTATAAAACAAGTTCATGGAATGTTTATTGATAAAGATATTAATTTTTTTGAACAAAATTATTGTGAAAAAAACTTAAAAATTGAAATCAATTTATTATTATGATAATCTACAATTGTAACTAAAAACCAAATAGAAAATCTCTTATCAAGAACGGCGGAGGGAACGGACCCTATGAAGCCTGGCAACCCCTGGAGACAGGAAGGTGCTAAATTCCGCAGCTGTGAAAAGCTGGAAGATAAGGGAAGAGCCTTATTTATGCCTCTTCTCTTATGGGAAGAGATTTTTTTATTAAGTTATAAAAGAATTTATTTTTTTAATTAGAACTATAATATAGGGAATTAAAATTAAACAACAATAAAATATTTTTTAAGTTAAATTAAATCAGATGATGAGATGTATAAAAGCAGTACTACAATTTTTTAATCAGATTCAAAATTAATTAATCTATTCAGTTGCAGGGCCATATATATTAAACTTTTATTTTCAAAGATTTCTTTGCCAATAATAGATTTAGCCTTATTAATTCTATAGATAACAGTGTTATAATGTAGATTCATTAAATCAGAAGTTTTTTTTCTATCTTCATTGGCGTGGAAATATTTAATTAACGTATCTAAATATATTTCATTCTCATTATTTAATAACTCCCCTAAAATATTTTTTTCAAAAGTTTCTATTTTTTGTCTGTTTTTATTTTTTAATAATAATTCATAAACAGATATATCTACCCATGAACATAATACTTGGTTTTCTTTTATATTTTTTATAAAATTAAAGGTCCTTTCCATATAACTATAACTTGATTTTATGTCTTTAATCTTATGAACTATAGAACCTAGAGTAATTATTAAATCTTTTTTGTTTTTTTGAGTAGTACTTAATAATTGGACTGAATATTTGTTAATATAGTCTATTTTATTTAGAATTTTATCTTCTACTTTTTCAATATCATAATTTGTAGATAAAATATATAAATATTTTTTTTCATTTAGTTTTATATCCAAAATATAGTTCCCAAAGATATTTTTAATAGTATTATTTAATCTATTTACACTTATTTCAGAATTATCATTTTTTTCTGAATATAACAATATTGTTAAAAATTTACTTTTTAATCCCCAATTCAGATTATTAGCTAACTGATAAAAATTTTCTTTAGTAATATTTTGATTAATCAGCATGTTAACTAGTTTATTTTTTAATCTGTCTTGCCTAGTGTTATCTAACTTTTTATTATATTTTTGATACATTAATAATAATTGGCCAATTTCCATAATAAAATCATTAAAACGAAGACTATAATAGTTGCGCATTTTAAAATTTTCATTTTTATCATATAAGATAATTAACTGATTAGTTTCAGCGGTTTCATCTATATTATATATATCATAATTATAATTTTTAATATTATCTTTTTGCATATCATTTTTTGTATTATTAATGATTTTTTTAATTATTTTATCTGAAAGCTTTTTTGCTCTTTTAGAAGCAAAAACATTGTCCTTTTTATAATAAAGAACAGGATTTTCACATATTTCATCCAATAAATTAATTATTTCGGAAGTACTTTTAGCATTAAATAATCTAACCATATTATTTTTCATATTATTTGATTTATATATTTTGCCATCCTTATCTTTAATAAGTTTTCTCATTATAGCAGATATCATAGAACTGTATGAAACAGCATAAGGAATTCTAATTATTGTAATATTATTTTCATTAGCATAATTAATAATTTCTTTTTCCAAATCATATATATATAGGTCTATATATACAATACCTGCAGCTCCACATTTGTTTATTTTTTTTAGTGTTTCTTTTTGTAGATGGATATTGTTTCTAATTGAGTAAAAGGAAGTAATATATAATTCATTTTTTTTGAACCAATTTTTTGATTCGGGAACTTCTATTAAACTTACACGATTAACATTATGTTCCAAGCCGTTCTCTCCAGCTACAACACAAGCTTCAGCAAAGGGTTCTAATGATAAAATTTCTTTCAATCTCATTGTCATAATTTATCCCCCACAATTAATATATCTGTTTGTCAAAACACCTTTTTTAAATAATTTAATACTAACACCGAATAAAAAAACAGGTTAAATTTTTAAATTTGAAAATTAAAAACATTCAATCAACAAATTATATAACTGGAAGATTAAGTTTTAATTAATTTTATAGAGAACTGATATAAATCTAATCTATATTGAAATGATGAAAAATAAATGGCACAAAATATATATTTGTTTTAATTATAACACAAAAAACTGCAAAGAAAAACATTTGTTAGTGATGAAAAGGGAATGGTAGTAAATTATTATATTTTTGACATAAAATTATTATAGTAAATTTTTAGCAGAAAATAAATTTTCTTATTTAATGTATAGTTTCCATATAGAGTCAATAATAATACCAATATTAAAATCAAAGAAAACAATAAAAATATTTTAGTAAATAATTACCTTAATTTTTTTAATAATTTTGTGAAAGAGATTATTTTTATATGTAATTTCTACAATTAAATTTGTAAATATTCTAAAGGTAAAAATAAAAATTATCAGAATATTAATAATATAAAGAAAATTAATAATGAGGGAGGATGATTATGAATTTTAAAAAAGAATTATCGACGAGACAAGATATTGAAGATTTTGTAAGGGGGTGTACTTTATTTGGAACAGGGGGTGGAGGAACTCCAGAAAGTGGAATTGAATCTTTAGTAAGTGAACTTGAAGCTGGTAATAAGATTGGTTGGGTTGATATCAATCAAATATCTGATGATGCTAAAGTGGTTTGTCCATATTTAATGGGATCTATAGCTCCGCACACTAAAGAAGTGAAAAAGAAAATGGAATCTTTGGGGCTAACTAAAAAAGTTAGGACTGATAAGGAACAACTTGCATATGCTGTAGAAAAGTTATCAGATTTTGTAGGCGAAAAAGTTGATTATATTGTACCAATTGAATTAGGAGGTGCCAATACTCCTGGGCCTTTAGCGGTAGCTAGTTTTTTAGATGGTAAAGCTTGTGTAGACGGTGATTATACTGGCAGGGCAATACCTGAAATACCACAAACAACACCATATATTTTCGAAAAAAATATGTGGCCTATTGCTAGTGCTGATAGTTGGGGTAATGTAGGAATTATAGAACAAGCATGTAATTATCATATGGCAGAAAGAATTGGAAAACATATTGCAGCATCAGCCTTTGGATTAGTTGGCCAAGCGGGATTTTTATTAAGTGGAAAAGATGTGAAAGAAATTATTGTTCCTAATACCTTAACTGAATGTTATGAAGTTGGTAAAATTATTCGAGAATCTAGAGAAAATAATCGTGATCCAGTAAAAGCTGCAACTAATTATCTAAATGGTTGGTTGCTTTTTACAGGTACTGTATCAGAAAAAGAGTGGGATGATAAGGAGGGTTATTACTGGGGTACACATACAATAACTGGAGATGGTAAATTTACAGGAGATAAATTTAAAATTTGGTTTAAAAATGAAAATCATATTTCCTGGTATAATGACGACCCTTATGTTACTAGTCCTGATATGTTAATAGTTGTTGATGCTAAATCAGGTGAGCCTTATGCTAATCCATCAATAGAAATAGGCCAAGAAGTTGCAGTAATTGGTGTTAAAAAGAGAAATGAGTTTGATAATGAGCGTGGAATTGAAGTCTTAGGCCCCAGGCATTTTGAGTTTGATATTGAGCATAAATCTATAGAAAAAATCGTAAAAAAGTAATATATATTAATAAGATATTCTAGTTTAAATTAACATTATTTATATGGAAAATTAATAACGAAATGGAGGTGATATTTCAAAATATATAATTCTAGGTATTAATCTCAAATTAAAATAATAGATGATAAACCTCAAATCATTATTACGATCTATTTGGAAAGAAATAAAAAATATTAAACAATGTAAATAAAGTAATATATTTATAGAATACTAGATTAATAATAAAAATTAAGCAAAACATAAAAGTATTTTTAAAAAAAGAAAATTTATTCTATAAAATTGTATATAAAAAAAATAATTTTAAAAAATTGCAGCTCCTATTAAGTTAATACTTCAATGTGAATATTAATAGATATTGTACATATGAGATTAAGCCAACAATTGTAAAAAGTTAAATATTTTATAAAGGAGGAAAATAATGATTCAAATTAAAAAAGTATTATTAATTAGTATTGTATTGGTAATGGTATTTTCATTTAGTTTTGTAACGTGTGCTGAAGAGTCTATTAAAATACTTGGGACTCTACCATTATCTGGTGCTGCTGGTAATTTAGGACCGGGTTATGATCGTGCTATGAAATTGGCTGTAAAGGAAATTAATGAGGCTGGTATAGATGGTTTTTCTAAAATAGAGTATAAAGTAATTGACCAAGAGACCAAACCATCTGTTTTACAACAAAAGTTGAGAAGGGAAATGCAGGTGTGGAAACCAGATATTGCGGGGGGTACTGCTTTAGAAACTACTATTAGAGTTTTATGTGAGACTGGCCCTAGTGTTGAAATGCCAATGTTTGTAGGAGGACATTTAAGTATGGCTAAGTATATGCCTCCTGGTAATGTTCCCGTTAGTAAATGGGTACAATATCATGGATATTCAGATTTTTATGCAGGGCAAATTGCTGGAGAATTTTTTGAAGAGATGGGGGTTAAGAAAGTAGCTTTTGTTGGAGGAGATTATGATTGGGCATATAGTAATAGCATGGGCTTGAAGGCATACTGGGAAGAAAATGGTAAACCATTCGAAATTGGTCCAGTGCTTTATACTCCATTAGATAAAACGGATTTCTCTACAGAGGTTTCAATAATTAAGGAAGCAAAACCAGATGCTTTATTTAGTCCATATATGGGAGCAGGTTGGTTTAGTTTTGCCAAACAGCTTCGTCAAGCAGGTGGAATGCCTGAATATTTCTTGTATGGAACTACTTATTCAAATATGGGAGGAGCTAAAATAACTGGAGCTTATGGAGCAGAAAATATATATGTTCTTGCAGATCATAATCCTGAAAGTGATGAGTGGAAACAATTTGTGAGAAAATGGAAAGACGAGTATGGTGAAGATGCTTATCCCGATGCTTATACAAATAATTATTATCAGATGATATATTGGTTTAAGGAAGTATTCGAAAAAGCAGGTACCAAAGATCCTCACAAATTAGTTGAAACTATGCAAAATACTTCTTTTCAAAATGTATGCATAAGTCCTACAGGACCAATGGGTCCTTATGGTTCAAATATGGGAGCAAAAGGTTCTATTATAAAATTTGTATCAGGTTCTTCAGAATTAGATCCCAGTTTTGACTTACATCCGGAATTAGTGAAGGTAGTGGAGGTTCCTAAAGATAATATTAAAGAATTACTAGAAAAAATGAAGGATATGACAAAATTAGAAACTGGCGAAGAATATAAAAGTAGTAAATAAATATTAATTTATGTTTAAAATTACAAAGATTCATTAGAATACAGTGAATATTCCATTTTTTGTAACTAGTTTAAAAATTTGTCCCTCTTCTAATGAATCTTTGTATTTATATTATTTGGAAAGGTGATAATATGCAAGAATACTTTGAGGCCAAAAATGTGAGTAAATCATTTGGTGGAATAAAAGCATTAAAGGAAATAAGTTTAACTCTGGAAAAAAATAAGATTACAAGTCTTATAGGACCTAACGGAGCAGGTAAAACTACTTTTTTTAACTTGGTAACAGGTACTTTACCTGTAGATAAAGGTACAATTAAATTTAAAGGTGAAGATATAACTCATCTTAAATCTTTTGAAATATGTAGAAAAGGAATAGTAAGAACTTATCAACAACAAAATTTGTTTTCTAATCTAACTATATTTAAAAATATAGAGGCGGGAACTATGAAAGATGATTTGAATAATGAAGAAAGAAATAACAAAGTTTTTGATATATTAAGTTTTTTGAATTTAGAAAAGAAACATGATATTACTGTAAAAAATTTATCGCCTCTTGAATGTAAATTTGTAGAACTAGGTAGATCACTTGCAACTGATCCAGAAATAATTCTGTTAGATGAATTGATAGGTGGATTAGTTACTAGTGAAACTGATAAAATATGTGAAATTGTTGAAACATTATGTTTAAAGGGATATACAATATTTCAAGTCGGTCATGAAATGAAACCTATTATGAAAACTTCTGATTGGATTTATGTTCTTGATAAAGGAGAAAAAATAGCAGAAGGCACACCAAATGAAATAAAAAATAATAAATTAGTTCAACAGGTTTATTTAGAATCAGGAGGTGAGTAAGAGTTGACGGAAACTTTAATTGAAACAAAAAATTTAACTGTTAACTATGGCTTATTAAGTGCTTTAGAAGGAGTAAATTTTAAAGTAAAAAAAAGAGAAATAGTTGGGATAATAGGATCCAATGGGGCCGGTAAAACTACTTTATTAGAGACTATTGCTGGACAATTAAAACCCAAAAAAGGGGAAATAAAATTTTTAGATGAAGAAATTAATAAATTATCAATACTTAATCGTAGGAAATTAGGAATATTTTTAGTTCCTCAAAATGAAAATATTTTTCCTAGGATGACAGTATTAAAAAATTTAGAAGTGTCTTCTCTGTATAATTCCAAGTCGGAAACAGAGGAATTAATAGACTATGTTTTTGAGTTGTTTCCTATTTTAAAAGAAAGAAAAAAACAAATTGCACATACTCTTAGTGGAGGGCAACAAAAAATGCTTGCTATTGGTATAGGGCTAGTTACTAATACAAGAGTTTTACTAATTGATGAACCCTCCATTGGATTAGCTCCACAATTAGTTACTAAAGTTCTGGAGACTTTGAAAAAGATAAATAAAGATATGAATAAAACAATTGTTTTGTCAGAACAAAATATAAAAGTTTTAAAGGTGATAGATAGGATTTATGGTTTAGAGGCTGGTAAAATAAGATTTTCTGAGGACATCAAGAATTTAAGTGAAAATGAAGTTAAAGAATTATACCTCGGGAAAATAGATTAATGAAAAATAAAAAATTAGGAGGTATATAAATTATGGTAGATGGTATTATTACAGGATTTATAATAGGAGGGGTTTTATCACTTCCAGTGATGGGAATTGCGGTTGTTTATGGTATTACAGGAGTTACTAATTTTTCGCTGGGCATAATTGGTGTCTTTGGGGCATTTATAACTTGGATTTTGTTAGATTATAACTGGGTATTTGCAGTTTTTATGGGTATCTTATTTTGTTTTGTAATAGGTTATATTTTACAGAATATTTTATTAAATAGAGTTAGCGAAAAAGGGGGAGATAAAAATTTATATTTTATTATAACTGTTTCATTAGGACTTGTTTTTACTGGTTTAATAAAAGTAATATTTCCTAGAACAAATATTGGACTTTCCTTACCTTCAATGGGCTTGTTTACAATTGGAGGTATTACAGCTTCTGGTTTGAAGTTTTTTGCATTTTTCTTTGCAGTGTCAGTTTTGATTTTATTAAGAATATTAGAAGAAAATACTCTACTTGGGAAAAAGTGGGTTGCCACTTCTCAAAATTTAAAATTAGCTAAGTATATAGGTATTAATACAAAGAGATCTTTTTGTATAGCATCAGGAATTGGATATGCTCTAGCTGGTATTGGTGCTATATTATGGGCTTCCATTTACAACATTAATTTAATGAGTGGTTGGGATTTGACTTTTATGGGCTATATTATAGCTGTTGTTGGTGGTATAGGGAATATTTGGGGTGGCCTTCTAGCAGCTTTACTTATGGGAATGGTTATGAGTTTTAGTGGATATTTTTTAGGAGGCTCTTGGCAAAGTGTAATTCTTTATGCGATTGTAATTATTGTTTTAATTGTCTCTCCAAGGGGGATTTTAGGATATGAAAAATCTATATAAGACTGTGGGAACTATTATTTTTATATTTTTAATAGGTTTAATCTTTCTTTTCATAGGAGGTTATTATAAATGGTTGGTTGGTTATATTTTCCTTTGGATTATTCAAGGATATACGGCATGGTTTTTATATATAAAATGTAATCAGCCTTTTGTTGGATATTCAGTTACTATGGGAATTGGTGCCTATGGAACCATAATTTTAAGTGTTGTTTATAACTGGCCAATAATAATTGCAATAATATTAAGTGTGTTTTTATCAATGATTGTAGCTATTCTATTCTTTTTAAGCACAAGTAGAGCAAAGGGATTTTATGTTACAATGGTTTCTTTTCTTATGGCTATATTATTTCCTAAAATAATAGATGCAACTAGAGAAATAAGTGGTGGTAGAAGTGGACTTTATTTTAAAGGTTTTGATATTTCGGAAAATGTATTTTTTATTTTAATATTATTAATTACAATATTAATACTTGTTTTTTATTCGTGGTTTATGAAAACAAAAATAGGACAGATATTAACTTTAATTTCGGAAAATGATAATTTGACAAAAGCAATTGGAATAAACACATTTAGATATAAAATTTTAGCATATGGTATTGCTGGTTTTATTTCAGCTATTGGAGGAGCCCTTTATGTTAATTATATTGGTTTTGTATCTTCGATTGATTTGAATGTATTCACAACAGTATATATTGCATTTATGCCCATAGTAGGAGGCAGTAAAGTTTTTTATGGACCATTGTTAGGAGTTTTATTTATTAAGTTAACACCAGATATAGTAAGACCCTTAGAAAGATATATGGACATATTCCTAGGTATTAGCTTTTTATCAATAATGTTGTTTTTACCAAATGGCTTAGGTCCAACTTTTGAAAAATTGTTTAAAAAAGCAAAATATACAATTGTTAGGAAGTAGCTGAAGTGAGAATTTTTAAAAAGCAGTTTTCCTTATAATTATACGAAAAATATATAATTATGATTTCATGTTATTAGGATATATTTATAAATAGGGAGTTAATATTATATAAATAATAAATAAAAACTTTTTGTTTGCAGTAAGAATAACTTTTTGATAAATAGCAAACTAGGAGGAGAAAAAGTTGAAAAAAGTAGGAATAATAATATGTGGAAGATATCAGAATTGTGGAGGAGGTAAATGTTTAAAAGCTTTAAGAGAACACGAAGGCGGATTTTCACTTTATTCAGAGGAGATAGAATTAGTTGGCTATTCTTATTGTGGAGGTTGTCCAGGGGGGAATATAGAATATGTTCCAGAAGAAATGATTAACAATGGTGCAGAAGTAATACATTTAGCCACTGGAATGATTGTTGGTTATCCACCGTGTCCAAGGATTTTTCAATTTAAAAAATTTATTGAACAATATTATGAGATAGATATAATTTTAGGTACCCATCCAATACCAATGAAATATTATAAAGCTCATGATAGATTATCTTTTTGGAGTAATAAAATGTTAAATGAGATTAAACATTTATTACCAAACGATGAAATTATGATTAAGTATAACTAAATAAACATTTAATAAATTATAATAAAAATATGATATCTACGATAAAATCATAAAAAATAACATTAATCAAAAAGAGCATATTTATAAAACAATGAGATTAGGATATCTTTGAGGAAATTAATATTTTTATGATATATTAAGAAAGTTATAAACATTTATAAAAACATGCAAATAAAATTTTACATTATATTAGTTTAAGAAAAGAACAACTTCTGTATTATTTACATAAAGTTTTTTGGTGATTTTAGCAAAATGAAATTTTTAATAATCTGTGATTTTTTATATGATAGTGATTTCAATATTTTCAAGAAAGAAAGGAATAATATTCTAACAAATATAGACTTATGGTATCCAAAAAAACAAAAAATTAAGAGGAACAATTAGTTGATTTTATTTTAAATAGGGGGAAAAAAATGAAAAGTAAGAAGATCGTGATGATTCCTGGCCCAACTCCAGTTGTGAGAAGTATTCAAGATCAAATGGGTATAGAAACAATATCATTTAAAGATGAAGATTTTGTAAATGATTTCAAAGAAGTAGTTTTGGATCTTAAAAAAATGTGGGATACAGATGGAGAAGCATTTATCGTAGCCGGTAGTGGAACATTGGCAATGGAGATGGCTATAGCAAACATAACAAAATCTGGGGATGAAGTATTAATTATATCTCATGGTTATTTTGGGGATAGATTTATAGAGTTATGTGAACGGAAAAAATTAAATATAGATTTACTTCAGAGCGAATGGGGGAAAATAGTTGAATTAGAAAAAATTGAAAAAAAATTAACTGAAAATAGTTATAAGGCAGTAATAGTTACACATGTAGATACTTCCACTGGTGTTTGTGCTCCTATTGAAGAAATCGGATCATTATTAAATGAATATGAAGATACTTTATTTGTTGTTGATGGAGTATGTGCTACTGCAGCTGAGCCTGAGTATCTTAATAAAATGAATATAGATGTTTTGTTAACAGCTTCTCAAAAAGCTTTTGGAGTGCCCACAGGTTTAGCTATAGTGTTAGCAAGTTCTAAAGCAATGCAAAGAAGAGAAGAATTAAAAAGTATTCCAGAATATTATGCGGATTTTATGAAGTGGTTACCTATAATGCATAATCCATCAAAATATTTCGGAACTCCCTCAGTTCGCTTAGTTTTAGCTTTCAAACAATCAATTAATATAATCAAAGAAGAAGGTTTGGAAGAGAGATATAGAAGACATAGAAGGGATGCTAGAGCTATTCAATATGCTCTAGAAAAATTAGGCTTTGAAATATTAGCTGAACCAACTTATAGAGCAGTGACTCTATCAAACGTTATTTATCCAAAAGGAATAAAGGATGAAAAATTTAGAAAAGTTCTAGCTGACGAAGGAATCATAGTTGCGGGTGGATTAGGAGAGTATGCAGGAAAATTGTTTAGACTTGGTCATATGGGGAATATAGATGATCATACAATATCTTCAACATTATCAGCAATTGAGAGGACTTTATTAAAATTTAATAATAAAGTGGAACCAGGGACTGCAATGAATGCTTTTTTCAATAAAAGAGGCTCCATAAAGTAACAATGAAATATTGTGAAGAATAAAGAAACAATTTACATTTAATCAAGGTGATTAATAATAATGTTATAAAGTGTATTATTACATAGTGGTTTGTATGAATTTTGGTTTATTCAATTTAACTGTTTTGAAAATATAATAATTAAATAAGGCTTATATATTTTTTAGTATTTTTTAAAAATAATATACTAAATATTTATACAAGGAAGTGATAATAATGAAAACTATAATAAACATTATTAAAAAAAGAAGGAGTGTGAGGAATTATAAGGATAAAAAAGTTGAAAGAAAGATAATGGAAGAACTCATTTTAGCTGGAACATGGGCTCCCTCCGGTAGTAATATACAGTCATGGAAATTTGTAATTGTAGATAATAATAAAATAAAAGAGAAGATTGATACATTTAGTCCAGGTTTAATGGGGAACCCACCTAATTTAATAGTAATTTGTTATGATAAAAAATTAGCATATGAAAAAGGAGGAAAATTAGGGCGCGATGAGCTTGGTAAAATGGATATTTGTATGGCCGCACAGAATATAATGTTACTGGCAACAGAAAAAGAAATTTCTACTTGTCCAGTAAAATCTTTCGATGATAATGCACTTAAAAAAATATTGAAATTACCAGATTATATTGATCCAGTATTAATAGTTACTTTAGGCTATTCAGATAAGCAACCTTCTCCACCAAATAGAAAAAGTGTAGATAAAGTTTCTTTTTATAATGAATGGGGGAGATTAATATAAATAATCAAAAAGAATTTTTCAAACTTATTTCATATATGGTTACTAGTGCAAGAGGATGTATTGATGAACCTAAAATCTATGGTTCTTTTAGATTGTTAGATTCTATATGTAAACTTTATAATATTTTGGAGAAAAAAAAATTAATTGAAGATGATAAATTAAAAGAAGTTATAAATAAAATAGAGGACAATAAATATAATAGTTTTAAGAATAAAGATAAATTTATTAATTCATTAGATATGATAATTTTAGATCTAGTAGATTTAATGGATTAAAAAATATTAGGGGGAGTAAAAAATGTCTATTGAAGAAGCTTGTAATACCATTGTTAAAGATTGTATGAATATTAAGAAGAATGAAAAGGTATTAGTAATCTCAGACGAGAAGTCTTTAAGTATTGGTAAAGCAATATTTAAAAAATGTAAAGAAATTGGAGCTGAGGCAGCTCATTTAGAGATAATAGAACGAAAAAATCATGGAGAAGAGTTACCGGAATTTATTGCTACAGCTATGAAAAGTTCGAATGTAGTAATTGCTCCTACAACAAAATCTCTTTCTCATACAAAAGCGCGCAAAGAAGCATGTAAGGCAGGAACAAGGGTTGCAAGTATGCCTGGTATCACAGAAAATATGTTAGAAAGAACATTAAATGCTGATTATAAAAATATGGCTATACTAACTAATAAATTAGCCGAAATATTAAATGATGGGGAAAATGTAATTTTAAATTCACCAGGAGGAACTAAAATAAAATTTGAAATTAATAGAAGAAAAGGAATAGCTGATACTGGAATATTACATAATAAAGGGGATTTTGGCAATTTACCAGCGGGGGAAGCTTACATTGCTCCCTTAGAAGGGACAGCAAATGGAGTAGTTGTTTTTGATGGTGCGGTGGCAGGTATTGAAAAAGTAGATGAACCAATAATAATTGAAGTTGCAGATGGGAAATTAACAGATATTAAAGGAGGAAAGGCCGCTGAAGAGTTCAGGAAAGTAGTATTTAGTAATAAAAATGAAAATTCTAAAAATTTAGCTGAATTAGGTATTGGAACCAATTTAAAAGCTAGATTAAATAGTAGTTTATTAGAAGTAGAGAAAGTTATGAAAACAGTTCATATTGCATTTGGAGATAATGCTTCAATGGGTGGAGAAATATCTGCACCGATTCACATAGATGGTGTGATATTAAAACCAACATTAATTATAGATAATAGAACTATTATTAAAAATGGAGAAATAAAAGTTTAAAAGCATAAATATGTGTTGTATTTAAAATTAATATGGAAAAAATATTTTAAAAATCAAAAAGGAGCATTCCTGTTAGGTAGTTAGATCAAATTAGACAAAGAAAAAGCCTCCTTGATATTATATATACGAGGTGTCAGAAAAACTGACCCTTAAATTAAAAATATCAAGGAGGCAACTCAAGTGAATAATAACAGAAAAAGAAG
>Ga0209936_1001074_pt1 | contig 15178 bp, 12 predicted proteins | sample SalPonR1_A_D1_MG_FD_185694 | JGI IMG/M metagenome (GOLD analysis project Ga0209936, IMG submission 185694) | Salt pond soil microbial communities from South San Francisco under conditions of wetland restoration - Salt Pond MetaG R1_A_D1_MG... ... | reverse complement strand
AGGAACATATCAACGACCTCTTTAGTCAATGAACCTTGATGAATGAACCTTTTCGGTGCGCGCTCGACTACCTTGGTCAGGAACTCATGGAATTCAGCGCGTGCAGCAAGGTCTGGAACCGACAACCGAAAATCCCGCCGACGAGCTGCTTGCAATCCGCTGCCAGCTCGGCGAGCGCGATGCCTTCGACGAACTGATCGAACGCTATGCCGACCGCTTGCGCGGATTCGTGCGACGCGTGGCCAACAGCGAGTCCGAAGCCGACGACCTGGTGCAGGACACCTGGCTACGCGTGCTCCGGGGCTTGCCCGGCTTGCGCGACCCGGCGCGGCTGCGCGCCTGGGTGTTTTCGATCGCCCACCGTGTGATCGTCGATCGGCTGCGCTCGCGCTACGCCGGTCCTGCCGAGGCTTCGGTCGACGCGCTGGTCGACGAGACCGATCTGCAGGCCGACCATCTCAAGCGGGACCAGATCGAGCGCGGTCTCGCAGCGCTCGCGCCGCCGGAGCGCGAGGCGATGGTCCTGTTTTATCTCGAGCAGATGCCGCAGGCTGAAATTGCCGGTGTGCTGGCCGTGCCGCTGGGCACCGTCAAGTCGCGGCTTCACCGCGCCCGGGTGCAGATCCGGGCGGTTCTGCAAGCGCACGAAACGCCGGACCACAAAGGAGATCTCCATTGAATATCGAAGCCAACTCGACTTCTATTGAATTGCATCGCCAGTTGCGCAAGCTCACCGAGCGAACCTTGTCGCCGGTCGCGCGCTACACGCACGTGATGTTGCTGCTGGTTGCCGCCGCCGTCGGCATCGTGGTGGCGGCGTTGCTGTTGACCGAACCGGCACTGCCGCTGCGAACCCGGGCCGCGTTTGGCGTAATGTGTCTGATCGCGGCTAGCTGGGTGGCCTATGCATGCTGGGTGCTGCTCAGGCGCCGTCCACTGCTGCAGGCTCATCGCGTCGTGGCCGGCTACCTGTCGACCGTGTTCAGCGGCCTTTTCGCCGGCGCCGCAATGGCGGCCGGGATTGCGACCGGTGCCCCCGCGGCCTGGTTCGCCGGCGCCCTGGGTGTGGTGATGTTCGCTCTCGCCGTGATGCTGCTGGTGCGGGCCCGTCGAAATTACAGCGAGCTTCAAGCCCGCAGAGACGAACTTGTCCGAGCGCTCGCAGGGGACTGAAACGAGCATCACAGCTCGACGGCGGCTGAAGAATGGAGCACCGGCTCAGGTCAGCGGTTGGTCACGGTTGGCCTCGAACCACTCGCGCTGCTCGCGCACGCCGGCCTCGAGTGCTTCCACAAGCGCACGAAAGCGCGGGTGGTCGGCAATGGGTTCGAAAATCGGATAGGGTTCGAGCACCCACCAGTAATAGCGCCAGTCGTTGTCCACGAGTTGTTCGAGTACGTCCAGTGCGGCGTCAAAGTCGCCGTTGAAGGCGTGAACAAAGGCCGGTTCGAACCCAACGACCAGCCACGGGCCGCGCTCGTTCCGGGTACGTTCGACCCATTCGGAAAAAGCCTGAAACAGTGGCTCGGCTTCATCTCCACGGCCCGTCCGGCGCATGCAGCGAATTGCGGTGGCCGCGACCCTGACCAGCGTGGCATTGACCTCCGGCGGGTCGCTGAACAGGCCGGGGAAATCTTCGGCCAGAAGGGGCAGCGCCTGTGAGCAGTCGGTACGCGCGTAGCTTTGGGCAAGCAGCCATTTGGTCAGCGGATCCGGGTTGCCGAGTGAGTACAGGGCTTTCAGTTCACGTCGGTTGTCCTCCCATTCGCCTCGAAAGCCGTGGATGACCATGCGCAGGTAGTGAGCGTAAAAGGGCAGGTCGTGCTCGGCCAGCATTTCGTCGGTGCATTCTTCAGCGGACTGGTCGTCACCGAGGTGCAGCCAGAATTCGCACACCCGGAACCAGCGTCGTGCGCTGTCCGGGTCCAGTTCGCGCGCACGGATGATGTGGCGCATGGCCTGGCCGGTCTCGCCGGTCTGGGTAAGGTAGGTGGCGATGCGGTCGTGGGCCTGGGCGAAGTCGGGCTGATCGTCGATGATCAGCTTGAGCCGGAACAGCGCTTCCTCCGCGCGGCCCACGGCCCATAAAGCGTCGGCCAGCCAGACGCTGCCGAGGCCGGAAAACGGATCCAGTCGCACTGAGGTGCGCAACGGTTCGAGCGCCTCCTCGTAGCGCGCCTGGCGGAACAGGATGCGGCCCAGGTGTCGATAGGCGCCGGCGTCGTTGGGGTTGATTTCGACCGCTCGCCGAAATGCAGAAATGGCCTCGTCGGGGCGGCGGTTGCGAAAGTGCCAGTCGCCGGTTGCGCGCGCCACCAAGCCAGAATCCGGCGCCAGCGCGCGGGCGCGCTCGAGGTAGGTTTCGGTGATGTCCGGCCCGCCGTCGCGGCTGCGCATCGGGCCGTGGGAGCGCTGCATGCTGATGGCGTCGACCAGGCCGATCAAGGCTTCTACGTTGTCGGGCTGCAATTCGAGGGCTTCGCGGAAGAATTCCACGGCCCGGTCGGCCGATTCCAGCGTGAACCGGTCCATGGCGAACCGGCCCTGGGTGACCAGTTCCCAGACGCGCTGCGAGTCTGCGTGTGGCGTGTCGCGCTCGGGCAGCAGCGAATTGCTCATGGTGCGCGCGACTGCATTCGCGATCTCGTCCTGCAGCGTGAAAAGCTCGCCGGCCGGCCGGTCGTAGGTGCGCGACCAGATGTGTTTTTCGGTCTTTGCGTCGATGAGCTGCGCCAGCACCCGGACAGTGTCGGCGGAATGCTGCACGCTGCCTTCGAGCACCGCGTCCACCTGCAACTTTTCGCCGATCTCGCCGATGCTGGCGGCGGTGTCGCGGAACGCGAACGACGACGTCCGGGCCACCACGTCCAGCTCCGGCGACAGCGTGAGCATGTGGATGATGCGGTCGACCAGGCCGTCGGCGAACGGACCCTGGTTGCCGGTCGTGCTCATGTCCATGAACGGCAGCACGGCCACGGCGCGGCCGGAGCTCGCGGCCAGTTCGGCGCCGGTGCCGGGGGTGTGATCGCTGCCTTGCCACGGCTGCAGCCAGGCCAGTCCGGCCGCCGCGACCAGCACAATCGCCAACAGACCGGCGCGCACCGGTCGGCGGCTGGCAGCTGGCGCCGTTTCAGGGCCGGATGCCGGCACGGCCTGCGAGGCGATCTGTGCCGAGGCCTGCTGGTCTCCAACTTCCTGCCAGGCCCCGGATTCGAACAGGTAGCCGCGCCGCGGCACGGCCTTGAGCACACGGTGCGGCCGGCGGCCATCGCCGATCGCTCGGCGCAGCGCAGAGACCGCGACGTTGACCGAGTCGTCGGTGGCGGCCTCCAGGTGACCCCACACGCCTTCGATCAGGTCGTCGCGGCTCAGCACGCGGCTGCCGTTTTCGACGAAATAATTCAGCAGCGTGAGCAGTCTCGGCGACAGCTGGGTGGTCTCGCCGCGGTGGTGCACCTGACCGGTTTCGAGGTCGATCACCCGATTGCCGATTTTAATGAATTTCACCGCGGCTGCCTTCAGAAGTGGGTGCAATCCGTGATTATAGTCACATCGTTCCAACGAGCGGCGCTCGGTCGAGCGCGACTTTTTGCGTGTTTATGTCGTTGAAATGATGAGCTTTTAGAAAAGTTTAGTGTTTGCACAGGACATTTATCTCCCCGCGGTCCAGCTTGGGTCTCGTGTTCCGGCCAGTGGCCTGCGAACACGGCTCGGCGCCTCGCCGGTCGGTCGTCTCTTTCCGACCGGCGCCGGCCCCGACCGACATTCATGTTCAGACGATTCCGGTTTCGACCGGGGAGGAAAAAAGATGAGCAGCACTCGAGAAAACAGGCAACACACAATCCTACGCGGCGCGCTCTGCGCGGCCATTCTGTCCGGCGGCACGCTGCTGGCGTCCAGCGCGCTGGCCGAGCAGGTCAGCATCCAGTTCTCGCAGACCTACCCCGGCGGCGGTACCGTCACCGGGCTGCTGGTGGGCGAGGATCTTGACGGCGACGGCCGTTTGTATTCGATGAATCCGTTCATCGGCAACGAGCTGGGCCAGCCGCCCGGCGACGAGGTGAGTTACGCCAGCGTACGCATCGAGGGCGTATTGGGCAAGCCGGTCAGCGTGGTGTTCGACGCCAGCGTCGGCGACGGCATCAACGATCAGGCCAATGCATTTTTCGGTTTTGCCTACAATCTCGACGGCGGCCCTTTGGGTGACGACGAAAACGAGGGCGTATCCTTTGGGCCGCTGGCGCCAAGCACATCGTATTTCGCCGGCGAGCTGTTCGAACCTGCGGTATCGCCCTCGGTGATTTCCGATCCGGTCCGGATCTGCGGAAATGCCGACGGCTTTGCCTGCTCAGCCATCATCACATTGAACCCGGTTGACCCGTTCCCGAACTTCGAACTGCTGTTCGATGCCACCTCCGCCCAGCCGATCGTGACCACCGAACTGCTGCGCTACACGTTCGAGCAGGACGGCTTCGACGGTGGTGCATCCATCAAGGGCACGATCAGTGGCCGTGACCTTGACGGCGATGGTGTCATCTATTCAGCAAGTCCGGCCGTGACGAATGAACTCGGCTTGCCTCAGGGTGACGAAGTGGTCTACGCGGAGGTCCAAATAGTCGGCGTGGAGCCGCAGGTCATCCGGAACGTACAGGATCTGGTAGCCGAGCCCATTGACAGCCTTGCGGCCTTCTTTTTCTTTGCCAGCGTCAACGTGGCGGGCAGCGAACTCGGCGATGAGCCGGGCGAGGGGATTTCGATCGCGCCCTTCTCGCCAAGCACTTCTTATATCGCCGGCGAGGCCGCTTCGCCTATCTTCTCGCCGTCGATCCTCGACCAGGGGCTCTCCCAATGCGGCAACGACGAGGGCGAGCCTTGCGGTGCTTTGGTATCGCTGACGCCGAATGCCGAGTCGCCCACCGGCGTCGACCTGCAGGCGGTCCAGTACAGCGCCGAGCCGGTTGCCCAGGTAGCAGCCCCGCTGGTCGTCGATTCGAAGTTCAGCGGCCACTGGTTCAACAAGCTGATCACCGGCGAAGGCGTGATCATCCAGATCATCAATGACGGCCGGGCGCTCGTCTACTGGCTGACCTACGATGATTTCGGCAGCCAGCGCTGGTTCTACGGCGTCGGTCGTCGGAACGGGCTGACGATCGATATCGAAGACGTCTTCGTCTCCGACAACGGTGTGTTCGACTCGACGATGCCGGTGCTGGTGGATCTGGAATCGGCCGGCGAGATGGAGATCGAGTTCTCAGGCTGCAATTCCGGCACCGTGAGATTCGTGATCGGCGGGGTTCCTGGAACGATGGATATCGGCCGGTTGACCGGGCTGAACGGTCTCGAGTGCGTCCGTTGATCGGTCGCGCCTGACGTTCGAGGATGCGATGCCGGCTCCGTGCCGGCATCGTTTTTTGGCGCTGGACCGAACTTCAGGCCGGTTCCGTGAGACGCCTCCCACCGACTCTTCATAAAGGAGCGACGTCCCCGTCGCGACCGGTTTTCGAGCCGATTCGATCCACGCCGCGGGTCGGCGCCGGGAGGCGCCCCCTACAGCAAGAGCGGCACCGATCGCAATGGAATGCCCGGGCGGGTCGGTGCCGGCGCTGGTTGGTTTGCTGTAGGAGCGACGTCCCCGTCGCGACCGCCCGAGGGCTGTCGACGCAGGCTTCATCGCCCGCATGCGACGCGCTTCTCATCGAATCGACAAAAACCGTCCACCCGTTCTGGTAGATTCCTTCGCTTCCACCGATAAACGGCATCGCCCCGGGCGTCGTTGAACCATCAAGACGCCGCTGAAAGATAAAAAGGAACCGAAGAGATGAAATTTATTCTTGACCGAACCCCCTGCCTGCTTTCCGCCGTCCTGCTGGCGGCATGCATGGCGGCACCCGCCCTGGCGCAGGTGACCATCATCAACCCGGGCGCGCCCGGGCAGGACAGCCGCGAGCTGAACGCCGAGGAGGCGACCGACCTGGCCGGCACGCGCTATACCGAGGCCGACGTGCGCTTCATGCAGGACATGATTCCGCACCACCACCAGGCCCTGGTGATGTCGGCGCTGGTACCCGAGCGTACCAACCGCAACGAACTTCTGGAGGTCGCCGGCCGGATCGAGAAATCACAGGGCGACGAAATAAAATTCATGAAGAACTGGCTGGCCGAGCGCGGTGAAGTCGTGCCCGATCCGACCGCCCACGACGCGATGCACATGCATCACACGATGACCGGCATGGCCACGCCCGAGCAGATGGCCGAGCTGGAAGCAGCCGATGGCGCCGAATTCGATCGGATGTTCCTGGAACTGATGATCGAGCATCACAAGGGTGCGCTGACCATGGTCGAAGACCTGCTCGAACAGTCGGGTGCGGCCTACGAAGTGGTCTTGTTCGATTTCACGACCGACATCACCAACGACCAGACCGCCGAGATCGAGCGCATGGTCGTGATGCTGGCCGGCTATTCGCCCGACCCGCGGGTTGGCCTGGCGGCCGGGTTGCACGACGCCGAATCGGCGGCGATGAACCTCGAACTGCTGGCGGCGCTGCCCAAACCGGCCGGTTTCTTCGATCCGGACAATCCCATGGGCCGTCCGCTGGAGCAGCTGATGGCCGAGGCCGAGGAGGGCAAGCCTGCCGATGAAGAGGCGGGCGCGGACGACGAAGACGACGCACGCGACGAGGAAGACGACGATGAAGACGACTATCGTAGTCCACCGCTGAGCTTCGCCAATACCGACATGGCGTTCGACGGCAACGTGCTGGTGGCCGGCAACTACCACGGCTTCAACGTCTACGACATCAGCACACGGGGCGAGCCGGAATTGATGAGCTCGGTGGTCTGCCCGGGCGGGCAGGGCGACGTTTCGATCGTCGGCGACCTGCTGATCATGTCAGTGGAGCAGACGCGCGCGCGACTGGATTGCGGCCTGCAGGGCACCATCGGCGACGTCAGCGGCGAGCGTTTCCTGGGGGTGCGCATCTTCGACATCAGCAACCTGCGCCGGCCCCGGCAGGTGGGTGCGGTTCAGACCTGTCGTGGCTCGCACACTCACTCGGTGGTCTCGGCCGACGACGACACCATCATCGTCTACAACTCCGGGACGCGCCCGGTGCGCGACGAGGAGGAACTGGAAGGCTGCATCGACGAGTCGCGCTACGGTGACCAGCGCACCGCGCTGTTCCGCATCGACATCATCGAGATTCCGGTGGCGGATCCCGCGGCCGCGCGGGTCGTCGACAGTCCGGCGGTATTCGCCGACACCGAGGCGGGCATCATCGCCGGCCTCTGGATGGGCGGCGACCATGGCGACGACACCCAGGAAACCAACGAGACCGACCACTGCCACGACATTACCGTTTTCCCGGAAAAGAACATCGCGGCCGGCGCCTGTTCGGGCAACGGGATACTGTTCGACATCTCCGACCCGATGAACCCGAAGCGCATCGACGAGGTCGTCGATTCGTCTTTCGCGTACTGGCATTCGGCCACGTTCAACAACGACGGCACCAAGGTGATCTTTACCGATGAATGGGGCGGCGGCGGCCGGCCGCGCTGCCTGGCGTCGGATCCCCACACCTGGGGCGCCGATGCGATCTTCGACATCGTCGACGGCCAGCTCGAATTCGGCGGCTACTTCAAGATGCCGGCGCCTCAGAGCGAGGAAGAAAACTGCGTGGCACACAACGGGTCGATCATACCGGTACCGGGTCGCGACATCTTCGTCCAGGCCTGGTACCAGGGCGGCGTCTCGATCATCGATTTCACCGATTCGGCGAATCCGGTCGAGATCGGTTTCTTCGATCGCGGGCCGGTGTTCGACGAGGAGCTGGTGATGGGCGGTTACTGGTCGACCTACTGGTTTGACGGTTTGATCTACGGCACCGAGATCGCGCGCGGGCTGGATGTGCTTGCGCTGCTGCCCAGCGAGTTTCTGAGCAAGAACGAGATCGCCGCAGCGTCAGCCACGGTCGGCGGCGAGCTGTTCAACCCGCAGCAGCAGTTCCCGATTACCTGGAAGCATGAGCCGGTGGTCGCGCGCGCCTGGATCGACCAGCTGGTGCGAGACGGGGTGATTGACAGCGCCGGACTGGCAGAAATGAGCGAAGCGCTGTCGCGTGCCGATGCCCACCTGGAGGCCGGCACCACGGATACCGCGCTGGCCGCGGATTTGGGTGCCATGGCCGAAGGCCTGGCGCCGCTGGCTGCGGAAAGCAGCCCTGTCGAGCGCCGGCGTCTGACGGGCCTGGGCGGCACGCTGGCCGGCATCGCGGATCGTTTGCGTTGATCGGGTTGATTCGGTCGCAGCCTGGAGACCGCTCCTGCGCCGGTAGGATTTTAGTCGGCGGCGGCGCCGGTATCGACAAGATGAAGGGGTCTGCCGCCGTTCGTGGCTGAAAACCGATCCCACACCAGTTCCGGTGGCCCGTCACGCACGGAGCCCGCTTGCGAGCGGGCTCCGGCGATCGTTCTGTTGTTTGACCTGCGCGGTCGGATTACTGCTGCTGGCGCGTCGGGAACTGATCGAAAATATCATTGACGGTTTCGGCGATGGCCTGGCCTGGCCGTTCGAGTTCCTCGCCGGTCAGCCGACCCTCGGCAACGCCTTCCCATATCAACTGACGTTCTTCAGCGTCGATTACATCCACGTTTGCGGTGCCGACCGTGTATCTCACGGTTTCGTAGCCGTAAGCCGGCCCGAAACCGTATCCGTAGCGCGGCCACGGGGAGTACAGGCCGTAACGGTATCCGTAGTAGCCGTAACCGAAGGTTCCGTAGGGATGAGCGGTGGGATAGGTCTCGGTACGCTCGCGAATGCTGGCGTAAAAGTTGACCAGCAGATCGGGATCACGCTCGGTGTAGGTGTATCCGAGCTGTTCCATCTCGCGGCGCACCGAGTCCTTGAAGTAGCCGGTGGTCAGCGTCGAATAGCCGGCACGATCGGTGCCGAGTTCGGAGACCCAGCCGAAAGTTTCGTATTCGGTGAAGTCCGCCTGAGGGTTGTAGTCGGTGCGTACGTCCGGTCCGGTCGCGCAGCCGGCAAGAGCAGCGACAGCAGCGATGATGAGAAATGCGGAGAAGCGTCTCGCGGTTCGCATGATTGTCTCCTTTGGAAGTAGACCTTATGAAGTGAAAAATAACTGCTGTATCAGAAACCTGCGATCTACCACGCCGGTTTTCAAGCTGTGACTTTCGGGTGAGCCGGGCCGGGCAGGATTATCTCCCGGCCGCGATTGGCCGTTCAGGCCAGCCAGGCGTGCACTTTTCTCGCCACGTCGGGGCAGCGCAGCAGGTCGAGGTGGCCGGTCTCGGTGGCCACAAAGCGGTTCCGGATGTCGATCGGCAACTCGAAAGCCGGGTCGTGATGCTGACCCAGCGCGCTGGGTACCGGCACCAGGCCGTCGCCGAAATAGCGGGCCCGGGCGCTGTCCGGGGCGTCGTCAAGCGTGGCGGCCACGGCAAAACATTCCACGTGGGCCGGCAGCCGCGCCGGGCTGCGGGTGTCGTGGGCGTGTGCGAACCGGTCGTGCTCGCGCCGATCGTTGTGCCGATCGTTATGCCGATTGTTATGCCGATCGTTATGCCAATCGGATTCGAGGATGTTGCCGTGACGCAAGTCGGTGATGCCGGCGCTGCGAATCTTGCCCAGCCGGCTGAACGGTGCGCTGTAACGACTGATGCCCAGCGCCCGGTCGATGCCGTGACCCGCGCGCTCGACCGGTGAGCCGTGGTGCGGCGTGCCGAGGAACACTATCTTGTTGAGGCGTGTGGGCCACGCATGTGCGGCTTCAAGACCGTAGTGGGCCGCGCTGCGCGCGACCAGCCCGCCCATGCTGTGGCTCAGGATGACCAGTTGCTCGACCTGCACCGGCCAGTTGGCCACCAGGCGCTCCAGCATTACAGCGAAATCGCGCCCGTTGTCGGAGATATGCCGACCGGTGTTGTAGTGAAAATCGACGGTCGAATAACCATACGAGGCCGCAAGGCTCTCCGCCAGTCCGCCGAATTCTTCGTCGAGCTCGTCCCGGTTCTTGCCGTGATTACCGGACCGCCATTCGCCATCGTGCATGCAAAGGCCATGCGCCGTGACCAGGAGCCGGGTCGAAGCTTCCGGCCACGCCTCCGCCAGTGACGCCTGGTCCAGCGAAACCGGCCGGCCCACCCGGCGGAATGTGCTCTGGATGGCCAGCGGGTTATCGCTGGCTGCAAGGTGGTCGCCGAGCACGCCGTTGAGTATGGCCAGGAACTGTTCGCGGGTGGGCGAAGAGACCGGCGGGGAGAGGAGTGGAACCACCTGGCCGAATGCCAGGTTCAGTCCGCCCCCGACCAGGCCGGTGACGCCGTTGATCGAGCGGTAGACCAACCCGGTGATGCCGCCGGTGCGTCGGTCCGGCGCCACGGCCCGGATGCCGGGCACGCGCAATACGGCGTGGTGCATGTCCTCGACCAGGTCGGTGACGCCGCGAATGCCGTCGATGCCCAGTCGGCTGAGGCCGTGAATATCCGAGACGTGCAGAGGCGTGTTCATGGCGGCTAGTGTACCCCGCAGCTATTCCCGTAACGTTCAGCCGGGCGAAATTCGAAACTCAGCCGTCGGCCAGAACTGCGTCATCCAGCGCTGCGGCCCGGCGGAATGCTTCGCGATCGGTAGCACGCTGGACGTAATCCTCGAAGGTCTTGCGCTTCTCGACGGTGCCGAACTGGAGGCCGAAGCTCAGCTGCGCACCCAGGTAGACGTCGGCCGCGCTGAACTCGTCGCCGGTGATGAACTTGTGTTTCCCGACGGCCGTTTCCAGCGTGTCCAGCACCCGGCCCATGTCGCCGTAGCCGACAAAGCCCTTCTGCTCGGCCTCGAGCTCGACGCCCAGGGCCTGGTTGATGATTGCGCTCTCCAGCGGGCCGGAGGCGAAGAACATCCAGCGATAGTAGAGGGCACGAGCGTTGGGCGGCGGCGCCAGGCCGGCATCGGGAAAGGTATCGGCAAGATATGCGCAGATCGCGGCACATTCGGTGACGATATTGGCGCCGTGAACGATTGCCGGCACCTTGGCCATCGGATTGATGTGCCGGTACTCCTCGCCGTTCATCGCTCCGTACTCGAGGTAAACGGGGTCGTAGTTGGCGCCGACTTCCTCGAGCATCCAGCGGATCATCCGGCCACGTGACCGGGGATGGGTGTAGAACTTGATTTCGGCCATTGCGGATACCTCGTTCTGTTGATTTCGTCACGCCGGAATAAATAAAGGCCCCTGGCTGTCAGACTACACAAAATCCATTCGGTTTATCGACGTTATTCGGGGAGGCGGGCTCGCTGTATCGTGTCGGTTTTACTTTCCTGTACGCCTTGAAAATCACGACCGGTGCACGAAGTTAATAATTGAGGGAACGGCAGGCATTCAACATGCCGCGCCTGATGTCAATGCCACAGCAAGGAGTTTCGAATGGCCAGTCAATCGCGTAATGAATTCATCGAAAAAATGAAGAATGGTCTCGACGATCTCGATAAGCAGATCGAGGATTTGAAGGAGCGGGGCGAAAAGCTGGAAGGCGAGGCGAAAAAGGAATACGAAAATCGCCTGCACGATCTTCGCGAAAAGCGCCGCGAAGCCAAACGCCAGCTCGACGAAGCTCAGGCCGCAAGCGAAGAGAAGTGGGAGCAGTTCAAGGATGAGGCCGAGCATGCCTGGAAGGCGCTGGGCAATTCCTTCAACTACTTCAAGTCGCACTTCAAGTAGGCGCGAGACCCGGGATTCGGTTTTCCGATCCTCCGGCGAACCTTGGGACCGTGTCTTTAGAGACCGGTCCAAGGATCGAGGTTAAAGGTTCAAGGAAAATCGAAACCGGCTTAGGTGCAACTGCAATGGTCGGCGAATGTTTCCGGCCCAGAGCCGCTGCAAGGTGGATAAGCGCCAGCGAATCCACAGTTGTGGAATCGACGTACCGACGATGTTGGACCAGGCGGGCCTCGTCACTCAGGCGCCGCGACGGCTTCCCGGATCTTCTCCGGGACGACATGGTCGGGATATCGGTGGCGGAACGCCTCTAGCAGGTCACGGGCGCGCTGGATTTCCTCGTTGGCGATCAGCACTTCGATCCGCGCCAGGATCGGGGCGGGGTCGTGGGCGATTTCCTCGGTCTCATCGGACAGCGGCTGCGCCGGTTCGGAGACGTTGGCGGCTTGTTCGGATGCGATGTCGCCCAGCCGTTGCGCATGCTGCTCGTCCGACAGCGATTGCGCGCGAGCGCGCCTCGCAGCTGACGGCGGCGGTGACGCTTCGAGTCGATCCGCCCCGGCCGACTGCATTTCGCGAATCTCGCTGCGCGCACGGTGAGATTCGTCCGAAGATTTCAGCGCCGCGTCGGCGCCTACCGACGGAGCCATGAATGCAGCCGGCGTTTCCGTTTCCGGTAATCCCTGAATGGCCGGGCTTCGTTCGGCGGGCGGCGTTTGCTGCAAGACCACGGCAATCGCGACGATGGCGACCGATGCGGTGACCAGTCCGCCCAGCCACGGCAGACGGTTTGCCGACCGCCCGACGCGGACGGCCTCGTCAGCCCGGGCGCGAATGATCCGGTCCAGCCCGGCATCGGGCTCGGCTTCTCCAGCTTCCCGGTAGAGCGCCTCGAGCCTGGCATCGTGCTTGTCGTTTCGCTGTTCGGTCATTTTCCGGCCGCCTCCGGGCCCGGCTCCAGTATTCCTCTGAGCTTGCCGACCGCGTAGCGCAGCCGGCTCTTGATGGTTTCTCTACCGACGCTCTCGCGTTCGGCAATATCGGCCAGAGAAAGACCGGCCTCCTGCTGCAGCAGGAATGCGTCGCGCTGGTCTGGCGGCAACTGCATCAGCGCCGCACGCAATCTTTCGGCCTGCTGGCCTCTTTCCAGCGTTTCATCAGGCCCCCGCCCGGTCTCGTCGGGCAGGGTCTCCAGCGCCTCACCTTCCATGCCGGGCTGACGGCCCAGCGCGCGCCAGTGGTCCACAAGGCGGTTGTGGGCAATTCGAAACGCCCAGCGCTTGAAGCCATTGCCGCGCCGGAACTTCTGGCGCGAGGCGATGATGCGCGACCAGACGTCCTGGTAAAGATCGTCGGCGGCGGCCTTGTTGCCGACGGCGTGGTACAGGTAGCGGTACAGCGGCTTGCGATAGCGTTCATAAAGCACCTCGAACGCGTCCGACGCGCCGCCGGCAAAAGCCAGCATCAGGTCGTCGTCGGTGCGCGGGTCGGTCATGGGGGCAGCTTACGCTTGTCGTTTGGTGGTTTGGCCGCTTCGTCGTTTCGAAGAAAGCGACTACCGCGACCTTCGAAACGACAAAGCGACCAAACGACAAACGACGATCAGTTCCCTGCCACCTGGAAGCCTTCGGCGAGGCGAACCAGCTGCAGGAATTCGCCGCGGTAGCCGAACGGGTCGTCGCCCTTGGCGCGGCTTGCGAGGTCGTGGATGTCCTGGCTGCCGAAGCCTTCAAGGTACTTGCCGCCTCGCAGGTGCTGACCGAAGGCGGCGACCGATGCGGCAAACGCCAGGTTGTTCGACATGGCTTCATCGACGTGGCGTGCTATGGGCTGCTCGATGAGCTTGCTGGTATCGCCGTCGGGCGCCTTGTAGCGGAGCTTCAGAAAGCCGAGCTCGCGAGCTTCGCCGGTCGGTGCGCCAGGGCGCGACGTTGGCGATGAATCATCGCCGTAACGCAGTGGGTCGACGCGCTCGCCGCCGGCGCCGTTGAGTGCCACTTCGTACAGCGCGGTAACGGTGTGTCCGGCGCCGATCTCGCCGGCGTCAACCGAGTCGTTGTTGAAGTCTTCGCGGTTAAGCACTCGGTTCTCGTAGCCGATCAGGCGATACTCGGCGACTACCTCGGGGTTGAACTCGATCTGGACCTTGACGTCTTTGGCGATCGTCATCAGCGTGGCGTTCATCTCGTCGACCAGCACCTTGCGCGCCTCGGAAAGCGTGTCGATGTAGGCGTAGTTGCCGTTGCCGGCGTCGGCGAGCTGCTCCATCAGGTGATCGTTGTAGTTGCCGGTGCCGAAGCCCAGCGTCGTGATCGCGATACCGGTTTCGCGCTTGCGCTCGGCCAGGTCCTTGAGCGCCTCGAAGTCGACCGTGCCGACGTTGAAGTCGCCGTCGGTGGCCAGGATCACGCGGTTGACGCCGCCTTCGATGAAGCCCTGGGCAGCCTGTGCGTAGGCAAGCTCGATCCCGGCCGCGCCGTTGGTTCGGCCGCCGGCGGAGAGACGGTCAAGTGCGTATGCGATAGTTGCGTGCCGGTCACCGGGCGTGGACTCGAGTACCACGCCCGTCGCGCCTGCGTAGACCACAATGGCGATGCGGTCGTCGGCATCGAGCTGGCGCGTGAGCATTTTCAACGAATTCTTGACAAGTCCCAGCTTGTCTTCGCTGTTCATCGAGCCCGAGACGTCGAGCAGGAAGACCAGGTTGGATGCCGGGATGGTTTTCGGGTCGGGCCGATAGCCCTGGATGCCGACCTGCAGCAACCGGGTGTTCGGGTTCCACGGCGTGACCGCCTGCTCGACGCTGACGCTGAACGGCGCGCCGCCCGACTCGGGCACCGGATAGTCGTAGGAGAAATAATTGATCAGTTCCTCGACCCGCACCGAATCCTCGGGCGGCAGCCGACCTTCGCGCAGCATCCGGCGGATGTTGCTGTAGCTGCCGGTGTCGACGTCGATACTGAAAGTGGAGACGGGATGCTCGCTGACGAGCTTGACCGGGTTCTCGTCGAAGGGTGCGTAGTTTTCGCGGTCGACCGGCCGGTCCGGCATCCGGATGCTCGCCGGCGGCGGGTTGAAGTTCTGCATCGCGCGATCGCCGACCGCAGCCTGTTCAGCGGCGATGCCGTAAGTCCCGGCGGCATCGGATTCGCGTCGAGCCGGTTCCATTTCAGCCGTCTGGCGCAATTCCGGAATGGGCTGGGTCGTCTGCGGGCGCTTCTCCGGCGTCGGGGATTGCGTGTCGCGCGCAGGCTCCGATGGGGTGCAGGCGCCCAGCAAAAGGGTGAAAGAAAAAGCCGCGGCAAACGCGGTTGCTGTCGATTTTGTTGTTCTCATGACGTGCTCCGGTCGTTGTTTGTAGAGGTCCTTCATCAACGAACAACGTCGGAGGATTTGGAATGGGGTTAAATTGGTTCGTTGGTTCGTTGGTTCGTTGGTTCGTTGGTTCG
>Ga0209936_1001072_pt1 | contig 15195 bp, 14 predicted proteins | sample SalPonR1_A_D1_MG_FD_185694 | JGI IMG/M metagenome (GOLD analysis project Ga0209936, IMG submission 185694) | Salt pond soil microbial communities from South San Francisco under conditions of wetland restoration - Salt Pond MetaG R1_A_D1_MG... ... | reverse complement strand
GCCAAAATAAAAGCTGAAGAATTAAATGAAAGTGAAGGTCGATCTATTGTACCTCCTTTTGATGATCAATATATAATTTCCGGGCAGGGCACTATCGGTCTGGAATTGATGAAAGAAATACCTGATTTGGATAGTGTAATAGTTCCTTTAAGTGGTGGTGGATTAATTAGTGGAATAGCTTTAGCAGTAAAATCAGTAAATCCTGAGTGTAAAGTATATGGTGTTTCAATGGATAGAGGTGCAGCAATGTATGAAAGTATTAAAACAGGTGAGGAAGTAGAAGTTGATGAAGTAGATACACTTGCTGATAGCCTGCAGGGTGGTATTTTATTAGATAATCAATATACTTTTGAAATGGTAAAAAAATATGTTGATGACATCATATTAGTTACAGAAGAAGAAATAAAAGAAGCAATGAGTTATATTTTTTATCATGATCACTTTGTAGTAGAAGGTGCTTCAGCTGTAGGTACTGCAGCTTTACTTTCAAATAAGATTAATAACTCTGATGAGAAGAGAGCAATAATTTTGACTGGTACAAATATTTCTAATGAAGAATTTATGTCAGTCATAAAAAATAAGTAGAAAGGAGAAGAATATGCCTGTTTTTGAAAAAGAAGAGTATAAAATGAGACTCAAAAAGGTAAAAGAAAAAATGGACCAGGCTGGTATGCAGGTTTTACTTGCCACCCATCCTGCTAATATGAATTATCTTACTGGTTATGATGGCTGGTCATTTTATGTTCATCAGGGAGTATTAGTATTTATTGATAAAGAAGAACCGATCTGGTTTGGAAGAGAACAGGATAGTAATGGAGCTAAAATTACTACCTGGCTTAAAGATGAAAATATAATAGGATACGAGGATGATTATGTCCAATCTTTAGTAAAACACCCTATGGAATTTGTAACAGATATTTTAAAAGATAAAGGTTATGAGAAAGCTAATATTGGATTGGAAATGGATAATTACTACTTTACAGCTAAATGTTATAATACTCTTCAAAATGAACTAAATAAGGCAGATTTTAAGGATGCTAACAGGCTTGTACCTTTAGTAAGACAGATAAAAAGTGATAAAGAGCTTGAATATATGAAAATGGCAGCTAGAATCGTGGAAAATACTATGCAAACAGCTATAGATAATATTGAAGAAGGTGTCAGAGAAGGAGATGCTGCAGCAAAGGTATATGAAGCACAAATTCGAGGAACAGAAGATTTTACAGGAGATTATACAGCAATAGCTCCAATTATGCCTTCAGCTGAAAGAACTTCAACTGCTCATCTGACCTGGACTGATAGAAGATATCAAAAAGGGGATGTAGTACTTTTAGAACTGGCTGGAAGTAAAAATAAATATCATGCTCCCTTGTCCAGAACACTATATATTGGTGATCCACCTCAAGATTTACAGGATATTGCAAAAACTGTAGTAGATGGACTCAATAAAACTTTAGATTTCATAGAACCGGGAATAAGTTGTGAAGAAGTAGAAGAAAAATGGAGAGAATCTATTTCAGGAAGTAAAGTAGTAAAAGAATCTCGAGTTGGATATTCATATGGTTTAAATTATCCACCTGATTGGGGTGAACATACTGCTAGTTTAAGACCAGGTGATAAAACAATTTTAAAACCAGGGATGACATTCCATTTCATGCCAGGTATCTGGCTGGATAAATTTGGATTTGAAAATAGTGAGCCATTTTATGTAACAGAAGATGGTTGTGAAACATTTGTAGATTTCCCTAGAAAGTTATTTTTGAAATAAAATTAGTAGATGAGTAGAAGACAAAAAGGGGTGAAGTTATGGGATTTTTAGAAAAAATTAATGATTGGATTAGAAGTTTTGAAGAATTAATTTTAGCATATGGTATATTGGTCATGGGAGGATTAACGATAGTAAATGTTTTTGCCAGAAACTTTTTTAATCACTCTCTATCATTTGCTACAGAAATTAATGAATTTTTGATAGTTTTAGTTACCTTTTTGGGTACCAGTTATGCAGCCCGAAATGGACGACATATTAGAATGTCAGCATTTCACGATATAGCAAATCCAAAGATACAAAAAATATTGACCTATATAGTAACTTTTGGAACAGCAGCTTTTATGTATTTGATGACATATTTAGCAAGCGATTATGTTATTGGTATTTTTCAGCAGCAAAAAATGAGTCCGGTTCTTAGAGTTCCTTTAGGCTGGATTTGGATATTTGTTCCCATTGGATTATTAATGACAGCAATTCATTATACCTTAGCTTTTATTAAAAATATAATGGAAGATGATGTCTGGGTTTCTTTTGAAGAAAAATCAGAATATGAAGACCTCGAAGATGCTATGGCAGAAGAAGATAATAGTGTAGAATATACTGGAGAATATTAAATAAAAAGTAGTTAAGGAGTGAGAATTATGTTAACGGTTATGGTATCAATAATGGGAGCATTGCTTTTACTTGGCTTCCCGATGATGATCCCTTTATTAGGAGCTTCAGTAATTATAATGTATTTATATTTTCCTGCTTTTGATCCAATGATTTTAGTACAGCAGATGATTAGTGGGATTTTACCACCATCTTTGATTGCAGTACCAATGTTTATTCTTGCTGCAGATATAATGTCTGCTGGAGAAATGTCTAATAGACTTGTAGATTTTGTAAAAGAATTTGTTGGTCATATACGTGGAGGACTTGCAATTACTACAGCTGCCGCCTGTACCATTTTTGGGGCAATATCAGGTTCAACTCAGGCAACAGTTGTGGCTATTGGTGGTACAATGAGACCTCACCTTTTAAGAGCAGGCTATGATGATTCTTTTACAACTGCACTTATTATAAACTCAAGTGATATAGCTTTACTTATTCCACCAAGTATTGGAATGATTGTTTATGGTGTTGTAAGTGGGACTTCTATTGGTGAATTATTTATAGCAGGTATTGGACCTGGGCTATTAATTTTAGCTATGTTTGCTATTTATAGTTATTTTTATGCAAGAGCAAAAGGAATAAATCCTCAGGAAAAATCAAGCTGGTCCCAGAGATGGGAAACTACCAAAAGAGCAGCAGTTCCTTTTGGTTTTCCTGTAATAATTATTGGTGGTATTTATTCAGGGTTTTTTAGTCCAACAGAGGCAGCTGCAGCTTCAGTATTATATGCAGCTTTTGTAGAAATTCTAATTTACAGAAATGTAAAATTGAAAGATTTAAAAGAAATTGCTCTTTCTACCGGTCTTGTTACCGGTGTAGTATTTATTCTTGTTGGATCAGGTGTTGCATTTTCCTGGTTAATTTCATTTGCTCGAATTCCACAGCAAATTTTACCACCTATAATTGGTACTGATCCCACTCAAGTCTGGGTATTATTTGTAATAGCAGTAGCCTTTTTCATAGGTTGTATGTTCGTTGATCCAATAGTCGTAATTATGGTTTTAACTCCGATTTTTCAACCTGTTGTTCAGAGATTGGGTATTGATCCAGTATTAGTTGGTACAATGGTAACTTTACAGGCAGCTGTTGGTTCGGCAACTCCACCGTTTGGTTGTGACATATTTACGGCAATAGCTGTATTTAAACGTCCATATTTCCAGGTTATAAAGAAGACACCTGTATTTATTATGATGTTAGTTTCAGTTTCAGCTTTACTTATTTTCTTCCCTCAAATTGCACTATTCTTACGTGATTTAGCATTTGGATATTAATAGAGTTTAGGAGGTCTGAAGTTAATGGATATTAAAGAAAAGGTATTGAATTTAGAAGATGAACTTATTAGATTGAGAAGGGATTTTCATAAGCATCCTGAATTAGGATTCAAGGAATTTAGGACAGCTAAAAAGGTAGCAGGATATCTAGAAGATCTTGGTCTGGAAGTAGAAACCAATATTGCTAAAACGGGAGTTGTTGGTATTTTACGTGGTAATAAACCAGGAAAAACTTTAATGTTAAGAGCTGATATGGATGCCCTACCGATACAGGAACAAAATGATTTTACTTATAAATCAGCAGTACCAGGTTTAATGCATGCCTGTGGTCATGATGGCCATACTGCTATGCTTTTAGTAGCAGCTAAAATTCTTTCAGAATATAAAGATCAAATTAAGGGAAATATTAAGTTTGTTTTTCAGCCTAATGAAGAAACAGCTGCCGCTAAAATGATGATTGATGAAGGGGTATTAGAAGACCCTGATGTAGATGGAGCATTTGGTATTCATCTCTGGACACCTATAGAAAGTGGTAAAATAGCCATTTCTGAAGGTGCCGTAATGGGAGGATTATATGAGTTTGAAGTTGATATAAAAGGAAAGGGTGGTCATACTTCTGCTCCTCAACAGGCTGTAGATCCAATTTTAACAGCCAGTGATCTTATTCAGACAGTCCAATCAATTCAGACGAGAGAAATTGATCCCTTAAAACCAACTACTATCATGTTTGGGGAGGTCAAAGCAGGAACAGCTACCAATATTATTCCAGAAGAGGCTGAATTAAGAGGAACTATCAGATATTTATATCGTGATATAGAAGAAAATCCAGCCCAGCCTAAAAAAAGATTTGAAAGAATAGTTGAAAATGTTTGTAATACTCATAATGCAGATTATGATATCGAATATATTGTTGAAAGTCCACCTGTTTATAATAATAGTGAAATGGTAAAAAAAGCTCAGGAAACAGCTTTAGAAGTATTAGATGATAGAGATAAAATTGTTGATTATACTAATTTGGCCGGAGAAGATTTTGGTGAGTTTTCTGATGCAGTTCCCAGTACATTCTATTTTATTGGAACAGGTAATAAGGAAAAAGGTACAGATTATGCTCATCATCATCCAAAATTTGATATAGATGAAGATACATTAAAAACGGGAGTGGAAATGCATGTTAGAAGTGCCTTGAATTATTTAAAATAAAAGTTTGTTATATAAAAATAGCTTAATAAAGGAGGTGTTGTAGAAGTAGTTTAACTTCTAAATAAGTTAAAAAGTAGTAGAGAAGAATAATAACAAAAATAAAATGGGAGGAATTTATAATGAGAGCAGTTGCAAAAATTACTATTTTGTCATTAGTATTGATTATGGTCTTTGGTCTGGCATCTACAGATAATGCTGAGGCAGCTAAATATAATTGGAAAATAGCATTAGAGGAAATAGAAGGTAGTGTACAGCATGAGTGGGCTTTAGAATTTAAAGAAAGATTGGCTGAAAAATCTGATGGAGAAATTAACATAGATATCTATCCATATGGTGCTTTAGGAAGTAGTAGTGATATTTCTGATCAGACAATTAATGGTATAATTGAATTTGCCTTTTCAACACCAAGTTGGTTTGCTACAACTATTCCTGAAGCAGGATTATTTTCACTACATTACCTCTGGTCAAATAATATGGAAGTAAATAAAGAAGTAATGGCCAACAGTGATGCTATTTACAATGATTTATCTGGTATTTACAATGATAAAGGATTAAAACTTCTTACTGTATTCCATGAGGGATGGCAAATCTGGACATCTAATAAGAAAATAACTGAACCTGCTGATTTTAAAGGTGTAAAAATAAGAGTTATGGGAGATCCAGTTCTTATTGAAACATATAAAGAATATGGAGCTAATGCAGTTAGAATGTCTTATTCTGAAGTTTATAGTGGTTTGCAGTTAAACCAGATTGATGCTCAGGTACAGCCTTATTTCGCCAACCAGGAAATGAAGTTTTATGAGCAACAGGAATACTTAACTGAAGCCAAACAGCTTCCATTTATCACCGGAGTTATTATTAATAAAGATTTCTTTGATGGTCTTCCTAAAGAGTATCAAAATATGATTACAGAAACAGCTACAAATATGACAGATTATATCTTTGAACTTCAGGCAGAATTAAATAAAGAAAGACTTGATATGATGTTAGAAGATAAACCTTCTCTTGAAGTAGTAAAATTAACTGAAGAACAACAGGCTGCTTTTGAAAAAAGAGCCAAAAATGTATGGGAATCTTATAGAGAAGATGTCGGGGAAGAAGGATCAGAAATTTTAGACAAATTAATTAAAGAAATTGAAGCAGCTGAAGAAAAATATGGTGAATAATTAATAATAATATAAGATGGGGAGTTTAAAAACTTCCCATCTTTTTTATAAAAATTTTACGGTTAAGTATTATAATAAATTTAAAAGAGGTGGCCTTTATGTTATATGAGGCTCGCAAAGGACAGACCAGTTATGGTAATGTAATAGGAATATTAATGCTTGATACTTATACTCCCTTTATACCCGGAGATGTAGGTAATGCTTCAACATATGATTTTCCAGTTAGATATGAAACAGTAAAAGGACTAACTGTAAAAAGAATTTTCAAAAAAGATGAAAGTGCTTATAATGATTTGCTTATAGCAGCTAAAAAGTTAGAAAAACAGGGGGTAAGAGCAATAACTGGAGATTGTGGTTTTATGGCAATTTTTCAAAAGAGATTGGCTGATGAACTTAATGTACCAGTTTTTTTATCAAGTATGTTACAGGTTCCCTTTATTTCAAATATAATTGCAGAAGATCAAAAAATTGCTGTACTTTCTGCAAATGGTAAATCTTTAGATGATGAAGAACTTTTAAAAAGGGTTGGAATAAAAAACAGAGAGAAATTAATTATTCATGGACTTGAAAAAAGAGATAATTTTCATGATGCTATTATTGAAGAGACCGGTAATTTATACTATACTGAGATTAAAAATGAAGTTGTAGAGGAGGCGGAAAAGTTAGTTAATGAATTTGATAATATTGCTTCATTTTTATTAGAATGCAGTGTATTGCCTCCTTATGCAAAGGCAGTACAGGAAAAAACAAAACTTCCTGTATTTGATTATATTTCAATGATAAATTATGTTTATTCAGCTGTTGTTAAAAATGAATATAATGGAGTTTATTAATATAAAAGTTAATTAATATAAACCAAATAAAAAAGGAGTGAGTATGAAATGAAAAGTGATATTGAAATAGCACAGAATGCAGAAATGCAGCCAATAACAGAAATAGCGAGTGATTTAGGATTAAGTGAAGATGATATTGAGAATTATGGTAAGTATAAGGCCAAGGTGAAACTTGATGTCTTAAAAGAAAGAGAAGAGGAAGAAGATAGTAAGTTAGTATTAGTTACAGCCATAACCCCTACTCCAGCCGGAGAAGGAAAAACAACAACTACAGTTGGATTAGGACAGGCTTTAAACAAACTTGGTAAAAAAGCCTCAATAGCAATCCGTGAACCTTCCTTAGGCCCAACAATGGGTATAAAAGGTGGAGCAGCCGGTGGTGGTTATTCTCAGGTAGTACCAATGGAAGATATAAACCTCCACTTTACAGGAGATATCCATGCCATAGGTATTGCTCATAACTTACTGGCAGCAGCAATAGATAATCATATTAAACAGGGAAATGAACTTGGAATAGATCCAACTCAAATAGATTTTCAAAGAGTAGTAGATATGAATGATAGAGCTCTAAGAAATACAATAGTAGGACTTGGTGGCAAAGCCCATGGAGTACCAAGAGAAGATGGATTTATGATCACAGTGGCTTCAGAAATAATGGCAGTATTATGTCTGGCAAATGATCTAATGGAACTAAAAAGAAAGATAGCAGATATAGTAGTAGCCTATAACTATGATGGAGAAGCAGTAACAGCAGGAGATCTTAAAGTAGAAGGAGCAATGGCCGCCCTACTTAAAGATGCAATAAAGCCAAACTTAGTCCAGACTTTAGAGAATACTCCAGCCTTTATCCATGGCGGCCCATTTGCAAATATAGCTCATGGATGTAATAGTGCTATGGCAACAAAAATGGCAATGAAGTTATCAGATATAACAGTAACAGAAGCCGGATTTGGAGCTGACTTAGGAGCAGAGAAATTCTTTAATATAAAATGTAGATATGCAGATCTAACTCCAGATGCAACAGTAATAGTAGCAACAGCAAGAGCACTTAAGATGCACGGTGGAGTAGCAAAAGATAATCTTGAAGAAGAAAATCTTGAAGCACTTGAAGCCGGAATAGAAAACTTAGAAAAACATATAGAAAATGTACAGAAATTTGGAGTACCACTGGTAGTAGGAATTAACCGCTTCCCCCATGATACAGAAGCAGAGCTAGATTTAATAAGAGAAAAAGTAGAAGAACTTGGAGCAGAAGTAGCCCTCTCTGAAGTATGGGCAAATGGAGGAGAAGGTGGAGAAGAACTAGGTAAGAAAGTACTTAAAGCAATGGAAGGAGATAATAACTTCCATTATCTATATGAAAAAGAATTACCAATAAAAGATAAGATAGAAAAGATAGCAAAAGAAATATATGGAGCAGATGGAGTAGACTTTAGTTCAAATGCCGAAAAACAGATAGAAAGATTTAATGAACTAGGTTATGATGATATGCCAATCTGTATGGCAAAAACTCAGAATTCCATCTCAGATAATCCAAAACTAAAAGGTAGACCTGAAGGATTTACAGTATCAGTAAGAGAGATAAACCTTTCAGCAGGAGCAGGATTCCTTGTACCATTAACAGGACCTGTAATGACAATGCCTGGTTTACCAAAAAGACCATCAGCAGAAGATATAGATGTTGATGAAGATGGTAAGATTACCGGTTTATTCTAAATTGAATTAACTTATTTCATCTCCTGAGATAAAACAATCTCAGGAGATGATTTACATTTAATATATTTTTAAAGGCAGGTGAAGATTATGGAAAAGATAAAAATTAATGAAATTGAAGATCTTAAAATTGGACATGCTGATAATAAAAAAGGGATAACAGGATGTAGTGTTTTTTTATTTGAAAAAGGTGCTGTAGCTGGAGTTGATATAAGAGGTGGTGCACCCGGAACTAGAGAAACAGCGCTATTGAAACCAGATAAACTTGTTGATAAAATTCATGCAATTATGCTTGCTGGAGGTAGTGCTTTTGGTTTAGATGCTGCTTCTGGTGCAGTTAAATATTTAGAGGAAAATGGAATTGGTTTTAAAACTGGAGCGGCTAGAGTTCCAATTGTAAGTTCTTCAATTTTATATGATTTAGAAATTGGAAGTTCTGAGATACGACCTGATATTGATATGGGATATCAAGCCTGTCTAAATGCTTCTAAAGATGCTTTTTCAAATGGTAATATTGGTGCGGGAATGGGAGCGACTATTGGAAAAATAGCAGGACCGGATCAAATGATGAAAGGTGGTTTGGGTACTGTTGCCTATAAAATGGGAGACTTAAAAATAGGAGCTGCTGTTGCAGTTAACTCATTAGGAGATATTATAAATCCTCATACTGGAGAAATAATAGCTGGAGTATTAAACAAAAATAAAAATTCTTTTTTGGATACAGAAGAACTTTTTTATGAAAATTATAAAAAAAATAATAATATTTTTGGAACAAATACTTCCTTAGGTGTGGTTATTACCAATGCTAAATTGTCTAAAGTTGAAGCAAATAAAATTGCTACTAAAGCACATAATGGTTATGCTTTAACTATGTCACCTGCTCATACTGATTTTGATGGTGATACAATTTTTGTAGCATCTACTTCAAAAATAAATGTAGATATTAATACACTCAACCTTCTGGCAGTAAAGGTTGTAAAAGAAGCTGTTTTAAATGCGATAAAATCAGCTGATACTATTGATGGAGTAATTTCTATGAATGATTTAAAAAATAATTTTTAAGGAGATAAAAATGGATGAGAATTCTTTATTAGCAAATAAAATAGAAGAAAGTTTAGATACAGAAATTATTGGCAAAAAAATATATTATTATTCTCAGGTGAATTCTACTAATAAAATAGCTTCTGAATTAGCAAAATATGGTGCTAATGAAGGTACGGTTGTTATTGCAGAAAAGCAAAGTGGTGGTCGGGGTAGAAGAGGAAGAACATGGCATTCTTCTGATGAGGGTTTGTGGTTTTCAATAATCATTAGACCTGAAATAAAAATTAATGAAAGTCATTTTTTAACAATTAATGCCTCATTAGCTATCTATTATGCATTAAAAGGACTTGGAATTGAAAGTGAAATAAAATGGCCTAATGATATATTATATAAAGATAAAAAAATATGTGGAATTTTATCTGAAATGAACAGTTCTTCTCAAAAATTAAATTACATTGTAACCGGTATTGGAATCAATGTAAATCAAGAAAAATTTCCCAACCAAATAAAAGAAAAAGCTATTTCATTATATAATATACTTGGGAATAAAGTTGATCAGATTGAATTGCTAAAAGATATTCTTTTTTACTTTGAAAATTTCTATTTTAGATTTTTAAGTGGAGAAAAAGAAAAATTATTAGATGAATGGAAAAATAAGATTTCACTTTTAGGAAAAGAAGTTACAGTGAAAAGTGATGGAAAAAAATATCAGGGAAAAGCAGTAGATATTGCCAAAGATGGTAGATTGGTATTATTAACTGACAAATCTGAAAAAATAAAATTTTGGGCAGGGGACACCAGTGTTCGGAAATAACTTTGAAAATAAACTAATATTTCATTAAAACTCGGGCTAAATCTCGAGTTTTTTTAATTAAGTTGATAATAAGTTATACATATAATATAATATGGTCGGAAACAGAGAATAGAGTTTTATAAGAATTAGGAAGGTGAAAATAAAAAATGATTTTAGCTATTGATGTTGGAAATACAAACACTGTATTAGGTATTTATAAAGATGGGGAAATGATAGCTCATTGGAGAATATCTACAGATAAAGATAAAACTGTAGATGAATATGGTATACTTTTGAAAAACCTTTTTTCAGTTGAAAATATTGATACTAAAAATGTTAAAGATATTATTATTTCCAGTACTGTACCACCAATTGTTACAGTTTTAGAACAGGCCAGTCGTGAGTATTTTGGTCATTTTCCTTTAGTAATAGGACCTGGAGTAAAAACAGGTATGAATATAAAAATGGATAATCCTCGTGAAGTCGGTGCTGATAGAATCGTAAATGCAGTTGGAGCATATCAAAAGTATAAAGGACCTTTGATAATAGTTGATTTTGGAACAGCAACCAGTATTGATGCAGTTTCTGAAAATGGAAATTTTATAGGAGGAGCTATAGCTCCTGGAATTGGTATTTCTACTGAAGCTTTATTCAACTATGCTGCTAAATTACCTAGAATTGAACTTAAAAAACCAGATAAAGCAATAGGAAAAAATTCAATAATGGCAATGCAATCTGGAATAATATATGGCTTTGTTGGTCAAACTGAAGCATTAATCAAAAAATTCAAAGAAGAATTGAGCCAGGATAGTACTGTTGTAGCTACTGGTGGATTAGTTAACTTAATTGCACCAGAAACTAAAATGATAGATAGAGTTGAACCATTTTTAACTTTAGAAGGATTATATTATATTGCTAAATTGAATGGTATTGAAGGGTGATAATTTGTGAAGATAGGTAAAATAAAAATAAAAACCCCAATTCTGATTGCCCCTATGGCAGGGGTAACTGATTATCCTTATAGAAAAATATTGAGAGATATGGGAGCAGAATTGCTTTATACTGAAATGGTAAGTGCAAAAGGGTTAGTACATGGAAATCAAAAAACAGAAGAATTGATTAATTTAGATAAAAAAGGGTATAATGGAGTTCAAATCTTCGGTTCAGATCCGAAAATTATGAGTAAAGCAGCTAATATAGTAGAAAGAGATTATGAACCAGATTTAATAGATTTAAATTTAGGTTGTCCTGCCCCCAAAATCGTAAAAAATGATTATGGATCAGCTTTAATGAAATATCCTGAACTTACAGGTAATATAGTTAATGAAGTAAACAAAGCTACTAAAATACCGATAACTGTAAAAATGAGAAAAGGTTGGGATCAAGATCATATAAATGCAGTTGAAATTGCAAAAATTTGTGAAAAAAATGGAGCAAAGGCAGTTGCTGTTCACGGCCGGACAAGAGAAGAATTTTACAGTGGAAAAGCTGATTGGTCAATTATTAAAAAAACAAAAAAAGCCGTAAATATTCCTGTGATCGGTAATGGAGATATTTTTTCGGTAAAAGATGCTAATAATATGTTTGAAGAAACTAATTGTGATGGAATTATGTTAGCTAGAGGTATTCAGGGTAATCCCTGGTTGCTAAAAAAAATTATATTTAAATATAAAAAAGATAATGATATTAATGATCCGAATTATGAAGATATAATTGATTTAGCTTTAAAGCATCTTGAGATAGCTGTTAATTATTATGGAGAGAAAAGAGCTATTCCACTAATGCGTAAGCATGTAAGTTGGTATCTTAAAGGTTTGCCTCATTCTTCAAAAATTAAAGATAAAATAAATAGATTAAAAACTAAAGAAAAAGTACAAAAAGTTTTAAATGAGTATATATTATTATTAAAAGACAGGAATAATGTTATATAATACTTGTTATTTCTTGACAAATATAATTTGGTAAATTATAATAATTAATAATTGTAAAGAATAAATTAGTGTCAGCTTGGATTGCTTGACGCTAATTTTGATATTAAAGCATATAAAATGATGTTAATTATCATCGTTTATAAATAATCAAATCATAAAAGGGGTAGAAATTTATGGCTAATGAAACTAAAGAAGTTGTTTTAACAGAAGAGGGTTATGAAAAATTAGAAGAGGAATTGGACTATCTTGTTAATGAGAAAAGACGAGAAGTTGCTAAAAGAATCAAAGTTGCAAGAGAATTTGGAGATATTAGTGAGAATTCTGAGTATGATGATGCCAAAAATGAACAGGCATTTGTTGAGGGACGTATTCAAGAAATAGAAAATATGTTACGAAATGCAAAAGTCATTAAAGATGAAGAAGTTGATGACCACACAGTTAATGTTGGAACTACGGTAAAAATTAAAGATTTAGATGATGAGGATATTTATACTTATACTCTTGTAGGTTCAGCTGAATCGGATCCACTGAAAAATAAAATTTCAAATGAATCGCCGATCGGTAAAAATTTAATTGGACATAAAATAGGCGATCAGGTAGAAGTTGAAGTACCATCAGGAACAATGAACTATGAAGTTTTATCAATTGAAAAGACAAATAAATAAATATGGGAAGAAAGAGGGATATTTATGGAAGAAATGAATAAGTTGATGCAACAACGCCGAGAAAAATTAGAAGAATTGCGAGAACTAGATATAAAAGCTTATGGCAAAAAATATGAAATATCTCATCATGCAGAAGATATTACTGAAAATTTTGAAGAACTTAAAGGTGAGAAAGTTAGACTTTCCGGTCGTTTAATGGCAATTAGAACTCATGGGAAAGCTACTTTTGCAGATTTGATGGATATAACAGGAAGAATTCAACTCTTTGTTTCATATAATAAAGTTGGAGAAGAAAATTATGAATTATTTAATGACTTAGATATTGGAGATATTGTAGGGCTTGAAGGAGAAGTATTTAAGACAAATCGCGGACAAATCTCTGTTAATTTAGATAATTTTAAACTTTTAAGCAAATCACTTCGTCCTTTACCTGAAAAGTTTCATGGTTTAAAAGATAAGGACTTACGTTATAGACAAAGAGCACTTGATTTAATAGTTAATCCAGAAGTTAAAGATACATTTATGAAAAGAAGTAAAATAATAAAAGAGTTTAGAAAGTACTTAGAAGATAAAGATTTCTTAGAAGTTGAAACTCCAATGCTTCATCCAATTCCAGGAGGAGCCAGTGCTAAACCTTTTGTGACTCATCATAATGCCTTAGATATGGATTTATATTTAAGGATAGCTCCTGAATTACATCTAAAAAGATTGATTGTAGGTGGATTTGAAAGAGTTTATGAAATAAATCGTAATTTCAGAAATGAAGGAATGTCCTATAAACACAATCCGGAGTTTACTACAATGGAGCTATATCAGGCCCAGGCTGATTACCACGATATGATGGACATTACAGAAGATATTATTGTAAATGCTGCTGAAGAAGTTTTAGGTACAACTAAAATAAAGTATGAAGATAAAGAAATTGATTTTGCTCCACCCTGGAATAGAATGACTATGATTGAATCAATCAAAAAATATACTGATATTGATTTTAATAAAATTGATAGTGATGAAGAAGCACAAAAAATAGCTGATGAACTTGAATTAGAAATAGAAGGAGAAAAAACTAGAGGTAAAATAATTAATGCTGTTTTTGAAGAAAAAGTTGAAGATAATCTAATTCAGCCTACTTTTATAACTGATTATCCAATAGAAGTTTCTCCTTTAGCGAAAAAACATGAAGATGATCCGAGATTAACATATAGATTTGAAGCATTTATAAATAGTTGGGAAATCGCAAATGCTTTTACTGAGTTAAATAATCCTATTGAACAAAGGAAACGTTTTGAACAACAATTAAGAGAACGTGATTTAGGAGATGAAGAAGCTCAGGTATTAGATGAAGATTTTGTAAAGGCACTTGAATATGGAATGCCTCCTACTGGTGGTTTAGGCATAGGAATTGATAGATTGGTTATGATTTTGACTGATTCTAGTTCAATTAGAGATGTAATTTTATTCCCAACAATGCGTCCAAAAAATGATGAATAAGATAATTTCCAGGTATTAAATATGATTATTATGAGACAGGAGGCATTTTTTGCTTTCTGTCTTTTTTTATGTTATTTATTATAATATTTATTTTTTAAAGATGATTTGATAAAATTATAGTAGAAATTAAAGGAGGGTTATTAGTGTTTTTTCAGAAAAAGGTAAAAACAAAAGACCGTGTTGAATTAGTTGATATTACTAAAAAAGTCAAGAAATTAGTGGAAGATCAATCTATTAAATCAGGTATATTAGTTATTAATATTCCTCACACTACAGCAGGAGTAACTATAAATGAAAATGCTGATCCAAGTGTTAAAAAAGATATTGTAAATGAGTTAAATAAAGTTATTCCTTTTAACGATAATTATAATCATCTTGAGGGTAATTCAGCGGCTCATATAAAAAGCAGTATTATCGGATCTGATCAGATAATTATTATAGAAAATGGAAAATTGCAGCTTGGAAGATGGCAGGGAATCTTTTTTTGTGAATTTGATGGCCCTCGTAATAGAAAAATGAATTTTAAAATAATAGAAAGCTAAAAAATATCCTATATGCCCTTGACAGAGGCAGATAAAAATGATACAGTATAAACTGTCGCGTTAAGGAGCAGCCCTTAAAAGCCGGTAAAAAAGAGGCTAAATATAAGGGGAAATAACCTTGACA
>Ga0209936_1001066_pt1 | contig 15251 bp, 13 predicted proteins | sample SalPonR1_A_D1_MG_FD_185694 | JGI IMG/M metagenome (GOLD analysis project Ga0209936, IMG submission 185694) | Salt pond soil microbial communities from South San Francisco under conditions of wetland restoration - Salt Pond MetaG R1_A_D1_MG... ... | reverse complement strand
TTTCGCTTTGTTTCGTTTTTTTTCCGGACTTTCCTTTTCAGGTGTTTTTTTCCAAAATACTTCAATCCAGATTTTAACCATCGAAAAAAGGGTAAAAAGACCTACGAATAATGCAACCATAGCTACTATGATTTGATTATTTTCAATTCCTGCCTTTATAATCAGATATTTACCTGCAAAACCGCTTAGCGGTGGTAATCCTGCCAGGCTAAATGCTGAAATAAAGAAAAGGATACCCCATAAAGTGTGGCGATTAAACATATCGCCTAAATTTTTTAAATTTAATGTCCCTTTTTCCCGGTGTACCCATCCGGCTACAAGAAAAGTATTTGTTTTCGAAATCATATTATGTCCCAGAAAAAATATCGCTGCAGCTAATCCGGATACCGAAAAAAAAGCAAGTCCGATGATTACATATCCTACCTGACTAATAATATGAAAAGATAAAATTTTTCTAAAATCAAATTGAGAAGTGGCTGTTATAACACCAATAACCATAGATAGTATACCCATCCACAAAATAATCGGGTTCCAGAAATAATCATAATAATGTAGAAATAAGGTATAAATACGTATCAACGAGTAAATTCCTACTTTGGTAAGTAAACCTGCAAAAAGTGCTGATACAGCAGGAGGAGGAGTATGGTAGGAGGCGGGTAGCCAAAAAAAGAATGGGAATAATGCTCCTTTAATTGCAAAACCGACTAATAATAAGATGAGCGATGGCTCAAAAAGACTGGGGAAATCACCTGTAAGAGAAAATTTATAAGCCAGGTCAGCCATATTTAAACTTCCCATTTTGCCATATAAAATGCCTATTCCGGCTACAAAGAAAAATGATGAGATCAGGTTTAATATAAGATATTTAATAGCTCCCTCAAGTTGAGCTCTTTCACCACCAAAGCTGATTAGGATGAATGAACTCATTAACATAACTTCAAACCAGACATAAAGATTAAAAATATCACCGGCAAGGAAACTGCCATTTACTCCCATTAAAATACCATACGTAAAAAGGAAATAGTTATTTTTTAATCGTTCATAATCAATCGACTGGACAGAGTATATCGTTACAGCTAAAAATACAACAGCTGATATGAACAGCATGAAAGCACTGAACCGGTCAGCAATGAGTAAAATACCATAGGGTGCCGGCCACGACCCCATATGGGTTTTTAACATCTCGGAGTCATTAACAGCAGATAAAATATAGATAGCAATCCCTAAATTTATAATGGCAAGTGTAACCGACAAAAAATTTCTTGCACTGACATTTTTTATAAATAATGCCAGAATAATAAAAGTAAACGGTGTTAATATGGCAAAAGGGAGTAGGCTCATTTTTGATCGGTTTTACTAAGTTGATCCAGATCGTGTGTTCCGGTTACTTCAAAGTATTTGTATTTTAGAGCAAGAATGTATGATGCAATACCTAAACTGATCACTATTGCTGTAAGTATTAACGCTTGTGGTAGTGGGTCGCTAATAGTTGCAGGGTCAATTTTTTCGGCTCCTTCGGGTATAAATGCTGCACCACTTCGCTTAATGCCTCCGGCTAAGAAAATAATAAGATTTGTAGCGTTTGACAGCACAAAAATACCCAGTATTACTTTAACAATACTGCGCCTTAAAACCAGGTAAACGCCGCAGGCATATAATAATCCAATAAAAATTGCTAATATTAGTTCCATTTTAAAACCTCCATAATACTAATTACAATTGTTAAAATAACACCAATAACAACTAAAAATACTCCTGTATCGAAAATCAGGGGAGTACCTAAATGTAATTCCCCTAATACAGGAATTTTGGTATGTATCCATAATCCAGTTAATATTTCTTTCGAGGTTATAACCGGTAAAAATGCTGCAATAAAAACGAATGATAATCCTGAAGCTATAAATAGTTGGGGTTTAAATTTAATGATATTTTGTAAGGCTTTTGTTCCATGAATGATTGCAAAGAATATAAAACCCGTGCTGGCAATGATGCCCGCAATAAATCCTCCTCCCGGGTTATTATGTCCCCGCAGCAAAAGATAAATGGAATAAATAACCATAAACTTCCTAAAAAGCGTTACGATATTCTCCAGGATAATATTTCTTAAGCTGTTGTTATTCATTTATTTTCTTTTTTTTAACCGTAAAACGAAATAAACTGTAAACACCAATTGCTGCAAGGGTTAAAACTGTAATCTCCCCTAATGTGTCGAGAGCTCTGAAATCAACCAGGATAACATTTACTATATTTCGCCCGTGAGCTTTTTGTAAACTGTTTTCCGTAAAGAATTGTGAAATTGGTTCATACTGATTTAAAGCCCTGCTATGTAAAACGACGATGGTTACTCCGGCACCTACTGCCAAAGAGATAATGATATCTCTGATACGTGATTTTTTATTGGACAACTTGGCAAATTTGGGCAGGTAATAAATTACCATGACAAAAAGAACCATGATTACCGTTTCGGCCAGAAACTGAGTAATGGCTAAATCTATAGCTCCATATAAAAGATACAATAATCCAACGCCATAACCTACAACCCCCATAGCTAGTATTGCCGAAAGCCTTGACATGGAAAAAACAGCAAATAGAACGGCTAATGCCGAAACCATAAGCAGAATAACAATATTTAGTCTGATGGTTGTAAATCCTTCAATTGGAACAAGCTCCCTAAAGTTCCAGTTAATCTGAAAAGCAGTTATTGCAAGAGTAACAACAAAAAAGGTCATCAAATAATAACGATGATATCCATGCTGAATACGTTGGGTATTTTTACCGGCTATTCTTAGGTATTGATTCATTACATTCATGAAAATAGTAGGCAAATGATAGATATCGAACCATTTGATGGTTTTTTTAATAAACTGAGTGACCGGTTTGCGGTATATAAAAACCATAACCCCTAAAAAGATAGCAAATATACTTAATAACAATACTTCATTGAATCCATGCCATAGTAAAAGATGAACATCTACTACCTGGTTTTTTGTTACAAAAAGCGCATTAGAAATAACCTGGTTAAGTCCGGCAGGAAATAATCCAAGTAACAATCCAGCCAGGGCCAAAACACCCGGGCCAAGAATAAAATACCACGGTAATTTTTTTTCTGTGTAATGAACCGGAATTTCTGGTTTTTTAGATTTGGTATAAAAAACCTCCACAAAAACCGTTAGTGAAATAGCAACCATCATAATGTTAGCCCCAACTCCCAGAGGCAGGATAATCCATGATAATCCGGGCAATTGAATTTTTGCAACATAAACAAGCTCTTTGCCAACAAAACCAAGCATTGGAGGCAATCCGGCCATAGATATTAAAGCAAGCACTCCAAATATTGTTGTTGCCGGTAGCGGTTTCCAGATTTTTGATAACACGGTAATATCTCTTGTGCCGGTGCTTTTATCAATAATTCCGGCTACCATAAACAATCCTCCTTTATACAAACCATGCACGATAAAAAATACCAGCGTTGCTTCCATCGAAAGTGGTGTTCCCACCCCAATCAGTAAAACCATTGTACCTAAGGCGCTTATGGTGGTAAATGCCAGGATTCTTTTCAGGTCTTTTTGTCCCATGGAGAACCAGGCACCCAAAAACATGGTGATAACACCGGCTAATATTAACGAGTACTTCCATATAATGGTACCACTAAGAACCGGATGCATTCTTAATAAAAGATAAATACCGGCATTCACCATGGTAGCCGAATGGAGGTATGCACTTACCGGTGTTGGCGCCTGCATGGCTCCGGGCAGCCAGAAATGAAAAGGGAACTGGGCCGATTTGGTGAGTACGGCCACTAATATTAAAATAAAAATTAACTGATATTGTGGGTGAGCGGTAAAATCAATATCACTGGCAATAATCTCACTAATCTGGTATGTTCCGGCTATCTGGCCTATAAGTATGGCAGCAAAGAGTAAACATAATCCGCCAAATCCGGTAATTAACAGTGATTGTAAAGCTGCTTGACGCGATTTTTCTAAGTGATGGTCAAATCCAATGAGTAAAAATGAAGTTACACTGGTCAATTCCCAAAAAATAAATAAAGCCATTAAGTTATCCGAAAAGACCAGGCCGGTCATGGCAGCCATAAAAAACATAAGGTAGCTGAAAAAATGTGCCTGCCGGTTATACTTTTTCATGTACCACGATGCATACAAGACCACTAAAAATCCAATTCCTGTAATTAATAAGCCAAAAATAGCACTGAGCCCATCCATGCGGAAAGCAAAGTCAATGCCGGGTAATAATGAAAAATCGGATGGAAGGAGTTTGAATGTGCTTGTCCCTATATCTCCAAGCGAGATGAGGAGCAAAACGAAAATGGTTAATGGAGCTAAAGAAAGTATCCATCCCAAACGCTGCTTAAAAATCGGGTAAAGTACTATTACCAATATTCCGGATAAAAATAAAAGTCCAATTAATAAAGGCAGATATTCGCTCATGCTAAGTGCTTTGTTTTATAACGGGCTTTTTTATATATACAAAAATAATTATTTTAACCAATTTTGGAACACTACTGAAATATGGTTTGTTCAAAAAGCAAAATTTTAAGCGTAATTATGAATTGTTAAAAAAGGCATTTGCTTCTTTCAAATTATCCGGTTTCCCAATATCATACCAATAACCCTGGTTATGTGGAAATGCCATTATCGGATGATCTTGTGATAAATCAAGGTATGTTTTTACAATCGAAAATTTTGTTAACCCGGGGCAATAATTAAAAATTTCGGGATGGATGATATGGATTCCGCTAAATGCTAATTTTTTTATTTTATGGAATGGATTATGATTAATAATTTCTCCGGTTTTTACATTTTGCCATCCACACAATCGATTTTGATCATTGAATAAAAAATATCTGCTCGATTCACGTTCTCTCACCGCCAGGGTTGCCAGGGCATTTTTATGTTGATGATATTCGATCATTTTTGCTAAATCTATATCACTTAAAATATCTACATTGTGAAGAATGAAGGGTTTGTTATCCTTAAAAAACCACGAAGCTTTTTTTAATCCACCTCCGGTATCTAACAGTCCGTTTTCTTCGTGAGATATTTCAATGCGAATTCCGAAATGGTCATTTTCTTTCAGAAATTTAATTATATGATTGGCAAAATGGTGAACATTTAGGATGATTTCATCTACTCCTGATTGAATTAATTTTTGAATTACTCTTTCGAGCATGGGTATCCCACTGACTTTTACCAGGGCTTTAGGCATTGAATTAGTCAGCGGTTTTAACCGGGTACCTTTACCGGCAGCAAATATCATGGCTTTCATAAAGAATCTTTTTGGTTTATTTCCTGCTCAATATGATGCACTTGTATATGAATGTCAAATTTGTTTTGTAAAAAATCAGCCAGCTTTTCAGCACAGTATACCGAACGGTGTTGTCCTCCGGTACATCCGAAACTAACCATTAGATGCGTAAAATTTCTTTCCCGGTATTTTTTTACCGACATTTCAACCAACGGAAAAACATGCTCAAGAAATTGGTGCATTTCGGTTTTTTGTTCAAAAAAGTCGATTACCTGTTGGTCTGTCCCGGTTAAGGATTGATATTCTTCATACCTTCCCGGATTATGAACAGCCCGGCAATCGAAAACAAACCCTCCTCCGTTTCCTGATTTATCTTCAGGGATTGAGCGTTTATAGGAAAAACTGTTAATGGTTACCGTAAGTTTATCTTTCATCAGTTTTTTAATGTTGTGTTTATGATTTGATGGGTAATATCTTTTAAAGGTTTAAGTTGTTCCAGGATTTCATTTTTCTGGATTAAAAATTCCAGATTTTTGATGGCATAGGGAATACTTTCGATAAAATGCTGTTTTTTTTCAATAATCCCTCGCAGCCCGTAAGCGCCTAAAGTTTGTAAAACCCGGATGAGTGCATATGCATAAAATTTTTCCATAAACTCTTCTTTGTTGATAGGTATAAATAACCGGGCAACATTTAAATAGTAATTCACAAGTTGATTTCTATCCTCGTTAGGGATATTGGCTTTTGCCTGAAACAGGAGTGAGGCCAGGTCGTATTGTAAAGCACCTTTTCTTCCACCCTGATAATCGATAAAATACGGTTCGTTATCGACTAACATAATATTCCTTGCCTGGAAATCTCGATACATAAAATAAGCATCAACATCAGAAAGTAAAAAATCACTTAAATGCTCGAAATCATTTTGAAGTTTCGTGTTAGGATATTTTAGTTTTAGCGCATCAACAAAATATTGTTTAAAATAATTCAGATCAAACAGAACAGATTCTTTATGAAATGTCTGATAAGGATAGCAGTAGCTGTAATCAAAGGTACGACCTGCCACCATCTGTATTTTTACTAATTCCTGAATTACTTTTTTGTAAATCACATGAGCTTGATGGGGAAAAGAATCTTTTTCTCTTATCTCAGTTAACCAGTTTAGCAGCTGAATATCGCCCAGATCCTGGATTAAATAAATATTTTGATTTAGATCCTGAGCATAAATCTCGGGAACATTGATTCGGTATTGTAAGAAATGCTCAGTAAAATGGAAAAAAGCGATATTCTCTTTTCTGTTATCATGATATGCTCCAATAGCAGAGAACTCTTGTGTGCTTAACCTGAAATATCTCCGGTTTGAACCTGAATGGGGTAAGGCTTTTATTTTTTCCGGTTCAGATCCTAAATAATCTTCGAAAAGCTTACCTAATTGTTTTTTTATATGTTGATAATCTACAGGCATAAAATTAAGCAAAGAAATAAGCTAAGATAACAATAACGATTAATGCCGGAAGCATATTCAGAACTTTTATTTGTTTAATTTCCAGTATATTTATACCCAGTCCGATAAGCATTAACCCGCCTACAGCAGTAAGTTCATCAATAATATGGCTGGCAAAGTAATCTCCAAAATAAGCAGCCAGTAATGTTAAACCTCCCTGATAAATAAGCAGCGGAATAACCGAAAAAGCAACCCCAAAACCCATAGCTGCTGCCAAAGCAATAGAAGAAACACCGTCGAGCACCGATTTGGCCAGTAATAAATTGGGTTCACCACCTAAACCCTCTTCAATAGCACCTAAAATGGTTACCGAACCCATACAAAAAAGCAAGAAGGCGGTTACCAGTCCTTCGGTAAATTTTGAATTTTTCGATTTAAGTTTTAACTTAACTTTGTCTCCAAACCGATTGATGTACTTATCAATATTTATCCATTCGCCAATAATTCCTCCGGTAACAATGCTCAGAATCATCAAAAATAAATTATTGGTTTTCATACCCATATAAAAACCAATAAACAAGGTAAACAGTCCGATACCCTGAAAAACAATTTTGACTATTCGTTCGGGTAATCTTGTATGCAGTCCTATCCCTATTAAACTCCCGATAATTATTGCCGCAGCGTTGATTAATGTACCTGTCATAATAAAAGTTTTAGAGGATAAAGATACTAAGATGATAAAAACTACCCTTTATAAATTGATAAAATTATTTTTGTTGTTTCCGATTAAATTGATAAATTTAACCTGACATATTCATAAATTTCATGAACTTTTTCATCACTGAAAGGAGTAATCAGGTTAAAAAGTTTGTATGTATTAACCCTTTATTATTGGTATTATGAGAATTGAATTATTTAACTCGGATTATTTAAATATTGTAGAACTCAATACTACAGGAGATAACGAGAATTATATTAAAGGGGATTCTGAATCGAAATATGTTGAAGGAGAGGTTTTTAATATATTTACTTCTTGTTTTGAAAATGCGAATAAATTGTATGAGTTTTTTGGTGCTACCAAATATAATTCCCGTAAAATTGTTCCCCTTCGTAATGAACTATTAGCTAAGCTTGAATCATTAAAAAAGATTGATAGCCCAGAAGCCTTTAAGAATCATATTAATCAAATCTTTTTAGGGCAGGATTTTATGGATGAATTAACGAAAGAAGATCCTAAATGGGATGAAAAATGGAATTTCTACCTAAGTAAATTAATAAAACTTAACGAAGGGTTGATTGATATAGCTGAAAAATGTATTGAAGAGCAACGAGTTCTGTGGGTTATTGGTTATTAATTTTTATGTTTTTCATCTGTTTTTATTTAATTCTTTATCATAAAGTATTTTAGCATTACAGATCTGATTTTGTTCATTCATTTTTACGTTTTTTAACTTTTTTTAAACCTTTTTTAATTAAATTTGTCTTATATTTGTATTGAATAAAAAAGGCTATTATCACTTCTTCATATAATAGCAAGGTTAATAAATTAGAGTGTTTGCATCCCGGGAGACCGGGATGTTTTTTATTCTATTAAACCGATTTCTTTTTGAATGGTCCAATAAACAAATTTATTTAACAATGGATTCCCAAAATGTATTATGATAAACAATACAAATTCTTTATTTTTATTGTTTTAAATGAACTTTTTAAATCCTTAAACTCTTAAAAATTAATAAAGTATGAAAAAACTAACAATTTTATTAGTAATGATGGGTATGGTGGTTATGAGTTGTACCAACGAGAAAAAACCTGAAAATCCTTTTCTGGCTGATTTTGATACACCTTTCCAAACCCCTCCATTCGAATTAATAGACACTTCGCACTATATCCCTGGTTTTGAAGCCGGAATAACAGAGTCTAAAGCTCAAATTGAGGCTATTATTGCAAATCCCGATGAGCCAACTTTTGAAAATACTATTTTGGCTTATGATCGCGGGAGTGATATTTTACGTAGAGCCAGTGTCTTTTATAGTATGTTATCTGCTAATACAAATCCTACCCTTCAGAAAATAGCACGTGAGGTAACACCCATGATGTCTAAGTTCAGGAATGAAGTGAACATGAACCAGGATTTATTTAAACGAATAAAAACGGTATATGAAAAGCGTAATGACCTGGAACTTGACCAGGAGCAAATGCGCCTGGTAGAAGAAATTTACGATGATTTTGAACGTAGTGGTGCAGCACTTCCTGAAGAAAAGAGAGAAGAGTTGAAAAAAATCAACGAAGAGTTATCCATGCTTTCGTTGGAATTTGGAGAAAATTTACTGGCCGAAACCAATGCTTTCAAATTAGTTATTGATAATGAAGAAGATTTGGTTGGTTTGCCCGACGGTGTGATTGAAGCAGCTGCTGATGAAGCGAAAAGCAACGGAATGGAAGGTAAATGGGTATTTACTTTACAAAAACCAAGCTGGATTCCATTTTTAACCTATTCACCAAAACGTGAACTACGCGAGAAAATTTATAAAGCCTATTATCACCGGGGAGATAATGACAACGAAAATGATAACAAACCAGTTATTGCCGAAATGGTAAAACTTCGCGACCAAAAGGCTAAATTGTTAGATTGGGATAATTATGCCGAGTATGTTATTGATAATAATATGGCTAAAACTCCTGAAAATGTTTACGATTTCTTATATCAGGTTTGGGATCCTGCATTAAAAGTAAGCAAGCAGGAACGTGCCGAGATGCAAAAAATTATTGATAAAGAAGGAGGTAACTTTGAACTTAAATCATGGGACTGGTGGTATTATGCCGAAAAATTACGAAAACAAAAATATGATTTAGATGAAGAAGAATTAAAGCCTTATTTCTCATTGGATAATGTTCGTGAAGGAATTTTTTATGTTTCCAACCAACTTTATGGTTTGCAGTTCGAAGCGTTAGATAACATTTCTATCTATCACGAAGAAGTTAAAACTTACGAAGTAAAAGAGGCTGACGGTAGCCATTTAGGTATTTTATACATTGACAGTCACCCACGGGCAGGTAAAAAAGCCGGTGCCTGGTGTGGTACTTTCCGTAGTGGAGCTTACGAAGATGGTGAGAAAATTTATCCGTTGGTATATATTGTTACCAACTTTACCCGCCCCACAGGAAATAAGCCAGCATTACTTACATTTGATGAAACATTAACGTTCTTTCATGAGTTTGGACATGCATTGCATAACTTATTTGCTGATGGTCAATACAGGAGAACTTCACGCAGTGTGCCCAGAGATTTTGTCGAGTTACCCTCACAAATTATGGAACATTGGGCTGCAGCACCTGAAGTATTAAAAGAATATGCCAAACATTATGAAACCAATGAACCTATTCCTGATGAGTTAATTGAAAAACTGGAAAAAAGCGGACATTTTAACCAGGGCTTTGCTACAGTTGAATATGTTGCAGCATCAATTCTTGATTTAGACTGGCATACTATCGAAAATACCGAAAATATTGATGTGAATGCTTTTGAAGAAGCATCGATGGACAGCATTGGGCTTATTGATGAAATTATTCCTCGTTATCGAAGTACTTATTTTTCACACATCTTTAGTGGTGGATATTCTGCCGGATATTATGTGTATATGTGGGCTGAAGTATTAGATTCCGATGCATATAATGCCTTTAAAGAAAGCGGCGACATCTTTAACCAGGAGCTTGCGGCTAAATTCAGAAAACATATTTTAGCTGAAAACGGAATGGGAGAAGGGATGGAACAATATCTGAAATTCCGTGGTAAAGAACCATCTATTGATGCATTACTTGAAAATCGCGGTTTAAAATAGAAAAGATAAATCCGAAAATAAAAAAGCGTAGCCATTCAGGTTGCGCTTTTTTAATGTAATCTTCATTATTCATGAATAATGCTGCTGACGTAAGGAAAATTAAAGATTCAACGAACATAAACTTTTGATTTTCTACAGTCAGGATAAATCACAAAACCAAAAACCAATGGTTGATTCAGAATTATTTGTATCCGGAGATGGATATTCTTTATAAATAATTTCTCCTTTTTCTATTACAATTGGGTTTTTAAAAACAGGGCCGTTAAATACAAACGTATGGAGCTCTCCATTTTCGCCACAAGGGTCAACATGTTGTGGTAAATCCTTTAAAAATTGCTCGTTGTAAATTCTTCCGGCAAATGATTGATCTAACCATCTGCTATCAACGGAAACAACAATAGCCTTAACCCCTTTTTTAATAAATTCTTTGGCTACATGCTTTGTTGTCATGCCCCACAAAGGGAATACTGCTTTAAATCCGGAACGGGCAAGTTGTTTTTCGCGATACTGCCTGATATCTTCTAAAAAAATATCTCCGAAAATGGAATGATTTATTCCATCCGCTTTGGCTTCATCCAATATTTTTGTCATTTTGAGATCATATTCTTCCCTAGATGTTTGTTCCGGAAGATATAATTTTTTCAAGGGAAGGTTAATGGATTCAGCCTGTCTGTCGAGTAATAACTCGGGGACTCCGTGCATGGAAACTCTTTTGTTTTGCCCGTTTAATGTGGTAAACAAATAACGAATATCCCAGTTAGAGCTGGATAAAATATGGTGGAGGCAAAGGGCTGAGTCTTTGCCTCCACTCCAGTTAAAGAATGCTTTATTAGTTGACGACATGTTATTTTTTCTTCATGCCTATGCCATTGGGTCCAATCCCTACTTCATAATTACCCAAAACGGTACCTCCGGCATTAATTCGGTATAACGTTCCATTGGAAGTAAAATTGGGAGCTTCCAGTGCAAATAAGGTTCCGTCAGTCCAGTCTATATTAAACCCGTAAAAATAGTTGTCATTCAACGGATTTGCAGGGAGTTCAGCATCATGAATATTCATCTTGAAAATATTCCCAAACAAGAATCCCCCTCCATAATAAATCGACAAGCCATCGGGACTGACTTCCAGATGTTCGGGATGTGTGTTGTTGCTTATGATGTATGAATCAACAATGGTATGATTGATATTATTAATTTTGTATAGCTCTGATGGCGATTCAGAAGTAACATTCCAGTTTTCATCGTATTGCACATATCCATAACATAACACCCAGAGGTTACCATCAATATCCATAACCATATCTTTCGGGTTATGCCCCACTTCAATAGTATCAACCACCAGGTCTCTCGAAGCATCGATAACAAATACAGTAGAGTCTACACTTAACCCTCCGCCGTTGGCTACAAATATTTTGTTGTAGTAGGTATACAATTTTTCAGGACCGGTACCTGCTTCAATTGTCCCTATGATCCGATTATTATTTAAATCAACCACCTTAATCTGACCTCCATTTCCCCACTGTGTCACATACGCTTTGTCATTGGTCACGGCTGTTATATACCTGGGTGACTCTAATCCGGTAATGGTAGCCAGTTCTTTAAAGCTATGTCTGTCAACTACTTCAATTTTGTTGGAGCCGTTAGCAACAATGTACGCTTTGTCATCTATTTTTGTTAACGATTGAACTATGGTTCCCAGAGGTCTCTCGTTTACGGTCTGGAAAATATTATTGGAAACCGTATCTCCCTGATATGAATAATAGCTAATGGATCCTCCCGAAGTAGAATTTCCTTCGTTTACAATAAAGACTCCGTCGGAATAAACTCCTGAGGGAGGAGGATTATCATCATCTTCGCATGAAGAAAGTGCTACTGTTATTGCCAGGCTTACTAAAGCCCATCCGATTAAATTTAATTTTTTCATCATTTTTTATTTATGGTTAAAGTTTAAGGATAATTGAATTGCATAATTTCTTAATGGCATTGGATACCAGGCCATAACCTGATATGATTTATTCCAAATATTATTCACGGAAAAGGTTAATTTTCCCTTAATAATGGATGTGTTGATTTTCATTCCCAGCTGTACGTTTCCCAAAGTAAAAGCATCTACATATTGTTGATTATTTTCTGATGTATATCTCCTTCCGGTATAGGATTCGTTATATTTTATATCAAATAATTTATAGTGAGCTGAGATTCCCCAGTTGTATTGATGTAAGGGGACATAAATCAGCTGTTTGTTATTGAGTGTATTGTTCGTTTCATTGGTTGTTCGGGTATAATTGTAACTGGCAGTAAAGCGTATCTTGAGTTTGGTCATCGTGATTTGATAAAGGAGTGAACTTTCCATCCCTCGCGACCATACTTTTTGTACGTTTTTGGGAGTCCAGACCGAGTGATCGGGGACCCAGATAATCCAGTTATCAATATTACTGTTAAAAGCTGTAATATTTAACCGGAAATGATTTACGGAGTATTTCTTTTGTAATGTAAGTCCGATATCTTCGCTAAAACCTTTTTCAGGCTCCAGATCAGGATTGCCCCAGTTTCCCCAGTAGAGTTCGTTAAAAGTGGGAATCCGGTAATTTTTGGCAAAATTGGATGTTACGGTCATCCAGTCAAAAATATTGGCTTTAATTCCTAATGAGTATGTGATGGGAGTAGTAGCGTTATCGATAATTTCGTTTCGAAAACTAAGCGTTGACGAAAAGGTGTTTTTAAGATTAAAAATTTTGTAAGAGGTAAAAAAAGAAATTCTGTTTCTGTATTTATCTCCTCCGTAGTTTTCAGAGGAAGCTGTTTCGTAAGTCTCGTTTACTCCTAAATTAATTAAATGATTATTGCCCAGTTGAAATTTTTGTTCAATTTCTGCAATAAGTGAGTTCGTCTGGTTGTTTGTGGTATCGTTAAACGTAGGATTTGTATAACTGTTTTTGCCGGTTAAATATGCTGTTCTGACAGTGGTTGTTGATTGTTCGCCAAGCCTTCTCCATCCGGCTGTAAGTCTTATAAGTTCATCTTTTTGTTCTTCTTCGCCGGGATTTACATTAAGCATGGTTGAGGGTAGCTCGTTAAAGGAGTTTTGATACCATCCATTAAAGGATACCTCTTGACTATTGTTAATTTTATACTTTAACGACTGCAAAAGGCCAAACCGCTGGTAGCTTGCATTGGCCAGGTTCTCGGTTTGCCTGTTTATTGTAGCCATGTTTTTATATTCGTAATTATTTTTTGAGGTATGTTTAAATAAACGGGTTGAACTGCTGAATTTGCTATTGCTGTAATTGATATTGAAGGCATTAAAAATACTCTGAAAGCTTCCGTATTTATGATGGGTATTGATTTCTAACCCTTTGTTGTATGGTGTATTTGAGTTAAGGTGGATAGCACCACCTAATGCACCGCTTCCGAATAATGCTCCCGAACCTCCTTGTTGAATAACAATCTCATCAATAAAACTTATAGGAATATGCGAAAGGTTTGTCATTCCGTTCATCGGATCCTGAAGATTAAACCCATTCCATAAAACGGCCGTATGATTGGCTCCGCTACCACGGGTTGAAGGGCTTGTTACCCCTCCGTTGCTATAGCTTTTGATGAAAATCTGACTGTGCATAGCTAATAACTCAGCTAACGATTGGGTTTTATATTCATCCATCAACACTTTTTCTATGGAAGAAACCTTAAGCCCTGTAGAAAAATGATCTATCCGTTGTGCTGAAATTTGCACTTCTTTAAGAGCTATCGTATCTGCAGGAATACCTTCATCAGGCTCTTCGGCAAACCCTTGTATTGAAAATGCAAGAAAACAACAAACTATTAGTTTAAAAAAATTCATTAGTACAAATAATTAAATCAGGTTTATCGATTTAATCATTTATAACTAACAGGATATAAAGGGAATTTTTGTTGGTGTGGTTTAATACACCTTCGCTCTTTATCCGAAAGCTACAAATGCAAATGGTTTTTGGCAGGTCTTCTGACTTACTCCCTTTTTGCCGGCCTTCCCAATCGTACCGGAAAATAACCCGGGAACGAATTAGTGGCTTTTCATGGGCAAAAAGTTTGGTATGGAGCTTACAGCAGCGGTAACTGTCCGGGATTCTCACCCGGTTCCCTCTTAGCTAATCAAACTAAGAACCATAACCATAATGCAAATGTAGCGGATAGATTCTTATTTGCAAAAATTATGCATAAAATAATTGTAAAACTTTTTAACGGGAGGGTGTTAATAAAAACTCCCACCGAAGCGGGAGTATAGGATTAACATCAAAGGTATACTTGTCGCTCAAAGGCAGATAGCCATACTATGACGAGATCAGATGCCGTTGTTGTTTTATGTCATTAAAACACCCTTCGACAATCTCAGCGTGACTATTTTGTAATGTTTTGATTTTTATATCTGTATTTTAACGTTTCATAAAACACAGGTAGATAAAATTCTAGTCTCTACTCTTATTGTCACTTCAGGTCTCAAAAAACCTGGCGCTTTTGCGGGAAAAATTATTGTTGGAGGTTTTTTTATCAGCTATTGCAGAGGTATTAACTTTTTATGATTTATTGTTTCATAAATTCTTAAAGTATGATTATAAAAGTATCTTTGTATTTTTCCTGCCTGTTAAAAGTGTACCGGTTTGCTAAACCGGCCACTACTTTTAGCAGGCAGGTTTTGTATTTTTACGCTTCGAGGAGCTCAAGTTGAA
>Ga0209936_1001064_pt1 | contig 15266 bp, 19 predicted proteins | sample SalPonR1_A_D1_MG_FD_185694 | JGI IMG/M metagenome (GOLD analysis project Ga0209936, IMG submission 185694) | Salt pond soil microbial communities from South San Francisco under conditions of wetland restoration - Salt Pond MetaG R1_A_D1_MG... ... | reverse complement strand
ATTCAAACACAGTTCTACTGCATCACGTTTGAATTCTTCACTGTAGTACCTTCTTTTGCCCATTTGAGCACCTCCTGAGTTTAATTATACACCTTAACTTAGTGTCCGACAAATAGGGGGAGGGTCAATACCTGTTTCTTCTTCATAAGCATAAACTCTTGTTCTAAAATTAGTAAAGGTATTAATAGAAATCGGTGGTTTATCGAAGCTAGTTAAGCGTAAAGCATATTGAAACCTATCATCAAAGTAAATAGAATCTAATAGTTCAACATCAGAAAGTCCAAATATTTCTTTTAAGATCAATGCTCCAATGATTACATTTACTGGAGAATTAGGTCTAGAAGGTTTTTTGCTATATAAAACCGCAAATCTATCTTCATTAATAGCTGGAAAGATTATTTTTTGGAAAATATGAGCCCATCTGTCTTTAAGAAAATCTTTTAGATAACCTGGCATATTGGTTACAGTATCGTCAAAAGACATTTGTTGGAAACTATTTTTAGTCCACATAAAAGCACCTCTTTTGTTGTATATGATACTTTAATTATATCATATAAACGCTGTTATAACAAGGATTATGAGGGATTAAGTGGACTAATTTCAAGATTATTTTAATCAATTAATTATATACTAATTGGTAAATATTTCTAGGTTTTTGTGGTACAATCAAAGATTTAGTTGAGGAAAAAAAGTCCGTGGCTTAGAGTTTAAATACTCTGCTGAAAGGGCTGATTGTAATGATTGCGGAGATGAAATACTTATTTCCCAACTTCATGATCGTAATCTACAAAAATTAGATAATGCTTATAGAGAAAAAGCTGGGATTATTAACGTTTATTATATTAAAAAAATTATTGAGTAATATAAAACTAGAAAAAGAACATTATCTTTACTTTTAGGCTGGGGTAAAACTACTTTAACGGTTATCTGCATTATAAAAATACCTTCAAAAATTCATTCTGATACTTTAAAAATAGTAAAAGATAATTATAATTATGTGATGAAACATGTAGAAAAAATAGAAATAAAGTTACAATTGAAGTTATTAACGAACTAGTTAAAACTATAAAAAGTTTGCATAAAAAATTAATAATAGAAAGATAAATAATACACTCACTGGGATTATTATATTTCAGTGGGTTTTTTACTGTACTATAATGTGACTTATGTTACATAAAAATTTTTTTATTGCAAGTATGTACTTTAATGTTACAATATAAATACAAGAACTTAAATGAAGGGGTGACCAAAATGTTAGATTATGACCAAATAGCAAAAAGGTTAAAAGAAGCACGTTTGGCAATGAATTATTCCCAGCAATAGGTCGCTGATTTTATTGGTAAAAAAAGAAGTCAAATATCTTATTATGAAACTGGTGCTAGAAAAATTAATTTATCTCTATTAAATAAATTCTCTAATTTATATGGAAAAAGTATTGAATATTTTATTGGAGAACTTGAAGAAGAAAATAAATTAGAAATAGCTCATCGATCAACAGATATTTCTACTGATGGTTTAGAAAAAATTGAATGGGCAAAGAATTTTGTAAATAACTTATATGAATTGAAAAAATTATTGGAGGTAAGATAAATGAGTAGGGCTAATCATCCTCTGGCTGAAACAAGAGCTATAGAAACTAGAAATTAATTTGGATTAAGTATTACAGAATCTATCAATATTTTTGAAGTATTAAAATACAATGCTAATATAAGTATTATAAAAATACCCATTGATAGTGATCTATTTGGATTATTTATTAAAAAGGATAATGTAAAGGCAATTCTAATTAATGTAGATACATCACTAAGTCGTTAGTATTGTACTGCAGCACATGAATATTATCATCTGAAATATAATGTAAATTTAAATGGAAGACAAAAACATTTAGAAAAAGAAGCTGATACTTTTGCCTCTTATTTGATAATGCCTAGAGAAGCTTTAAACTTTCATTTAAAGAAAAGATTAACTAAAAAAAACAAGAACATAGTTGATATATCAGACTGTTTATATTTAGAAAATTATTTTAAGATAAGTCATCAGGCTCTTAATTTAAGACTTAAACTGGATAATCACATAAATAATAAAAAATATAAAGAATTAAAAGATATAAATATTATCAAAGAAGCTAGAAGATATGGATATTCAATAGAATTATATACTAAACCTAAGATTAATAAGGATATAGTTGTAGAATCTGAATACGCTGAATTAGCTGAAGAAGCTTTAGAAAGTGATATTATTTCAGAAAGTAGATATAATGAATATCTAATTGAAGGTGGTTATGGTGATCTAGTATTTGGAGATGGAGAGGATGAGTGATACTAAATTAATATATCAGACAAATATTAAACTAGTTTTTGATAATAACTGTCTAGCTTCTTTTATCTGGATAAAAATAATTGATATTTTAAAAAAATTATATAATGGTAGAATGTTTATTTTTCAAGTGGTAGTAGATGAATTTAGTTTTTTAAAAAGATATAGTAAGTACAAATGGGTTTATGAAGAGCTATTAAAAGCTATAAATGAAAATTTTTTCAAAATAATTGAGATTAATAGTGTCAGTCAAGCTTTTTATGAATATACTAAATTGAGAAACATGGGTAAAGGCAAAGGTGAATCTGCAGCTATTGCAATTGCAAAAACTATGGACAATTATACCGCTTGCAATAATTTGAAAGATATTAGACCATTTATTGATAATAATGAAATTAATAATTTATGGTTCTCATCGTAAACCGTTGGTGAAATTATAAAATTTATTAGTATATAATTGTTCTTATCCCTTATATGTCAAAACTTTTATTATTCCATTATACTTAAACTATATTATAATATTCTTCTCAATTAATATGGACAATATTTATTGATATAACAGACAAGTTAATTGTTTGTTACCAACGGATATGGAGAAGATCCTAATTTATTAACTTTTGATATTTTATTTGAATATTACCATAAAACTGGTAAACATATTAAAAAAATTGAAACAATAATAACTAAAATGAGAAATAAAAGAAGAAAGTTACCAAATATTCAATTTAAAAATTATATTAAAGATAAATTTGATAATATCTAGTAAAAATAATCAATTTATATAGGATTTAATTAGCTGTTAAATTGATAATATGTTAGATTGTCTACAAATATTATTATATGCGGACAATTTTAACAACAAGATAATTTTCGATGACCAAAAAAATAATGATCTAATACTTACATTACCAGATTTTGCTCATATTAAAAATTACCATCTTTCTAAAAAATAATATGAAGTTGATATCCAAAAAACCAAATATAAAATCATTATATAAAGATTTATGATGATGAAAAGACAATTTGCGTTTCTCTAAGATTTAAAATGAAAATCATATTGCAGAAAAAGGTGACGGTTAATGTATAAAGAAATGCCTAATAAATGCTGTTGGTGTAGAAATGATACGACTGATAGTGAAGTGTTTACAGTTCCTGTTAAATTTAAAAAAGATACTAATCATCCACAAGTTAAACTCAATGGGTATATTATAGACTTAAAAGTTGGTGGTAAAAAAGTGTGGGCTATTGTAATCGGATTAAATTCTGAAGCAAAACAGGCAGGAAATGATTTAATTTTTATGTTTTGTTCAAAAGATTGTGCATATGAGTTTAAAGAATATTTAGAAGAAGATATGAGATTTTATAGTAAGTTGTTTTAGAAGATAGATAAAATTATTCTAATATTGAATAGAAAAAAATAGCTGCTCTATGCGATATATTATTTTATAATTATCTTGGGTTTGATTTAAAATATAATTTAAAATGAAATAAAAGTTAAAATACCAAAATTTAACATTTTGATCTTTTTATAAAGCGTAAAAAGATAAAACAAAAAGAAACAGTTCTAAGGAAAACCGAGCAGTTATACCTTGCTATTTTAATATAATATAAAAATTTCCTAGTTTTAAAAAATTACTTAATTAAACACTCACCATCTGCTATTTACATGTAGAAGAAATTTTGATTGATATTAAAATCTATGGTATACTTACGGTAAATAGTAGGCTTTTGTTATATAAAGCCTATTTAAAACTGTAATTAAAGAACTAGAAGGTGTTATTATGATTTCGAAAGAAAAAATAAAACAAAATTTCAATAAAAATGGAGGTATTATGAAAACCTCCGAACTAAATGAAACAGGTCTAAATTATAGGCAAATCCAACGGCTAATTGATCAACAAGTAATAGAAAAATTTAGACATGGGTATTATATTCTTGCAAATACTTTCCCAAAAGAAGAGGTAATAATTACACGTATGTTTCCTGAAGCAATAATTTATCTTGAAAGTGCACTACTATATTATAATTATTCTAATAGAATACCAAATTTTTGGCAAATTGCTGTAGATAGACACAGTAATCCAAAAAAATATAATATACCTAATCTAAATATAAAACCTTATTTTATTAAAGAAAAATTTCGTAAAATTGGTGTAAAAAATATTACTATAGATAATGTAAAAGTACCAATTTATGATAGAAATAAAACAATATGTGATATTCTTAGATATGAAAAAAAAATTGACAATGAAGTATTTACAAATGCAATAAAAAATTATATAAAAGATGACAAAAAAAATATTAGATATCTTATGGAATATGGAGATAAACTGAATGTTAGTAATAAAATACAGAAATATATAGGAGTGTGGTTATGATAATGAATGATCCAGCAGCTTCTACTTTAGCTAAATTAAAAAATAAGTCTAAAAAATTAAATTTACAATTCCAACAAGTTTTAGTTTTATTTAGCCAAGAGGAATTACTTCGAAGAATTTCAATATCTAATTATAAAGAAAACCTTATATTAAAAGGTGGTTATCTTATATATTCAATAAGTGAAAAAAGTTTTAGACCTACAATTGATTCTGATTTTTAGTTGTAAATAATCATTTAAATATAAAAAAAAATAAAAAAAGTTATAAATAATATAATTAATCAAAAAACTCAATATGATTATGTTAAATATGTAGTCAAAAATTTTGAAAGTATTACGGAACAAATGAAGTATGATGGTATAAAAGTTAATTTAATTAGTAAAATAAAAAATACAAGAACTAATATTAATATTGATTTTGCTACTGGAGATGATTATTTAATTCCTGAATTTGAAACAAGAAACCTTCGGACAATACTAGAAGATTTCGAAAAACCAAATATTTTAACATATTCATTAGAATCTATTGTCTCAGAAAAATTAGATTCAATTCTTTATCGCATGGAACTTAATAGTAGAATGAAAGATTACTATGATATCTATTTTTTGCTAAATAATTATCAATTTTCAGGAGAAAAATTAAAAATTGCCATTAAAAAAACACTAACTAATAGGAATAGAAACTATTCTAATGATTCTATTGGTTCTTTAAATAGATTTAAAAATAATAGACAACTTAAAGAAAGATGGGAGAATTTTTGTAGTAAAATTCTAAATGAGTCTTTGAATTTTGATAAAGTAATAGAGGAAATAATAATTTTTCTTAAAGCTCCATATAAAGCTTATTATAATTCTAATCCAATTGATTCTTTTTGGAATCCAAACGATAAATCTTACCATTAATATTTCATGAAATATTAATGGTAGCAAAAAATAAATTTAAATTTAATTGAAAATACTGATTTTCTATACAGTTTTTATTGAATTTAAAAAATCAATTATATTTTTGTTTAAGTAGCAAAAAAGAGAGTAGAATGAAAACTTTTTATCCTGAGTGTGGAAAAGAGGTTGAGTACCAGGTTAAAGAATTAATTGAGAAAAAAAGTGTTCGTGGTTTAGAGTTTGAATATTCTGCTGAAATAGCTTTTTGTAAAGAGTACAGAAATCAAATATTATTTCCCTACTTCATAATCGTAATCTACAAAAATTAGATAATACTTATAGAGAAAAAGCTGGGATTATTAGTGTTTCTGAAATTCAAAAATTATTGAGCAATATAATACGGGGAAAAGACCATTCTCTTTACTTTTAGGTTGGGATGAAACTACTTTAACCGTTTATCTGCATGGTGAGATACCTTCAAAAATTCATTCTGACACTTTAAAAAAGTTAAAAGATGATTATAATTATATGATGAAACTTTCAGAAAAAAATAGAGATAAAGTTACAGATGAAGCTTTTGATAATCTAACTAAGACTATAAAAGATCTTTAGCAAAAAGAACTGAAAGCAGAAAAAATATTGATAGTGAAATTAAATATCTAATTAATAAATTGGGAGAGATAACTCTTCTTACTCTGTAAAAACTATTATATTATAACCAGGGTTTATATAAAATATTCATGACACATTCTTATTTGATGACGATAGTGAAGCCTGGATCAACGGTCCTGTTTATAAAGATATAAATATTAAATACCGCGTTTGCGGATATAACCCAATTAAAAATAAAAATATGAAATTTGAATATATTGAACTAACAATCATAGAAAAGATGCTTTTAAATCGTATTATTGATAACTTCGGCTGTTACAGCGCTAAACTCTTGAAAGAATGACACATTAAGAAAAATTTGTTTCTACTTATGAAGAAGTTGCTCCACAAAAGTTTGACAGAAACACAAAAAATATTGCAATTGATTTTGCATAGAATTTAATGTATAATTTAATTAAGATAATCATTTATGAAATATTTTAATCTATGGAGGTGCAGATAATGGTTACTTTAAAAATTGATAGAGATCATATGGTTTCCTCTTCTGAAATTGTTCGTAATTTCAGTAAAATGTTAGATAAAACAAAAGAGTCCCCACTTTTTATTACCAGAAATAATGATATTGAAGGTATTATGATGGATATTGAAGAATATGAAATGCTACTAGAAAAAATAGAATTTTTGGAAAATCAATTAGAAGATGCCTATATTGAAGAAATTATAGCAAAACGGAAAGAAAACTTTGATCTTAAAGATGCAGTAAACGAAAAAGAAATAATGGATTTATTAGATAAAGAATAATTTTTTAGGGGATTAAGTTGATGAAACTTAAATTTCATTCTGAAGTAAAAAATGATATTGATAATTTAGATGGAAGTGTTAAATCAAGACTAAAAAATACTTTAAATAAAATCAAAAGATCACCCGAATTAGGAAAACCACTGGGTAATAAAGGCAGTATTGATCTATCAGGCTGTTTAAAAATCTACTTCCATCGGAAAAAATATAGAATTGTTTATGAAATTTTGGAATGAAGAAGAAGTTATCGTTTGGTCTATTGGTAAAAGAGAAGATAGAATTGTTTATATAAGTGCATATAAAAGAATACTTGAAAAGAAGAAATAAAAACCCCTTTTTTATTTATAATTATTTCTAAAATTTATCAAAATATCAAAAAAAGCTCCTTTTGATGAAGTAATACTGACATTATACCAGTAAATATCAAAAAAAGCATGTGGTTTTTGTTTTAAAGCCTCCGTCTCTGGCGGTTTAGTTCAACATGGAATTGGCGGCGTCATGCCTCCTGTCATAAAGCTTGCAGGTTAACCAATTACGGATATGAAAAAGCAAGTTTTACGCCAGACGAGTGCAAATCCCAGTATCGTTAAGCGAAATTCTAAAGAAAGTTTATTATTAAATGATGTTGTCCATATAAAAATAATTTGACATTCGGATATAAACGTAATACAATATGTAATACGGAGGTGTTACTATGTTAAGTGTTAGATTACCAAAAAAGTTGGAAGAGAAAATCAACTTATTATCGGAACAAGAAAATACAACTAAATCAGATATAGTAAAAAACGCTTTGGAAAATTATATTGAGAAAAAAAACAAACAAGTTAAACCATATGATCTTGGAAAAAAATTATTCGGAAAGTATGGTAGTGGAAATGGTAATCTATCTACCAATTATAAACAGGAAGTGAGGAAAAAAATAAATGAAAAAACGTCTCATTGATTCTGGCCCTTTAATTGCATTATTTGATAAAGATGATAAATATCATGATTTAATAAAAACTTTTTTAAAATCATATGAAGGAGTTCTATATGCTTCCTGGGCAGTAATTACTGAAGTTTTGCATATGTTGAATTTTAATGTTGAGGTACAAATAGATTTTTTAAAGTGGATAAAGAGAGGCGGAATAGATGTTGTTCAGTTGTCGCAAAATAATATCTCAAGAATAATAGATTTATCAGAAAAATATTCAGATGTACCAATGGATTTTGCAGATGCAACATTAATAATAATATCAGAATTAAAAAATATAGATAAAATAATATCGATTGATTCTGATTTTTATATTTATAGAGATATTAGAAATAAATATTTAAAAAATGTATTTAATTATTAGAAATAAGGTTTAATAGGTTTAGAACGTCGCTTAACAAAATAGGATTGTATCTGGAATTTTCATTAAAATATTAATACCTATCTTTAATTTAAATAATTGATCTAAAGGTAATAATTCAATATACTATTTTTTTTGCCAAACTTCAGATACAATCCTATTTTGTTTCTAGATATTCTTCGATGATTTCAATGTATTTTCTGTACATATTGAGTGCGGCTGTGACATTTTTGAAAACAATTTTGTCATTAATGTCATCATATTCATGGACTAAGCGGTTTCTGAGACCAGCAGAAGGGGCTAGTTTTTCTGCAAACTTCTTTTTTATTACCTCCTGTTGAGATAATAAAATAAAAGATTCATAATAATCTTTGGGTGGGGGATTACCGTTATCAACTATAATATGTCCATTAATATCTGTTGCTGTTTCTACTATCATCTGTAATAATCTTTCAGTTGTTCTTTTAATAAAAAAATTATCAAGATATTCTTTTAATGTATAGTTTTTGATAGAATCAAGTTCCTGGAGGTACTGAATAAGTTTATTTAGCTTGCGGCGGACTAACTCTCTGTTGACCATTATTTTCACTCCTTTTCAGGAAATCATTTATATATTTTTTATCTAGTTTATAAAACTTTTTTGCATCATTATGTTCATTCATTGCTCTGACCTTAAATTTGTTATATATTCCGGTCTCTTTTTCATAAATTATTTTTCCTTCAGCAGCAATATTAAATTTCAACAGAGGGTCAGCATGATTTAATAAAATCAAATCTATTTCCCTGTGTTCAAACAAATTTCCAAGTTTTTTAAGAATTATTGATTTGTTATCTTTAATTAAATTTATATCTGTTGCAAGAACCGCTAAATCTATATCACTTTGGTGGTTAAAATATTCTGTGATAAAGGAACCAAATATGACCATTAATTTGATCTGATATTTTCCACACAAATTTATTAATTTTTTTTTGGGTAAATCCATTTTGACCTCTCCTCAACAGTAATTTTCTTATTTAAAATTATATCATATCTAATTAACAGCATCAATTTCTATTAAAATATCACTTGACTTAAAATAAATGATATATTAAGATTGATTTGCAATATAAATTACTAACCTAGTTAGTGCAAGAAGTAGCAATGGAAGGGATGTTAATTAAAGTGCTGGTTTGATAGAAACAAACCAGCACTTCAGTTTATTTTGCTTAGATAATTTATTTGAGAGCAATTTGCCAGCATTGTTAAGAAAATTCCCCTTAATTAGATCAATTTTATAAATCTAGATTAAAATAAATATCGCTATGATCTCTTGTATACTGTAGGATTTTATCGTATAATATATTTTTTTGAGAACCGTAGTCGCACTTCATAATCAAAAGGTTTCGGATGCGAGTTCCACCGGCGCGGCTCCATTGATATGATATAGTTTTTGGTAAAAAAATACCTTTTTACAAAAAAGAGTTTAAAGGATAGTGAGTATTAATTCAGACAAATAGATTTAAATTCTTCCTGTAGAGCTGAATGACGTGGGTAATTATCAAGTATACTCTGTATGTATTTTTCCCATTCTGAATGAGATTTAAGAATTTCAGTATATATTTTTTTTATATTTAAAGCGACATTAGCGCCATTACGATAACTAGATCGTTTTTTCTTATTTATATATTTTTGTACTTCCTGTTTATAATAATCTATCATTTCGTTGGGAAATCTATTAATGAGTATATCTTTATATTTATCAGGAGATATTTTATTTTCCAGCACTAATTTGAGTATCTTTTCATAATTATCCTGATATTCGTAGATTGAAGCAAGAACATTTGCAGTACCAAAGCGGTTATTTTGTTTTAAATAACTCACTAGTTCAATTTTTATTTTATCTTTATTGTCTTTTTTATAATAATCTAGAATAGATAAATATTTTTCAAACGAAGGGGAGTCTTTAAATTCTTTAATAGAATATTCCAGTGCTTTCTGGTAATTATTACGTTTTTTATAGTATTCTTTAAGAAAAGTAATATTATCTATTATACGTCCAATTCCTTCTTTTTCTCCTTTTAAAGCAGTTTGAACTGCTTTTTCCTCCTGGTTTTTATTCCAGTAAAAACAGGCTAATTTATAATAATCCATCCCATATTCAAGGTATTGTTTTCTTAGCTTTAAATATTTTTCTTCATTATTTAATTGATTCAAATAAATATCCATAGCTCTTTCTTGGTCATATTTACTATTAGATTTTTTAAGTTTATTGATTATTAATTTCCAGTCATCTTTATCTTGAGCTGTGCTAAATATTAAATCAAGAGTGGGATCATTTAAACCAGAATTATTTTTTAAATATTCTTTCATAAATTCAATAATAATTTCCTGACGCAAAGGAGAAGGTACATCGAAATCGATAATCAGTTCTTTCATTTCATTAATACATTCAAAAAAATAATTTTCTTCATCAATAGGACCTCCACCATATTTGTTAAATTCTTTTATAATATTAAGTGCTTGACTCTTTAAATTTTCAAGTTTTTCAAAATATAATTTATCAGTCATTTTGCCTTTATCCTGAATATAATTTAAAATTTTGGATTTGATGTATTTATCTTCATAGACAAGTTCATTAAGAATATCTATAAGATTTTCTCTGTTCAAAGGACTAAAAAGTTTTTCTAATTCATTTTTCAATTTAACTTTTTCTTTTTCAACTTCTTTAAAAGCTTCTTTCTCTTTACACCAGTATAAACCGAGGGCAACAATATGTTTGCAGATCCCGCCCCAATCATATGGACAGCTGCAGTAATTAATAGAAGGATTATCAATATTTATTTCAACTTCATAATAAGGGTAACTACTTCCCGAAACTTCAGCTTTTATAGTATTTTGATCGATAACTGGATTGTTAACTAAATCCATCTCATAATAGTTTATTCCTTTTTGGAAGGATTGTTCTGTGGACATATTTTTTAAATCTTCAACAGAAAGTTGCATACAATTCACCTCATTTGTTATTATATAAAAACTTATTTCTTCAAGCAAGGTATATTTTTATTGATATATTTAAAATGATGTGAATTTTTGCGAGAATTCCTGAGTTTTTGAGCGCTTATTTTACCTGTTAAAAAAATATAAGCAGTATTTTTTAAAAAGTGTTTTTGCTTATACTTTTTGATATGATAGTTTTGGAGGGTTAACTAGATGGATTATAATGAATTGTATAAAAAATATAAGAAATTATTAAAAGAAAATAAAAAACTAAAAAAAGATATTTCTTTATATCAACAAAAATATGGTTCTATTTCAGACAAAGAGGCTAAAATTTATCAAGATGATAAGATGATTTTTAAAAAGACAAATGAAGATAATTCTAACATAATAAATAAAGTTAGTCCTCCTGATAAAAAAATAGATTTATTTATGTCACTTTTTCAAGGAAGAAAAGATGTTTATGCTCATAGATGGAAGAATAAAAACGGAAATACTGGTTATTCTCCTGTATGTGTCAACGAATGGGTCCAGGGAATATGTAAAAAGCCAAAAGTTAAATGTCTAAATTGTAAAAATAGAAAATTTGCCACTTTAACTGAATCGGTAATCAGAAATAACTTGCTGGGAAAAGAAATAATAGGTATTTACCCATTACTAAAAGATGCAACCTGTAAATTTCTTGCTATTGATTTTGATAAAGGAAACTGGCAAGATGATGTTTCTACTATAAGACAAATTGCAAATAAGAAAAATATTCCTTTGTATATTGAACGCTCACGCTCGGGTGATGGAGCACATGTCTGGTTTTTCTTTGAAGAAAAAATACCAGCTTCTATTGCTAGAAAATTTGGTACAGCATTAATTACATGTGCTATGGAAATGAGACATGAAATAAAATTTGAATCATACGATAGATTATTTCCAAATCAGGATAAGAGGCCTAAAGGGGGTCTAGGGAATCTAATTGCCCTACCATTACAAAAATTGTCCAGAAAAGATGGTAATAGTCTATTTGTTGATGGAAACTATACAGCATATGAAGACCAGTGGAAATTTCTGTATAATATAGAAAAAATAAAAAATGATAAAGTGGAAAAATATATACTTGAACTAACAACTGGTAATGAACTTGGAGAGTATGGAACAGAAAATGATGAGAAACCATGGGATAATATTTCTAATCAAACTATAATAACTTGTTCAGAGTATCCTAATAAAGTTTCTATTGTGAAAGCTGATATGCTATATATTAAAAAGGATGGTTTATCTCAAAAGCTCATGAATAAAATAAAGAGACTGGCTGCTTTCCTAAACCTGAGTTTTTTAAAGCTCAGGCTATGCGTTTACCAACATATAATAAACCAAGAATTATTTCACTCTCGGAAGAGACAGATAAATATCTTTGTTTGCCCCGTGGTTGTGAAAAAGAACTTAATACCTTATTCAAAAAAGGTAACACTGAATTTTTTCTTATTGATAAAAGAAATAAGGGAACTAATATAAATGTTAAATTTAATGGAAAATTAAGACCTACTCAAACTACGGCTGTTAATCAACTACTTAAATATGATAATGGTGTATTATCTGCTACAACAGCTTTTGGTAAAACAGTCGTTGGAGTAAATATTATTTCTAAAAAGAAAGTTAATACGTTAATTGTTGTTAATACCAGAGAACTTGTACAACAATGGAGAGATAGCTTAAAAAAATTTTTAAAGATTAATGAAAATATACCTCAAAAGAGTAACAATACAAATATAAAACACTTGGAAGTAATAGGTCAAATAGGGGGAGGAAAAAATAACCAGAAAAAAATTATTGATATAGCTCTCATCCAGTCTCTGGTTCGAAAAGGAGAAGTTAAACAATTAGCACGAGACTACGGTATGGTTATTATAGATGAATGTCACCATGCAGCTTCTTTTAGTTATGAAAAACTATTAAAAACCGTAACTGCCAGATATGTTTATGGTCTAACCGCAACACCAATTAGGAGAGATGGTCAACATCCAATAATTTTTAAGTGTCTTGGTGATATTCGTTATAAACAAAACCCAAAGAAAAAAACAGAACAAAGACCGTTTGATAATTTTGTAATACCAAGAATAACTCCTATAAAAATGCCAATAACAGAAACAAGAATACACTATAACTCAATTCAAAAAGTGTTTTCTTATATTATAGATAGTCAAATAAGAAATGAATTAATTAGTAAAGATATAATAGAAAATATTAAAGAAGGTAGAAATATTATTGCGTTAACTGAAAGAACTGCTCATGTTCAAAAGCTTTATGCTTTACTGAAGAATAAAGCAAAAAACATCTATATCCTTACTGGTAGTTTAACTGCAAAAGAACGGAAAGAGACCAGAAAGCAACTAAAAAATATTCCCAAAAATGAAAATATACTTATCATTGCTACAGGAAAATACATTGGTGAAGGGTTTGATTATCCAAGATTGGATACTCTTTTTTTAACTTTCCAAATATCATGGAAAGGCAGGTTACAACAATATGCAGGTAGATTACATCGGTTATATGAAGGAAAAAAAGAGGTAATTATTTATGATTATGTTGATATCTATATAAAAGTTCTTGAAAGGATGTATCAAAAAAGATTAAAGGGATATGCATCAATTGGTTATAAAGTTAAAAGTAATTTAAATGAAAAAGAAAACATTAATGTAATATTTGATAATACAAATTTTTTATCTACCTTTTCTACTGATATCGCTGTTGCCAATAAACAAATATACATTGTTAGTCCCTATATTAATAAAAGAAAGACTAAAGAAATAATAAGTTTATTGTCTGCTGTTTTAGAAAATAATGTAAAAGTAACTATAATAACCCGTCCTATTGATGATTTTATTGAAAAACAAAAAAGTAGAGTCCTCAAATTACATAATATGATTAAATCTGAAGGTATTAAATTGAAATATAAAACACAACTATACCAGAAATTTGCATTAATTGATGATCATATAGTATGGTATGGAAACATCAATTTATTAAGTTATGGGAAATCACCGGGAAGTATTATGAGGTTAAATAGTTTAGCTATATCGAATGAATTGTTGGGTAGTATCAATTAGTTAGATTTTCATGATTCTATTCTTAGTCAGACTTTAAATAATTTTTAGAAAAAAGACAAAATACTTCCTATATAAATTTCAAATAATTAAAAGGTTTTTATTATGTTTGCAAATTAGAATTAAAAGAAGTGAAAAAATTTATTACCGAGAATCTTCTCCATATCAGTTAGTAAAAATTAATGATTTTGATCTAATTGCTGCTTCTGTTAAATATAATGATCTTTTAATACTATTATTTCGTTCAAAGATATAACCTTATCTGTTATAGGTCACGGCAGAAATTTCGATTGAATTAATTCCTAGTATCATAGAATTTTACTGGATTTAAGCTTTTGTAATAATCCAGGTTTTATCATCTATAAATATTCTAAATTTTACTGTCACTGTTGAAAGAATGTCCGAGTAGAAAATTTAGGTATTACTTTATAAGGTGGGTCTAACCTAAAAATAGAATGTCCGGTTATATAAATGAGCTATGTTATTTGATGCCAATTCAGCCATAATCTTAGAGTAATCATAGATAATTGAACCTTAGTGTAAAATAACTTTTGGAGATTATTAATAAAAAGATAGAAAGAAGACTCCCTTTCTGATAAAATGTTAATATCCAAATAACATAGAAAGTTGAATCTTCTTATGGATATTATTGTACAACAATTTTATAAAAAAGTCACATCTGAGTTAGAAAAACAAGTAGAAAAGATTTTTATTGAAGGTAATAGTAATATAACTGAAGTAATTAATCCTGTTCAAGATAATCTAGATGAATTAGGTTGTAATATTATTAAAGAATTTTTAGAAGAATGTGATCAAAAGATTAAAGAATCAACAGAACGCAAAAAACATTGGGTGGTACAACAAAAAGATATGGA
>Ga0209936_1001060_pt1 | contig 15286 bp, 13 predicted proteins | sample SalPonR1_A_D1_MG_FD_185694 | JGI IMG/M metagenome (GOLD analysis project Ga0209936, IMG submission 185694) | Salt pond soil microbial communities from South San Francisco under conditions of wetland restoration - Salt Pond MetaG R1_A_D1_MG... ... | reverse complement strand
AAGGGCATTTAATAATTCACTCATCTTAAGATACCTGCCTGTAATTTTCAGATTTATCTCTGGCTGCAATTTCCAGAAATAAGTAGTTAGAGTTTCCTGTTAATGTCGGGGATCTCTATATTCTTTACCATTATATATCTCTTCTTCTGATATAGAAGTGAAATTGTATTCTTTCCCTGTCAGGATGTCAAATATGTATTTTAAGAACTGCAGAACAGACCATGGGAAAAGGTTGAAATACATTTAACGTTCACCTTAATATGATATTATTCAACAAATGTCCCATAAATCGATATTACCAGGGGGTGATCTTCATTTAATGCGTTTGTTCAGTTTAATCCAGTGATACAGGCATTAATTGCAACGATTTTCACCTGGGGACTAACAGCATTGGGAGCTTCACTTGTTTTCCTGAAAAATAAGCCAAGCCAGAAAATGCTCGATGTAATGCTTGGCTTTGCCTTCGGTGCGATGATATTTGCTGTAGTCGAAGAAGTCATTCTGGAATCCCAGTACAGCGGGAACGGAGATCTGGCGACCTCGGGGGGGTGCTGGGATTTACAGTCATGATGATCCTGGATCTTGCCCTGGGTTGACGGAAAATGTTCAACCTGTTGTTAAAAGGTAAAAGTTATCTGTTAATAAGAGATCCCGGGAGGTAGTAATGGAGAGACACAGTATCTTAAGTGGAAGATCCCGAATAGAGTTTGATTATGATGGTCCATTAATTTATCCGGAAAGAGGAACACAAAAGATAGAAAGCAACAGTCCTTATGAAGCTCTCGATGATCCAGAAGGGGCCGAGAGGCTTGAATTAATGGCTGAAAAGGGACCTAAAATTACTATAGTGATCCCTGATGCTACAAGATCATGGCAGAATGTAATCCTTATGGCGGAGGCTGTAAGGTCGCGACTTGATAAAGTGGATAGAGTTGACTGGGTTATTGGAGGAGGACAGCATCGCCTCCCGACTGAGGAAGAAAAGGAACTGCTTCTTGGTAAGGCTAAGCGAGATAGAGACCACGTTTACAGTCACGATCCGGAAATCTTTATTGAAACCGGACTTATTACCAGCAACGGTAATTCTGTTACGCTTCACAAAAAAGTTCTGGAAGCTGATTCTGTTGTATTAATAGGTGGGATCGTTCACCATGAGCTTGCCGGTTTCAGCGGGGGTAGAAAGGCTGTTATTCCTGGAGTGAGCGGAAAGGGATCCATTATAAAGAATCATTCTTTCTGTCTTGATAATGGTGGAATAAACCCCATGACGGATTGTGGAAAACTGGCGGACAACCCTGTACATCAGGATATGATGGAATATATCCAGCTTGCAATGAAAGATAAGGATGTTTTTATTCTCAATGTTATTCCTGACGAGAATGGAATGCCATGGAGGTATGTTGCTGGAGATCTTGTAAGGGCATGGGAAAAGGGAGTGGAAATAGCAAGAGAACTGCAGGTTCTTTACGTGGATCATAAAATGGATTTTGCGATTGTTTCACCAGGCGGTCATCCCTATGATCTTGATCTTTATCAATCCACAAAATCGATAACAGCTGTTAAGGGAGCTCTTAGAGAAGGTGGCATGATCATTATGGCTGCGGAGCTGGAAGATGGTGCCGGTCCCGGAGATTATGGGGAAATGGTTGAACTTGCAATGAGGGACAAAGCAAAACTTCTGAATAAACTTGAAAATGAATTTACTATTCCTTCTTTCTGTGCTTTCAAGCTTGTTCTTGATTCCATATCCAATACTCTGATCCTTGTCAGTTCAAGAAATGACATAAACTTCCCGGGTATGATCTGTACTAACATTCAAGAGGCTCTCGCTATTGTTAAAAAGAGGCTTGGAGAATCAGCAGAAGGCCTTGTTCTTAAAGCTGGCAACTGTGTTGTTGTAACAGCTGAAAACTGAAATTCTGTTTATGCACCGTTCTGTTGAAAGTTGACCAGACTGACAGTCTATTAAGGTTTTAGCCCCGATGAATGTTTCCTTTTATGGTGCATATCAGGATCTTTTAAGAGTTTTGAAAAGGTAAAACAAACTTATGATCAATGTAAAGATGTATTTAAAGACAGAAAAAGCGGCCCCTTCCTGCGGGGCCGCTTTTATAAAAATAGCTTTTCTATTCGTTTTCAAACCATTTGGTTTTAAGCTCTTCAAGTTCTCCTGATTCCACCATCTTTTCGAGAGCATCGTTTACAGCATTGATGAACTCCTCTTCATCAAGGTTCATTGCGAGAGCTTTCCCAGCACCTGTAATTTCCTGGTCAAATGCGATCTGAACCTTGCCTTCAAAATCTTTCTGCTTGATAAATTTCTTTGCTACAGGTTTGTCCATCAGGGTAGCGTCAGCTCTTCCCAGGGCGACTTCTCTCACGCAATCGTCAAATTTCTGGAACGCTTTGACTTTTACGCCTTCAAGAGTCTTTGAGTAGGTTTCCTGAACAGTTCCAAGCTGTGCTGTTACAATTTTACCTTCAAGATCATCAATGGCCTTTATTGAATCGTTCCCCTCTTTTACAATGAAGGTGCTGAGGGATATCTCGTACGGGGTTGAGAAGGCCACCCTTTCTGCTCTTTCCGGAGTAGCGCTCAAGCCCGCCGCTATTATATCGATCTTCTTCGAAAGAAGTGCCGGAATAAGGCTGTCAAAAGGCATATCCTTCCATTCGATCTCGAAACCGGCATGTTCGGCGATGCTTTCCATAAGCTCAATATCGAAGCCCATAAGATTATTATCTTCATCACGGAATTCATATGGGGGATAAGTGCTTTCAGTTCCTACAATAACTACATCTTTATCCAGAATTCCACCCCAGGCAAAAGAACTTAAAGAAAGTACAACCAGAACTGAAACGATCAATAACACAAACTTTTTCATTCCTTGATCCTCCTTAAATAAACTCAAGTTGAGTAATAACATCTAAATTTACCAATAGTTTATTATTTCCAGTTAGGATATAACTACATTGTAAATTTGTCAATCCATATTAGAAAATCTTATGTAATTGATTTTTCAGGTCAAAAAATGAAGTGGGCGGTATAATGAAGGTAAAATGAACTATTCTCAACAATAGTGACTGGAGTGAAAAATAATGACATGGCAAAAACTTTATAATGAGAGAGTTAGAAGTCTTACCCCTTCAATAATTCAGGAAATGCGGGATCTTATTTCTGTTCCCGGTACCATTTCCTTTGCTGCCGGAGAACCTTCAAGCGAGCTTTATCCTGTTACGGAACTCAGGTCTGCTTTCGGAAGGGTTCTGGAAAATTCTCCTGAATTACTCGCTTACGCTTCTCCGGCAGGGGATCCCTGTTTGAGAGAATGGATATCTTCCTGGCTTTACAGGAAAGGATATTCACTGGAAGAAAAAGGAAGCGACAGGATCCTGCTTACCAACGGTTCCCAGGCGGGGCTCAATATCCTTTCCCTCATGTTCCTTGAAAAAGGAAGAAAGATCATTCTCGAAGATCCCTCATATACCGAGGCTATGCTGACCTTTTCTAAAGAGGGAGTGGAGTTATTGACAGTTCCCATGGATGATGAAGGTCCGGTTCCTGATCTTTTTGAAAAAGTGGTCAGGGAGGAAAAACCTGAACTTTACTATACTATACCCACTTTTCAGAATCCATCCGGTATAAGTGTCTCTGAGAAACGAAAGCTTCAGATCCTTGATATTGCAGACCGTTACGGAGTCAGGATCATAGAAGATGACCCATATAGGCAGCTCTGGTTTGATTCCGCTCCTCCCTCTACCTATCTTGCTCTTTCGGGGGATTCTGAAAATATCATTTACCTGGGCAGTTTTTCAAAAATAATCGCCCCCGGAATAAGATGCGGATACGCCCTCCTGCCACCGGAAGTTATGAAAAAGGCCATGGAGCTCAGAGTTCTTCTTGAGATAGGTCTTTCATCGGTCCTTCAACGGTCAGTTTTTGAATTTCTTTCAACCTCGGATTTTGAGGCACATCTTGTCCACTTACGTGAAGTTTACAGATCAAGAAGGGATGCTATGGTAAATTCGCTCAATAAAAACATAGTTCCCCACGGGATGGGTCTGGGGGTTCCGGAAGGTGGCTTTTTCATCTGGGGCAGAATACCAGGGATCGATACCAGTGAATTTGCAAGATTTGCAGCTAAAGAAGAGAAGATAGGAACTGTACCAGGAAGTGGCTTTTTTGCAGTACCTGATCATGGCAGCGAATTTCTGAGGCTTTCTTTTGCACAGGTGACTCCGGAAGAGGCTGAAGAGGGTTCTGAAAGACTCGCCAGGGCTTTGATCAGATATAAAGGCAGATAAGACTATCTAATACTTCTGCATGTTTCTGGGAATCGGGAACTAAAGGAGACAGTGATCAAAACTGAAAATCCAGAAAAAATATTGAAGTCTTATAAATCGGGGAGAAAATCATATTGCTGCAGTAGTATAATAGGGTAGAACGTTACAATAATTCTGAAGGTGATCTCTATGAACTGGTGGAGAGAAAAATCAGAGCAAATGGTAAGAACCCAGATATTAAGCCGAGGGATAACTCAACCTGAGATATTTGATGCCATGAAAAAAGTGCCAAGGCATTTGTTTGTTCCTGAATCGGCAGTTCCTATGGCATACGAGGATTGTGCTCTCCCAGTAAGTGACGGTCAGACAATATCCCAGCCTTACATGGTTGCCAGGATGACAGAGTTGCTTGATGTTCAAAAAGGAGACAGGGTCCTTGAAATAGGTACGGGTTCCGGTTATCAGGCTGCAGTCCTGGCGGAGATAGGCGTAGAACTGGTTTCAGTCGAGAGGATAGAAAGTCTTGCTTTAAACGCTGAAAGGCTATTGAAAAGCCAGGGATATAAAGTCAAAGTCATAGTTGGTGACGGAAGAAAAGGGTACATTGAAAAAGCACCATACAAAAGGATAATCATTACGGCAGCGTGTGTTTCTGTTGAAAAGGAATGGGAAGAGCAGATCGAGAGGGGCGGCAGTATCCTTCTTCCGCTTAAGATTGGGCCTGGAATGGAAAGGCTTCTCTTAAGGGAGAAAAAGGGATCAGATACATTTTCTGACAGCTGGTATGACTACTGTCATTTTGTACCAGTTGTCCCCGGAGTTATGAAAAAGCAATAAAACAGGAAGTTATTTATTAAAATTATTGTTGACATGCAGGCTCAGAGCAACATATAATGACATATAAATTGTCAGACAGGTAAATATGAAATAATAAAAATATTCAAAAAGCGATGATACAGGGCGCCAGGGGTTAAAGAACTCATACAGAGAGACAATTCATCGGCTGAAAGATTGTCTGTAGTTCTCCAAAGGCTTAAAACCTGTTGAGCTGGGACCGAAAGGCTTATGCCGCAGTAAGTACCCCGGTGAGTTTCGCCGTTAAAGGACAGGAGCGGGATATTCGAAAGGAATGTCCAAGCAGGGTGGTACCGCGAGCTTATATCAGACTCGTCCCTTCAGGGGATGGGTCTTTTTTTATGGATCGTTGTAATTATGGAAGGGGTATAAGTATGACATCGAAGGACCATTTTATTTTTTACGGTTGGGATACAGTTGAGCTTGCCCGCAAATTCGGGACTCCTCTTTATGTTCTTTCAGAAACGGCTATAAAGGAAAAATGTGAGCGCATAAGAGAAGGTTTTCTAAAAAAATATCCTGGTACGAAAGCTCATTATGCAAGCAAAGCTTTTCTGACTCTCGCAATGTGCCGGATCATGGCAAGGGAGGGTATGGGTCTTGACGTTGTTTCAGGAGGAGAACTGCAAATGGCCAGGGAAGCCGGTTTTCCCCTTGATAAGGTTTCTCTTCACGGAAATAACAAGTCTCTCTCTGAAATTGAGATGGCCATGGAGCTCGGCGTGGGAACGATAGTGGTTGATAACGCAATGGAACTTGAAGTGGTCATTCAGATGGCTGAGAAATATGACCGCAGGCAGGATATCCTCCTGAGGATATCACCTGGAATTGATGTCAAAACACACAAATATATTTCGACAGGGCACGCGGGTTCGAAATTTGGCCTTCCTGCTTTTGGTGAAGAGATAGAAACAGTTGAGGAAATAGCTGTCTCTTCAGAATTGGTGAATCTTAGGGGTTATCATTTTCATCTTGGTTCTCTTCTATATGAGCGTGAATCCTATGTTATGGCAGTAGATGTAATTCTTGACAGGGTTTCTTCACTTAAAGAAAGACATGGACAGATAATAGAAGAGGTCAACATAGGCGGTGGTTTTGGGATACCTGTAATGCCCGGTGACAGATCTCCTGATATAACTGAATTTACTGACCCTGTAATGGAGAGAGTGAGTGAAAAATGTACTGCCAGGGGACTTAAGGTGCCCGTTGTGAGCATAGAACCTGGCAGATGGATAATTTCCCAGGCAGGAATAACCCTTTATACGGCTGGTTTTATGAAGGAGATCCCGGGACTGGTCAAGTATATCAGTGTTGACGGAGGAATGACTGACAATCCGAGACCTGCCCTGTACGGATCAAAATACTATGCAGTAAATGCAGAGAGATACGGTGAAGAGAAAAATGAAAAGGTAACCATAGTAGGCAAATGCTGTGAATCGGGGGACGTGCTGGTGCGGGATATTGATTTCCCGCGTATGAAGCCTGGTGAGATAGTCGCAGTGCTTAATACGGGAGCTTATAACTTTTCCATGGCGAGCAATTACAATGCGGCTCTTCGTCCAGCTGTAGTACTTCTCGGGGATAATACTGCCGAGGTTATTGTCCGTAGACAGACATACGAGGATATTTTAAGAGGTCAGTTCGTACCGGACCATTTATCAGAATAGACCTGAGTTATCAATAGTATTTAAAAAATTTAAAAGGAGGACAAAGAGATGATCAACAGAAAAACTTTGCAAAGAAATATTCTGATCCTGTTTTCTTCTATGCTCATTGTAATGCTTTTTGCCGGTTTTGCCTTCGCGGCGGAATCCGAGGCTCCGTCTTTCGGTATTCTTTCTCTTCTTCCGCCGATAGTGGCAATAGGTCTATGTATAATTACAAAGGAGGTTATACCTTCACTGTTTGTTGGGATATGGCTTGCCGGGACCATGTTAATGGGCTGGAATCCGATCACCGGATTCGGTAAAGCCGTCGAAGCCTTGTGGAACAGTCTTGGAGATCCATGGGGTGCCAGGATAGTCCTCACCAGTCTTACAATGGGTGGACTGGTCGGTGTGATGAGAGTTGGCGGCGGGATAGATGCCGCTATTCAGTGGATAACCAAAAAGATCTCAAGTGCAAAAGGAGCAATGTTCTTCACCGAGATCGCAGGTTTTATAATTTTCTTCGAAGACTATGTCAATACTGCTGTTGTTGGTACAACTATGTCTCCTATAACAGACAGGTACAAAATATCAAAGGAAAAACTTTCCTACATAGTCGACAGTACCGCTGCTCCAATTGCATGTATAGCCGGTATATCTTCATGGATAGCTTACATGGTAGGACAGATAGGTACTCAGTTCGCAGATCTTGGTATCGAATATTCCCCATACGTAGCATATCTGAAATCTATTCCTTTTATCCTTTATAACATTGTAGCTCTTGTCCTTCTTACATATGTGGTCATGTCACAAAGAGATATGGGGCCGATGCTCAAGGCAGAAAGAAGAGCCCGGAAGACCGGGGAGCTTCTCAGAGAGGGTGCAACTCCACTGGCCAATAACACCCAGGAAACCACTTTGCCTGAGGAAAATTGTCCCCTGAGGGGTATTAACTTTGTGCTCCCCATTGTTTTCCTTGTGGGACTTATCTTCACCATGCTCGTAGTAACAGGCGGTTGGCCAGAGGTATCCATGGCAGAGGCTATAGGAATGGGCAGCAGTTCAAAAGCCCTTGTATGGGGATCTTTTGGTGCAGTATTCCTTACGATAGCCCTGTACAAGATCCAGGGACTGGCAAAGATAGACAAACTTTTCAAAGGATACATGGAAGGGATGATGTCTATTTTTGTTGGGACAATAATCCTCGTCTTTGCATGGGGTATAGGATCTGCAATAAAAGAAGTCGGAACAGCTTCCTACCTTGTCAATATTGCCGGAGATGTTCTTGCACCTTCCTGGATACCTGTAATCACATTTATCACCGGAGCACTTGTTTCCTTCTGTACAGGAACTTCATATGGCACTATGGCTATTTTGATGCCAATAGTTGTTCCACTGGTCTTCAAGGTATCAGTCGCAGCAGGTATTGATCCAATGATATTCATGATCCCTACCATAGGAGCTGTTTTCGGCGGTTCTGTATGGGGAGATCACTGCAGCCCAATTTCGGATACAACTATAATGTCTTCAATGTTTACCGGATCCGATCATATCGACCATGTTAACAGCCAGATCCCATATGCCCTGACAGCAGCATTTGGTGCACTTGCAGGTTATGTGGGAGTAGCCTTCCAGCTTCCGGCAGTAGCCAATATTCTAATTGCTTCTGTTGTTGCCTGCCTTGTATTCAGATTCTTCTCAAAGCCTGTAGAAGCTTAGAGGATTTTAAGACAACTCCTGAAATAAATAGAGAGGCCGGGGATCATATTCCGGCCTCTCTTCTTAATTTTTATCTTCTATGTTGCCCTTTTCACCGCTTTGAATTATTTGTTTCTCAATTTCCAGTATCTCATGTCTATGTAGGTCAGGTAAATTACCCATAACTTCTTTCCTGAATTCCAGGGATCGATCTGACCTGTCCAGTTTTTTATCGCCAGACAGTTCTGTCCAGCCTATCTTGCTTTTGTTCATGTAAAGGTCAAAGTCTGCAAAACGATTGCCCTGTTCCGAGTACTCAAGTCCCATTAGGGCTTTTTTAAGGACATAAGGTTCGTAAAAGGTCAGTATTTTCATGGTGTAGACTTTCAGGGGCATGAGAACATGCGCATAATCCTTTCCCCATCCTTCTCCTATAGTAATTCCCATTTCACTGGCTTCCAGGAAAAGTCTCAGTCTCCGGCAATGGAGTTGGTATCTTGAGTAACTGTCAAATATGCGTATTTCCACAAGGTTCCAATCTTTTCCCTCAAGGGCGTTATTGAAGTATGACATGGCCCGCCATTGAAGGTGTCTGTACAAAAGTTCCGGAGGCATATCTATATAGACCATTTCAGGGAAAAGGTCCTCCGTGGAAAGAGACCTGTTGAGAGGTTTTTCAGTGAACATAACCGCTACGCCCTTACTGGACATTTTCTCGTGCAGGTCTATGACATTTCCCATGGTTCCATGGAAGTCACTGCATATCTGCTGTATTATCCTGTCACTGTCACCGGTGACCCTGAAGATGATCTCCATGGGAAGGATGGTTACATGTGTGTCTTCGGGGAGCGCCTTGGAATTGATCATGGATCCTATGATCTCATCATGAGTACTTTCGATCAGGATGGATCTCTGGATGTCCCCCATTCTAGCAGTGGGAGAAAGATGCACCACAGTCTGGTAAGGTTCCGCCTTATTAAAGCTTTCCGTCAATCCGTATTCCCTGAAACTGAAGTTCTGCATCAACCATTCTGCCGTGACCTCGATCTCTCCTGTAGATATCAGAATGGACCTGGTACCTCTGCGCACAAGCCTGAGCATTCTTTAAGCCCCCTTTGTTTTTTTAGCTATTTCACTGGTGATCCTCTTATCACCTTGTTCATATTTTACCAGTCAGAAAGGATAGAGAGAATCTGGGGTGCGATACTTAAAATAGGATTGGCCCCATAAGTTTTTTCTGGTTATTAGAGCTGGATTTTGAAACAATTCAGTTATTGGAATGGATTGCGTGAATTTGGGAAGGTGAGTCCGTTTAGGCTGTCGGGTAGTTTGAGCGAAGCAAAAAGCTTTTTTCAGGATGTGCTACGTAAAAACTGTTTCTCTTTCATATGGTGAATTAACTTGACATAACTTTATTAATAACGATAATCAGGATCATATATAAGTTTCCCCCAATAATTATGTTAAACATATACCCTTCATTTGAACAAATTATTGTCCTTTTTCAGGCAGAGAATTGATTTCCATATCAGATATATTTTTACTCTATTTTGGGGAGGTCCTTTATATGAAGAGTATTTGCAGTATGGTTTTGTTTCGACGTTTTATGGTTTGTATGTTGTTTGTATTTGTGTTGGTCGCATTTATTTCTTTTACGGGTACAGCGACAGCGGTTTATGCTGAGACCTTTACGGTTACTTCAACCAGTGATGATATTTTGGTTGAAGGTTCTCTTCGGTACGCCATTAAAACTGCCACAAGCGAGGATGTCATAACTTTTGAGCTTGAATACCCGGCAATCATTACATTGAATGAACAGCTCAGCATCGATCATGGGCTCACCATCCAGGGACCTGGAGCAGATCTGCTTGCTGTAAGCGGTGGTGGAAAATGCAGGGTCTTTTATATTGAGGATACGACTGAGTCGGTTGACATATCTGGTATTTCCATCGTGAGCGGAGATGCAGAACAATATGAGCATAGTAGCGGCGGAGGTATATACAACCTGTCGGATTATCTAACCGTGGATAACTGTCGTTTCAGCGGTAACTATGCAGAGATTGGCGGCGGAATGTACAATTTTTCTTCCAGCCCTGAGGTGATTAATTGTGTCCTCAACGGCAACATCGCAGAGGATATTGGTAGTACTTACGGTGGCGGCATCTTTAACTCTCAATCCAGTCCTAAAGTATCGAGTTGTACTTTCTACAATAACTATGCAATCTCCTCTAACTTTGGAGACTCTTATGGTGGCGGAATAGCCAACTCAGATGGATCCAATCCAGTAGTTACAAACTGCACATTCAGTGGAAACATGGCTAAGTGTGGGGGAGGACTTTACAATTTAAGTTCTAATCCAATTGTTACAAACTGCACCTTTTCTTTGAACAGTGCAGATTATGGTGGCGGAATGTACAGTTTTAATGCTTGTTCCCCCACGGTGACGAACTGCATATTCTGGGATAGCAATGGTGGCGAAATATATATCGATCCTGATGAATTCAGTCCAAGCATTCCGAAGTTAAGTTTCTGTGTTGTCCAGAACAATGATGTCGGTAATGGTACGATCTCAAACGATATTATATCCGCAGACCCCAATTTGCAGGACTTGGCTGACAACGGTGGACCGACCTGGACCTGTGCGCTCGGAGAAGGCAGCTCAGCCATAGATGCAGGTACGTCTGTAGAGTCACCAACTACAGACCAGCGCGGAGCACCCAGGCCTGATGATGTAAGTTTCGATATTGGTGCCTATGAAGACGGACTTGAAGTTTATGAGATTACTGCCACATGCTCAGAGGGCGGTGCCATTTCACCGACAGAAGCGCATACATTAGCCGGAATCGAGGATGAAGTCTTTTATCTTATTCCTGATGAAGGCTATGTAATAGAGGCAGTCTATATAGATGAGGGTGTTGTTTCCTACGATAAAGCCAGTAACACCTATACCTTCCATAACGTATCTGCTGATCATGAAATAAGTGCAGATTTCCAGCCCAGTGCTTCTGATTATGACATGATTACCGGAAATTCAGACGGCTGCAATGTGTCTGCTTTACCAGGCATGACACTGTTGGTGGTGTTACCACTGTTGTTCCTGTCAGGAAAGATGAAATAACTTGAGTCAATGTTTGTCATAAATGCAGTAATACCAGAGGATCCCAACACTTCCTATGTGTTCGGGGTCCTTTTTATTTTTCCTTGAAAAAGTCCAGGTCCGCCGGATCGGGTTTTTAACAGAATATTGTTATTGGAATGGATTACGCAAAATTCAGGTTTAGAGTCCGTTTAGTCTGGAAAAAGACTGATTCATATGACGTTCAAATTAAAAGAGACCGGCCAGAAAGGCCGGTCTCTTTGGAAGAACTTATTTAATCCATAAGATCCTGTGCATAGTAGGTGAGGGGGATCAGGTCGCTTCTATCCAGGTATTTCACGTCGAACTTGCGGTTCAGGGCCGAAAAATGTCTCAGACCGCATCCCAGTTTATTGAGGTAAGAGAAAACACCAATGGCTCCGGTAGAGAACTTATCAGCTTCTTTTCCATAGATTCCCCTGAGATCAGCCAGATCACAGAAAACTTCATCAATGGTATTGCCGAACTTCTTGAAAAGTTCAGGAGTTTTCCCTGCCTTTATGGCATCTCCCACGTTCTTGCCTGTCGAGGCAGCTGCCATAGCGCCGCGGCAGACACCTATGGCAGAAATGAATCCATCTCCGTATGCGAGGGACTTGAACAAATGGTCTTCACTGATAAGTCCACCGGTCATGACCATTGCGGGAAGGACCTTGCCCTGGTCCTGGAGTTTTGAACAGATATCTACTACTTCCTGTTCAAGCATAACTGTGGGCAGGGACCATTCATTCATCATCTTTGCGGGACTATAGCCTGAGCCGCCCCCAGCGCCGTCGAAGGTGATCATATCTACTCTGTTCTCTATGGCTATGTTGATCACACGTTCCACATCAATGGGGTCAAAACCGGCCATCTTGAAATAGACGTTTTTCATTCCCATGGCACGAAGTTCGGAAATCCGAGCTCCCATGGATTCTTCTGTCCACATGGGCAGTCTTCCGTAGGTGTAAAAATTGGGACAGCAGCCCTTTTCCCTGAGGGCTATTACTTTGGGATCCAGAGGATTGGGAAAAACAAGGGATCCTCGCTCCACTTTCTTTACAGCCTCGTCATAATCTTTGATCCTGTTCATTGGCTGAGTCCCCTTGGCCCCCTGGCCGAACTTGAATTCCAGGGCCTCGAAGCCATATTTATTAAGGGCTATCTCGGGAACACCCATAAGATGGTCATCTACGTTGCACTGAAGAACCATCTGTCCTGGTCCCCTGTGGTAGTTATAGAAACTGTCATGGATCTCCTGAAGCATTGGAAATGATGTAATTTTACCGTTTTCTATGGCGAGTTCCGGGTCTTTGTTCCTTGCGTCTTCTCCTACCATACAGGTTACTCCTGCCATAGCAGCCCCGCCAAAATAATCGAGCCAGTTCATTTTCACCAGGGCAGGTAATACAATGGGCAGGTCCAGCTTGACTTTATTGTCGCTGCCATATTCGGAAGCCAGGTTCACGTTGAATATCTCTGCATGTTCATAATCAGCTTCTGTCCCTAAGGCACCAAAGGCACGACCGTTTATGTTGAAATGAGAAAAATCGATGGGATAATCCTTTTCCGATCCGATCTGATTCGCCCCGGTAGTGGTGGGATATACGGTCCTCTTTCCCAGGACTGCCGCCTGAGTGATTTCACAGGGCCCCGGACATTCCTCCGTACATAGAGAGCACATTCCTGACTGAGGAGAAATATACTTACTTCTATTTCTTGCCCCTGTAACCCCTGAATTCATACTCGGTGAAAATGTCATAAAAAAACCTCCCCTTTAAGTTGTTATCATAACTGTCATTTGTCCTGCGCTTTGGCTGAATTTATTGTATCACCTGACTTCTATTTCGTGGCACAAAGGCAGTCCAGCAAGTGGCTTTTACAGTATAAGGTTTATTACTATATGATTTTCTTAAGAGTTGCAGGCAAAGATGGATCCGTTTTACTCTACTTTCCTATCGAATGACGTTGGCAGAATAACTGACGGAAAAACAAAAGTACCAGTACGGATTCTTTCACCCTTGACTTTTTGTCTTTTCCCTGTAGATACTGAATAAGTTCTGATGTTTTAAAATATGCTTTGTACCATGTATGAGATCCATGAAAATTTGAAAGGAGAAGGAAAAATGAAATTCACAAAAATACAGGGTAATGGAAATGATTTTATCGTCATGGAGAACATGGAGGGGCAATTCAGCAGTGATTTCCTTTCGTCCCTGGCTCTGAAGGTCTGCGAAAGAAGGCAGTCTCTCGGCGCTGACGGGATCCTTGTAATGGAATCTTCAGATAAGGGAGATTTCAAAATGCGACTCTTTAACAGCGATGGTTCAGAGGGAGAGATGTGCGGCAACGGAGCCAGGTGCATAGCCCGTTATGCCTTTGAGAAGGGCAAAGCCCCGGCTTCCATGTCCTTTGAAACCCTGGCTGGAGATATCCATGCTTTCGTGGAAGGCCGGCAGGTGAAACTGGACATGGGCTGCGTCAAACCTGAAGTTGGTATCAGTGAGGGCTGCCTGGAATTCCAGGGGAAGGAATTCGGTTATTTCTTTCTTCAGCTTGGGGTTCCTCACTGCGTGATCTTTCTTCCCGGAGCCATGAATGTTTCAAGGGAGCACCTGGTTGCACTGGGAAGATCAGTTAGAAACCGTCTTGACCTTTTCCCCAATGGAACGAATGTTAATTTTGTGGAGATCACGGGTGATGATTCCATAAATGCAGTGACTTACGAAAGGGGAGTGGAGGATCTCACAGAATCCTGCGGAACTGGCTCCTCCGCCAGTGCACTGGTATCTTTTTTTCAGGAAGGGCTCTCCACTCCAGTGCAGGTTACCAATCCCGGAGGATTGAACGTGGTCCACATTTCCAGGGAGAAAGAGGAAGGCGCCATAAGACTTTTTCTTGAGGGGAGTACTCTGATAGTTGCTGAGGGTGAAATTGTTACAGAAGCACTAAAAGGTTAAATTTGAGAATTTTTACATATTCTTAATGGTCCTCATAAAGGTCCGTGATACAATTAATTCTGAAACACAGACTTTAACGTATCAGGAGGGTGATAAGATGTCCATTTTCAGGAACAAATGGTTTTTAATTTCGCTGCTGGTTATAGTAGCGGTTTTGGCTGTTGCCGCATCTACCATGGACATGGGAACCGGCCTGGTGAAGAAAGAGGTTTCCGCCGCCGTGGAAGAGCAGCTGGATTCCACCATCAGGATGGATTCGGTAAGGGGAAATCCCTTCAGAGGTTATGAGGTAAGTGGAGTAGCCATTTCCACCGGGGAGCAGGAAATTCTGACCGCGGAGAAAATAAATGTGGGGGTGTCCCTCATGGCTTTAATAACAGGAGCTCCTCCAGTAAGCCTTATCGAGATCGAGGGATTTGATTCGAACGTGGAAAGAATGAATCAACTTCTTTCAAAGATTGAGACAGGTCAGGGCGAAGGAGAGATTCCTGTTAAAAAAGTGAGGCTTCTGGACAGTTCCTTCGGTACTCCATTTGCCAGGGCTGCGATAAGGGATATTGCACTGACTTTCGATAGAACAAGGATAAATGCTGATATTGATCTTGATATTCAGGATGTCCCCCTCAGGGGAGATGTGGATGTTGATATTAAGGAAGGTGCTGTTTTCCTTGAGAAAATGGACCTTAATGTGGGAGATGGCAATATTTCTGCCATGGGAGGACTAAGAC
>Ga0209936_1001057_pt1 | contig 15329 bp, 14 predicted proteins | sample SalPonR1_A_D1_MG_FD_185694 | JGI IMG/M metagenome (GOLD analysis project Ga0209936, IMG submission 185694) | Salt pond soil microbial communities from South San Francisco under conditions of wetland restoration - Salt Pond MetaG R1_A_D1_MG... ... | reverse complement strand
TGTCCGCGTTGTAGATCAGCCGCCGAGCGTCAAAAACGTGCGCGGCTCTAACTTTTGTGACCTTTATGCAACATATGATGAGCGCACGAACCGGATTATCACCATTTCAGCGATTGATAACCTGGTGAAAGGAGCAGCAGGCCAGGCGATCCAGAATATGAACCTGATGTTTGGGCTGCTCGAAAACAGTGGACTGAAATATCCGCCGCTGAATCCGTAATGTTTCCTAATACAGACAGTTATATGAATATTTATGATGTTTATGTGAGTGTTCCCCTTTGGAGGTTGGGAGAAAATTCTTAATTAAATGCATCACCCGTTCAATTTGCCACGAAGGCACAAAGTCACGAAGATGCACGAAGGTCGGTATTATCAATTGAATGCTCTTCGCGGACCTTCGGGTCTTCGAGGCTTCTCCCATTGGGATCCTCCGGGAGTGGATGATATGAAGTTATCTAATTTGCTGTAGATCAATTATTTTTTCAGATCCTCTTCTGAAGGGCAATTGGGGGATGACAATTCGTAATAATGGATTTAATCTCGGTTCATGAACCTAAGATCTTTAATCACTTTAACTTTTATCTTACTAAAATAACATGCTTCAAAATTTAACGGATGTACGCGGTATCAAAGCGTGGGGCGCCCACATGGGAATCAAATCTAAGCGGCGCGATCTGGCCCTCATCGTATCTGAAAAGCCGGCGGTTGCGGCGGCTGTGTTCACACAAAACCTGGTGTGTGCCGAGCCGATTAAGCTAAGCCGTAAACATATTAAAGATGGCATCATCCAGGCGATTGTGATTAATTCAGGCAATGCGAACGCCTGTACCGGAAAGAAAGGGTGGGAGGGAGCGGTAGCCATGGCCGAGACTACCGCCAAAGAATTGGGTATTCCAGTAGAGCATGTGCTGGTTGCATCCACCGGGCTGATTGGCGAGCCGTTTCCCACCGAAAAAGTGCTGAAAGGGATCACAGAGAGCGCGACGAAACTGTCTGACCGTCAGGTAGCGGGATCGCTGGCGGCCAATGCCATTCTCACGACCGATACCTTTGCCAAAGAAGGGTTCGACTCGTTTGAGATTGATGGCGTAACTATTAATATGGCCGGCATTGCCAAAGGCTCCGGGATGATTCATCCCAACATGGCCACGATGCTTGGATTTATTGTCTCTGACATCGCCATAAGCCGCGAGCTGCTGGATGAGGCGCTTCGCGAGGCCGTAAATAAGACCTTTAATATGATCACCGTGGATGGCGACACGTCGACAAATGATATGGTGTCGATCATGTGCAACGGCATGGCTGAAAACGAAGAGATCACAACGAAAGATGAGAACTACCACAAGTTCCTGGATCACCTGATTAAACTGTGCAAGCACCTGGCGATGATGATTGTATCGGACGGTGAAGGCTCCACGAAACTTGTTGAGTACCGCGTAGAAGGAGCCAAAACAGAAGAAGGAGCGCGACAAATTGTGCGAACCATCTCCGATTCTAACCTTGTAAAAACCGCCATTTTCGGCACCGATCCCAATTGGGGACGCATCTTCGCAGCGGCTGGTCGAGCCGGCGTACAGTTCGATCCCGATAAAGTGGATCTCTACTTTGGATCGGGTCGTGCTGTACAGATTCTGGACAAAGGCCAGCCCACAGATCACAGCCGTGAAGAGGTCAAAAAAGAGATGAAAACCTCCACGATTACCGTAACGCTGGTTCTTAACGAAGGCGATGCAGAAGCGGTAGGCTGGGGATCGGATCTGAGCTATGAATATGTGCGGATTAATGCGGAGTATACGACGTAGATCCATCCCAGGCTCCTCTCCCTACGTCGCAAAAGCACGCCGCATGGAGGGGAGAGACGCCGGATCGCAAATCTAAAATCGGAAATCTCAAAAATCGTTAGATCAGAAAGAGGGTAGATGGTGGATGAAGCTAAAATACTTAGACCTGACACGGTCAATTGATTTAGCGATTTGTAAGACGTAGCGATGTAACGATTTAGCGATTCTGGCTCACTCTTCCGCATCTCTTTCTTGCATCTAAAACACCTTTTTATGGAGGTGATGGAAACCTCTCCTCCCGCGGAGGAGACAGCCACAAAGCGACTGCCGCAGGCAGAGCAGCGACGTGTCAGAGGTGGGGCGAGGAGCATGGCGATTGTGTCTAAACAAGGGATCCACCCCTGGCTGCCAAAAGTCTCGCGTTGCGATCTTTTGTCAATCTGTCCCCTCCGTGGGAGGGGAGTTATGAACCTCTCCTCCGCCGGAGGAGACAGACACCTAAGCGACTGTCGAAGGCAGGACAGCGACGTGGCAGAGGTGGGTCCCGCTGCCTCGAAGTTTTTTATAATTCCCATTCTCTAGTATTTTAAATAAGTTCGACTCAAGAGAGTAAACAAGTCGAATAGATCAAGAGAGAACTATGAAAAGACGAAAGAGAAAAGGGAGAATTGATATTATTCCGTACAGATCAGGTCTGGTTGAAAAGGCAAGAGAGCTTCGAAATAACGCCACACCAGCAGAGAAATACCTTTGGACATTTCTATCGGGAAAACAGATTCACGGCTACGATTTTGACCGCCAGACCCCAATTGACAACTACATCGTAGACTTCTGCTGTAAGGAGTTGAAACTGGTGATTGAACTGGATGGAAGATATCATGAGCTACAGCCTGAGAAAGATTTGAAGAGGCAGTCTCGACTCGAGTCTCTCGGTTTAAAAGTGATTAGGTTTGAAGAGCAAGAGGTATTGAATGATATTGAAACGGTTTTGAAAGAAATCAGTTATTGGGTTCAATTGAGAGAGAATCGTAAGTAGGGGTAAAAATTTAGCCTCTTCTCGCCCGGATGGGAGGAACAGACCTCTCCTCCGCCGGAGGAGACAGACACCTAAGCGAGTGCCGCAGGCAAGGCAGCGACGTGTCAGAGGTGGGTTGAAGAGCCCGGAAATGACGCCAGGCCACTGGACCCACCCCTGATCGCCAAAAGTCTCGCGTTGCGATCTTTTGTCAATCTGTCCCACCGTGGGATGGGAGTTGTAGAGATCTCAAATCGGAAAGCGCAAATCTCAACAATCGTTACATCAAAACGAACACCTTGTGTGCCTCCGAATATCGAACGATTGATTTCTGATTTATAAGACGTAACGATTTTCGATTTACGATCTGATAAAAAACTCTTCTCCGCCGGAGGAAACAGCCACCAAAGCGATCCGTCGGCTGACTGTAATCGCTACAAAAGCTTAGATCGACAAAATCAAACAGATTGCTAGTCATAAAAAGGCTCGGTCGCCGTTTACTATCCTCGAATCAGTTTGAAAGCTGAAATATAGGTTTAGACATATTTTAGCTATCTTAATTGAATTGGCTATTTAATTCAGTTCTGAAAAATTCTATGATCAACCATTTGTTGGGTTCTGTAACTATCATTAATCGAATGTTCACTCCTGTAATTGTATGCATGATCATTGCAACAGCAGGAACAATTTTAGCTCCCGCTGAACTTCATGCACAGGTTCAGTCCGTCGGGCAGGGAAGCTACAGCACGTCACTTCCGCCCGGTGCTGTAGGGCCACAGCGGCAAGACGGCAGCCAGGCCTCCCCAAAAATTTCAGCCAGTTTCTCGCAGCCCGTTCAAACCAATGATTTCTGGAGCAGTCTGATCTATCCCTTTTTTGGTGATCCGCATTCCGCCGTGATGTATGCACACCCTATCAAAGCCAAAGCGACAAATGGCGGGCTGCAAATTGGGTATACATCTGATCACGTGTTTGCCGGGTCTGATTATCTTTATCCATTTTCACATCAATTAACTGTGGGCGTCGACGGGCTAAACGCATCCCAGACGTTAACCGACAGCTATGGCGACTGGACCGTTACCGCCCTGTGGGAGGGAAGCGGCAGGCTGATGGAGGCAACTTTAGGTCATGGGCTACCGTTTGTCTATTTCAGGATTAATGGCGGCTATGCAGAAATCACGCCTGCATCAGCGCCAACCATTTGGTATCAGAACGAAGAAGTACTCGGGATGACGATCAATGGGAAACATTACGGGGTTTTTGCACCTGATGGCTCGGAATGGACCCAAACCGGATCGTTTCAATCCACGTTGAATGGCAAGGATTACATGTCAGTTGCATTACTTCCTGACAACTCACTTCAGACCCTTGAACTGTTCAGAACTCATGCCTATGCATTTGTGACAAACAGCCTCGTGAGCTGGGCGTATGATGAATCGACGTCAGATCTTACCACAGGCTACACGTATGAGACAGAGCTGATGGAAGATGTAAATGGTAACGTCAATGAAACACTGACGGCGCTTTACAGGCACCAGTGGCTGTATGCTCAGCAATCGCTTGCGGACCATACTTATCAGTCACCCCGTGGTGAAATGAAACTGCTAAAGGGCAACTATTTTTCAACAGGCCTTAAATTTTCAGGAATCCTGCCGTCGCTCCCTGATGAGGGCGAGTACAACCGCAGTGAGTTGACCAACATGGTTCAACAAGTGGCTCAGGAAAACCTGGGCCCGGGGCCATCTTACGAAAATGGAAAAGCGATGGGTCGGTTCGCGCAGCTTGTGAATATTGCAGATCAGCTCGGAGCCGATGTTGAGCGGGACTATTTTCTGTCTCAGCTTAAAAACCGGCTTGAAGAGTGGCTAACCGCGGGAGGCGAACAGGAGTACTCCTATAACAATGAGTGGGATGTGCTCACAGGCTATCCATCAGGGTTCGGAGCTGATAATCAAATCAACGACCATCACTTTCATTCAAGCTATGCCATCAGAAGTGCCGCAATTATCGCCCAATTTGATCCGGTCTGGGCAAGTGAGGACAACTGGGGCGGCATGATCAATCTGCTCATCAAAGACAGCAATAACTGGGACCGGTCGGATGAGATGTTTCCATTTCTGAGATCTCATGATTCCTATGCGGGGCACTCGTGGGCATCGGGTCATGGTGCATTTGGTGACGGAAATAACCAGGAATCGAGCTCGGAATCGATGAATTTTGCGTCAGCCGTCATGCTATGGGGTGCGGTGACCGATCAGACCGACATCAGGGATCTGGGCATATTTCTCCATACGAACGAAAGAACCGCTATAGAACAGTATTGGTTTGATGTGGACAATGCGGTGTTTCCGGATGCGTATCCACATGTGGCATTGGGAATCGTGTGGGGTGGCAAAGGTGCACATACCACCTGGTTTGGGAATCAGCCGGAATTCATTCATGGAATCAATTTTCTGCCAATGAACAGCGGCTCTCTGTACCTTGGCCGACACCCTGATTACGTCGTAGAAAATTATGACGAAATTGTTCAGGAACGAGGTAGTCAGCCTGATGTTTGGAAAGATGTCCTTTGGGAATATCTGTCGCTGGCTGATCCGGACCGCGCACTCTCGCTGTATTACGCCGACATCAACTACGAACCGTTCGATGGAGAGTCAAGGGCTCACACGCTACACTGGCTCCAGAATATGAAGAAAATGGGTGTGAGAGATACATCAACCTACGCGAATATTCCAACCTATTCTGTCTTCAGAAATGAGGCAGGGGAAAAAACTTATGCGGCTTTTAACCCAGGTCCTGCTTCACTGGATGTTGTGTTTTCGGATGGATATACCATGACTGTACCTGCAGGTGAGCTTGTTTCGGAGGGGACAACCACGACTGATCCTGAGTCGCCCGTTGCAATTTTGATTGCCGATAAAACATCCGGTAAAGCACCGCTGACAGTGAATTTTGAGGGAAATCAAAGCTTTGATCGTGCCGGCGGCTCGCTTGACTATGCATGGAATATCGCGGGGGAAGCTTCAAGTACCCGGGCCGATACAACATATACGTTTGAAGATCCGGGTACCTATCGTGTGTTTCTGACGGTAACCAACGATCTTGACATTTCGGTAAGCGACAGCGTGGATATATCAGTACTTGGAAATGGAACGCCGTTCTTTGGTGAACCGGTGCAGGTACCGGGACGTATTGAGGCGGAGCACTACGATAAAGGCGGAGAAGGTGTTGCCTACAGCGACAGCGAAGAGAGGAATATTGGTCAGCTGTTTAGGCTTGATGAGGGCGTTGACATCGAGGCTGCAAACGACGGCGGCTACGACGTCTACTGGATTACGGCAGGGGAGTGGATTGAATACACGTTTACGGTCGAAGAGGCCGGCGAATATGATATTACACCCTATGTGGCCACTGTTCCAGGTTTTGGAAACTTTACGCTTCTGATTGATAATGAAGATATCAGCGGGAAACGACCGGTAACCGGGACCGGCGGGTGGCAGAACTGGACGCCTATTCCTGTGGAGAATGTTTACCTAGACGTGGGCGAGCATATCCTAAGGATTGAGGCTGACTCAGACTCCGATCCGGACGGCTGGTTATTCAGCGTCAATTACTTTGATATAACTCAAAATACGAGTGTGTCAAATGAAGATGTAGCCGGTATTCCTAAAACGATTGAGTTGAATCAGAACTATCCGAATCCGTTTAACCCTTCAACTTTGATCAGCTATTCGTTACCGAAAGCATCAAATGTGAGAATTGAAGTATATAACATGCTCGGGCAGCGCGTAGCGTTATTGGTTGATGAGACCGTGCAGGCAGGCAGACATTCCGTGACGTTCGAGGCGAGCACATTGTCGAGCGGAATGTATATTTACAGGTTACAGGCAGACGGATTTACGCAGACCCGCAAAATGATGCTGGTGAAGTAAAAAATGAACAGGAAAATTGTTAAGGCCTAATCTTCGAACTGTTTAATTCGCCTTTCGCCCCCTCTTTATGCGATAGGTAAAGAGACATGGGCAAAGGGGAGTTCAACTCAATACCATTCAAAATCCTCAATCTACTGATCACCAGCAGGCGCTCTACCCATCCGAATAAATTTTTTGCACATAGGCGCATTCCTCATCAAGAAATAGTCACTCTGTACTGCAGGGACTTGAATTTCTATTAGTGATAGATCCCTGGTATCTGTTGCAGAAAAGGCGGTCTTTTCAGACGATGATAACTTAATCTCCTATCTCATCATGTATCACGTTAGTAACGGCCCAGTCAGTTGATATATCTTGTATAAACTGAAACAGATTCGGAGTTGTAACATACTTTTCTGACAGATCTGCCACCATTTGTGTCGGACTTTATAAGATCTGGCACCGTGTTTTTTCCTCCCGTACACCCAATTGTTCGTAAAGCGCAAAAGTGATTTTATCGAAATATTGAGGACTAAGGTGACAAGTTTTTTACCTCATTAGAATAGAAATAATATAAAAATATGTAAGGCGGCAACTTAAATATCCTCATACAATCAAATGAGTTAGATCGCAATAGAATAAAATCAAGAGATGGAAAACAAATATTCAAAGTCTTTAAAATCTTTAAAAGCAGAAAGAGCACTTTCATTACTTAATAATCGAATTGAAGAGATTCATAGTGTGCAGAAGTGGGCAAGTGAAGCCAGAATGTCGAGAAGATGGTTGTGCAAAATAATGAAGCAGGAATATGCCAAAGATCCAAAAACCATACTTCGGGAGATGAGATATAAAACCATTAAAAAGTCTCTAAAAGAAGATTCAGAGATGACAGGTTACTGCGCTGCTCTTGAAGCGGGACTAAAAGATGAGAAGGCGTTATACAAGTTTTTATCGACTCACTATGATACGAGTTTGACCAAATTAAGGAAAAGAATACTAAACGGAATTAGTTTGGCTCGATCAGCCGAAAATGAAATCATGATTCTCAAAAAAGATAATTTATTGCCAAATAGGATAATAGTTTCTCAAACGGGAGATAGACAACAGTAGCATGTTATCTTGATAAATTTTAAATGTTAGTAGAAACATCTACAAGTAGTGTAGATGATAATTAACATCAAAAATAAACAAGAGGATTGATATGAAATCAAGAGTCATTTTAATGATATATGCTTTAAGCATATTTGCATTTATTCAACCAGAATTAGTCAATGGGTTTTCAAGTACTTCTGAGACCATAGACTCCTATCAAATGGCAGATGGAAGCTACTGTAATGAAATAGTAGGCGTCAGTAATCATGAGCAGATACCTGGTACTGAAAATCAATTAACTGAGTATTCAAATTTATTTATAAGTATCGAATATGTAGTTACTGAGGATCCAACAGAGGGGATGTGCAAAATTACCTTAAACGGTACAATTGTTACGGATAATGGATCTGTTTCATTCGACAATGTCGTCATCGAAGTTTCTTTGAGTGATGGTGAAGATTGCTCAGATTTAGCGATAAAATTGTTGAAAAGTTTTCAAAACGAATAATTAACCACTAAAAAAATAAAATCATGAAAAAGTATAATAAAATGAAAATAGTCTTTTGTCTAATGATAGGAGCAATATTTTTTGGTTCCTTGGACAGCGTTTACGCAGCTGAACCTGATGATATAGGTGTAGAAATCGTCACGGTTGAAAAGGTAGACTATGAAGAAGTCCAATGTAAATCAGAGTCTAATATTCCAACAGATATGGGTGATTGTAGTGTTACAATCAAAACGGATGACATGGACATTGAAGTCACTCTGCATGATGTGAGTACGTGGGAATGTGTAAAATTGAAAGCAAAAGCTCTTTGGGCAAAACTTACTGGTGATCTCTAAGAAGAAGCCTAACCTAAATAACCCGTTTGGAAGCATTTAGCTTTCAAGCGGGATAACTAATTTATAGGTAAAATTTTTCTGATTTTAAATATTTTTTTCTGACTTGCTATAAAAATTACTATAAACTTTTGGATCTACAGGAAATATTGTGGGTAAATGATTTTTTCTTTACATCGTAAAAATTTCAATCTGTTTAGAGAATGAAAATCCTGCAATAGGAGATGCCGTCGGCCTCGAAAGAATTGGCGGACTGAAGGAACCTGAAGATCTGCGGAGACCTTTTATCATACCGGCGATGAGCTGGTTAGCACACTTTAGGCGTGGTGGACCATTGATAAAAGGTAGCAGAGATTCCGTGACTGCCGACAATTTTTTCGCAGCCTTGAATTTTTGGTTCGTTTTGTTTCAAGACAAAATGAACGGAGAGATTCATTACAATCAAATGATTTGGTTTACTAACCCACAATGTTTCCAGTAGAACCAAACTTTTTTATCAAAAGAGTTGAGATAAAATAACTAAAAACAACAATTAAATATCAAAATCATGATATGCGGGAGACTTATTAAATCTTTTCTGAATGTAATATTGATAATTTCAGTACTTCTATTTGGATTTAATTATAGCTGTTATGGCCAGCTGAGCGGTAAGCTTACATATAACGTTATACTTGAATCAAATGATTATGAAGTTTTGGAGGGGACACTTCTATTTAACGAGGACTCATCATTATTTTTTATAAAGAATAAAGAGTATCAAGAATCAATTGGTAAAAATATTGATAAATCCAATATGGTAGAATCTGATGATAATGACATAGGTTTCAAAATCAAACCACCTGTTGAAGAACTTAATCACGAGGTTTACATCAACAGAAATAAAAACCAAATAAAAGCTCGAAAATTTGTTTATAAAAAAGGTGAATATTTACCAACTATAGTAGTTGAACCTTCGGGAAAAATAGAATGGGAACTCATCAATGAGGATAAATTTATTGGTTCTTTTAATGCTTTGAAAGCTACTTCATCATTTAGAGGACGGAATTATACAGCATGGTATACACAAGACGTAAAAGTTGATGTTGGGCCATGGAAATTTCAAGGATTGCCTGGCTTAATCCTCCAGGTAACTGATGAAGAGAAAGGCGTAATGTTTAATTTTTCCTCGGCAACGATTCCATACACGCATACAGAAAGTGATTTTATAATTAAAGAAGACCTGGAAATTTCTATTGATGAATATGCAGAATTAAACAGCCCTGAAACTGTGACAAATGAGTTCATTGAATGGCTAAATTCTTCGCTACCCGAAAACGGAATGTTAATAGACACATCTAATATTTCTATAAATTTTACAAGCAATGGCATCGAGAAAGAATTTCACTGAACTATGCAGAAAATAAATTATAAAAATTCTTCATTATATAATCTATTGATAAAATCAGTTCTCATGTGTTTACTGGCTTCATTTTATTCCTGTACCTATAATACAGATGAGGCTGATAATAACTATCTGAATATCGAGAACTCACCCGAGATAGTACCGAACCACCTATTTTCTACAAGTTCGAGTGATAGTTTTTTCTTTGGGGATATTATTGATGTGAAGGTTATTGAAACTGGTGAAATAGTTGTTCTTGATGATCAGTCACTATCAATGCATCTATTATCAAGCCAAGGGGTTCATATCATAGAATATCCATTGCAGGGGAGAGGACCGGGTGAAATCCAAAATCTGTCAAATAGAATGCGGGTATCGAATAGCAATCTAACTGCAGTAGATGACTATTTCATGAAAAAAATCTCTCTATTTAGGATAGCTGATAATCGTATTGAGCATGTTGAGGATATTTCACTAGAGTCATCAATTGGTGATTTTTTCTTATCAGATGAAGATCAATTGATTCTCAAAACATCAATGATGCCTGATGAAGATAAGCCATTAGATCAAATACAAAGATTAAGTTTAAGCGAACAGAATAAAACGAGCGCAGTACTTGAGTTCCCTGCACAAAAAGAGATAAGATTGTCCGCCAATATGGGAGAGCTTAATATGATGATACAAACAACAACTAGATTTCACGCCATGAATAGATTTTGTTCTAATGGGAATAGCTTATACCATATACGTACAGATAGCCTGGGATTTCGGGTTTATAATTTGGATGATGGTAATGAAATATTTTCTTCCATTTATAATCAGCCAGCAAAAAGATTAACATTTGAAGAGAAAGAGATCGAAGTTGATCGAATTCTTGATTCAGGTAAAGAATTCTGGGGGCAAAGTGAAAAGCAACGGCTTATGTCTGAAATGCCGGAGATCAAACCAGAAGTTCAAAGCATTGTTTGTGATCTGCCAAATGGTATATGGATGAAATTGATGGATGATAAAATTGAAGAAGAAGAAGATGAAGAGGAAGAAGAGCGCTGGCTTTTACTTTCTGAGAATGGAGAAATAAAAGGCTTATTCAATAATAATTTAGAAGGGAAAATTATCAGCTTTCACAAAGGAAATATATTTACTTCTAACATCTCTGAAGAGGGTGAAATCGTATTAGATACATACAATTATAAAATCACACAGTAATTCCATGTTGATGAGGAAAATGATAAATAATACGTGTTGATAGAAGTACTAAATAGTAACCGTAAAGCTTAAAAAAAACTTACAGATCAGCCCGGTAACTGCTCTTCTTTCGGGTTGATGAATTCTCTAATCAGTGACTGCACCTCATTGATGCCCTGTCCGCTCTCAGCCGAGCAGGGGATGACCGGAACGTCAATATTCATCTCTCTCAGCACATTTATGACTCTCTGTTTTGATTGGCCCAGCTTATTTTTCGATAGCTTATCGGCTTTTGTCAGCAGTACGGAAAAGGGCATGCCGTTGGACGCCATCCAGTAGAAAAAGTCTTCATCAAGGCTGGTAGGCGGATGGCGTGAATCGACGAGATGAAGAATGAGCTGAAGGGTCTCCCGGTTCAGAAGGTAGTTTTGTATATCTCTTCCCCAGCGGTCGCGTTCTTTTTTGGGAACCTTGGCAAATCCAAATCCTGGTAAATCAACGATGTAGAATGTATCGTCGATTTTATAATAGTTCATCTGCTGTGTCTTGCCCGGCGTGTTACTGGTACGGGCCAGGCGCTTTTTATTGGTAACTTTGTTGATGAGAGATGACTTACCCACGTTTGAGCGTCCGGCAAAACAAAATTCCGGAACAGTTTCCGGCGGACATGCCTCAAGATTTGGTGCTCCAGTAATAAATGTGGCTGATTTAAACGCCATAACTGTAATCTGACTGTACTCTGGGTTGAGATTGATCGTGTTTATCAGACGAGCTCGTTTTCCTCTTTGCCCACGTTAAATTCAACGGGAACAGGGTAGTTACCTGTAAAGCATGCTGTGCAGTAGTCCAGGCCTGATTCGTTTGACTCTTTTACGGCTTCCACCAAACCATCGGCCGACAGATAGCGTACACTATCCACACCAATTTCTTTAGCAATTGCTTCGCTGTCGCGGTTAAATTTATTGGCAATAAGTTCCTCAGGATCAGGAAAGTCCATTCCGTAGAAGCAGGGATGTGTAATTGGAGGAGAGCTCACCAGGAAATGAATTTCTTTAGGATTGGCGTCACGAATCATCTCAACGAGATAGCGGGAAGTGGTACCGCGTACAATGGAGTCGTCCACAATTATGACGGAGCGTCCCTCTATCACTCCTTTTACAGTGTTGAATTTTGTACGGACTTTCTGCTCACGCGATTTTTGTCCCGGCGAAATAAAGGTTCGGCCCACGTAATGATTTCTAATGAGGCCGATGTCGTATTTACAATCATACCCGGCTTTTTGGTTCTCATGAGCATAGCCTATGGCAGCCGTGTTGCTCGAGTCTGGCACAGATATTATGATGGGCTTTTTATCCGAATCCGGATACTTGATCACCTCTTCCAACGGGTGTTCTTTCGCCAGGTATTTTCCGAGGTTACGCCGGATTTTATCTACATTTTCACCAAAAATCTTGCTGTCGGGCCGAGAAAAGTAAACATATTCAAAAATACACTGACTGCTGGTGGTGCCCTCTTTTGCTTCCAGAAAATAGGACCTTGGTTTTCTGCTTTCAGTCGCTTCTCTGTCAATGACGACAACTTCACCCGGTTCAACATCGCGAATGAACTCAGCGCCAATAATATCGAATGCACATGTTTCGCTGGCTACGGTGTAAGATCCATCGATCTTACCGAGTGCCAGCGGGCGAAAACCATTGGGATCACGAACTGCAATCAGCTTATCATCTGTAAGGATTACCAGGCAATACGCACCTTCAATCTGCTGAAGTGCGTCAAGAATCTGGTCCAGCTGGTTTGATTTAGGACTGTGTGAAATAAGGTGAAGGATCAGCTCAGTATCTGATGTGCTCTGAAACAGAACACCCTCTTCACGAAACATTTCACGAAGCTTACGGGCATTGGTCAGGTTTCCGTTGTGCCCAATTGCAAGATTTCCGTTTTTATGATGTACCCGGAATGGCTGAATGTTCGCAGGATTCTTGGAAGATCCTGAGGTTGAATATCGGTTGTGACCGATAGCGTTACGGCCTTTCAGCTCCTTGTTAAAAATTTTATGGTCATCAAAAACTGTTAAGACCAGGCCAAAATTCTTATGCATTGGCATAACCTGCCGGCCTTTTCTCTCGTCAAAATAGCTAGTGACGATTCCTGCTGACTCCTGGCCGCGGTGCTGCAGTGCGTGAAGTCCGTAGTAGGTAAGAAGAGCGGCGTCTGAGTGGTTAAACACACCAAAAATTCCACAATAATCGTGTGGTTTATCTGTCATATTTTATGTGATAGCGAGGCTGAAAATTCAGTAGGTTAAAGATAGGCATTCTACAGTTAAATAAAAGAGACAGAGGAAACGAATCCTTATCCGGATAAGTGTGCTTTGAAGCCAAAATATATTCAAACGGCTAAAATATTTTGCTGAGCAGATCGTATATTGAAATCTATGGACGCGAAAAAAATATTTTCATACTTACAGACCCTTTGTCGTGTGATACTGGGGCTTTTGCTTCTGATTGCGGGATACCTCAAGGTTCAGGATAACACGGCTCTTCTGGAGACCGTAGCCTACATCGCGTGGATTCCAACCGTGCTGCAGTCTTTTATCATTGACACTCTTCCCTGGATTGAGCTTTTCGTGGGAGGCCTTTTAGTGGCAGGTATTTTTAAAAAATGGGTTATTCCGGCCGGTACATTGATCTATGCCTGTTTTTTTATATTCGCTATTTACGGACTGGGATCGGGCATGGAAGGGGACTGTGGATGTTTTGGTGATGTGGACGATTCTAATATCCTGTCGTTGGTATTGGGCAGTTCATTTGGCTGGTCGATGATTATCCGTAACGGTATCTTTGTATCGATGGCGGGATTTCTTTTCCTGAATCCGAAACCTCCGTCTGAAAAATGAATCTGAGCTGATTCGCTCTTTAATACTATACGATCTTAACGATTGAAACGGGTGTCTGTTATGGGAAGTAATTCGATTGTAATCAAAGAGAACAACTACTCTTGGTCAGGTGTAGATCGAAAAGATTATAAAACGGATACCCAGAATTTTAAGGATATCCACCGCTATACCCTGTTATCGGATGAGCATCCGGCGCTGAATTCACAAACGCGGTACTTTGAAATTAAGCCCGGGGGTTATTCATCACTTGAATATCACCGCCATCCGCATTCAGTGATAATTATCCGCGGGAAAGGCCACGTGATTCTCAATAATGAGATTAAAAAGATAAGCGCGTTTGATGTGGTTTATATTTCGCCTGATACTATCCACCAGTTTCATGCCGATGATGGTGCTGAACTTGGGTTTATTTGTATCGTTGACCGCTATAGAGATCGTCCGGTTGTACCTGATGATGATCAAATCAAAAGTACAATTAGCTCAAAAAATGTTTTGGATAAAATAAGAAAATAGTGTTGAAACTAACCTGCAAAAGGCTTTATCTTTAGAGTCTTGTCAGTAAAATAGCTGACACTTCTACCGCGGGAATAGCTCAGTGGTAGAGCATCTCGTTGCCAACGAGAAGGTCGCCGGTTCGAATCCGGTTTCCCGCTCCATAAACCTCCTTCTGAGAAATCAGGATGGAGGTTTTTTTATTTGTGCTCCTGAGTCTTTCCAAAAAGGGCGTTCAAGATTGTCATTTATCAATAGCTCTGTCATGCCGGACTCCGATCCGGCATCTCCTATCCATATCAAAGATTGTAGACCCTGCATCCCTCCGCAAGGTATCCACTCGGGATAGTACTGGATAACGCCCTTCTTGGACAGTCTCACCCCGATAGAGCGTTCAGCGAAGGCGCAGAAGTGGGTCGTTTCATACACGGCGGATAAAGTCAACTCCACCATTCCAACTAAAGGAAACCCACCCCTGACCTTTTAAAGAATTATTTTGCAATCTTTTTCAGGGCTGTCCCCTCCCGATAGGGGGGAAAGTATTCTCTTGTCCCGATAAGGCACCAGGCATGAATTGACGCATTTATAGGAAAGGAATGACTGGATCCGTTGTTTGAGATGGGACTATCTCTTGGAGATGTCTCAGCTGCGCACCGTAAAACACCGGTGCTTCGTTCGACATGACAGGCTGTGGTGTGTTAAGTTGAGCGGCGTGCTCAACTTATCAATTTGCACT
>Ga0209936_1001054_pt1 | contig 15370 bp, 10 predicted proteins | sample SalPonR1_A_D1_MG_FD_185694 | JGI IMG/M metagenome (GOLD analysis project Ga0209936, IMG submission 185694) | Salt pond soil microbial communities from South San Francisco under conditions of wetland restoration - Salt Pond MetaG R1_A_D1_MG... ... | reverse complement strand
GCCTGTCGGGCAAGGGCGCAACCGTGGTCTATATCGCCTCCGACAATTTGGTGCAAGGGCTTGTCGCGGTCGCCGATCCGATCAAGCCGAGCGCGAAACGCGCGATCGAGGCGCTGCATGACTCGGGATTGCGCACCGCCATGATCACCGGGGATGCCCGTGTAACTGCAGAGTCGGTCGCCCGGGAACTCGGGATCGACGATGTCGTTGCCGGTGTGTTGCCGGACGGCAAGGTCGAGGCCCTGGACGAACTGAAACAAAAGACCAAAGGCGCCCTGGCGTTCGTCGGCGACGGCATCAACGATGCCCCGGTGCTGGCCGCCGCCGACGTCGGTATCGCCATTGGTTCCGGCACCGACATCGCGATCGAAAGCGCCGACGTGGTGCTGATGTCGGGCGACCCGGAAAAGGTCGTCACCGCGATTGACCTCTCGCACAAGGTCATGCGCAACATTGCGCAGAACCTGTTCTGGGCCTTCGGCTACAACGTGTTGCTGATTCCCGTGGCCGCCGGCGTGCTGTATCCGGTCAATGGAATGCTGCTCTCGCCGATGCTTGCCGCCGGCGCCATGTCGGCCTCAAGCCTGTTCGTGCTCGGCAACGCGCTGAGACTGCGCAAGACCGGGGGGCAACCCTAAAACCGATTGACAATCGGTTTTAGGGTCCGTATATTGCCGGCATTACTTCTGTCGTGGCCGTTCATGTCTCCCAATGAATCAAGGTTCCCGGCTCGCCTGGGCGAGCTTGAAGCCTGCCTGCTCAAGCATCTCTGGTCTGTCGAATCCGGAACCGCGAAGTCCGTGCATGAGGCTGTCGGTCGCTCGCGGGGAATCTCCTTGAACACCATCCAGTCGACGCTCGATCGTCTCCATCGCAAGCAGCTCCTGGACCGTGAAAAGGTCAGCCGGGCGTATCGATATACTGCATCGGTCAGCTGCGGCTCGCTACTCGCAGCGATGGTCAGCGAGGCCGCAGCCAGATTCTCCCAGGACAATTCGACGGCCATGGCGGCACTGGTCGATGCGGCCGAGCAACTCGACCACGCAGCACTGGACGAGCTCGAGGAATTGATCGCGGCAAGGCGCGCGGTTACAGGTGACAGGCGTGATTGAATCGTTTCCGGCCTTGGCGATGCTTGCGGCGCTGATCGGCATCATCGGACTGGCGGTCGGAGCTGCCACGGCATCCGTCGGCGCACGATTCCTGCTGTCAGACAGCCACCCGCCTGAACTTCGTTGTCGCCGCGTCGAGCGTATCGCAGCGCTGCCCGTTGCCGTATCGCTGCTCGCGATTCTTGTGCTGGCGTTGCCTGCGGTATTGAAGCTCGCCGGCCTGATCGACGATCATTGCCTGGCTCACGGCCTGCATCACCCGCATTTCTGCCTGCGCCACCTGCCGGCGTTCGAAGCAGGGCCGCTGGTGGTCCTGTTGATTGCCGCGGGCGCGTGGCCTATCGCAGGGCTTGTACGGACCGCGCGGGATCAGTTTCGGCACGCCCGGCTGGCGAACGGCATCGCGCGTCTCGCACCGGCGCGACGCCGATTGATCGTGACCGACTCGGAAACGCCGGGCGCCTTTCTGCTGGGCATTCTAAGGCCGAGAATCGTTCTGACGACCGGGCTGATTCGGAAACTGTCGCCGGCCGAAAGGCGAGCCGTGGTGCGGCACGAGATTGCACATGCGCGTGCCGGCGATCTGGCGCGAAGGCTGATACTCGGCTTGATGATGTCGATGCAATTCCCGCAAACCCGACGCCGTCTCATCCGCCACTGGAGCCAGGCGGCTGAGGAACGTGCCGACGATGCCGTTGCCGCAAGCGGGAAGGGGCTGGATCTGGCTTCGGCGCTGGTCAGGATTCTGCGCGAGGGCGCACCCGCACGGGCAACCGACGCTTATGCCATGGGCGCGAATTCGGCAGACGTTGTACGCCGCATTCAGCGACTGGCCGACCGACCGCCGGAACAGCTCGCTTCCAGTCTGCCGGAAAGCTCATTGATCGTCGGGCTGGGACTGATCGCGCTTGCCCTGGCAAGCCAGCATCATGCGCTGGAGACATTCGTCGGATGGCTGGCGAAGTGAGAATGACAATATTGAAAACAAACTTGATCGGATCCCTCGCCGGATGCCTGCTGGCATTCGCCCTGTCGGCGCACGCACAAACGCTGACCGAGGGCGAAGCGGTGCGAATGGGCCTGGAAGTGGCGGCATGGCGTGCGTGGGCCGATGCATCGATGAGCGAAGCCCATCACAGGACCGACGCAACCGGTCTGTTTGACAATCCCGAGTTCGAGCTTGCCGATGAATCGCTGGATCTGCCCGGCGGCAATACCGACCGTTATTTCTGGCTGCGCCAGCCTCTGGATCTGACCGGCCGTAACTCGCTGTCGCGCAAATCGGCGCGTGCGGCCGAAGGCGTGACGGCGGCCGATATTGAACTTGTCGAACGCCGCCGGGCAAAGGCAATACGCGGCGCCTTCTACCAAGTCATCAGGCACCGGCGTGAAGCCGAAGCAATTGAATCGTGGCGCGAGCGGTTGGCGGAACTCGGCCAGGCCGTGACCGAGCGCGTTCGCGCCGGCGATGCATCGCGTTTCGATCAGCTCAGGATCGAGCGCGAAATATCCCTGCTTGAAGGCCGCCTGGCGGCAGGTCGCGCGGAGCTGCATTCGGCCCGCCTGCGATTGTTTGGCGTTCTGGAGAGCCCACCGCGCACGCTGACGGGCCGACTCTTGCCCGGCGACCCGCCGTCAGAAGCAACCGTCATGGCGGCGCTGCAATCCCATCCGGAGACCCGCCGGCTCGAAGCCGGCGCCGAGGCGGACCGACTGGCCGCTCGCGCAGCGGGCCGGGAAGTCTGGCCCGAGGTCACGCTGGGCGTGGGCGTCAGACAGTTCGAGGACGGCCCGGTCTCGGAAACCGGTGGTGTATTCGCGATCGGTGTGGAGGTGCCATTGTTCGATCGCGGTCGCCAGCGCCGCGCGGCCGCCGAGGCCGGCGCAGGCGCAAAATCGGCAGAAGCGGCACTGGCAATCGCCCGGCTCGAGTCCGAGGCACGCGCATTGCTCAAGGAGCTGAACGTTCGTCGCGACGCGGCGTTGGCCATGCAGACCGAGCGGGAACACACGACGGATTCGCTGCCCGAAATCGCAGAGGCTGCATACCGGGCCGGTGAGCTGGGCGTGATGAGCCTGCTCGATGCCTGGCAAACGGAACTCGATCATTACCTGCAAACCATCGAACTGGAGTACGCGGCGCGCATCGTCGCAATCGAACTGATTCAACTGACCGGAGAACCGCAATGAAGCATTTCCTTCCCCTCGCGACTGTACTTGCAACTGGCCTGGTGCTTTCGCTGGCCGGCTGTGGCGATCACGCTCACGATGAGGACGGCAGCCACAGCCACGAAGCCGAGGCCCACGCCCACGATGGCGAGCAGGCGCACGACCACGGTCCGGACGCCGACCACGCGCACGCCGAGGAGACTGGACCACAAACGCAGGCCTTCTACGGCGACGAAGCCGAAGACGATGCGCCGCGAGACGAAGCGGCGGGTGAAGCGCGAAGCCACGAACATGCCGGCGAACACGAGCATGGCGAGGACGAGAACGGTCGTGAACACGAAGAAGATGGGCACACTCATGACGGCGACACCCATGCGCACGACGACCACGATGACCACTGAACACATTCATCGAAATGGCGCGAACGCAAAAGCGATTTATCACGAAGAACACGAAGAACACGAAGGGAAAAGCAAATCACCTGCGTGCTCTTGAACAATCCTGGTGACAAAGGTTTTTTCTTCGTGCTCTTCGTGCTCTTCGTGCCCTTCGTGGTTAAAGCCTTTTTCAATTTCGCATTCAGCCACGGTTTCATTGCCCCGAGTTCACCATGTCATTGCAGATTCCCGAAAGATTTCTGATTCCGGCGCCACTGATAGCGCTTTTGGTCGCATTGCTGGTCGGTTGCGGAGGTTCGGAACCTGGCGGCCATAGCCACGCGCCCGGCGAGCCGGAGCATGACCCGGCTGCCGAAACTGCAACCGAAGTCGTCACCGACTACACCGCAGCCAGCGAACTGTTCGTGGAATTTCCGCCGCTGATCGTGGACCGGGGCTCGCGGTTTGCCGCACACGTGACGCGACTGGCCGATTTTGCCCCGGTCCGATCGGGGCGGATGGATGTCGTACTCCTGCGCGATGGGCAGACCGCGGCCCGGTTCCGGGTCAGCGCGCCGGCGCGTGCGGGCCTGTTCACGCCGACGGTTACGCCGCAGGAAAGCGGAGAGTTCGAATTGCGGATCGAGGTCGAGGCGCCCGGATTGAAGGTCGTGCACGAGCTGGGCCCTTACCGTGTCCATGCAGACGCGGATTCGGCGCGCACTGTCACCGAAACGCCGCCCGGCGAGATCGGCTATCTGAAGGAACAGCAGTGGACGACACCATTCGCGACCGAGGCCGTGCGCGCCATGCCGATTCAGGCATCGGTACCCGGAGTGGCCCAGGTGCGCGCACCCGCCGACGGTGGTGCCGTGGTCACCGCGCCGGACGACGGCTATTTCACTTCCGTCGATGTGCCGCGGATCGGCGGCAGCGTCGACATCGGCGAAGTTCTCGGCTACCTCGTGCCGCGACTGGGCGAAGGCACGGATGTGGGCCGCCTTGCGGTTGAACTCGAACGTGCGCGCAATCGAACGGATCTGGCTCGGCGCGATGTTCAGCGACTCGAATCGCTGGTGGCGACCGGCGCAGTGCCCGAACGCCGTTTGATCGAAGCCCGGGCCGAACTCGATATCGCACAAAGCGAACTGGTTTCGGCACGCGGCCGGATAGAGCAGCGACAAGGCGGTTCGGCAGGCTCCGGGATCGCCCTGAAGGCACCGGTGGCCGGCCAGATCGTTGACGTCGCGGTCGCGCCGGGCGCGTTCGTGCGAAGCGGTGAGCCGCTGTTCTGGCTGGCCGATCCGGCCCGGCGCTGGCTGGAGGTGCGGGTGCCGGAAGCCCGCGCCTCGCAACTCGACCAGGCCACCGGCGCGTGGTTCGTCAGCGGGAATGAAACCGTGGTGCTCGACGCCGCCCATGGTGCCCGGGTGGTTCAGGTATCCCGGCGCGTGGACCCGGTTTCGCGCACCGTCGCGGTCACCATCGAATACCCGATCTTGCACGGCGAGAGCAGTAGTGCTGGCGATTCGGCTAACGGTGACAGGCCGATCCCGGGCGCGCCGACGCTTGTCGGTCTGGGCCTGGCCGCGCACGTCCAGCTCGGCGCGTCCAGCGAACGTCTGGCCGTGCCGAAGAGCGCAGTCATCGACGATGGCGGGCGCACCGTGGTCTACGTCCAGACCGGCGGCGAGACCTTTCAGCGGCGGCCGATCGAGACCGGCATCCGCGACGGCGACCGGGTCGAGATCGTCTCGGGCCTGGAGGCCGGCGAGCGCGTCGTCACGATCGGCGCCTATGACGTCAAGCTCGCGGCCACCGGCGGCGAAGAGGTCGGTCACGGTCATGCGCATTGAGGAACCTCTGAATAACTCGGCGCGGAGCGCGTTTCAGTCGGAAAAGTCGCAGATCGTGTGGGGCGAGCCGAGCGACAGTAGCCATAGCTACGGCCGAGGATCGCAACGCCTGAGATGCGGCTTTTCCGGCGAAACACATACGGGACGGGCCTTTGCGGGGCCTCCAGCTTGTTTGGACTCGCTTATTTGGAACAACCAAACCGCGCTTGCCCAAGCCAAGCCGGAGCCACCCGCAAAGGCGCCGTCGCGCCCGTGCAGAGTTGTTCAGAGGTTCCACAATGATTGATCGCATCATCGCCTGGTCGCTGGGCAATCGCCTGCTGGTGCTGGTACTGGCCGCCGGGCTGCTGGCCTGGGGCGGCTGGTCGGCTTCGCGCGCGCCGGTCGACGTCTTCCCCGACCTGACTGCGCCTACGGTCACCGTCGTCACCGAAGCCCATGGCATGCCGCCCGAAGATGTCGAGATCCAGGTCACGTTGCCGATCGAGACCGCTCTGAACGGGGCGGCGAACGTGCGCAGGGTGCGTTCCAGCAGCGGCATAGGCATCAGCGTGGTCACGATCGAGTTCGACTGGGGCACCGATATCTACCGCGCGCGCCAGGTCGTGGCCGAGAAGCTGCAGGTCGCGCGCAGCTCGCTGCCGACCGGGCTGGCGCCGCCGGTACTTACGCCGATCACCTCGATCATGGGCGAGGTGATGTTCATCGCACTCAAGTCCGGCGTCCACAGCGAGATGGAGCTTAAGACCGCGGCGGACTGGGTCGTGCGTCGGCGCCTTCTGGCAGTCCCCGGCGTGGCCGAGGTGATCCCGATCGGCGGACGCACGCGGCAATTTCAGGTCATTGTCCAGCCAGAGCGACTGGCGACGTTCGATGTGTCGCTCGCCGAAGTGCTCGAGGCGGTGCGCGAGGCCGGCCGCAATGCATCGGCCGGGTTCCTGGTCGAGAACGGCCAGGAATTCCTGATCCAGGGCATCGGCCGGGTACGCGGGCTTGCCGACATCGAGCAGGCCGTGGTCGCCACGCGCAACGATATGCCGGTGCTGGTGCGTGACCTGGCACTGGTGGAAATCGGTCCGGCGCCGCGGCGCGGCACCGGCGCGCACAACGACGAACCGGCGGTGGTGCTGGGCATTCAGAAGCAGCCCGGCGTCAATACGCTGGGACTGACCGAACGGCTGGATACGACGATCGGCGAAATCCAGGCGTCACTGCCCGAAGGCATGCGGATCGAGACCGACGCGTTCCGTCAGGCCGATTTCATCCGGATTGCGGTCGACAACCTGAGTGCTGCGCTGCGCGACGGCGCGCTGCTGGTCGTCGCGATCATGTTCGCATTCCTGTTGTCGGCGCGCGCCACCGGCATTGCGTTGCTGGCGATTCCGTTATCGCTGCTGACCGCCGTGCTGACAATCCGCGCGCTGGGCGGCAGCATCAACACGATGACGCTGGGCGGCATGGCGATCGCACTGGGCGCGCTGGTCGACGATGCGATCATCGTGGTCGAGAACATCGTGCGCCGGCTTCGGGAAAACCGGGGTCGGGCCGCGGACGAGCGCCTCCCGGACTATACGATTGTCTACGAGGCCACGCGCGAGATCGAGGGCTCGATCGTATTCGCGACGCTGATCATCATCCTTGTATTCCTGCCGCTGTTCTTCCTGGCAGGCGTCGAAGGCCGTCTGCTCGAACCGCTGGGCCTGGCCTACATCGTCTCGCTGGCCGCGTCGCTGCTGGTCGCGCTGACCATCACGCCGGTACTGTGTCTGCTGATGCTGCCCGGGCGGCCCGATACCGAAGCCGACCACGACAACCGGATCACGACGCTGCTCAAGCGTGGCTATCGGCCCGTACTTGAAATCGCGCTGACGCGCTGGCGCCTGGTGAGCGTGGCGGGCGCGGCTCTTCTGGTCGCCGCGTGCACCGCGCTGGTGCTGGCCGGACGCGGCTTCCTGCCCGAGTTCAATGAAGGCAGCCTGACAATCAGCGTGGTGACGCTCCCGGGCACCGCGTTGGCCGAGTCGGACAGAATCGGCGCAAGGGTCGAGGAGATCCTGCTGGCCGAACCGGAAGTGGTGGCGACGACCCGACGCACCGGTAGAGCCGAACTCGATCCCCACGCACAAGCCGTCTATTCATCCGAAATCGACGTAAACCTCGAGATGCGCGAGCGCGAAAAAGCCGCGCTCCTGGCCGGACTGCGCCGGCAGTTCGCCTCGATTCCCGGCACCAACATCGTCATCGGCCAGCCGATATCTCATCGCATCGATCACATGCTGTCCGGCACACGCGCCAATATCGCGGTCAAGATCTTCGGCCCGGAACTGCCCGAACTGCGGCAGCTGGGCAGCCGCATCGAAGAGATCATGACCGAAGTCCCAGGCGCCGTCGACGTGGCCATGGAACAGCAAAGCGAAATACCTTTCGTCACGCTGCAATTTGATCGCCCGGCGCTGGCGCGCTACGGCGTATCTGTGGCCGCGGCTGCCGAGATGGTCGAGGCGGCGTTCGGCGGCACGGTGGTCGGCAGCGTGCTCGAAGGATCGGCCAGTTTCGATCTGGTCGTGCGTTATCCGGAAAATATGCGTGACGATCTGCAGACCTTGCGCGACACGGTGTTCGAAACCGCCGCCGGCGCCGAGGTGACGCTCGATACGATCGCCGATATCAGTCGAGCCCGCGGACCCGACACGATCAGCCGTGAAAGCGTTCAGCGCAAGCTGGTCGTGATGGCCAATGTCGCCGACCGCGACCTGGTCGGCGTGGTCGAGGACATGCGGCGGCAAATCGATCGGCAGGTCGATCTTCCAACCGGTTATCACGTCGAGTTCGGCGGCCAGTTCGAGAGCGCCGAGGCCGCCGGGCGACGCCTGGTCCTGCTTGGCAGCGTGGTCGTCGTCGGCATCTTCTTCCTGCTGGTCACGGCCTTCAATTCGGCCCGCGACGCGGCGCTGGTGATGCTGAACCTGCCGCTGGCGCTGATCGGCGGCGTGGCCGGCGTCTGGCTGGCCGGGGGCGTGGTGACCATCGCCGCGTTGATCGGCTTCATCACGCTGTTCGGCATTGCAACCCGAAACGGCGTGATCCTCGTCGATCATATCCGGCGGCTTGTCGACGAACACGGCATGGACCCGGCCGAAGCGGTTCGCACAGGGGCCGGGCAGCGGCTTGTGCCAATCCTGATGACCGCGCTGGCCACCGCGCTCGCGCTGGTGCCGCTGGCGCTGGCCGGCGGTCAGCCCGGCAGCGAGATCCAGGCGCCGATGGCCGTCGTCATCCTGTGCGGTCTGATCACCTCGACGGCGCTGAACATGGTCGTCGTCCCGGCGCTGTACCTGCGCTTCGGCGACGCCTGCCGTAAATGATCGGTGCAGTGCAGCGTCCCATGAGCCCGACCGCCGAATGAATCGGGCCGGCGAAGTGTCACGGATCCCCGGCCTCGATCACTCGCCCTGTTTTTCCCGCCAGCGCAGGGCAACGGTCCTGGCCTGGTCCAGGTCCCTGCAGTAAGTCAAGACGCGGGTCGCCTTTCGTACACCGGCGCGGCGCAGTTTTACGACGATACGCGTGTGAAAACCGACCAGGATCAGACCGATTCCGTCATGCTTCATTTCATCGATCAGCGACTTGAGCGCGACGATGGCGGTACCGTCCATGCTGGGTACGTCGCGCATATCCAGGATGACGGTCTTGATTTCCGGATCCACCAGGTGCAGCGATGAGAGCGCTTTCTCGGCCGCACCGAAGAACAGCGGACCGTTGACGTCGTAGAGCGCGACGTCGGACGGCAGGCCCTTGATCGTCGGGTGATCTTCGATGTCGACCCGATCGGTCCGGGTCAGCAACGCCATTCGCCTGATGAACAACGCAGCGGCCAGACCAATCCCGACGGCGACCGCCAGTACCATGTCGAAGAACACGGTCAGGCCGAAACAGATCACCAGGATCGCGACGTCTCCGGGCGGCGCCGACCGCATGGTGGCCACGAAGTGTCTTGCCTCGCTCATGTTCCAGGCAATGATGAACAGCAGGGCGGCGAGCGCGGCCATCGGCACCAGGCCGAGCAACCCGGCAAGCGCCACGACCGCGAGCAACACGACCAGCGAATGGACGACGGCGGCAATCGGCGATCTGGCACCGCTGCGGATATTGGTCGCCGTGCGCGCAATGGCGGCGGTTGCGGTGATGCCGCCGAATAGCGGCGCGACGATGTTGCCCAGGCCCTGGCCGATCAACTCGGCGTTCGGATCATGCTTTGTTCTCGTCAACCCGTCCGAGACGACTGCGCACAGCAGAGATTCGATGGCGCCCAGCATGGCAATCGCGATGGCCGGCCCGAGCAACGCTCTTATCAGATCGAAGTCGATGGTCAACGGCTCGCCATTTGCCCCGGGCAACAGCCATGGCGCCGTGAATGTCGGCGGGATGGGCGGAATGCCGGTTCCGGTGGCGCCGCTCACTTCCCAGGCAAAGCGCGACGCGATCGTCTCGACGACGGCCCCGGCGTCGTTGCCGCCAAGCCATCGATTGAGACCAAATGCCGCAATTGCACCGACCACCAGGCCGATCAACGGCGCCGGAACCGGTATGCCAAGACGCGGCCAGGCGAGCATGCAGACCAGCGCAAACAGCCCGACGCCGAGCTCGAGCGGGGCGATAGTCGAAAGGGAGGTGGCGATGACTGCCACGTTATCGACGAAATGCTCGCCGAACGGACCGGTTTCAAGCCCGAGAAAATCCGGCACCTGCAGAACCGCGATCACCACCGCGATACCCGCGGTAAATCCCAGCACCACCGGGTAGGGCACGAACTGGATCAGTCGACCCATGCGCGTCAGCCCGAGAATCACCAGGATGACCCCGGCCATCATCGAGGCAATGAGCAATCCGCCCAGACCGTACTGTTGAACGATCGGAAAAAGGATGACCACGAATGCAGCCGTCGGACCCGAGACATTGAACCGCGATCCGCCGGTCAGCGCAATGACGGCGCCGGCCACGATCGCTGTGTACAGACCGTGCTGGGGCGGGACGCCGGTGGCAATCGCCAGCGCCATCGACAGCGGCACGGCGACCGTCCCGATCGTCAGCCCGGCCATCACGTCGGCGCGCAGGTCGTCCAGAGCATAACCGTCCCGCCACGCCGCACGCAGGTCGGTCGAAATTCCGGGCAGATTCATCAACAACCCCTGGCGCGAAATGCAATCACTCGAAGCAGGAAAGTTCATTATCCGCCGACCTCGAGATATCTGCTTGAGACCGTCGACCCAGGGAACCTCTGAACAAGTCCGGGCGGCCGCCTGCGGTCACGACCCGATTTTCGCCTGGTTCGATCGATACAGCTTTTCGAAGTCGGACGGGGGCAGGGGTTTGCTGAAAAGGTAGCCCTGGTAGAAATCGCAGCCGTGCCGACGCAGGAATTCGAGTTGTTGCTGGGTTTCCACGCCCTCGGCAATCGTCTCCATGCCGAGGGCGTGCGCCATTGCAATGATCGAGCCGGCAATCTGCGCATCTGCGGGGTGCGTTGCCACGCGCTGGACGAAGCGACGGTCGATCTTCAGGAACTGGGCATCGATTTCCTGAAGATAAGCGAGTGACGAAAATCCGGTTCCGAAATCGTCGATCGAGATGCGTATGCCGGAGTCGCGCAAGCGCTTGAGAACCCGCGACGTTCCCTGGGCCTGTTCCAGCAGGGTGCTTTCGGTTAGCTCGATCTCGAACTGGGTGGGCGCAAATCCAGCGTTCTCGAGACTTTCAAAAATCTTTCTGTCGAACTGGTTGTCGTTGAGCAAAAGGGCAGAGATATTGAACGCCAGGCGGAATTGGGGCGAGAATTTGCGCTGAAATTCTGCGGCCGCGAGGCAGGACGGCTGCAGCAACTGGAAGGTCAGCTTCTCGATCATGCCCGTCTGCTCTGCTACGGGAATGAAAACGTCCGGCGGCACCGATTGGTTATCTGCGCTGGGCCAGCGGGCGAGTGCCTCGGCGCCGACGATGGTGCCCTGGTCAACGCAGACGACCGGCTGCAAGTGGAATTCGAATGCGTGCTCATCGATCGCCCGCCGAATTCGGGTCTCGATCTCCAGTTTCTCCTGGCCGCCTTCGGTCTGTTCGGACGAAAAGAATATGTGTGAGCCCCGGCGGGTCCGCTTGGCATGAAACATGGCTGTTTCCGCATTGCGGAGAAGCTCTTCAGGAGACTCGCCATCGTCCGGGAAGCGCGCAATGCCCACCGAACATTGAATATTCAGGTCCTGGCCTTCGGCGGTCTTCACCGGTTTGGACAGAAGCGCGGCTATCCGGTCGACCAGGTCGAGGGTTCGGGTATTGCTTGCCCCGGAACCGATCACGAATGCAAAATGGTCGCTGCCGGGTCTGGCCAGTTCAACGTGCTGATCCTGCGCCTGGCGCAGGCGTTCCGCGATCGTTTTCAGAATTCGGTCGCCCTCGATATAGGAAAAGCTTTCGTTGATTATCCTGAAGCGGTCCAGGCCACAGACGATCACGACTATTTGTCCGCAATCCTTTCGGACGCCAGCCAGTCGCTCGGCAAGTTTCTCGAGAAGCAATCGCTGGTTGGGCAGACTTGTGAGGCTGTCGAAGCGCTGCAAATGATCCCGTTCTGCCTGCGACTGCTTCAATTCCGTTAAATCGTGGAAGACGCCGACATAGTTGACGGTCTGTTTTTCGGAATCGCGAATCTCGGTAATCGAAAGCCACTCGGGGTAAATTTCGCCGCTCTTCCGGCGGTTCCAGACTTCACCCTGCCAGTAACCAAGTCGATTAATCTGCGACCACATCTGCTCGTAGAATGCCGAGTCCTGACGTCCCGAAGACAGGATGCGCGGATTTCTGCCACGCACTTCGCTTTCCGTATAGCCTGTAATCCGGGTGAACGCGGCGTTGACCCGTTCTATATTCCGGTCAGCATCCGTGATCGTGATGCCCTCGTGAGCAGACTGGACAATCGCGTCCGACTGCCGCATCCGGCGCTCGTGCCGACGCTGCTCGGTCACATCCATGGCTGTCGAAAGAACAAGGCTCGCAGTTTCGCCGTCGAATTCGAGGGGGCCGGAATAAAAAGCCCATATCCGGATTTCACCGTCCGCGCATCGAACTCGGAAATCGCCCTCGGAAACTCGCTGTCCCGCCCGGATCATGTTCCGGATTTCGTTCAGAATTGCACCGGCGTCAGAACCATAGGCAAGCTGCGTCCAGTCGTCCAGCGTTTTGAGTTGTTCCGGCGAGTAACCCGTGATATCGCACCAGACACGGTTGACCGCCTCGACCCGGCCATCAGCGGTATACAACATCATCGGAATCGGCGCTGCGTCCAGAGCATTGATTGCCCTGGCAGCGGCACGGTCGAGCTCGAATTCGGCTTCTCGGAGCTCGGTAACATCCTCTATCGCGCCTTCCAGCACGACATCGCCGTCGCGCAAGCGGGTTGCCCGGCTGGTGATCGCAATCCAGATCAGACGGCCGCTTTCGGTTCTGGCCCTGCGCACATCACGAATGACCTGTCCGGCTTCCAGTATGCGGTCGCTTAGTTTGGCGCGTTCTTCCGGGTCGGCATAGAAATCGGCGACTCGCCGACCGACAACCTTGTGTCCATCCGGTAGGTCAAGAATTTTGCGCAGGGCAGGGTTCGCCTGCAGAAAGATGCCCTCACCGCCCAGCGTGGCTTGATAAACCCCGATGGGAAGGCGCTTGAGCAGAGCTTGCTGGTGTTGCAGTTCGCTACGCGACCGCACAAGGGCGGTGACGTCCAGAACAGTCGAATGCAGCATTTGCCGACCGTCGCGCAGGATCGGAACCGAAAAGACTTGCACATCGTGTATTCCGTTCTCCGCGTCGGCATGGCGAAACCGGAAGAAATTGCGCTTTCGCTTGCGCGCGCGCTCTATTTCCTCCTTGATTCTTTCTTCGCCCATGAGATTGATCTGCTGAATTTGCATTTTGCATAGATTCTCGGACGGGTATTTGTAAAAGGTTGAAGCTGCGGGATTGGCCTCCACGATGCGCCCGTTGTCGGGGTCGATGATGAGTTGGGGTACAGGGCTCTTATTGAACAGCGCATCGAGGTAGCTCAAGTGACTTTCGCGCTGAGCCGCCACTTTGTTCTCATCGGTGAGATCGCGAACAAAGGAAACATGCACGAATTCGTCGCTGACGGATATGTGCTGAACCTGGACCTCTACGGAAATCCTGCTGCCGTCGCGCCGGCGATGAAGACGCTCCAGCGTGACAATGCCTGTCTCGGGAACGTCCAGCCAGTGCGCTTTCCAGAATTCAGGCGTAACGTCCGGATCAACATCGAATATCGACAGTTGCAGCAGTTCCTCGCGGGTATATCCAAGACTTGAACAAGCCGTCTTGTTGACATAGGCGAAACTGCCGTCCTCGCGGGTCCAGAAAACTGCCAAAGGCGCATGGTCGAGTAATTTCTGCTCAACGATGTTCATCGATGCACACCCCCAATGCGCTCATGCTCCGTTCTTCGAGCCAACTGAGCGGCTGAATTTCATGAACAGTATCGTACCTCATCCCGCCGGGTATGCAATTTCAGACTCGCGCGGCGCTTCGCCAGCCCGACAATGGCCAGGGCTTGCAACGGATTTTGGGGTCAGGATTTTGGGGTCAGGGTTTTGGGGTCAGGTCTTGTTTCATGCATAGTCCTCCCGCCGCGCAATTCTGCTGGCCGTGGACTGGTGGATTCCGAAGTGGCTCGCGATCTCGGTCAAGGTGTAGGCGCCGGTCCGGTAGGCTTCGGTGATTGCCTGGTCTCGGTCGGCGGCTGCTCGGGCAATCCGCACTAGGCTCCGGGCCGGCCGTAGCTTCTTCGGAATTTCGGCGCTGATTTGTCCGGTGTCGAATTTCTCGAGCACGGTTTCAATGAACGACTCGCTTCCCAGAAATCCGGCGCGGGGTATCTGATCGAACGGATCGTCGGCATTGACGCCATCGGCGACAAACCGTGCGAACGCGCGACGGGCGGGGCCGCGCATGGTGTGGAACAGGTGTAGCGTCTCATCGACGGCCAGCCACTCCGGCGCCGCCGCCTTGCCCATCACCGCGCGATAGCTGCTCCACGGCCAGTCCCCGGCAGTTTCGGTCATGCCGGCCTGCACCGGGTTGAGGACCACGTAGCGCGACAACTCCAACAGGTGTGATTCCTTCTCAACCAACACCGCCTTATAGCGTCCCTGCAGCACGTGACCGACCCGGCCGTGACGGTAATTGAAGCCTTGCGTATACACGCCGTTGACCTCGCGCATGCCCTTCGAAAGGGTCGGGCGAAGCGTCTCGATCAGGAGGTGATAGTGATTGCTCATCTGACACCAGGCCCAGACGCGCCAGTCGAAACGCCGGCAGACCCGGTCGAGATTATCGACGAATGCCTGACGATCCTCGTCGTCCAGAAAGATATCGGCCTGCGCGTTTCCACGTGCCATGACGTGGTAAAGCGCGCCTTCGAATTCGATTCTTAGTGGCCGGGCCATGGGTGATCAATTCGCAGATCGAGTTGACGGAAAAGGGGCTGCGAACGACTGTAGCAGGGCTCAATGCATGAAACAAGACCTGACCCCAGAGGCCCGTGACCCCAGAGGCCCGTTTCAGATCGAGTTGACGGAAAAGGGTCTGCGAACGACTGTAGCAGGGCTCAATGCATGAAACAAGACCTGACCCCAGAGGCCCGGGCTGAATGCATGAAACAAGACCTGACCCCAAGGACTGTTTTTCGATGAAATGAAACTGTTTGGTTAACGATCATGGCGCGGAGCCCGACCGAGGGGTTGGTTCAAGCCATAGACGCTGATTGGCCCGCGCCATGATCGACCTGTTTGGAACAACG
>Ga0209936_1001051_pt1 | contig 15379 bp, 15 predicted proteins | sample SalPonR1_A_D1_MG_FD_185694 | JGI IMG/M metagenome (GOLD analysis project Ga0209936, IMG submission 185694) | Salt pond soil microbial communities from South San Francisco under conditions of wetland restoration - Salt Pond MetaG R1_A_D1_MG... ... | reverse complement strand
TTCTTTTTCTGCTGATATGGTTGCTATCATTCCTTCTTTACCTTCTGTGAGTTTGACTGTCATTTCTCCCAGCACTTCCGGCTTTAGCTGTATTTTTATGAAGTTTCCAGAATCTGTCTTTCCTGTTCTTATGGTTTTGGCCATCTGGTCTATTATGTTTTCTTTTCCCGCTACAGGTTTTTCTGTGTTTTTACCTAGGCCTTCTGTAATTATTCTATCTTTGTTGAGCTTTTCTTTGTTTCCTTCTATCTTGTTCTTTAGGTTTTCATTGAAGGTAGTTTCTTTTTCTTCTTTTTTGTCATCTATTGAATTTATGTTTTCTTTAAGGGTTTCTAATTTTTTATTGAGTTCCTCTTTGAATTCATTGTCTGTAGAATTTTCCCCCTTTAAAGTTTGAACTTTATTTTCTTCTGATCCTTCTTTTGGGGCCTTTATATCTTCTAATTTGATTTTGGAGTTTTCATCTTTCTCACTTTTATTTAAGCTATTTAGGTCTTTTAGCTTTGGATTTTCATCTCCCTTAATTTCTTTAGCATTGTTCAATATCAATTTTTCCTTGGATCCTTTTAAGTCTTCTTGTGTTTTTATTTCATCTTGGTTAATTTGAATATTGTTGATGTTTTCTGATGTTTTTGTATTGTCCTGTAGTTTTATTTCTTCCAGGTTTTTTTCTGATGTTTGAGAATTGTTTCCTTGTTCGGGTAAATCTTTAATGTTAAGAAAACTTACTATTTGAACTGTTTCGTCTTCTTTATTTTTAGTTTTATTTTTTTGATTTACAGATTTTTCAGACTCTTCCTTTTCATTTTTTTCTAATTTTTTATTAGGATTATCCTTTTTTGTTTCTAAATTTTTGTCTTCTTTTTCTAAAGTTTTTTGGAAGTTGTCTTTTGTTTCTGACTTTTTGGCCTTGTTTTTTGTTTTATTAAGGTTTGACCTATTTATGCTTTCAGCTTTTAGATTAATTCCTGATCTTTCTACCACTGTCTCACCTCCTTTATGATTTTTTTATATTTTATTCAGAAGATCCTCCTGCTGATATTTCTTCACCTCCTCCTTGGTTTTCTTGATTTTCTTCTGTTGTTTCTGTACTTTCTTCTCCACTTTCTTCAGTATCACTTTCTTCTAATAAGTCTTCTAATTCATCTCTGCTGTTATATCTTTCTAAGATTATTTTAGCAGCTAGGGATGGTTCTAGGTTTTCTAATATAGCCGCTGATTCTTTGTCTTTAATGTTGAAAATTACGTTTCTTACAAGCTTTAAATCGTCTACTTCAGTAAGCATTACTGCTGCATTTTCCGGAGACATATTCTCCACTACTTTGCTTAGTTCTTCTATGTCCTGATATTCTCCATTTATATCATCTAAAACCTTTTTTATTTCTTCTTTGTTTTGTCTTACAACTTTTTCTGTCTCTGTAAGAGTTGTCTCTCTCTGGTTTAAAGTTTCTTCTCTAGTGTCTAGGTCTTCTCTTTCTTTATTAATTCTTAAAAATTCTCGTCCTATCATCTCTTCGTACTGCCTAATCATATCAGCACCTACAAAAGTTTCTGCGGCATTTTCTTGATTTTCTATCAACTGCTCAGTAACTTTATCAACTACTCTTGTTTTGAAGTTGAATACATTCATTGCAAATAGGGCTATTAAAACAAATACTACTATGATTAGTGCAAATCCTGTAAATATTATCTTATCTATGGTTTCTACTTTACTTTTGTTTTTATTTTTTGTTTTATCCTTCTTTTTCATATTTTATATCCCTTTATTCTACTAACATATCATTGTCTTTTTTGGAGATTATTATTTCTTCTTTTGCTTCCATCTCTAGGATTACCGCTACTATTCTCTGCTGAGCTTCAAGAACTTCACTTAATCTTACCTTACCAAGCATATCCATTTCCTGCTGTACAATTTCTTTTGCTCTTTTGGACATATTTGAAAGAAAATGGGTTTTAACTGATTCAGCAGTAGATTTAAGAGCAAGGGCAACATCTTTGTTTGAAAGTTTTGCCACAATTTTCTGTAGTATTATGTTGTCTATATCTGTTATATCTTCAAATACAAACATTTTCTTTTTAATCTCTTCTGCCATTTCCGGATTGTATTCTTCAATTTCTTTGAAAATTCTAACTTCAGACTTTCTGTCTATAGATGATAGTATATCAGATACTATTTTGATTCCTGCTTCTTCGTCTCTTCTATTTTCTGATCCCACTACATCGTTAAGTTTTGATTTTAATTTGTCTTCTATTTGGCTTATTATTTCCGGAGATATTTTACTCAACTTTGCAATTCTTTTTATGATTTCTGTTTGTCTCTCTTCTTCTAATCCTCCCAATATTTGGGAAGCTTGTTCTGATTCCATATAGGATATTATAAGTGCGATAGTTTGATTTCTTTCTACTTTTATTAAATTTATTAATTCTTCTGCATCTACCTGCTGTAAAAATTTAAAAGGTTTTTTGTAGTTGAGTTTTGACATCTTATTAATTATTTGAACACTTCTTTGGGCTCCTAAGGCTTCTGTAAGGACGTCTTTAGCGTATTGTATTCCCCCTCCAGATATATATCCTTCAGCTAGGCACATTTCATAAAATTCATTAAGTACCTCGTTTCTAGTTTCAGAGGGAATGGATTTAAAGTTTGCTATTTGGTATGTTATTTTCTCTACATCTGAGTCCTTAAGTTTCTTTAATACAGTTGCTGCTGATTTTTTATCTATTGATAGTATCAAGGCTGCTGCTTTTTCGTGTCCTGATAAATTTACATCCATAGTTTCCCCCTCTTTTAAGATTCATCACTTAGCCAGGAGCTTATTACGTTGGCTATACTTTCTGGATTTGCTTCTATTATTGATTCTATTTCTTTTATTACTTTTTCTTCTTCTTTGCTTTTGTTTAACTTTTCCAAGACAGCTTCTTTTTTCGATTTGGTTTCTTCACTTTCTTCACCAGTAGTGCTTTCTTCTATTCCTTCTTCTATTTGCGGTCCTGTGGCTAGCTGGGGTTTTGTTTTGAATTGTTTTAACACAAGTAGTGCCAATATGAAGGTAAGTACAAGACCTACTATTACAACTAGGGTCTGCTCTCCTACTGGAAGTTGGAACCCTCCTTCTTGAGTTAAAGCCGCTTGCAGCTCTGCTCTTTGTGCCTCGCTTGCTGCAAAGTTCATGTAACCTACAGTTATTTTGTCTGTTTCTATACCTACTGCCGCAGCAGCTATCTGCTTCACATCTTCTAGTACGCTTTCATCTGTTGAGGCTGTGTCGTTTATAAGAACTGAAACGCTTATATCTTGTATACCACCTTGGGCTTCGTCTATTGTCTGTCTAAGTTCATTGACTCTATAATTAACTACTGTCTGCATTCTGTCATTTAGACTTTGGCTATCTATCATATAGTTGTCTGCAGCATCTCCTGTGTTTTGGGATGTATCTGAAATTTTTTCTGTAAGTTCGTCTATTATGTAGGGAATTCCTTCATCGTCTACTACTGGAGAGTACTCTATAACTTCTGTAAAGGTTTTATCTAGATCTACTTTAGCATTTACAGCTACGTTTATATTTTCTTTTCCAAATACGGGTTCAAATAAGAAAAGAACTTTTTCAGCTATACTGCTTTCTACTTCACTTTCAATTCCTAAGACATTGTTGGCATTTGCAAGATTATCGTTACTTGCTGATGTAGGAAGCAGGTTATTGAGGTTTGAATCTATTATAGCTACGTGTTCTTCGGATAAGCCATTGATGCTTGTAACCATTAGTCTTTTTATTGCTTCTATTTTTTCTTCGTTGGGTTTAAAGTTATTATCTAATTCCAACACTACATTTGCACTTACAGGTGTATCTTCTGCATTAAACTTAAATACAGAATCATCTTCCATACTTATAGTCACTATGGCATTTTGTATTCCCTGTAAACTAGATATAGTATTGCTTAATCTATCTTGTAATTGATAAAGAAGCATAACTTTTTTATCCTGGCTAGAGGTAGTAAAGTTTATGCTTTCCATATATAAATCATAATTCAATCCTGATTTTGGGTAGCCATCTAAAGACAGCTGCATTCTTATTTCATCTTCATCTTTTTTATTAACCATGATGGTGGAGTTATTCTCTACTTTTGATTTAACTCCCATTTCATCTAGAAGGGATTTTATTTCTCCAGCTTCTTGAGTTGTTAGATCGGAGTAAAGTACCGAATATTCTGTTCTTCCTAAAAAGTAACCGGTAAAAGACAAAGATATTGCCAGTAGTATTAAAAGTAATACTATTCTTTTTTTCTTTTTACTTTCTACACCTTGCCAGTAATTTAGGCCTTTATCTTTTATATTGTTTAATTTTTCAGGCATTTCTTACACTCCATTATTATACTTGCATTCTCATTATTTCATTGTAGGCATCTACAATTTTATTTCTTACCTGCAGTGTCATCTGTAAATTTACTGCAGTCTTTTCAGATTCGACTATATAGCTGTGGATATCATCACTTTTTCCACTTATAATATTTTCAAGACTTTCTTGAGTACTTGTAATATTGGTATCTAAACTAGTTATAGACTCTTTTAATATTTCATTGAAAGAATTTTTCTCGCTTTTCTTGTTTTTTTCTGTATTTATATTTTGATCTGTTACTCTTTTAATCTCTGTAGCGCTTCTAGGCGATACTGCGCTTATTGGACTAATAGCCATTTAAATTCCTCCCTATTTCATTATCTCCATTGCTTTTTGAAACATAGTCTTAGCTGCATCCATTACTGTTGCATTTGCTTCATAGGCCCTTGTTGCCGACATCATTTCCAACATCTCTTCTGTGGTATCAACGTTTGGCATCCTAACATATCCATTTTCATTTGCCAAAGGATGATCCGGGTCGTACAAAAGCTTAAAAGGTTCTTCTAGAGGAGTTGTAACGTCTACTTTTACTCCTTCTCCTTTTAAAGGTTGGCTAAAATTATCTAAAACCTTGTTAAACTGATTTGCATTATCATTTTCAGTGATTACCACTCTTTTTTTTCTGTATGGCTCACCGTTTTCAGTAACTAAGGTGTCTGCATTTGCTATGTTTTGAGATATTACTTCCATTTTCTTTTTTTGTGCGTATAATCCATTTGCACTAATATCTATAGCTTTAATGAAATTCATAACTATTATCCTTTCGATTCACTTAATACTGTATTTATTAAATTCAACTGGAATTTCAATGCTTGAGAAACTAAGTCGTATTTCATCTGGTTTTCTGCGAGGGATACCATTTCTTTATCCATATCAACATTGTTTCCGTTTGATTTCACATCTAGTCCTCTTTTGTGCTCTATTCTGTATTTTATATTTTCTGGATCTACCTCGCTTTTATAATCTGCTTTAGAAGCTGAAAGATATTCGTTGATTACCTTCTCAAAGTTAATATCTTTAGAAAGATATCCTTGAGTATCAGAATTAGCAATATTATTTGAGATAAGTTCGTTTCTTGTCCACAAACCTTCTAAGGTTTTTTGATAAAAACTTAAGGTTTCAGATGTACTGTTGATCATTTCATCCCTCCTAATAAAAAAGACTCCTGGAAAAGGAGTCGAATTTACTTTAAAACAAATTCGACAGTCTGGCTACCTTCACTTTGGTGATTAGGCCCTAAGACTTTGCGCCCTTACTTTTCAGTAAGTTTACCTTTTCGTTTGAAAAAAGTTTTTTATTTATATTTTATTATTTTTTATTTAAGTTTTTTAAATGTTGTTTTTTAAAGTTAAAATGCTAATATTTTATGTTAAATGAAAATTGTAGTTTAATAATATCATTCGCTTTTCTATATGTCAACGATTTTTATGTTATTTTTTTGAATTTTCCCTAAAGTTTTTTTAAAAGCTACCGATATAGATAATTATTGATTCTTGACATAAATTATTTAAAGTTGGTATACTTACTTAAAATTAATCCTTAGAATAGGGGCTATTATGATAGAATTGTTTTCACTTTACAATAATTTGGATGTTTTTATAATTATTGCTATGCGAATTTCAGGATATATACTTGTATCTCCTATATTTGGGAGAAGAGAGGTATCAAATTTTCTAAAAATAAGTCTGATATTATATTTGACTTACATTATAATTTTTTCTGAGAGTTTTTCTTTGGAATACATTCCAGAAACTACTGTGCAGTTTATTACTCTTGCTGTAGTTGAGCTTGTTAAAGGCTTTTTAATAGGTTTCGTAACTTCTCTATTCTTTTCAGCTTTTTTAACAGCAGGGCAATTTATAGATATTCGTATTGGTTTCAGAATGGGAGGAATCCTAGATCCTCAGTATGGAATAAAAACTCCTCTTTCAAGTAACGTCTTAAATATAATTGCAATGGCTATTTTTCTAATACTTGACGGCCATCTTCAGCTTATTAATATAGTATCTCATACTTATAGCTTAAGTCCAATAGGGAATTTAGGATTTTTACAAAACATTTACTTAGTTTTTACCGGAGCTTTTTCATTTGCCTTTTTATCCGCTTTTAAAATAGCTCTTCCCATAATTTTAATGATATTTATTGCCGATGTTGTACTTTTAGTTTTAATCAAATTTATGCCTCAGATGAATATATTCGTAATTGGGATTCCTATGAAAATCCTCGTTGGTATATTTTCTCTGTTTTATATAATTGAACCCTTTGCGGATTTTTTAGATCCTTATTTTAATACTATGTACAAAAATATTTGGCAAATTTTTATGTAGGTGATATAGATGCCAGGCGAAAAAACGGAAAAACCCACCCCCAAGAAAAAAAGAGATGCCAGAAAAGAAGGTAATGTTTTTAAAAGTATGGAGATTAACAACAGCGTTTCAATATTAACTTCACTTTTACTACTTTCTTTGTTAGGTCCAGGGATGATGGAAAATTTAAAAGAACTCTATGTGTATTATCTTACCAACGGTATGGATATATTTATGGATCTTAATGGTAGTTCTCTAAATATGATGGTGCAGGTAACAGGAGAAAGATTTTTTCTTATTGCCGGACCCATGGTTTTAATACTAATGGTGACAGGAATGAGTGCTAACTTTGTTCAAGTTGGATTTTTGTTTGTGCCTAAAACCGTAGTACCAAAGCTGGATAAAATAGATCCTATCAGCGGTTTTAAAAAAATGATGTCATTAAAAACTTTAATTAATTTGATAAAATCTATCTTGAAGGTTGTAGTAGTGGCAGTTCTTGCTTATAACTCAATAATAGTTTTAGCAAAAAAAATGGGAAGTGCTATGAATTACGATGTTAACTATGCTCTAAGTCAAGGTTTTGAAGACATGAGAGCTTTAGCTATTAAGCTTCTTATAGCTATGGTAGGAATTTCTCTTATGGATTATGTGGCAAGCTGGTTTGAACATCAGAAAAAATTAAAGATGGATAAACAGGAAGTTAAGGACGAACAAAAAAATACAGACGGTGATCCACAACTTAAATCAAAAATCAAAAACCTCCAGAGAGAGATGGCTAATTCAAGAATGATGCAGAGCGTACCTGATGCTGATGTTATCATAGTCAATCCAACCCACTATGCTATAGCTGTAAAGTATGATAAGTCAAAAGCCAATGCTCCTTTAGTTATTGCAAAGGGTGTAGATCTAATAGCACAAAAAATCAAAGAAGTAGCAAAGAGTAATAATGTGAGTATTGTAGAGAATAAGGAGTTAGCAAGAGCCTTATACAGCAGCACAAAGATAGGCGACGAAATTCCTCAAGAGCTTTTCCAAGGGGTTGCTGAAATCTTGGCTTATATTTATTCTCTTAAAAATAAGAAGGGCGGATTCTAATGGATAATAATAATAATTTATTCAAAGATAGAAGAAGAAAAGTCAGCAAATACAAGAGGTTTGCAAACCTTGTGGGCTCAATAAATGTACTAATTGGTACAAGCATGTTTTTTTTAGTTGATTCTTGGATGCCAAAAGGAGAAACTTTTTTCGATAGAATTCACAGTGTAAGCAGAGAAGATATTTGGGAGTTCAACAACATAGGCTTATTTATTTTTTTATTGAGTTTTATGTTTTTCTCATCTTCCGTTGCTCTAATTCTAGATATTTTGCATTTGAAAAGAGATGAGGATAGGGTAAACATTCTTTTGATAATAGAATTTATTTTATCTTGGCTTGTAATTATAGTTTATTTTAGTTTATAATTGTATTTACAAGACAGTTTTAAAAGGTGGATATATGGAATTATCAGTAAAGAATAGTAATATAGAGAAAAATAAAATCTTGGTTCAAAGAGGCACTTTAGAAAACGGCTTAGAAAATGTATCAAAATACTTAAATTTAAAGCCGGAGAAAAGTGTTTTTTTGCATTCAACTGTAGTAAACGACGATGTTATGGGAAGGAGACTTTTCTATAAACCTTCCTTTGCCCATTCTCAAATTTTGTCAATTCTTCCCCGTAGAACTTCTTGGCCTAAGGGCGTGTGTCTATACGTAAATAAAGAGCTGAGAGAATATCTTTCTGAAGTTGGACTAGCTCCCAAAGATAATTATATTTACATAGATAAATACCCATCCAAGGATTCTTATCCTTACTTTTCAGTATCTGGATATTTCAAAGAATATCTTAGAGATTTAAAAGAAACAGATTTGAAGTACCTTAAAAATACCTCTATAGTTTCCTCTTTTATAAGCAAAGATGATGAATATACAGCCAACTTTTTAAATGGAAATCTCATAATGAATTTAGAAGACCAGGTGAAATTTAATTCTAAATACTATTTAAGAAAATTATCTCAAAAATATGATTTTTCAGTTCCTCTAGGAGTTCCATTTAAGGGATTATACTCCCTAGAATCTGCTTTTTATGATCTTTATAATATTTTACTGGAATCAAACTGCAAGCCTAATACATCAAAGATTTGGTGTAAATTCCAGTCTCAAACAAGTGGAATGGGAAGTTTTTCTTTTCAAGGTTTTTCAAAAGAATCTTTTAAAAACACAAAGGAGCATATAAGGGAATTTTGTAGAAAAATAAATATACCTGAAGAAGATATGAAAAATGAAGTGCCATTGGTTTTGGAAATTGATGTAAGCTCTATGCCTTATGAAAAACAAATTGCCAATATAGGAGTGGAGGCTGTAATTAGCTGCCAGGGTATAACCTTAGTAGGTTGTGTTTCTCAAAAGAGTAAAAATGGGAAGTATATAGGCAGCATCATAGATAAAGACACCAAAGCTTTTAGCTGGTCTGCTGAAGAAGTTGCTCTGCCTTTTTTAAAAGCTATTCAAGAAGATGGATACAGAGGCTTTATAACTATAGATGTTCTTCTAACAAGGACTAAAGATGGAAGTGTTAAAGGATATAATATAGACCCTAATGCCAGATTTACCGCAGGTACTCCTCTTCTTTCTTTGATTCAATATAGTCAAAAAATGTCGGGATTGGATTTATTTGGTTTTTCATATTCTAATGCAATTAAAGATTCTAAAAATTTATTTGAAAGAGTAAAATACTACTGTGGTGATGATTTGTATCTAGGAGAAAAATCAAATTTTAAAGGAATTGTACCTATAATTTTAAACGACGTGAATTTTTTTGAAAATAAAAAAAGATACCTTCGCACTGTTGTAATTAGCGAAAGCATCTTAAGTGCTGAAAGTATATATTCTGATTTTAAGAAAAGAATTTTAGATGATTTGAATTCTTAAGCAAATTTAATTACATTATTTTTTCCTTCTCTGTCTTTTTCTAATATATCTTCTTTTGAAACTTCTAGAAATACCTCTACAATCTCGGGATCGTATAATGTTCCCGAACATTCTTTTATTTCTTCTATGGCTTGTTTTTTACTCTTAACTACGTTGTATGTTCTTGAGCTTGTCATAGCATCATATGAATCTACAATCCTTATAATCCTTGAAACTAAAGGTATATCTTTCCCTGATAAGCCTTCGGGATATCCCGTACCATCCCAGTTTTCGTGATGATGGAGTATTCCTTGAGATATAGATTTCAAATCTGGAATTTTTTTAATTAAATCCGAACCCATTTTAGTGTGGGTTTTCATTATTTTCCATTCTTCTTCTTTAAGTTTTGTAGGTTTAGATAATATGGAATCAGGAATACTTATTTTTCCTATGTCGTGAAGATAAGATAGAAGAATGAGTTCATTAATATTATTCCTTGTTAAATTCATCTTTCTTCCTATTTCCACTGCATAATCTTTTAATCTAATAGCATGCTCTTCAGTTTCGAAAGATTTTTCTCCAAGGACATCTAATAGAGTATATATTAATTGGCTTCTTATGCTTGTTTTAGCTGTAAGTTTATTCTTATGCATGTTTTCTTCAGCTTTCATTATTACACAATCAATGCTTTTATCTTCTAATTCTTTTTTACATACAATTCCTACAGCTACATCAATTTTAAATTCTTTATTTCCCGTAAGTTTTTCAACCATCAAAAGAATTAATTTTTCAGATTCATTTTTTTTGAATTCTGGTAGGTCTACAGCGAATTCATCTCCGTTTATTCTATACATATGAGAATCCTTAGGTAATATGTTTTTTAATATCTCTGTAAAGGTAATTATCTGTCTGTCTCCTTCTTTATATCCTTCTTCTTTGTTGATATTTCGAAGTCCATTTAGGTTGAAATATATAAAGCTTCCTGTTTCTTTAAATTCTATTTTTAGTTTATCTCTTCCGAATAATCCTGTAAGTTTATCTCTTTTACTATCTATATTCCTTTTATATTTTATAAGTTCTTTTTCCACTTTTCTACTGGTTTTTTTATTTAAAGTGTATATGCTGTCTAATATATATTCTTGAAGTACCTCTTCTCTATCTTCATCAGGTAGAACTTCACCGCTTTTATCATATATATTTATTTTATAATCCTTTTCATTTATAATCTTCTTTACGGATTCTTTAGTTATTTCACCTTCTATTCTATTTTTCTCAAGATAAAAAATTACTAGCCTCACAGCTAATAATACAACAAAAATCAAAGATAAGACCAGTAAAAAATTAATTATTGTAAAGGCATATTTTTCTAAAAATAACATAAGTAGTTCATTATCGTTCATCATAGCAGTTCCCCAGTTGTCTTATTAAAAAGGATATAAGAATCCTTCTCTTTAGTTTTATCGGATAAATATTTTAAAACTTTAATAATTTCTTTTAAATGTTTATTTTACTGTATTAAAGCGCTGTAGCTACCTACAATAATTGTATTTTTGGGTTTGACACTGATTTGTTAATCTGGTATTTTTAAAAATATACGAAAGAAATTAATTAAAATTCAAAATTTTGTTTAAAGTGTTGAAATAGGAGTTTAAATGAAAAAGAGAATTATTAAAAATGGTTCCGTAAGTAGTGAAGATGCTGTTAAGGTAAAGAATTACTGCCTAAAGGAATCCCTTCCTAAAGATGATAATAAAAAAATAAAAAAAGAATTGAATAAGAAAATAACAAAAAAGGAACAGGAAATTATAGAGGCTGCCGAAAAAAAAGCTCAGTCGATTATTAATGATGGCAAAAAAGAAGCCGATAGAATTTATGAAGAAAAAAAAGAATTAGGATTTGAAAAAGGCTATGAAGAAGGATATAATAACGGCCTAGAAAAAGTATTAGAAGATAAAAATGATATTCTTGAAGAAGCCAACAGCATAAAAGAACATGCTCAAGAAAAGCACAAGGAGTTTTTGGCGTCTGTAGATAAGGATATTGTAGATATGATTATGAATGTTTCTAATAAATTAATATACGATGAATTGAATAAAGATAAAAATAAAATTTTGAAAATTATCCAAAAAACTATAGAGCAAACTACTCATAAAAAAAAGATTATACTTTATGTTTCATCTGCAGATTTTAATACTGTATCAAATAAAAGAGAAAAATTAATGTACCAAATAGACGGCATTGAAACTTTAGAAGTTTTTCACGACGAAAACCTTCCCAAAGGAAGCTGCCGTGTAGAAACAAGTTGCGGAATAATCGAATCTAATTTGGATGAAAGAATAAAGGGTATAAAGAATGCTTTTTATAAACTTGTGGAAAGTGATGATAGGAGCTAGTTGTGAATTGGGATAGCTATAACAATATTTTAAATAATAAAAATTTTATTAAATATAAGGGTAGAGTAAAGAAGGTTGTAGGCTTAACTATAGAGTCTTCTGGCCCTGAAGTTAATGTTGGGGATCTCTGTAAAATAAAAACTTCAACGGGTTCAATTAAATCTGAAGTTGTAGGTTTTAACGAAAAAGATTTGATATTAATGCCTTTAGACGATATGGCCGGTATTGGTACAGGTAATGCTGTAGAATCTACAAAGGAAGTAATTCGAGTCGCTGTTGCTGATTCCCTTTTGGGAAGAGTTTTAGATGGTTTAGGTAATCCTATAGATGATAAACCCCCCATTAATTCTAAAAAGTTCTACCCTATTCATAAAGATTCTCCCACTCCTATGCATAGATCAGATATTAAGGATGTTCTTTCTTTAGGAGTAAAAACTATCGATGCTTTACTCACTGTTGGAAAGGGACAAAGAATCGGCATTTTTGCCGGCAGTGGAGTAGGTAAAAGTACATTGATAGGCATGATAGCTAGAAATACTAATGCTGAGGTTAATGTAGTTGCCTTAGTAGGTGAAAGAGGTCGTGAAGTAAAAGACTTTATTAGAAAAGATTTGGGAGAAGAAGGCCTTAAAAATTCTGTAATAATAGCTGCTACATCAGACCAACCTGCTTTAGTAAGGTTAAAAGCAGCTTTTACTGCTACAGCTATTGCAGAGTACTTCAGAGATCAGGGTAAAGACGTCCTTCTAATGATGGATTCCCTTACAAGATTTGCTATGGCTCAAAGAGAAATAGGTTTGGCTGTAGGTGAACCTCCTGTTACTAGAGGATATACTCCTTCTGTTTTTGGTATAATGCCTAAGCTTTTAGAACGTTCTGGAAATACTTCAAAAGGTTCTATAACTGGAATCTATACAGTTTTAGTAGATGGTGATGATATGAATGAGCCCATCACAGATGCAGCAAGAGGTATTTTAGACGGACATATAGTTCTTTCAAGAAGTTTAGCTAACAAGGGCCACTATCCTGCTATTGACGTTTTAGGCAGTATCAGCCGTGTAATGAACGACATCGTCTCTGAGGAACACAAAAAAACATCAAGGAAGTTTAGAGAAACTCTAGCTACCTACCGAGAATCGGAAAACTTGATTAATATCGGTGCTTACGTGAAGGGTAGTAATGAAAAAATTGATTATTCAATAAAATGTATTAATAATATAAATAATTTTCTAACTCAAGAAGTTGGGGAGAATTTCACCTATAAAAGTACGCTTGAAAAACTGGAAAGGGTATTGATATAAAATGAATAAATATAAATTTGAATTTGAAGAGTTATTAAATATAAAAAGCCAAAAAGAAGATAATATTAAAAATAATCTTTCTAAAGAAAATAAAATTTTACAAGAAAAAAATGATAATTTGAAACGAATAATAGAATTAAAAAATGAAGAACAAAACAAATTCAATAATAAAGGTAAAACAATTAAAATATCTGATATTGAAATTTTTTACGACTATATAGATAAACTAGAAGAAAAAATAACTTTTCAAAAAAACAGTATTAAAGTACAAGAAAAAAAGGTCGATAATATAAGACAACATTTGCTTGAAATATCAAAAGAAAAGCAGATCTTAGAAAAAATTAAAGAAGAAGATTTAGAATACCATAAAAAAGAACTGCTGTATGAAGAACAAAAAACTAACGACGAAATAGTAAACTACAGATATTTTGTTGATAATATTTAAGGCCGGTTGGAGGTAAATAATGAGTGATGTACTATCCCAAAATGAAATAGACGCCCTTCTAAACGAGTTAAACTCGGGTGAAATAGATATCAACGAAATTGATAGCGAGGAAGAGGAAGTTAAAAAATATGACTTTAAACGTCCTAGTAAATTTGCTAAGGATCATATTAGAACCTTGAATATAATCCACGATAATTACGGCAAAGCCCTATCTACTTTGTTGACCAGATACTTAAGAGCCCCATTTAATATGGAGCTTATAACTATAGAAGTCCTTACTTATAGAGATTTCAGCAATTCAATATCTAATCCTTCTATTCTTTCTATAGTTGAACTAAATCCTTTAAATGGATCCATCGTTCTAGAAATCCCCCCTACTATAGCTTATGCAATCATTGATAGGGTTCTGGGAGGATATACGGACTCAAGTGAAAAAGTAAAGGATTTTACAGACATAGAAATATCAATAATGGAAAACATAATTGTAGATATGCTTGAAGCTATGAAAGATCCTTGGGAAAATATAATATCTTTAGATCCTGTGTTAGATAGAATCGAAACCAATCCTCAAATAGCCCAAATCACATCACAAACGGATATGGTAATACTTATTACTTATAAAGCTGAAATAGATGATATGGATAATTTTATAAATATATGTATTCCTGATCTTGTAATAGATCCTATCGTACCCAAATTAAGCACTAAATTGTGGTTTTCTAAAGATGAATCTAAACACTACGAAGAACATGATACATCCAATATAAAAAACAAAATCTTAGAAACAGATGTACCTATTAAAACCATCTTAGGTAAAACAAAAATACCTTTTGACGATATAGCTAATCTTCAGGTAGGAGATATAATATCTTTAGATAAGAATTTAAATGAAAAAATGGAAGTAGTCGTAGGTAAAGATACTAAATATCTAGGTAATCCTGGTGTGAAAAATAAAAAATATTCTATTAAGGTTACGGATATAGTAGATAAGGAGAAAGAATTATGAGCGGACATTTAAGCCAAGAAGAAATAGATAAGTTAATGCAGGAATCTAAGGAAAATGGAGGATCTATCGACGAAGAATCTATGGCTAAAAATAGTGAAGATTCACAAGAAGAACAATCTTTAGATGATAAATCTTCAGTAGATGAAAAGGTTGAATCAGAAGTAAGTATAGAAAGACCAGTTCTTACGGATTTTGAGAAGGATGGTTTAGGAGAAATCGGTAATATAAGTATGGGTACCGCTTCCACTACCCTAAATCTTTTGTTAAATCAAGAGGTAAATATTACAACTCCAGAAGTAGAAGTTGTAGACTGGGAAGAAGCGGTTAATCCAAACGATAAAGATTTTATTATTATAGAAGTAAACTACACTGAAGGATTTCAAGGTAGTAGTATTCTTATAGTACAAAAAAGCGATGCACAGATTATAGCCGATCTTATGATGGGTGGAGACGGTAAAGATGTAGATGATGAATTAAACGACTTTCATATAAGCGCCATAAGCGAAGCCATGAATCAAATGGTAGGATCTTCGGCTACTTCTATGTCCCAAATTTTCGATATTACTGTAGATATAGCACCACCTA
>Ga0209936_1001050_pt1 | contig 15383 bp, 14 predicted proteins | sample SalPonR1_A_D1_MG_FD_185694 | JGI IMG/M metagenome (GOLD analysis project Ga0209936, IMG submission 185694) | Salt pond soil microbial communities from South San Francisco under conditions of wetland restoration - Salt Pond MetaG R1_A_D1_MG... ... | reverse complement strand
AGGCGGCGCAGTGCGAAGCGATGCCCGGCCGGCTCCAACGCCGACCGCCGCCTGGCGAGGTCCTCCACCGCCAGGCGGCGTACCTGGGCCACGTCGCTCAGGTCGGCCTCGGTGACGATCTCCCGGACCAGGCTCGCGAGGTCGCCGGCCTTGTCGGCCAACGCCCTGCCGCGCACGAAGAAGCGCGCCATGCCGGGAGCGCCGCCCACGCCCGCGGCCAGGTCGGCGCCCGCGCCGATCCCGCCCGTGTCCCGGTCGATCGTCCGGCTCAGCTCCGCCAGCGATCGGCGCTTCGTTCCCGTCTCGAGCAGCAGGCGACCGAGCATCCCCACGTGCGGCAGCAGGTGCGCCGGGACGCGGCGCAGATCGAAGCCCAGGTCCAGGTAGAGGAGACCGCGCGTCGGCAGGTCGATCCGAACGATCTGGACGCCGTCGCGCTCCTCGGTGTGGACCTCGGGCTCGGGCCGCTGCTCGCGAAGGTCGTCGCGATGCAGCCGCGGCAGGGTTGCGCGCACCTCGGGCGGGTCGGGCTGGCGCTGGGCCTCCGCGAGCGCGGCGGCGGACGCGGCCACGGCATCGAGGTCCGCGTCGCTCATCGAAGCGGCGCGCGCCGAGAGGCGTTCGGCTTCCTGAGCGGCGCGGCGCTCGCTCAGCTCGAGGTCGGGCGTCACCGTCGACGCCACGCGGTGGGGGTTGTCCAGCATGCGCTCGCGCATCAGGGCGGTAAGCGCCGCGGCGCCGTCGCCGAGCCGGGCGTCGAGGTCCTCGAGGGCCGCGTCGAGGTCCACCTGCACGAGCGGATCGCGTCCGTGCAGCCACGCCCCGAGAGCGTCCAGCGCCAGCGCCACGCCGCGCTGGCCGCCGTACACGTCGAGCTCGCGGAGGTCGAACTCCAGCCGGTTGCGCGCGGCCTCGACGTCCGCGGCGTCCAAGCCGCGCTCGGCGAGGTCGTGTAGCGTCGCGTGCACCACCTCGTGCACCTCTCCGGTGCGCTCCGGATCGACGCCCCGCAGGCCGGCCCGGAACACGGGCTGCCGCAGCGCGGTTCCGAGACCGCCCACGAACGCCTCGCCCAGGCCGGAGTCCAACAGCGCCCGACGGAGCGGGGCCGCCGGCGAGCCGACCAGCACGTGGTCGAGCACCTCGAGCGCCAGCTCCTCGCCGGGTCCGGACGACACGGGCAGCGCCCATGCGACCGTGGCGAACGCCTTGCCGCGAGCGTCGGAGGCGTACGCGCCGTTGGCCGCCCGCGGCGCGTCGAACGGGGGCTGCACCGAGGGCGGCGGCAGCGGAGCGAGGCGGGGCGCGCCCCCTACGTAGCGGGCGATCGCCGCCAGGGTGGCTTCGAGCGGCACGTCCCCGTGCACGACGAATCGTGCGCGGCTGGGGTGGTAGTGCGCGGCGTGGTAGGCGACCAGGTCCTCGTACGTCAGGTCGGGAATCGCGGCCGGATCGCCGCCCGACTCGTGCCGGTAGGCGGTGCCGGGGAAGAGCGCCTCGGTCTCCGTGTGGGCCAGCGCGCGGTTGGGGTCGGCGACCGCTCCCTTCATCTCGTTGTAGACGACGCCGCGCAGCTGGAGGCGACGCTCGCCGCCGTTCACTTCGAGGTGCCACGCCTCCTGGTCGAACGTCTCGCGTGACAGGCGCGGCCGGAACACGGCGTCGAGGTAGACGTCGAGCAGGTTCAGGAAGTCGCGCGGATGCTCCGTCGCGAACGGGTAGATCGTCCGGTCGGGGTACGTCATGGCGTTCAGGAACCCGGCCAGCGAGCCCTTGATCATCTCGAAGAACGGATCCTTGAGCGGAAATCGCTCGGAGCCGGCGAGCACCATGTGCTCCAGGATGTGGGCGACGCCGGTGTCGTCGTCGGGCAGGGTCTGGAAGCCGACGGCGAACGACAGGTTCGGCTCGTCGCCCTGGAGCGCCAGCAGCTCCGCGCCGCTGGCTTCGTGACGCAGGAGTCGTCCGGTCACCCCGGCGATGGCGAGCTCGCGTTCGTCGACGCTCGTGAATCCGTGCATGTCCATGGCGCGGACGCTATCACGGCGCTAGGCATCTACCGCGTGCGGGGCGCGCCGCCCGGCACCGCCGTGATAGCGTCCGGACGTGGTTCCCCGTCGTGCCCGGCTTCCGCACCTCGAGCCCGCCCGGCGTGCCCTCGCCGAAGGGCGCTACGAGGCGGCGTTCGCATTGCTCGAGGACGCTGCGTCGCGTACCCGTCCGCAGCTCGTCCGGGCGCTCTACCAGCTTCATCTCGCCGCCGCCGACGCGCTCTACGGTCGGGACGGCCTGGACCACGGGCTGCGCGCGCTGCGTGCCGTGGCGTCGGCCGATCCGGCCGCCGTTCGCTGGCCGCTCTACCGCGCGCTCCACTGGGAGTTCCGCGCGTTGCAGGGCGCCTCGGCGCACGAGGTCCGGCGCGGGGTCGCCCGCCTGGGCGACGACGATCCGGTCGCCGCGTACCACGCGGCCAGCGCGCTCTGGTGCGCCGGGGCGTCGCGAGCCGCGCGGCGCGCGCTGAGCGGGATCGATGCCGCGGAGCTTCCCGCGTACCTGCGCTGGCGCCGCGCGTCGCTGCTGGGTCACGCGAACGCCGACGCCGACGATTGGGAGGGCGCCGCCGCAGCGTTCGCGGAGGCGTTGGAGACGGCGGCGGAAGCGGAGCGGGAGACGATCCGGGTCCACCTCGCGAGCGCGCTGCTCGAGCTCGGCCGCGTCGCCGAGGTGCGGGAGCTCCTCGCCACGCTCGAGCCTGGCCGGTTGACGCCGCCCGACCTGGGGTGGGGCCACGAGCTCCGGGGCCGTGCGGAGCTGGAGCTGGGCAATCCCGGGCGCGCCCTGATCGATCTGGACGAGGCGGACCGCCTGGCCGAAGACGGGATCCGACGGTTCGCCGTGGCGCAGGCACGGGCTCAGGCGCTGGCCCGGCTGGGCCGGCACGCGGAAGCGGCCGACCGGATCGCCGCCGCCCTGCCCGACGCGCCCGAGGCCGAACGGGCGTACGCGCTGCACGAGCGCGCCATCGCGTTGCTCGAGGCGGACAGGATCGACGACGCCCGGGAGACGCTGGAGGAGATCCTGCTCGACCCCGACTATCCGTACCGGGGCGAGGTCACCGCCGACCTGGCCGAAATCGAGCTTCGCCGCGGCGATCTGGCCGAGGCGCGCGAGACGGCCGCGCGCGCGCTGGACCTCGGTGCGACCGGGCCGGCGTGCCTCACGCTGGGCACCGTGGCGTTCGAGTACTTCGACCTCGACGAGGCGGTCGTCTGGCTGGAGCGCGCGGTCAGCGCGACGACCGCGGGCGACCCGACCTGGATCGCCGCGCACCAGCTCCTCGCCGACGTGTACGCGCAGCGCGGCCCGTCGTCGGCTGAGAACCTCCTGATCCACGCGCGCAAGGCGCTGAGCTGGACCGAGGGGGGCAGCGAGTGGGCGGGACCGCTCGAGGCGCAGGTCGAGCTGGCCCGAAGCTGGCTGGGCGGCCACGAGCGCTGGCTGAACTGAGCGTCACGGCACGGAGCGTCGCGGCACGGAGCGTCGCTGGCCCGTCCGCACGGGACGGGCGCTGCCCGATGCGACGGTACACTCCCCGAGATGGAAGGCCTTCTGCTCGCTCAGGTTCTGGACGAGGTCCGCTCGCGTACGCCGGCCGAACGGCTCGACTGGCGCTTCGTCGACGAGCACACCGCCGTCCTGCCGCTGGTGCCCGACGTGGCGCTGTGGTGCTTCGACCGTCTGCCCGTGCCGCGCCTGGAGCTTCGCCGCGATCAGCCGTCCGGCGCCGGCGCGCCCCGCACCGGGTTCCAGGAGCTGCTCCGGGCCCGTGCGGTCGGTCCGCTCGTGGCGGTCTCGCAGCCGGGCCTCGACCGGATCGCGCGTCTCCACTTCGGAGCGGCAGGCGGTTTCGTCGGTGCCGCGCCGGTCGACCTGGTCGCCGAGCTGACCGGTCGGAACGGCAACCTGATCCTGGTGGACGAGGACGGAACGATCGTCGGTGCCGCCCGCGAGATCGGTCCGGAGATGAATCGCTACCGGCAGGTGCGTGCCGGCGTGGCGTACCGTCCGCCCCCGCCGTACGACAAGCTCGACCCGCGTCACGCGCCTCCGGACGAGCTGCGGGCCGCGCTCGAGGGGCGGACGCCCGCTCGGATCAAGCGGCACGTGGACGGGGTCGGGCCGGAGCTCACCGCGGCGATCCAGGCGCTGGCCGGCGTGCCGTCGGACGCCGTCCTCGAAGGATCAGCGCTCGACGACGTCCTCTCGGCGCTGGCCGAGGTGGTCGCGGATCCGGCGGGGGCCGCGCAACGGGCGTTGGGACGACCGGACGTCGCGACGTTGCGGGCGCGCGAGCGTCGTGATGCCGATCTGCGCCGCGTCACGGCGCACCTGAACGACCGCGCGGCGCTGGCGCGCAAACGCCGGCACGACGCCGATCGAACGCTGATCGCGGCCGAGGACGCGGCCCGCCTCCGCGGCGAGGCCGACCTCCTGCTCGCCTACGCGGGACGCGTTCCGACGGGTGCTGCACGCGTGGAGCTGCCGGCGTTCGAGGGCGGCGACGTCGAGATCGCGCTCGATCCGTCGCTGCCGGCGACGGCGAACGCCGAGGCGCGTTACGCGCAGGCGCGCCGGCGCGAGGCACGGGCGGACCGGGCGCTGCAGCGGGCCGCGGAGCTCGACGAGGAGCTTCGCGACGTCGAGGCCGAGCTCGGGACGCTGAGCACGCTGCCCGACGACGCGCTGCGCGCACGGGCCGAGGCGCTGGAGCCGAAGCGCTCCGCGAAGCGGCGCGAGGTGGGGCTTCGCTACCCTGCGCCCCACGGCTTCACGGTGGTCGTGGGCCGCAACGCGCGGGAGAACGACGAGGTGACCTTCAGGGTGGCCCGCAGTCGCGACGTCTGGCTCCACGTGCAGGGGTGGCACGGCTCCCACGTGGTGATCCTGACGCAGGGCCGCGAGGTGCCGTTCGACACCGTGCTGTTCGCCGCGAGGCTGGCCGCCGGGCACTCGAAAGCGGTGGGCGGCGACAACGTGCCGGTGGACTACACGCTCCGGAAGCACGTCTGGAAGGTCAAGGGAGGACCGCCGGGCGCGGTTCGCTTCGCGCACCAGAAAACCGTGTTCGTCACGCCCAGTCGAAACCCGGCAGCGGAGACGGCGCGCGACGCTTCGTAGCCGGCGACAGAACGCCGGGCCCATCGCTGCCTGGGCCCGGCGTGCGGTCGTACCCCGGGTCAGTCGGCCTTGCCGGCCGAGCCGAACACCTGCATACGCTCCGCGACGATGCGGCGCATCTCGTCCCTCGCGGGTCCGAGGATCTTGCGGGGGTCGAACTGCGACGGGTCGTCCTTCAGCACCTCGCGCACGCGCGCGGTGAAGGCGAGTCGCAGGTCCGTATCGGTGTTGATCTTGGCGATGCCCTCGGTGACGGCCTTGCGGACGTCGTCCTCGTGGATGCCGCTGGCGTCGGCCAGCGAGCCGCCGGCGTCGTTCAAGCGCTGGACGATGTCGCTGGGCACGCCGCTGGCTCCGTGCATGACCAGCGGATGGGGAAGGCGCGAGGCGATCTCGACGATGCGGTCGTGGTCGATGTACGGCCGGCCCGTGCCCTTGTTCGCTCCGTGCGAGGTGCCGATGGCGACGGCGAGGTAGTCCGCGCCGCTCTCGTGCATGAACCGTTCGGCCTCGTCCGGCTTGGTGAGGATCGCGTCCTCTTCGCTCACCACCACGTGCTCCTCGACCCCGCCGAGCCGGCCGATCTCGGCCTCGACCGTCACGCCCACGGCGTGCGCGGCCTGGACGACGCGAGCGGTCTCGCGCACGTTGACCTCTTCGTCGGCGTGCGACTTGTCGATCATCACGGAGGTGAAGCCCATCCGGATCGCCCGCAGGCACGACTCGTACGACGAGCCGTGATCGAGGTGGATCGCGACCGGGACGGTGGCGTCACGGGCCATCTCGACGACCATCTTGGGAAGGATCGCGCCGCCGTACTTGAGCGCGCCTTCCGACAGCGCGACGAGGACGGGGCTGCGGGTCTCCTCGGCGGCCTCGAGGATCGCCTGGGTGATCTCCATGTCGTTGGTGTTGAAGGCCCCGACGCCGTACTGGCCGTCGCGGGCCGCCTTCAGGATGTCGAGTCCGGTCATGAGCGGCATGTCCGCAGCATACAGCAGCGTTCCCGGCCGCCGGTCACGTCGGGGGCTCTAGCCTCCCGAGGGCCGCGAGTACCGCGGCCGAGGCGGCGCGAACCGCTCCTCCGACGTTCCACGCCGCCTTGTCGCGGACGCCCGCGACGTTGCTGACGCCACGCACCTCCGCGAACGGCAGTCCCAATCGAGCGCACGCCAGCGCAGCCCCGGCGCCTTCCATCGACTCGACCGAGGCGCCCGACCGCGCCGCGCGCTCGGCGGCCACGTCGAGGTCGCCCGCGATCGCATCGGAGGTCGCGAACGGAACGGGCACGGCGCCACAGGCGCCGGCCAGCGCCGCGGTCCAGCGCGGGTCGGTGGGGAAGACCTCGAACAGGTCGGGTCGCTCCGAGCGGGCGTCTGCGGGCACGCGCGGGAGCGGGATCTCGGCGAGGCTCGCGACGGCGCTCCGGTAGGCGACGCCGGCGTCGAGATCGGTCTCGGAGGCGGCGCAGACAGCGGCGCCGACCGGAACGAACGCCCCGACGTACGCGCCGGCGATACCGGTCATCAGGCAGGCGGACGGCCGAACGCTGGCCGCGAGCGAGGCGACCGCCGTGGCCGCCGACGCCTTGCCCACGCCGCACGCCACGAGCGCCACGTGCCGCTTCCGGAGGCGACCCAGCCAGGCGGAGGGCCAGGCGTCCCCGCCGATCGGGCGGGGGTCGTGCAGCTCGGCCAGCAGGTCGCGCAGCTCCATCTCGGTCGCCGCGACGATCAGCAGCGGCGACTCGCCCCGGGGAGACGTGGGCGGAGGCGCGCTCACGCCGCGCGTTCCCAGCGGCGGCCCGCGGAGACCACGGCGCTCAGGCGGCCTCGCGCGCGGGCATGTCCAGCAGGGCGCGCACGTAGGCGGCCGCGTCGTACGGCTGAAGGTCCTCGGCGGACTCGCCCACGCCGATGAACTTGATCGGCAGCTGCAGCTCGCGCACGATGGGAAGCAGGATGCCGCCCTTGCCGGTGCCGTCGAGCTTCGTGACGACCACGCCGGTGAGGTCGACGGCCTCGTGGAACCGCTTGGCTTGCTGGAGCCCGTTCTGGCCGGTGACGGCGTCGAGCACCAGCCAGACCTCCTTCGGCTCGCCGGGATCGGCCTTGCCGATCACGCGGCGGACCTTCTTCAGCTCCTCCATCAGGTTGTGCTGCGTGTGGAGGCGCCCGGCGGTGTCGACGAACAGCAGGTCGGTGCCCTTCGCCTTGCGGGCCGAGGCCGCGTCGTACGCGACCGCTCCGGGGTCGCCTCCGTCCGGCCCCGTCTGGGTGGGCACGCTCAGCCGGTCGCCCCACACGCCGAGCTGCGCGGAGCCGGCCGCCCGGAACGTGTCGCCGGCGGCGAACATCACGCTTCGGCCGAGGCGCTGGTAGTACTGACCGAGCTTCGCGATCGTCGTGGTCTTGCCGACGCCGTTCACGCCGACGACCATCACGACGTGGCCGGCGGGCTCGACGACGTTGCGGCTGACGTCGAGCTCGAACCCGACGCGACGGAGCTTCTGACGCATGCGGTTGGGCTCGAGCTGGTCCAGCAGCGCCTGCTCGAGGGCGTCGCGGAACGCGGCTCCGCTCTCGCGCTGGCGCTTGGCGTCGGCGACGACGTCCGCCGCGATCCGGGCGCCGACGTCCGCGCCGATGAGCGCGAACTCGAGGTCGTCCCAGTCCATCTCCCAGCTCTTGCCCAGATCGCGAACGTCGGTGGTGAGCACGTCCCGCGTCTTGCCCAGCCCCTGGCGAAGACGGTCGAACCACCCCATCAGGTGCCGGCTCCGCTCCGGCCGGCGTCGACGCTCGCACCGTCCTTCTTCGTGCCGGCGTCGTTCTCCTCGGGCGCGGGTCGATCGTCGGGAAGGGCCGCGGTCATCTCCGAGAGCGCCCGGCCGATCCGCTTGAGCACGCGCTCGCGTCCGAGGATCACGACCAGGTCGGTGACCGAGGGCGCTTGCGTCGTGCCGGTCAGCGCGGCCCGCATCGGCATCAGCACCTGCGGCTTCTTGATCTCGCGCGAGCGCACGTAGTCGTCGAGCAGGTCGTCGACCGCGTCCTCGTCGAAGAAGTCCAGCATCGAGAACTCGCGCTCGAGATCCTCGAGCGCCTGCTGGCCCGCCGCGATCCGCTTGCGGGCCTCCTCGGAGATCGGAAAGTCGTCGGTCCAGAAGTAGCCGCTCTGCTCCGCGATGTCGTTCAGCGTCTCGGCCCGGGGACGGAGCACGTCGACGACGTCGAGCAGGTAGTCCTCGTCATCGCCGTCGTACCCGGCCTGCGCCAACGCCGGCTCGGCCCTGCGCGCGATCTCCTCGAGCGGCACGATGTCGCGCAGGTAGCGCGCGTTCACGTGGCGCAGCTTGCGGAGATCGAACACCGGCCCGCCGAGCGAGATCCGCTCGGGATCGAACGCCGCGACCATCTCGTCGAGCGTGAAGATCTCGCGGCCGTCCGGCATGCTCCAGCCCATCGTCGCCAGGAAGTTCAGGAGCGCCTCGGACAGGATGCCCTGGCGCCGGTAGGAGTCCACGCTGGTGTCGAGCTTGCGCTTGCTGATCTTCGTCTTGTTCGCGTCGGGATTGCGCAGCAACGGCAGGTGGATGAACACGGGCAGCTCCCAGCCCAGCGCCCGGTAGAGCAGCACGTGGATCGGCGTGCTGGTCACCCACTCCTCGGCCCGCATGACGTGCGTGACCTCCATCGCGCGATCGTCCACGACGTTCGCGAAGTGGTAGGTCGGGTAGCCGTCGCTCTTGACCAGGACGGGGTCCTTGATCTCCGCGTTGGGAATCGCGATCTCGCCGCGAAGCAGGTCGACGAACGCCGTGTCGCCTTCGTCGGGCGTGCGCAGGCGGATCACGTGCGGCTCGCCGGCAGCCGCGCGGCGTTCCTGCTCCTCGCGGGGCACGTCGCGCCCCCGCCCGTCGTAGCCGAGCGGATCGCCGCGACGCTGCTGGTCGGCCCGCATCGCGGCGAGCTCCTCCTCGCTCTCGAACGCGCGGTACGCGCCGCCCGAGGCCAGAAGCCGATCGGCGTGCTCGCGATACAGGTCCAGACGCTCGCTCTGGCGGTACGGACCGTGCGGGCCCCCGACGCCGGGGCCCTCGTCGGGCACGATGCCGAGCCACTCGAACATCTCCAGGATGCGGAGCTCGGACGCCGCGTCGTAGCGCTCCCGGTCGGTGTCCTCGAGGCGGAACACGAACCGCCCTCCGTGGCGCTTGGCCAGGGCGTAGTTGAACAGGCCCACGTAGGCCGTGCCGACGTGGGGATCTCCGGTGGGGGATGGCGCGATTCGGGTGACGACGTTCATGGCGCGGTCTCCTTCTCGGCGTTCGATGATAGCCCGACGCCGAAGCTTCTCCGGTCGTCGGGCCTTCGGTCGGGGATCAGCTGGCGGCCAGGCGGAGCAGCGTCAGGGTGGACACGATCCACAGGTAGGGCGCGAACCAGCGGAAGCGGCCCTTCTTCAGCAGTCGGAACAGCCATATCAGGGCCAGCCAGCCGGTCACGAACGACGCGAGCGTCATCCACGCCACCGCCCGCCAGCCCAGCTCGGCGTCGCGCACCTCGGTGAAGCCCAGCACGGCGACGCCGGCCGAAGCGACGAGGTACAGCAGGAACGACAGCCGGGCCGCCAGCGCCGCGTCGACGTCGCGCCAGAGCAGCGCCGAGATCGTGCTTCCCGACCGACTGATTCCGGGCACGACCGCCAGGCCTTGGGCCGTCCCGGCGATCAGCGCGTCGCGCCAGCCCAGCTCGCGGCTCTCGCGGCGCGTGCCCCGCGTGGGCGCCGTCCACAAGATCGCTCCGGTGACGGCGAGCGCCAGCGAGACGGGGAGCGGCGCGTTCAGGTGCTCGAACACGCCCCGCAGCCCGAGACCGATGATCGCGGTGGGCACCGATCCGATGATGACGAGCGAAGCCAGTCGCCAGCCGTCCTGCTTCCGGGCTTCGGCCGAGAACAGGCCCCGGGCGAAGCCGCTGGCGGCCAGCCACACGTCCGCCCGCAGCGCGATCAGAACGGCCAGGAACGTGCCGGTGTTGGTCGCGATGTCGACCGCCAGCTCCAGCGATTCGCCCTCGGCCTGGAAGCCGAACCAGGTCGCGGCCAGCACCAGGTGCCCGGAGCTGGAGATCGGCAGGAACTCGGTGAGCCCCTGCACGATGCCGAGGATGACGGCCTGAAGGTCGGCCACGGTCGCGTCCTTCCCTGAACGGTCTCGCCCCTACGAGGACAGGCCGGTGGCGGGCCACCGGCCTGTCCCTCACGGACGTGGCGTGGGGCTCAGCGCTTGCTGAACTGCGGCGCGCGCCGGGCCTTCTTGAGGCCGTACTTCTTGCGCTCGACCACGCGAGCGTCGCGGCTGAGGTGACCTGCCTGCTTGAGCACGTCGCGGTACGCCGGGTCGACCTCGAGCAGGGCCCGGGCGACGCCGAGCTTGATGGCGTCGGCCTGGCCCGACGGGCCGCCGCCCTTGACGGTGATGACGGCATCGTAGCGGCCGGCGGTACTGGTCGCCTTGAGCGGCTCGAGCGCCTGCACGCCGACGAGGATGCCCCGGAAGTACTCCTGGAAGTCCTTGCCGTTCACGCTGATGCGGCCGGAGCCGGGGCGGAGGAAGACGCGCGCGACCGCTTCCTTGCGTCGGCCGGTGCCGTAGTACTGATCCATCATCGGACCTCCAAGGCCTTGGGCTGCTGAGCGTGATGCGGATGCGCGTCGCCGGCGTAGACCTTCAGGCGACGGATCAGCTTCCGGCCCAGCCGGTTCTTCGGAAGCATGCCCCAGACCGCGCGCTCGAGCACGCGCTCGGGGTGCTTGGCCAGCATCTCGCGGGCCGGGACTTCCTTGAGGCCGCCCTGGTAGCCGCTGTAGCGGGTGTAGATCTTCTGATCGAGCTTCGCGCCGGTGAACACGACCTTCTCGGCGTTGATCACGACGACGAAGTCGCCACCCGACTGGTTCGGGGTGTAGGTCGGCTTGTGCTTGCCGCGGAGGACCTGAGCCAAGCGCGTCGCGAGCCGCCCGACGGTCTGGCCGTCGGCGTCGATCACGACCCAGTCGTTCTCGGTCTCCTTGGGGAAGTAGGTCTTCACGGTCGTCACGTCCTTCAGGGTGCGCAGGGCGTGCAGCGCGCACGTTGGTTCGCATTCGGGTCGTTCGCTTCGAGGTCACGTCGATGATCGGGGGATCGCCACGCGAAAAGCCAAAGGGGAGTCTAGCACGCTGCCTGTGCTGGGGCAAGGCCGCTGACGCTGCCGGGCGCTCCGGCGCCTCACGAGCCGGAGGAACGCTCCCCCGGCTCGTCCTGGACGGCGCCTCGAGCGGGCTCGGCCGGATCGTCCGCGTCGTCGCTTCCGTGCACCTCCCCCGTGACCCGGCCGCCCAGCTGACGGATCTCCTCGATGAAGCGGTCGACCGAGTCGAAGTCGCGGTACACGCTGAGGAAGCGGATGTAGGCGACGTCGTCGAGCGACTTGAGGAACGCCAGCGTCCGACGGCCGATCTCGTCCGTGTCGATGCGGGCCGTCTGGACCTCGTCCTCGAAGCCGTACGCGAACTCGCGCAGCTGCTTCTCGGTGACGGGTCGCTTGTTCGTCGCGACGCGCAGCTTGCCCAGCAGCTTGTCGGGCTGGAACGCCTCGAGCCGTCCCGAGCGCTTGCGGACCATCAGGGCTTCGAGCTGCGTCCGCTCGTAGGTGGTGAAGCGCCGATGACAGGCGTCGCACTCGCGCCGTCGTCGGATCGCGTGCCCCTCGTCGGACGGGCGCGAGTTCACCACGCGCGTCTCCGTGGAGGAGCAGTACGGACACTTCACGCTGGGCCTCCGGGTCGCCTCACCAGGCGTCGCGCGCCGGGAACGGCGGACGGCCGAGCAGGTCGGGCGCGTCGTCGAGGTCGTCCAGCGCGTCGCTCGTCGCCGCGTCGGCGTCTCCGTCGGCGTCTCCGCCGTCCTCCGCGCCGTCGTCGGCCTCGTCGTCCCGCTCGGCCCACAGGTCGGCCTCGAGATCGTCCTGCCGGACGCGGTCGTCCAAGGCCGCCTGGATCTCGGGAAGGAGCCGCTCGACCACACGGGGCGGCGGAGGAAGGTCCACCGCCAGCTCCAGGCCGCGCAGACCTTCGGCGTCCTCGCCTCCCAGGAACAGCACCGCGTCGACCAGTCGCGCGTCGTGGACCGGGTCGGACGCGCTGCGGGAGGGAACCGCCACGTTCACCCGCAGCGCGTCGGAGCGCGCGCCGAACGCCGCGGCGAGCCGCGCCAGGCCGCCCCGAACCATGGCGTTCTGCGGCGCGTCGGCGGAGGCGGGCGGCGCGACGATCACGACCCAGCTCCGCTCCAGCGAGCGGGCCGCGGTGCGGAGGATCAGCTGGCTGCTCCTGAGGGTGTCGTCGACGAGCTCCGTGAACTCGTTGTCGGTCAGCGCCAGGGGGTTCGCCGAGCTGGACCGCGATGCGACGTGCACGACCCCTTCGAGCCGACCGAACAGCTCGTCGATCTTCGTGAAGGCGTGGCGCACGTCCATCGTGACGGTCACGTCGATCTGGATCGGGATCGCCTGTCCGCCGCTCTCCTCGACCTCGGCGGCGGTCTTCGAAGCGAGCTCCACGTCGCGATCGGCGCAGACCACGTCGTACCCGGCCCGGCCCCAGCCGAGCGCGATCGCTCGTCCGAAGCCCTGTCCGACACCCGTGACCAGCACGACCCCACCTTGCGGCATGCGACCACGATACACCGCACCCCGAGCGCCACCGCGTCCACGGCGAAGGGGGGCGAACCGCGAAACGCGTGCGCGGCGTCGCGGCGGCTCTGGTAGGCTCGCGCCGAAAGGAGCCCGCCATGCCCCGTCGCGACGACGCGCGCGAGCCGTACAGCTACGTCGATGCCGAGACGACCGTCGAGGGGACGCTGACGGCCGGCGCCCGCTTGCGCGTCGACGGACGCGTTCGCGGCGAGGTGCGCGTCGAGGGCGTCCTCGAGGTCGCTCCGGGGGGCCGGATCGAGGTCGGTCCGGTGCATGCGGGCGACGTCCGGATCGCGGGCGAGATCGTCGCCGACGTGCGTGCGGTCGGCACGGTGGAGCTGTGGAACGGCGGCCGGCTCGAGGGGGACGTTCGCGCGGCCTCGCTGGACATCGAGGAGGGCGCCACGTTCCTGGGGCGCAGCCTCTCGCTCGAGAGCGAGGAGCCTGCGCCGAGCGCCATCGGAGCCCCGCCCGCCGAGGCCGCGGCCGGCTCGGAGCCCGACCGGTGAGCGCGACGCAGGGCGCCTCCGGGGCAGGGACGCCGCGCCTGCTAGAATGCCGCCGGACGTCGGACGTCGTGCGGGAGCGGACCCGCCCCTGCCAGCGTCCCTGGACCGGAAGGAGATTCCGTGGCGCTTGAGCGTTGGTTCCGCAGGAGTCGCCCGACCCGCAGCGACGACGACACCAGCCCCGCCGGTCTGTGGCTCAAGTGCGAGAGCTGCGCGGCGCAGATCTACCGCAAGGACCTCGTCGCCAACCTGTACCTCTGCCCCGAGTGCGGGCACCACTACCGCATGCCGGTCGATGCCCGGATCGAGTCGTTGGCCGACGAAGGGACGTTCGAGCGGTGGTCGGGAGGCCTTGCGCCCACCGACCCGCTGGACTTCGTGGATACCGAGCCGTACCTGGGCCGCATGGAGCGGGTGCAGCAGAAGCAGGGACGCCCCGACGCCGTCGTGTCGGGCGGCGCCTCGCTCGGCGGCGAGCCGGTCGCGTTGGTCGTGATGGACTTCTTCTTCGCCGGCGGATCGATGGGATCGGTGGTGGGCGAGGAGATCGCGCGCGCCGCGGAGCGTGCCGCGGGGGAGGACCGGTCGCTGATCGCGATCACGGCGTCGGGCGGGGCGCGCATGCAGGAGGGCGCGCTGAGCCTGATGCAGATGGCGAAGACGACGGTCGCGCTCGAGGAGCTCGCCGAGCGTCGACTCCCGTTCGTGTCCGTGCTGACCGATCCGACCACGGGCGGGGTGACGGCGTCGTTCGCCACGCTGGGCGACGTGATCCTGGCCGAGCCGAAGGCGTTGATCTGCTTCGCAGGCCCTCGCGTGATCCAGCAGACGATCAAGCAGGACCTCCCCGAAGGCTTCCAGCGAGCCGAGTTCCTTCTCAAGAAAGGCATGCTGGACGACGTGGTGCCCCGCGACCGGCTCAAGGAGACGCTGGGCACGATGGTCCGCCTGCTGCGCGGCGGCGCCGTCGTGCCCGATGCCGAGGAGACCCATGTCGCTACCGTTTGAGAAGCCGATCCTCGATCTCGAGGCGAAGATTCGCGACATGCGGACGTACGCCGAGGAACAGGAGATGGATCTCGGCGAGGAGATCGCGCTGCTCGAGGCCCGCCTCGAGCGACTCAAGGCCGAGACGTTCGAGAAGCTCACCCGCTGGCAGCGCGTGCAGGTAGCGCGGGCGGCGGGCCGGCCGACGGGACTGGACTACGTCGGTCACGTGTTCGACGGGTTCCGTGAGCTGCACGGCGATCGGACCTTGGGCGACGATCCGGCCGTCGTGACCGGCCTGGCGGAGCTGGAGGGCCGAAGCTTGGTGGTGATCGCGCAGCAGAAGGGGCGCGACACGAAGGAGAACATCCACCGCAACTTCGGCATGAGCCATCCGAGCGGCTACCGCAAGGCGATGCGGATGTTCGACCTCGCGGACAAGTTCGGCTTGCCGGTCGTCACCCTGATCGACACGCCGGGCGCGTACCCCGGCATCGCGGCGGAGGAGCAGGGGCAGGCGTGGGTGATCGCCGCGTCGATCCAGCGCATGAGCCGGCTCCGGGTGCCGGCGATCAGCGTCGTCATCGGCGAGGGGGGTTCGGGCGGCGCGCTCGCGATCGGGGTCGCCAATCGGGTCCTGATCCTCGAGAACGCGACCTACTCGGTGATCAGCCCCGAGTCGTGCGCCGCGATCCTGTGGCGCGACGCCGCGGAAGCGCCCCGGGCGGCCGAAGCCCTGAAGCTGACCGCCAGGGACCTGCGCGAGCTCGAGATCGTCGATCGCGTGATCGACGAGCCGATCGGCGGCGCGCACCGCGATCCGGTGCGCGCGATGGACGCCGTCGGAGACGCGCTGCGGGCCGAGCTCGATTCGCTTCGCGACGCGACGCCCGACGAGCTGTTGCGGGGGCGTCGGACGCGGTTCCGTCGGCTCGGCAGGTTCGTGGAAATCGACGCCGCCGCCTGA
>Ga0209936_1001047_pt1 | contig 15397 bp, 8 predicted proteins | sample SalPonR1_A_D1_MG_FD_185694 | JGI IMG/M metagenome (GOLD analysis project Ga0209936, IMG submission 185694) | Salt pond soil microbial communities from South San Francisco under conditions of wetland restoration - Salt Pond MetaG R1_A_D1_MG... ... | reverse complement strand
ATGCGCACCGAGGCGATCCGGCAATTCCGGAAGTTGTTGCCAAGCGCCGCATCAATGAGGTCGCCGATGACCACCGTCGCGTCGGCCGTACCCTGAACCGTCAGGTCGACACACATCTTGCCCACTGAAGCAGTGCCCCCCGAAGTGAACTCCTTATAGCTTTCGAAGAAGTCATTGCCGGTCACCGTCAGGTTGAGCGTGCCTGCGGTGGCAAAGAGGTCGAGGTGCTCGGCGCCGTTCTGGAAGGTGTTGCCGCTGATCAGAGCATTGCCGCGCAGACCACGGATGCGCACCGAGCCTTCGTCCGAGGTGTCTCCCGCGCCCGCCACGTGGTAGCGGTTGGTGTCCTGGATCGTGGAGTTGGTAATGGTCAGCCCGTTCCACACCGTGTCGCTGTCACCGCTCGGGAATGCCGCGCCATGAATCGCCATGTCGCTGATCCGGCGGATGGTCATGCCATCCAGCACCAGGCCACCGTTCACGGTCTGTCCGTGGATCGCGTCGTGCTCGCTGTCGATCACGCCCGTGCTGCCGATGTCCTCGATGATCATGCCGCGCAGCGTGACACTGCCGCCGGTGTTATCGAGGGTGATGGCGTCGGCCGTCTTGTTGTCGATAGTGCCGCCGCTGCCGACGGTGCCAGTGCCTGTCACCTCGAAGGAACCGGCGCCGGTGTTGCTAAGCGCGATCGCCGTGTTCGCGCTCGCCCCAGCGGTGGTGACGCTGCGCAGGGTTACACCGGAGACGCCGATGGTGGTGTCCGCGATGAGCACTGCGGTGCCGGTCGTAGTGGTGATCGTGCTACCGGTGTTGATGGCGCTGACGATGCCGCCATTGGTCGCGGAGAATGCAGTATTCGTTGCGGTATTCAGATCCAGGACGCCGCTGAAGTTGGTAGCTGCGATGCCGCCTTGATCATTGTTGTCAACAAAGATCCCGCTGCCGCTGTCGGTTATGTTGCCACTGAGGGTCGTCACACCGACGCCGTTGTTCAAAACCTGAACAGAGCGACCTGACGTATTGGCAATTGTTCCCGCGTACGTTGCATTACCGGTGCTGCTGGATATGCTGACCGCAGCGCCCGCGGCATTCTGGATGCTCCCGCCGTTGATATTGATGGTCGCGCCATCGTTGTTCGAAAGCGCAATCGCGGAACTGTTCGCACCGTTGTTGTCGATCACGACACCGGCAACAGTAATAGTGCTTCCGGGGGTCACGATGTTATCGATACCGAATGCAGTGGTCGCCGACGCGTTTTGATTATTGATCGTCACCGTGCCGAACTGACCGTTCTGGACGCCGCCGGTAAAGCCATTAATGAACACGCCAGCGCTGTTGCGAGCGTTCACCGTGACATTGCCGAAAGAGAACGCAGCAGGGGAGTTCTGAAGACTGACGCCAAACCCGAACGGATTTTCAATCAACGTCGATCCGGACACGGTAAAGCTTCCCGAAACCGAATCCAGCACAAGACCCTCTGCCCCACTGTTGGCCGAGCTGATCGAATCGAACGTGACGGAGGCCGTGCCCGTGGACAGATCGACGGCCTGCCCGGTGCCGAAGATCGAGACATCGGCCACCGTCAAGATCCCGAAGTTGTTGCCGGTGATGCCGGTGCCGAGGCCCGTGTTGCCGATATCGATTCCGCGGATCGTGTTGCCCGTGGCCAGTGTGATCCCGCCGTTGGCGCTGGAGGTGATGGCGTGGTTTGCCGGTCCGCCGATCGATGGCAGGGTCGGGCTGTGGGGATGGGTGGTAAACATGCGCAGATCGTTGATGGTGCCGATGCCGGTCGCGCCCTCGCCGATCAGGAACTGGTTGGCCTGCAGGTCGAAGTCATCGTTCAGCGCGTCGGTCTGGGTACCCATCGTCGAGGTGTAGTGGAAAATCGTCGAGCTGTCGGCGTCCGGACCGCCGTTGTCCAGATCGGCCAACGAGTCGAACGGATTGTTCAGGGTGCCGTCACCCATCGTGCCGGCATCGAGATCGACGAACCAGATCGTGTTCGAGTCGACGTTGAAGGTCACCGTTGCGCTGTCGGTCAACCCACCGGTGTCCTGGACCGTATAGGCGAAGGTGTCCGTCACGCCGGCATCGCCGGCCTGCGGGGTGTAGGTGAAACTGCCGTCGGCCAGGGTCGTGATGCTGCCACCGGCGGTAGTGGAGAAGGTGCCGACGCTAGCCGCCGCCAGCGACAGCGAATCGCCGCTGTCGGGATCGTTGTCGTTGGCCAGCAGGCCGTTCATCGCGTTGGGCGCGATGCCGACGTTGGACTGGGCGGCAAAGGACTCGTTCACCGCGCTCGGCGCCTCGTTGACGTCGTTGACGTTGACCGTGATCGCGGCGGTATCGTTCAGCACCGGGGCGCCGTCGTCGGTCACCGTGACGGTCAGGTTGAACGTCGTCGGGGTGGTCTCGAAGTCGACCCCCGGCGGGTTGTTCAGGTTGATCGCACCGGTGCTCGAGTCGATCGCAAACGTGGTGTTGGTATTGCCCGCGGTGATCGCGTAGCTCAGGGTCTGGCCGGCGTCCGGATCGGTCGCGGACACGGTGCCCACGGACGTCCCGCCGGCGCTGTTCTCGTCGATCGAGAACGTGTCGTCGTTAGCCGTCGGCGCCTCGTTGACGTCGTTGACGTTGACGGTAATGGCGGCGGTGTCGTTCAGCACCGGGGTGCCGTCGTCGATTACCGTGACGGTCAGGTTGAACGTCGTCGGCGGGGTCTCGAAGTCGACCCCCGGCGGATTGTTCAAGGTAATCGCACCGGTGGTGGAGTCGATCGCAAACGTGGTGTTGGTGTTGCCCGCGGTGATCGCGTAGCTCAGAGTCTGGCCCGCGTCCGGATCGGTCGCGGACACGGTGCCTACCGCCGCCCCGTCGGCGCTGTTCTCGTCGATCGAGAAGGTGTCGTCGTTAGCGGTCGGCGGGGCGTTCAAGGTAACCGTGATCGTGGTCACGGCCGCGTTCGACGTGCCGCCGTCGCCATCGGTGACCATGACGCTGGCCTCGCGGTCCTGGTCGTCGGTCGATGTGGTGTTGTATTGCAGCGCCCTCAGCAGCGCGGTCACCGCCGCCTGGCTGGCGTCCGGGTCGAACGTGATCAGCAAGGGCTGGATGTCGAACACCCCGCCGCCCGAGTCGGTACACAGGTAAGGCGTGGTCACCGTCCCGAATGTTGTGCCTTCGAAGCTGACGTCGGTCCCGTCGAAGCCGATCTGGCCGGCGCCCATGCCCTGGTTCTCGATCGTGAGCGTGTCCAGGACATCGCACATCGAGCTATCGGCGCTGAGCGCCAGCGACGCTGTCAGGTCGCCGGTGTCGAAGTCCGGGGAGTCCACGTCGTTGAGCGTGGCGGCGGGATCGAGGAGGACCGGACCGGTGTTGTCGAACGAGGTGCCGCCGCTCGGGAACGCGATGACCGGGGCGTCGTTTTGGCAGGTGACCGTGACCGCCACCGTCGCGATCGAGCCGCCCGGGGTCAGGGTGTAGCTGAAATCGTCGGTCGGGCTGCCGTCGTTGCAGAAGTTCGGATCCGGCTGGTAGGTCAGCCCCGTGCCGCCGCCGGTGATCACCACCGTGCCGCCGGCCGGCTGGGACGCAGACGCGATGCTGATCGGGCCGCCGTCGATGTCGGTGTCGTTGAGCAGCACATCGATTGCCGTGGCCGGATCGTCCTCGGTCACCGTCGCGCTGTCGTCGACCGCGACCGGGGGGTCGTCCACCGGGTTGACGGTGATCGTGAAGGTCTGGGCCGGGCTGGTGTCGGTGCCGTCGTTGACGGTGAACGTGAAGCTGTCGGCGCCGTTGAAATCGGCGTTCGGGGTGTAGACGACCTCGGCGGTCGTGGCGTCGACCTGGTTAATCGTACCCAGGCTGCCGCTAGCCGGGGCCGAGGCGATGGCGAAGATCAATGGATCGCCTTCCACATCGCTGCCGGTCAGCGTGACAGTGACCGGGGTGTCCTCGTCGGTGCTGGCCGCGCCGGCGTCTGCGGTGGGCGCGTCGTTGACCGGATCGACGTTGATGCTGACGGTGGCCGTTGTGCACAGCGCCGGCAGTGGCGTGCCGTCATCGCAGACCTCGTAGACGAAGCTGTCGGTGCCGTTGAAGTCGCCGGACTTGGTGTAGGTGATCACGCCGGTGGTCGTGTTGACGCTGGCGGCGCCGTTGGCCGGGCCGCTTGTCACGCTGACCGTGGCCGGATCCAGCCCGCCGTCGACGTCGCTGTCGTTGGCCAGAACGTCGATGTCGACCTGGGTGTCTTCGTTAGTCGTCGCGACGTCATCGACCGCAACCGGTGCATCATTGATCGCATTTACGGTAATCGTCACCGTTGCCGCGGCCGAGTCGGCCTGGCCGTCGTTGGCAAAGTAGGTGAAACTGTCGCTGCCGTTGAAGTCGGCATTCGGGACGTAGTCGAAGCTGCCGTCGGCGTTGAGGTTGAAGCTGGCCGCATTGGCCGGACCGGCGTCGAGCACCGCGGTGATCGGGTCGAGTTCGGCGTCGCTGTCGTTGGAAAGCACGCCGGGTGCGGCGATGTTGAGCGGCGTGTCCTCGTCGGTGGAATAGGCGTCGTCGACGGCCACAGGCGCCTGGTTCTCGGTATCGCTGACGTCCATGCGGAAGAACAGGTCGCCGCCCTCCAGCGCAACGAAGCCTGCGACCAGGTCGATCGCCGCGCTTACATCGGTCGCATCGCCGACCGGATCGGTGGCGTTCGGCGCGCGTCCGCCCCAGTCGGTCAGATCGCCGTCGAGCGTGAAGGTCATGGCCCACGCCGCGGTCGTCACCAGCATCACCGCCATCACCGCACCCACGCGGCCCATTCTTCGGTGTGCCAGCCAGGCCAGCGCGAGCAATACAAGCACCAGCGCACCCAGGCCCCAGACCGAAAGCGCCGGAATCTGCACCGGCAGGCCGAACACGATCGGGCCACCGCCGGCGCCGCCGTTGGTCGTCGCCAGCACGTCCGAACCGCTACCGCTGTCGGCAACGAACGTCAGCCGAAGCTGGTTCAGGTTGGCCGCACCGAGCGCGGCTCGCCCAACGGCAAGTTCCACCGCATCGGCCCCGCCGATTCCGGTGTTCAGCGCCAGCGGATAGGGTGTCGCGAAACCGGAGACCGGCGCCGGTGCGCCGAAGCCGGCGCCGGCGCATGCGGACTGTTCGAGCGCGATGATTTCGAAGCTTCCAAGATCGACGCTCGCACGAATCCGGCGCTCGAACCCACTCAGCGCCGCACTGCCCGAAGGGGTCACCGAACAGCCGGTCGCAGCACTGCGGTCGGTATCGACCAGAACGTCGAAATCAACTGTCTGGGCCGGGGCGGTGGCTGCAATCAGCAGGCAGGGGAACAGGAACAGGGACGCGAGACGACGTGACATGGTTGAACCCCTTGGCAGGCGGATCGTAATAATCGACCGAGTATAGGCCTTGAAGTAGCGTGGCGCCACCACTGGCCGGCGGGGGGGTGGCCAGTCTCCCTGGGCCGTGGACTGGAACGCACGCCTCCGACACATCGACTGCGGTATTCTCCGTCGAATGAATTTCCAATCCTTCAATATTTCACTCCGGCCGCCTGGAATCGGCCTGCTTGGCGGTCTCATTCTCGCCATCGTTCCCGCGTTCGCCCAGGAACCGGCCCCGGTTACGGTCGCCCAGCCCGAAGTCCGCCCGGCGATCGAGCGGGTGGAGCTGACCGGTTCGTTCACGGCCCGGCGCGCGGCGCAGCTTTCGCCGCGTCTGTCGGGACTGGTCGAGACGATCGATATCGATGCCGGCGACGCAGTTGCGGCCGGTGACGTCGTCGTGCGACTGGACGACCGGCTGGCCGAACTGCAGCTGGCCCAGGCCGAAGCGGCCGTGGCACAGGCGCGGGCATCGTTCGACGAGGCGGTGCGGCTTCGCGACGAGGCCCTGCGTTTGAGCGAAGACCGCTTCTTGCCCGATACCGAGATCCAGGCGCGCAAGTCCGCAGTCCAGGTGGCGCGGGCCGCGCTGGACGTGGCGAGCGCCGAGCGCGACACAACCGCCGAGCGGCTGGAGCGGCATGCGATTGTTGCGCCGTTCGACGGGGTGATCGCCAGACGTCTCACCGAAGCCGGCGAATGGGTCGAGACCGGCACCGCGGTGGCCGAGCTTGTGGCCGTCGGCGACCTCTGGCTGGACGTCCAGGCGCCGCAGCGGTTGTGGCCGAGACTGCGACAGGAAACTGAAGTCAGCGTCGTAATGGATGCGCTGGGCGGACGGACCTTCAACGCACAGGTTGCCGCGCGCGTGCCGGTCAGCAACCCGGACGCGCGCACGTTCTTGCTGCGGCTGGTGCTGCCGGATGCGGACGCCGACATCACGCCCGGCATGTCGGCGCGCGCACTGCTGCGCCTGACCAGCGACGCCGACGCACTGTTGATACCGCGCGACGCGTTGATCCGCTATCCGGACGGCACGATCACGGTGTTCGTCGTCGACGATTCGGACTCTCCGCCGCGGGTTCGCCAGCGCGAGGTCACCATCGGTCGGGTCGACGGCGACCGCGCCGTGGTCGAGTCCGGCCTTGAAGCGGACCAGGCCGTGGTGGTGCGCGGCAACGAGGTGCTCAACGACGGCGACGCCGTGCGCGTCGTGACCGACTGATGTTCGCCGGCGTCATTAGGCACGGCACCATTCTTGCGGTCGTCGTGCTGGTGATCTGCGTATTGGGCGTGCTGGCCGCCACGCGCATTCCGGTCCAGATGATCCCGGACCTGGAAGTGCGCGTGGTCGATGTCGACACGCGCTGGCCGGGCGCCACGCCGCAGGACGTCGAGAAGGAAATCCTGATCGAGCAGGAGGAATATTTGCGCTCGCTGCCGGGGCTGGAGCGCATGATTTCCACCGCGTCTTACGGCAGCGCTCAGATCCAGCTCGAGTTTCCGTTCGGCGTCGATATCAACGAGGCGCTGATCCGGGTCAACAATGCGCTCAGCCAAGTGCCGGACTATCCCGAGAACGTCGACGAGCCCAGCCTGGAGGCCAGTTCGTTCTCGCAAAATTCATTTATGTATCTGCGCGTCGAGCCGCTGGAAAGCAACCCGTTCGATCTCGACATGACGCTGATGCGCGATTTCGTCGACGACAATGTGCGGGTTCGCATGGAGCGCGTGCCAGGCGTGTCCAGGGTGAACGTCCGCGGCGGCGCCGAGCGGCAGGTGCGCATCCTGGTCGACCCGGCCGCGGCGGCCGAGCGCGGCATTTCGCTGGCCGATATCCGCAACGCGATCCGCGGTCGCAACCGCGACGTGTCCGGCGGCGACCTGGAAGCCGGCAAGCGCCGCTACCTGCTGCGCACCGTCGGCCGCTTCGAGTCGGTCGGGCAGATGCAGGAGATGGTCATCGCGCGGCTGGGCGATTCTCTGGTGCGCCTCGGCGACATCGGCGAGGTCGAGCTGTCGCACTACGAACTGCGCGACCGCTCGTCGGTCAACGGCAAGCCCAACATCAGCGTGTCGGTGGACCGGGAACCCGGCTCCAACGTCATCGACATCAAGCAGGCGATGCTGCCGACCATCGACGAGATCAATCAGGACCTGTTGAACCCGCTGGGCATGCGGCTGGTGCTGACCACCGACGATGTGCGCTACGTGCAGGCCTCGGTCGCCAACGTCTGGCAGAACCTGATCCTGGGCGCACTGCTGGCGACCGGCGTGATGTTTCTGTTCCTGCGTTCCGGGCGTGCCACGCTGGTCGGCGTCATCGGCGTGCCGATTTGTACCATCGCCGCCTTCATCGGCCTGCTCGCGGCCGGGCGGACCATCAACGTCATCTCGCTGGCCGGTATCGCGTTCGCTATCGGCATGACGCTGGACAACTCCATCGTGGTGCTCGAGGCCATCGAGCGCAAACGGCGCGAGGGCATGGAAAAAATGCAGGCCGCCCTCGAAGGGGTCAGCCAGGTGTGGCCGGCGGTGCTGGCCTCGACCATGACCACGGTGCTGGTATTCGCGCCTATCTTCTTCATCCGCCAGGAAGCCGGCCAGTTGTACTCCGACGTGGCCGTGGCGATCTCGGCTTCGATTTTCGCCAGCATGCTGGTCGCGATCACGGTCGTGCCCACGCTGTCGGCGCGGCTGAACTTCGGCATCCGGGGCAGCGAGGAGACCGGGGCGGGCCTGCGCGACCGCATCGTTTCGTTCGTCGGCTGGCTGGTCGCAACGGCGCGCCGGCGGCTGGTGACGCTGGGTGCGACGCTGGGCGGGGTGATCGCTATTCTTGTCTTTCTCACGCCGCCGGCCGAATACCTGCCCGAAGGCGAAGAGGCCAAGATATTCGCCAACATGATCGCGCCGCCGGGCTACAACCTGAGCGAAATGACGCGCGTCTCCGAACAGGTCAAGGACGAATTCCTGCCGCACGTCGACGGCGACCCGGCAGCGTTCGAGCGCGGAGAGTCCGATATCCCGGCGCTGGCTTACATGATCCTGTCGGTCAGCCCCGGCAGCGTCTTCATGATCGCCGAAACCGTGGATCCCGACCACATCGATGCGCTGATGGGCATCGTCAGCGAGCACTTCGAGTCCTATCCGGGCATGCGCGCGTTCGCCAGCCGCGGCTCGATCATTTCCGGCAACGAGGGCGGAACGCGCAGCGTCAACCTCGACATCAGCGGGCGCAACCTGGCCGAGATCTACGGCGTGGCGCGCACCGCAATGGGCTACGCCGAGCAGGCTTTCGACAACCCGCAGATCAACTCGTCGCCCGGCTCGCTTTCGCTGGACCAGCCGCTGATCGAGGTCCGTCCCGACTGGGCGCGCGCCGCCGAGCTGGGCTTCAGCGCCAGCGAGCTGGGTTTCGCAGTCGCGGCGCTCACCGACGGCGCGTTCGTCGATGAGTACTTTCGCGGCGACGACAAGATCGACATGTTCGTGTTCTCCAGTGCCGGCAGCGATCGCGAGCTGGCCGGGGTCGAGGACCTGCCGGTCTACACCCCGTCGGGGCAGGTGGTACCGCTTTCGGCCATCGCCGACCTGGTCGAGACCGTGGATACCGATTCGGTGCGTCGCCTGAACGGCCGCCGCACCGTGACGCTGAACGTGATCCCGCCGCGTTCGACCGCGCTCGAGATCGCCGTCGAACGTGTTCGCGGCGAAGTCATCGACCGGATGCGTGCCGAGGGCGAGCTGCCGCAGTCGGTATCCATCGACATTTCCGGGGCCAGCGACCAGCTCACCGAAACCCGCGAGGCGCTGGGCGGCAACTACATCGTCGCCATCGTGCTGAGTTTTCTGGTGATGGTCGCCATCTTCCGCCACTGGGGTTGGCCGCTGGTCATTCTGACTGCCGTGCCGCTGGGCATAGCCGGCGGCATCGCCGGGTTGGTCGCGCTCAATGCCGTGGGTGTGCGCCAGCCGTTCGACATGATCACGATGCTGGGTTTCCTGATCCTGCTCGGGGTCGTCGTCAACAACCCGATCCTGATCGTCGACCGCACGCTGTCCAACCTGCGCGAGGGCATGGACGACGTCAACGAGGCGGTACGCGAAGCCGTAGCCACCCGCATCCGGCCAATCATGATGTCGATGATCACCACGCTGTTCGGGCTGGCGCCGCTGGTCTTCATTCCGGGCGAGGGCACCGAGTTGTATCGCGGCGTCGGCGTGGTGGTGCTTTCCGGGCTGCTGTTCGCCACGCTGGTCACGCTGACATTTCTGCCGGCGCTGCTGGTGACGGTACTGCGGCTGACGCGACGCATGGCGGCCTGACTGAAGTTCGGCTGGCCCGGCGACGCTGGGAGAAGGCCTTGCCACCGCTTTATGGTTCATAAGCCGTTATGCTTTATTGATGTCCACATTGGGTCTGGACGGGCCCGAAGGATCAATGCATGACCAACCTGCTTGCGATCAGCGTCCTTGCGTCGGCGCTGGTGATCCTGGTCGTGCTGGGCGTAGTCGAGGCGCGCGTGCACAAACGCGTGCTCCGAAAGCTGCCGATCCGGATCCACGTCAACGGCACCCGGGGCAAGACCAGCGTCGTTCGGTTGATCGCAGCCGGCCTGCGCAACGGCGGCCATCGCGTGTGCTCCAAGACCACCGGCTCGTTCGCGGCAGTGACCGACCCGGACGGCGAGGACTACCCGCTGCATCGGCCGGACCTCCCCAACATCATCGAGCAGATGCGGGTTATGCGCCGGATGGCCCAATTCGATCCCGACGTGGTCGTCGTCGAGTGCATGGCGCTGCAACCCCAGTATCAGCAGTTGACCGAACGCAAGATGGTCGTCTCCACGCACGGCGTGATTACCAACGCCCGCGCCGATCATCTCGATGTGATGGGCCCGGAGCCCGACGACGTCGCGCTTGCACTGGCCGGCTCGACGCCCTGGAACGCCAAACTATTTACGGCCGAACGCAAGTACCTCGATGTGTTCAAACGCTCGACCGGGGACCGCGGCAGCGAGCTGATCACGGTGTCCGAAGATGACGTCGAGGACGTCACCGACGAGGAAATGAGCGCGTTCCAGTACGCCGAGCACGCCGAAAACGTGGCTCTGTCGTTAAAGGTCTGCGGGGACCTGGGGGTGAGCCGTGAAGACGCGCTGAAAGGCATGCAGGCGCTCAAGCCCGAAGTCGGCGCCACCCAGGTCCAGGAGATCGATTTCTTCGGTCGTTCGATCATCTTCGTCAACGCGTTCGCCGCCAATGATCCGGAATCCACCGCCATGATCTGGGAGCGCGTCGTCGAGCGCTACAGCGAGGGGCGTTCCCGCGTGGCCGTCATCAACTGCCGCTTCGACCGGCCGCAACGGTCACAGCAGCTCGCCGAGGTGGCGGGCAGCTGGACCCAGCCGGATCACTACGTGCTCATGGGCTCGGGCACCATGCTGTTCGCGCGCCGGGCCGTCAAGCAGGGCATTCGCGCAAGCCAGATGACGGTGACCGAGGGCATGGATCACCTTGAAACCGCCGAAGTGGTGCTCGAGCATTGCGACGGCGACGCGCTTGTGGTCGGCATGTGCAACGTCCACGGGGGCGGCGCCGAGCTGGCCCGGCATTTCGGCAACCGCGCAAAACGGAGCCAACCGCTATGATCGTTCTCAATCTGCTGGCCGTCTCGATCGGGGTAGGCCTGTTGTTCACGCTGCTGCTGGCCGAGGCCTTCGGGCTGGCTGCCGGCGGGCTGGTCGTGCCTGGCTACGTCGCACTCACGCTGCTTCAGCCGTGGAGCGTCGCGATGACGCTGATCGCGTCGCTGGTGACATTTGCAGCGGTGCGGTCGTTGTCGACCATCATGGTCATTTACGGCCGGCGCAAGACCGCGCTGATGATCCTGATCGGCTATCTCACGGGCAGCCTGCTGGACCTCGCGCTGGGCGGCGTGTTCAGCTTCCCGACCGGCGACGCCGCGGCAGGCTCTCAGGCCCAGTTCTCGTACTTCGAGCTCAACGTCATCGGCTATATCATCCCGGGCCTGATCGCGATCTGGTTCGATCGCCAGGGCGTGCTCAAGACGCTCGCCGGGCTGATTGTGTCCAGCGTGCTGGTGCGGCTGACGCTGGTGCTGATCATGCCCGAGGTGCTGATGACCTTCGAGGCCGAACAGGCGCTCAATCGCGCCGACCTGTCCACAGTGCTGCAGGGGTTGCTGGAATGAACGGAGGAAACAAACTTTATTGGCGCCCGTCCAAGGTCCCGGGCCGGCTTTTGTTCCTGCTGGCCGCCGCAGCGCTTGCGGCGCTGGTGACCGTCGAGACGTTCACTTCCAGCGAGTCGTCCGAGTACTACGAAGAAATGCTCAGCGCATCGCGCGTGGTGCAGGAGGCGATCGATCACCTGCGGCCCATACGCGGACGGATCGAGCCGATCAATCCGGAAGTCGACCCGGCGCGCAGCGGGCTGATCGGCGTCGCGACCTCGCCGATTACCAGCAATGCCGGTCATCTTGAGGCCAAGCAGGCAACGATCAACCCGAACTGGGCGGCCGTGGCCGTGCGGATGCTCGGCGAGGCCGGGGTGGAACCGGGCGATAGCGTCGCGGTCGCCGTATCCGGTTCTTTCCCGGCTCTTAATCTTGCGATCTATGCTGCGATGCAGGCGCTTGACGTCGAACCGGTGATCATCGTCTCCGGCGCGGCCTCGCAGTGGGGTGCCAACGTGCCCGGCTTTGCGTGGATGGACATCGCGCGTCATCTGCGCGACGCGCGCATCATTTCGTTCAAGGCGGTTTCGGCCACGCTGGGCGGCCTGGAAGACCGGGGCGTCGGGCTCAACGATGAAGGCAAGCGACTGATCCGCCAGGCCGCCGAGCGTGCCGGCATCGAATTGACAGTGCCGGAAAGCTACGAGGCCTCGGTGGCCGAGCGGATTCGTATCTACAAGGACGAGTCCGGCGAGAAGCCGATCGCGGCGCTGATAAACGTCGGCGGCGGCATGGCGACCACCGGTCCCGCATCCATCGATCATTTCTTCGATTCGGGCGTCTCACGGTCGGCCCCTTCCGGCGCGTTCCGCATCCCGTCGGTGATGGGTCATTTCCTGCGCCAGGACGTGCCGGTAATCCACTTCTCCGGCATCCGGAATCTGGCCACCCGCTACGGTCTGCCTTATCCGCCCCGGCAAATGCCCGGCTTGGGCTCGGGCGGGGTCTACCGGGCCGAGTCCTATCGCCGCTGGCTGGCCGGGTTGATGATCGTCGGACTTCTGGCGCTCACCGGTGTCGTGATGCGGTCGGCCAACATTGCATTGGCCGCGGAGAAACGAGGTCAGGAAGGCTCCTCGCTCAAGCCCAAGGTCTAGAAGAGACCGGCCGCGGAAGCAAGCTGAAGGCCGAGCAAAAGAACAACGGCAGCCGAATCGCGCCGCGGGTGATCAGGCCAGCAAAAATGGAATCGTCATCCCGGACGCGGAAGCGATTGGGCATCTCGAGACGTTGCCGCGATTCAGGGCCGTGCGGTTTCGTAGGGGAAATCTGGCGGGGTCGTGCACGGGAATCCGGGGCCTTGTGTCTTTTGGCAATAGAGAGTTAACGAACGAATTGCGGCGGCTGTATGGTAATAAGACCAAAGTCCGAACGAAAAGGAAAACGGTATGAAGAACTCCATGGGTCTTACCGGCGAATCTTCCGATCACAAGCTGGCGGCCATCTTTGCGTCCGAGCCGGCCGCCCGCGAGGCGGCAGTCAAGATCATCGACGTACTCGGACTCGATGACGCACAGACGGAAGTCCTCAAGCCCGGCGGCCAGGACGCCGGGAAAAAACTGGAGCCCGAGTCGCGCGGCATCTGGCATACCCTGGTTCGGGCGCATCTCTGGCTGGGGCTGACCGGCGCGGCGATCGGTGCGGTGGCTTACGCAGTGATGTTCGTCGCCGGGGTCGGCTTTGTCACCGACAATCCGGCCCAGGCGGCCATGATCATCTTTTACTGCTTCCTCGTCGGCCTGTTGTTAGGGGGGCTGGTCACGGTGCGCCCAGATCACGCCCGCTATATCCGCCAATCGAAGGAAGCCCTGGACGACGGCAAGACCCTGCTCGCCGTGCACGCGCGCAGCCTGAAAGAGCTGCGGCGTGCGAAATCCGAGCTGGAAAAGACCGGCGCCGACACCATCGCCACGTTCTAGGGGGCCTCTCGCGATACTGCAGGGTTCCTCAGTACTCCAGTCGGTCGAGTTCCCGGATGTTCACCAGCATTTCATGCAGAGCCACCTCGGCCTGCTCGCGGTCGCGCGCCTCCGAAAGCCGCCGTATGGAATCGACAATGGCGATCCACCAGTTCATGTGCGTGGCGCTGAGCTGGGCAGCCACGGCGACCAGGTCGCGTGTGAGCGAAACCGTTTCGTTGGCCTCGCGCTTGAGCGCCACCAGGCAGTCGAGGTCGGGATGCTTCTGTTCGAGCTGTCCGAGCAGATAGTCGATCACCCTGGGATTGTTCTCGAGGTCGCTCGACGAGGCCGGGTCGGCGTCGGGTTCCAGGAACGCCACGTCCAGGTTGGACAGCAGGCCGCGAAAAGAGCCCCGAAGGCTCAGCCAGAGTTCATGCCGCCGGGCCGCCTCGCGCGAGCGTTGCACCAGCGTCAACAGCCCGACCAGCAGGAAGCCCTCGATGCAGATGCCGATCAGCTCGGGCACCAGGTTTTCGTGGAACGGGCCCGAGGACTCGACCGCAATCAGGTACACCCAGAGCCCGCCGCCGGCCGCGGCCAGCAGGGCCATCAGCGCAATCAGGAAAACACGGCTCATTCGGACTCGTCCTCGTCACCGTTGCCGTAGGCCTGGATGACGCGCGCGATCCGGCCCGCTTCTTCCGGGGTCAGGTCTATCGGCAGGTTGGCCAGGTAGACGACATGATCCTCGCGGATCGGGACGGGCACCACATTGCTCGGGTTCTCGGTCGCCTCCAGCGTGACCTTCTCGGCGGCCCGCTGCTCGTTGGTCAGGGCATCGCCGCGGCTGAATGCGCGCGCTTTCTCGCGGCGGGCGCGAGTAAACGTTTCCGGCGCCGCAAGCCAGCCCAGATATTCTTCCAGAGCCGCCGAAACCCGCTGGCCGTATATCTCCAGGGTCTCCGACCGGATGCTCGAACCTTCGAGCTTGTGGAACCGCGAGACAAGATCGTCGACGTCGATGCGGCGGATATCGTCTCGCTCGTCGTCGGTCAGTTCGCCGGCCAGCTGTTCCAGCGCCTTGCGCCGCGAGCGGGCCGTGGCCGGGTTGATCAAACCCTCCATGCCCGCCTGCTTGAGGAAATTCAGCAGGGCCTCGGCCGTGTATGATTCGTTTGAAGTCATCAAAAAACCAACCTGTGTATTCGTTCTGGGATTTCCTGCACTCGGACGCTATTGCCACAGAATGATCGGCCAGTATGGACAAAACATCAAGCCAATCGGGATTTGAGGTTCACCGGCTCAAATACGACGACCCCAGCCTCGACCGCGCCGGCCCACAGCGCGACGACCCCGATTGGCTGGATAGGGCGCTGGAGCATGAGCATGCGCGTTCCATTCCGGTCTGGCGCAACCAGAACCTCGTCGACGGCCTGGACAGTTCGTCGCCGGCGGCCATCCTGGGCGGCGTGGAACTGCACCGGCACGCCACCGAAATCGTGTTTCTCGGCATGGACGGCGAGGCGCCGGTGTTCGCCGCCGACTATTCCGAGCTCGAGCAGCGCGAGGTCGCCGACCTGGTGGGCCAGGGCTTCACCGACCTGCGCAAGGTCGGTCCGCTGCTGTCCGAGCCCGAAGCGGCGTTGCTGGCCTACGCCCGCGGCATGCTGTTCTGGCACCGCAACCATCGCTACTGCGGCCGTTGCGGCTCCACCACAAAAAGCCAGAAGGGCGGACATCTTCGGGCATGCACCAACCCCGACTGCCGCCGGCCGTCATTTCCGCGTACCGATCCGGCCGTCATCGTGCTGGTCGAACACCCCGGC
>Ga0209936_1001043_pt1 | contig 15426 bp, 18 predicted proteins | sample SalPonR1_A_D1_MG_FD_185694 | JGI IMG/M metagenome (GOLD analysis project Ga0209936, IMG submission 185694) | Salt pond soil microbial communities from South San Francisco under conditions of wetland restoration - Salt Pond MetaG R1_A_D1_MG... ... | reverse complement strand
CAAGTACCCCGCCGACAAAGCCCGCGGGCACGCGCGCAAGTACACGGAGCTCTAGGCCGGCTGCCGACGGCCGGTCGCGGCCAGGCGCCACAGCAGCCACGCAAGCGGCCGCAGCAGGAAGCGCAACAGCAGCAGCAGCGGGAAAAGCAGCAGGGCCCAGCCCGCCACCAGTGCCGGGAAGGCCGGCAAGCCGATCCGCTCGCCCGCCCAGCTGAAGACCGAGTTCAGCACGCTGGGATGGCGGACCGCCACGTAGGCCAGCACCAGCGGCGCGCCGTAAGCCGCCAGCCGCATGCCCACCGCGCTGCCGCGCCACAGGCCCGCGCCGACCGCCGCGGCACGCCGGGAATAGCTCATCGCTCGCGCGCCGCCCGCGCCCCGGGTGGCGGCCGCGCCCATGCGCAGCACCTTCACCGCGCTCACCATAATCGCCAGGTCCAGCACGGCCGGCCAGATGTCGCCCGCCTCGATATCCTCGCCGCGGCGCCAGCGCTCTTCCAGGCGGCGGGTGCCGCTCGTGAAGAAACCCGTCAGGCCCTCGAGTGCGCGCTCGGTCTGTACCCAGCCGACCTCGCCGTCGACACCGACCACGAACTGGCCCAGGAAATCGTGTCCTTCAGCGTGGATGAAAAGTATGGCGTAACGGCCTCTTTCCACCGGGTCCAGTCCCGGCGGGCCGGCGCCCTCGGGCCCGGCTTCGGCCGGCGCCGCCGGCGAAACCGTTTCTGTCCCGCGCAGGTCTTCCCAGGCCTCCAGCATCGATTGCCAGGCATCCTCGAAACCGCGCATCACCCGGACCGAGCGGATGTCGGTCTCCAGGAAGTAGTGGACCGGCGGAATGACGTGCTCGCCATGCTCTCTCAGGACTTCCCGGAACAGCGGCTCGTCGCCGTAAAGCTCGAGAACCCGGCCCGCCATCCGCGGATAACGATGCAGGGCGGCCCAGGCCTTCAGCCCCAGCAGCGGATCTTCTTCCTGCATGTAATCGACGAAGCGGGCCTGTAACTCGACGGGCTGGTGGCGCAGGCCGCGGGCGAGCTCGGGCGGCAGCTGCTCCACCTGCAGGCGCACCAGTCGCTCCTCGATCGGCATGTGCGTCGCGCGCGAGGCGATCAGCAGGGCGGCTGCCAGCGAAACGGCAGCGATGAACAAAAGGCGGTTCAGTGACATCGTTTCCCGTGGAGTGGCAGCGGGATGAGGCGCAATGTAACGCAATCCGGTCGCGCACGGACATGCGTCACGAGTGCGTCAATGGCCGGGCACCCCGGGCGGCGGACCCAGCGGCGTGGGCAACAGGCTGGCCGGCGAGACGCACCGGGCGAGGCTGCGCCCCTGCCGCGCCACGCGGATGGTGAACTCGTCGTCACGGAACACTGCATCCACGTCGTAGGTCGCGCCCGCCTCGACCTCGAAGCTCAACTGGCAGCTGCCCTGCAGATTCTCCCGGGCGGCCCGCAGGCGCAGCTCCAGGGGACCCGGCGGCACGGCAAAACGTGGCCGGGTCCAGTGCCGCGGCCGCGCCCTGCCGTTGAACTCCAGCGGCGCAAGAAAAACGCCGGCAAACCATTGCGCCTCCTGCGAGGGAAACGACAGTGTAGCGTGCGGCTCCAGGGGGCCGGGTTCCTCGAAACGCGTCGCGCAGGCGGCAAGCAGGATCGCGGCCCCTACCGCCGGCAACAGCGCGCGGAGCGGGCGGTGCAAATGCGACAGCCGCTTAATCCGCCAGTACCTTTTCGCAGGAAATGCCGGCGCCCCCCTGCAGCCGATTGCCATCGACTTCCATATCCACGGGCGCCAGCGTCGGGATCGCGATGCTCAGCGTGCCGTTCCGGCTGACATAAGTCGCCTCGCGCACGCCCGCAGCCGTGGTCACCAGCGCCCGGCCGTCCTCCTCCAGGACAATGCGCTGCCACGGCCCCTTGCAGGCGTATACGGTGCGTGAAGGTTCGCCCTCGCAGCCCTGGAGCCCAACGGCCAGCAACAGCAACAGCAATACGGGGATCGTTCTCATGAATACCTCCTCCCCGGCGATACGCCGCCGGGAACACTCAAAGCATATACGCCTGGAAGGCGATCATTGCCGCGAAGGCCAGCGTCACCGCCACCCCGACGGCGGATGCGGAGGCGTCCTCGAGGGCATCCGGAACCAGCTCGGAAAAAATCATCCAGATCATGGCACCGGCCGCCAGCCCCAGCCCGACCGGCAGCAGGGGCTGGAAGAACATGACGAAGAGGAAGGCCGGCACGGCCATCAGCGGCTGCGGCAGGCTGGTGAAAATACTCCACGCACCCGCCTTCCATACCGCCGTGCCGCGCGGGATGAGCACCAGGCTGATCGCCAGCCCTTCCGGGATGTTGTGCACCGCGATCGCGAAGGTGATGAAGGTCCCGAGCTGCTCGCCGCCGCCATAGGAGACGCCGACACCCACGCCCTCCGCGAAGGAGTGCGCTGTCATGACGCCCAGGATGAGCAGGGCCTTGCGCGCATTCGCCCCGCTCAGGTCCGCCACGTCCACGGCGTCCTTGCGCTCGATCAGCCTGTTGGCGACGAAGATCAAGGCCAGCCCGAGCAGGATGCCTGCCAGCGTCCGGCCCAGGTTCAGCTGCGAGCCTTCCTGGATCAAGCCGTGGCTGGCCGCCAGCATCAGTCCCGCGGCGGCCGCGTTCGCCATGGCCAGCCAGTAGCGACTGAACTCGCGCGTGAACATGAAAGGCAGCGCGCCCAGGCCCGTCGCAACCGCCGTGAGCGCGGCCGCGAAGAGCACCGTCCATACATTGATCTCGAACACCGGCCGCTCCCCCGGAAATCAGGCCGACGGGCACGGGATGGCGAACCAGAAAGTGCTGCCCTCGCCGGGCTCGCTCTCGAAGCCGACCTCGCCGCCCATCAGGCTGACCAGTTTCCGGGTGCTGGACAGGCCCAGGCCCAGGCCGCCCTGCAGCCGCCGCATGGTCGTGTCGCCTTGCTCGAAGGGCTGGAACAGGCGTCCGCGGATCTCCGGATCGATTCCCGGGCCGGTATCGGTCACCTCGAAACGGCACATCGTGTCGCCGTTCAGATGCACGGTCCGGGCCGCCAGGGTGACCCGGCCCCGCTCGGTGAACTTGATGGCGTTGTCCACGTAGTTCATCAGTGCCTCGGCGACCCGCACCGGATCGCCCATCACGACGGACGGGATACCGTCGCGCGGGACATCTTCGAGTTCGAGTTTCCTGGCCTCCGCCCGCGGCGCCATCATCAGCCTGACCTCTCGCAGCACGGTCGCCGGCGAAAACGCGATCCGCTCCAGCTTGAGTTCGCTCCCGGAATGACTGGCCACCGCGAGCGTGCGGTCCACCAGCTTCATCAGGTCCTCCGCGGCATCCGAAATAATGCGCAGCCATTTCTTCTGGTGGTCGCTCTCGGCGTCCATGTCAAGCAGGCGCGTGCCTCCCAGGATGTGGTTTAGCGGCGTGCGGAACTCGTGCGAGACATTGCGCAGCAAGGCCGCCTTGGTCAGCTTGGCCGTCTCCGCGTCCAAGGCCCGGCGCCGCAGCTGGGTATTCAGCAACTCCACCTGTTCCTTGCGTTGCCGCAATTCCTCTTCCGCGTGCTTGCGGTCCGAGATGTCTTGGGCGATGCCGCGCAGGCGTTCGGGCCGGCCGTCCTTGCCGGGGTAGGGCCGCCCCATGGAATGGATCCACCGGAGCCCGCCGCCGGGCAACATGATCCGGTAATCGATCTTCCAGTCCCGGCCGGCTTCCAGCGCCTGCCGGACGGCCCCGGAGGCCGCTGCGCGATCCTCGGGATGTATCAGTTCCAGCAGGCGTTCGAAAGTCTTCACGCTACCGCGCGGCAGCCCGACGATCCGGTACCAGGCATCCGAGGCCTCCAGCGGGCCGTCCGGCAGGCGCCGCTCCCACACGCCGAGTTCGGCCGCTTCCACCGTCAGCCTGAATGCCTCGTCCGCCGATCGCGCCGCGTTCCGGATTTCACGCTGCCTGGTGACGTCCTGCAGCACGCCGTGCGCCCGTCCGGCAGAGCCATCCGGCAAGTAGTTCGCTCGACCGGCAGCGCGCAGCCAGCGCACCTCGCCGTCGGGCCGGACGATCCGGTAGCTAATCTCCAGCCCGCTACGCTTCTCCAGGGACTGCCGGGTGAGCTCCTCCACCCGGGAACGGTCCTCCGGGTGCAAGCGCGCGCGCCAGTCTTCCAGCGTAAACGCCGCATCCGGCGCCAGCCCGAAAAAGCGGCAGCAGGCCGGGGACCAGCGCACCTCGCCGCTGGGCACGTCCCAGGTCCAGGTGCCGAAGCCCGCCGTTTCGAGCGCAAGCTCGAAATCCCGAAGCGCCTGCTTCGGGTTGCGCGTGCTGCCCGCTGACGAAGGTGCACTTGCGTCCATGGACGTGTCCCCGGTCACGCGGGCCGGCCGTCGGCTGGAGGATTTATGAGCACTATCTAACTTATAGCAGACTGCCGTCGCAATTGCGTCCCGCCGCCGGGACCGGCGCCGGGGAAACCGGCATGGCGCGCTATAATTGCGCTAATGGCAGACCCGATCCGTTACGTCGAACCCGTGTTCCGGCCGCCCAGCGAGGCCCGCTCGCTGGTTTTGCCGGTGACCGACGGCTGCTCATGGAACAAGTGCAGCTTTTGCGAGATGTACACGGCGCCCCAAAAGAAATTCCGCGCTCGCGATGAGACCGAGGTGATCGAATCCATCCGTCGGGCAGCGGCACTCGCGGGCGGACGTTTCCGCCGCGTGTTCCTCGCGGACGGCGACGCGCTGGTGCTGCCCACCCGGCGCCTGCTGGTCGTCCTGGAGGCCATCGCAGAGCACATGCCGGGTGTGGAACGGGTGTCCAGCTATTGCCTGCCTCGCAACCTGCGCCGCAAGTCGGTCGCCGAGCTTGCCGAGCTGCGGGCCGCCGGCCTGCAGCTGGCCTACGTGGGCGCCGAGTCGGGCGACGACACGGTGCTGGCGCGGGTCAACAAGGGCGAGACCTTTGACTCCACCCGCGAGGCGCTGGACAAGCTGGGCGAAGCCGGCATCGGTCGCTCGGTGATGATCCTCAATGGACTGGGCGGGCAATATTTTTCGGAAGCGCACGCCGACAACTCGGCACGCCTCGCCAACCTGACTCAACCGGAGTACCTGGCGACACTGGTGGTGAGTTTTCCGCACGGCGAGAGTCGCTTCAGGGCCGGTTTCCCGGAATGGGAACCGCTTGACCCGCCGGGGCTGTTCCGCGAAATGGAGCGTTTCCTGTCCGCGCTAGAACTGCGGCAGACGATTTTCAGGTCCGACCACGCCTCCAACTGGCTGGTGCTCAAGGGCACGCTGGGCGCGGACAAGGCCCGGCTGCTCGAGCAGTTGCGCGGCGCGATCGCCCAGCCGGAACGCGCGCCGCTTCGTCCCGCCTGGGCCCGCGGGCTCTGAGCCCCCGCGCATGCCGCAAGCGTCCTGCAGTGTTCAGGCGCTGCCCGGCACGGCCGACGAAAAGACGTTGATGACCACCACGCCCGCAATGATCAGCGCGATACCCGCGATGGCCGCACCGTCCAGCGCCTGGCCGAAAAACGCAAAGCCGGCCAGGGCGATGAGCGCGGTGCCCGCCCCGGCCCACACCGCGTAAGCCACGCCAACCGGCAAGGTCTTCAGCGTAAGGGCCAGGAAGTAGAAGGCCACCACGTAGGCGAGCACCACCACAAGCGAAGGCGCGAGGCGGGTAAAGCCTTCCGAACTCTTCAGGAAAGAGGTGCCGACCACCTCCGCGACGATCGCGATGCCAAGATAAAGCCAGGGGGACATGCTTGCGCCTTTTGCCGGGGGATTTGACCTGCATCTTAGCCTGTCCGGATCCGCTGCCGTGCCGGCGACGAAACTGTCATGCAGAACGCCGGTCACATCATCCCGAGGCGGGCAGAACCCGGAGGCACACCGCATGTACCGCGACCCCACAAGGCTGAAGCGCCTGGCCCGGAGCCTGTTGGCGTCCGCGCTGCTGCTGTGCGTCAGCGCCAATGCCGGCGCCGCGCTCGATATCACCTGGCAGGACGATTTTTCGGCCGAGGAGCAAAGAAAACTCGTACGCTGGGTGGAGGAAACGCATGCCGCGGTCGAGCAACTGGTCGGCCCCTATCCCTTCGACGTGCACATCTTTTTCCACCGCCGGGACGGGGCACGCGAGCCCGTGCCCTGGGCCAACACGGAACGCGGCCGCGTGCAGGGCGTGCATTTTCACGTGGACCCGCGTTTCTCACTGGGTGCGCTGCGCTCGGACTGGACCGCAGCGCACGAGCTGAGTCATCTCGCCCTGCCCTACCTGGGACGCCGCCACGCCTGGTTTGCAGAGGGCTTTGCCAGTTACATGCAGTACCAGGTGATGGCGGCCATGGGCGTAATCTCGCCGGCCGAGGCCGCGCGACGCTACGCCGGCAAGCTGGCCCGCGCCGAGCGCCGTTACCGTTACCCGGACCGGCCCTTCGCGGCGGCGGCGCCGCGCCTGCGTGCCGAAGGCAACTACCCCACGATGTACTGGGGCGGCGCGGTTTATTTCATGCAAGTGGATGAAGCGCTGCGGGCGCACTCGGGCCAGGATTTCATCGCCGTCTTGAGAGAATACGTGGCATGTTGCCGGCGCAACGGGGGCGACATCGGCGTCCTGCTCGGCACGCTGGACGAACTCGCGGACTCCACCCTCTTCAGCCGCCATTACCGGAATTTCCAGGTCGATAAAGGCTTTCCGCGCTATGGGGAGCTGGAGCTTTCTCCGCCTCCCCGCGGCTGAGGCGCGTCCGGCTCAGCCCCGCTTCTTTGGAACCACGGCCAGGGTGACTGTCGCCTTGGATACCAGCCGCTCGCCCGCCTCGTCTCCGCAATAGATCTCCGACTCCGCCACGATCAACGTGCGGCCCGGCTTGAGGACGCGCGAGACGCATCTCAGCTCGGTGCCCCGCGCGGCCCGCAACAGGTTGATCTTGAATTCCGCGCCGAGGATGGCCTCCGTCTCGCTCACCAGCGAGGCCGCCGCCGCTCCCGCGGTGTGGTCGGCAACGGCGCCCTGCACGCCGGCATGCACGAAGCCGTCCTGCTGCTGGTGGCGCGCCTCCAGCGTGAGCGCACTGTGACACTCCCCGGCGGCGATCGAGACCAGGCGCAGGCCGAGCTCGCGGATGAAGGGCGCGGTGGTGAACAGCCGCTCGACTTCTTTGCTATTGATTTCTTTCATGCCGTTCAGCGCGGCACCGCGCTGCCCCAGTAATTGAAACAGGCCGGGCGCCACCCCGGGATGTACATGGTGTCCAGCTGCCGCACTTCGAAGCCGCCTTCGGCGAGCAGTCCGGGGATCACGCGATTGAGGTTGCAGCCGCCTCCCAGCCAGGACCAGGCCGGGTTGATGAAGTCCTGCTGGCGGCGGACCCAGCGGTCCGGCGCCCGGCCGTGCTCGCAGAAAATCAGCTCCCCGCCGGGACGCAGAACACGGCGCGCCTGCTCGAGCACCTCGGCCGTGTCGGGGATGGTGCACAGCGTGTAGGTGGTCAGCACCGTGTCCACGCTGTCGTCCTCCAGCGGCAGCTCGTGTCCCGGCAGCGGAATGAACTCCACCTCCAGCGGCAGGGGCTCGGCCACCTTGCCGGCCATTTCGATCATCTCCGGCGAGGGTTCCAGGCCCCATACCTTGCGGACTTTCTCGGCATCGTAAAAGGGCAGGTTCAGTCCCGAGCCGACGCCGATCTCCAGCACCTCGCCGTGGGCACGCGGAACCACTTTCCCGCGCTGGCGCATTGCCGGCCGTGTGCTGCAGGCCAGGTGCACGATGCGCGGCAGCACGTGGCGGTCGTAAAAACCCATGAAGTCGATGTTACAGCGTGCGGCACCCGGGCGGGCTTTCACTTATCATAGCGTCATGCATTTTCTGCTGTTCGCCCTCGTGTTGCTCGGCATCGTGTTCGGCCCCGGCCTGTGGGTGAAGCACGTGCTGGCCAAGTACTCCAGCCCGAACGACCGCTACAAGGGGAGCGGCGCGGAGCTGGCGCGCTACCTGCTCGACCGGAACGGGCTGGGCCACGTCAAGGTGGAGGAAACCCAGCAGGGCGACCACTACGACCCCACCGACAAGACCGTGCGCCTGACGTCCGACAAGTACCACGGCCGCTCCCTGACGGCGATCACCGTGGCGGCGCACGAGGTCGGTCACGCGGTGCAGGACAGCACGGGCTACCCGCCATTGCGGCTGCGCCACCACCTGGTGAGGATGATGAGCCCGCTGGAGAGATTCGGCGCCGGGATCCTGATGGTCTCGCCCTTCATCGGCATGCTGACGCGCGTGCCCTCGCTGGGCTACCTGATGTTTTTTGGCGGGCTGCTGAGCCTGGGAACCGCCACCCTGGTGCACCTGGTCACGCTGCCCACGGAAGTCGACGCCAGCTTCGGCCGCGCGCTTCCCATGCTGGAAGAGCACGAAGTGCTGCCCGAGACCGACCGGCCGCACGCCCATCGCATCCTGCAGGCCGCGGCCCTCACCTACGTGGCCGCCTCCCTGATGAGCCTGCTCAACGTGGCCCGCTGGTGGGCGATCCTCAGGCGCTGATCCCGTCAGCATATTTTCCATTTTCACTGGAGCACGAGAATGATCCGACGCACCCTGCTGGTATTTGCCGCGACGCTGCTGGCGAGCACTCCCGCTCTCGCCGACAAGTACAGCGAGACCATCGAGTTGTTCAAGGAAGCCGGCGAAAGCGCCGAGTTCTTTTCAAAGTCCTACGGCTACGCGGTTTTCCCGACCATCGGCAAGGGCGGGCTGGGCATCGGCGGGGCGCACGGCAAGGGCCGGGTCTATCGGCAGGGCGAGTACATCGGCGACACCACCATGACGCAGCTCAGCATCGGCTTCCAGGCGGGCGGGCAGGCCTTCAGCCAGATGATGTTCTTCAGGGACAAGCGCGCGCTGGAGGAATTCACTTCCGGCAACTTCGAGTTCGGGGCCAACGCGAGCGCGGTGGTCATCACCGCGGCGGCTTCCGGCAGCGCGAGCACCACGGGCAGCAGCGCCTCCGCCAGCGGCGGCAAGAAGGACGCCACCACGGCCGGCGAATTCCACAAGGGCGTGGCCACCTTCATCATCGCCAAGGGCGGCCTGATGTACGAGGCGTCGATCTCCGGCCAGAAATTCAGCTACCGGCCGCGCGGCGAGGAGTAGCGTCCCGCCCGGGGACAACGCCGTCGGCAGGCCTCAGGGCGCGGCGTCGGACCAGCCGGCGAGCGCCGACTCGTGCAGGTGGCCCGTCTTGACGAAGATCGTGCAGCCCGAGGGGCTGGCGGGCTGGTGAGAGGACAGGTGCGGGCTGCGGATCCACGTGCCCTCGGGATAGTGGCCGAACTCGTCCTCGAGCGACCCCTCCAGCACGTAGATCTCTTCTCCGCCCCAGTGAGTGTGGCGATTGAAGATCGTGCCGGGCGCCCAACGCACCAGCGCCGTGTGCTCGGTGCCGTGGGAATGCAGGGGCTGCACCTGCAGGCCCTCGATCACGCCCGGGCGCCACGCCGCCTCGCGGGTATCGATGGCGAACTGTGCAGTGTCTGCCGCCGCAAACTGGTAAAGCTTCACGAGGATCGTGCAGCCGGGGCCGGTGCGCGGCGCGTGGCCGCTGCCGATCGGGTTGCGCACGTAGCTGCCGGCCGGATAGTCGCCGCTCTCGTCCGAGAACACGCCCTCCAGCACCAGGAATTCCTCGCCGCCGGGATGGCTGTGGGCGGAGAAATGGCTGCCGGGCTCATAGCGCACGATGGAGGTGGCCCGCGCGACTTCGCCGCCGACACGGTCGAGCATCTGCCGCTCGACGCCCGCCATGGGGGAAGGCGTCCAGTCACGGTCCTCCGGGCGCAGCACCACCCGTCGGGAGAAATCGGCGTGCAGTTGCATGGTTGCGAACGGCTCCTTCAGTCGGGAAAGAACAGGCGACCCGGCACGGTGGCGCAGAACGCGACGTGAAAATAGCGCAGTTTCTCGGAGACTGGAGCCATGCCCGCGGTTTTCCCAGTCGGCACCCGGCTCAGGAGTCCGTCCGGTACTTTCGCTCCAGCGCCGCATAGCCCGGATGGTCCCGGAGGCCGTCGAACACCGGGTTGAGCCGCACGAGGGGCCAGTTCATGCCCGCCGGCATTGCCAGCGAGCGCGCCAGGTGCTCCAGCGCAAGCTCGTGTTCGCCGAACAGCGCGAACACTTCCGCCCAGTCCGTCTGCGCGAAAGCGTCGAAGACCGCGTCGGGCCGGCGCAGGCTGCCGGCGGCGGCATAATGCTCCAGCGCGGCGTCGCGCTCGCCCAGGGCAAGCGCCGCAAGAGCCAGGTCGCGGTGCACTTGAGAAAATGCCTCGTGCCCGGCGAGATATGTCTCCAGGTGCGCCCGGTAGGCCTCGGCATCGCGGCCCAGCGCCGTTGCGTCGCCCATTTGGCCTGCGAGCAGGATCGCCGTGCGCCAGTTCTCATCCGGCCCGGCAGCCGAGACGCCCGGCCCATACTGCTCGAGCAGCGCCAGGGCCTCTGCGTGCCGTCCCTCGAGACGCAGCACGTTCACCATGGGCATGACGTCGCGACCGGTGTCTTGCAGTCGCTCGGCCAGCTCGCGCGCCGCCGACAGGTCGCCGCAACATCCCATTTCGAGCCGTGCACGGTGATAGAGATAAGTCTCGAGCTCGCCGCTGATGGCCAGCGCGTGCTCCAGTGCCGATCGCGCCTGCTCCCACTGGCGCAGCTGTATATGGAAGGACGCCAGCTCCAGCGCCACGAAGCCGTTGCGAGGGTCCAGCTCCAGCGCGCGCTCCAGGTCGGCGACTCCCTGCGCCCAGTTTCCGGCGCGCCGGTTGAACCAGCCGCGCGAGGCCATCCAGTCGCCGTTGTTCGGGAAACGCGTGATCAGGGGCTCGATCATGCGCAGCGCGGCATCGTAGTCGGCCCGCGCCCAATAGTAGTAGTGCGCTTCAGCATAATCCGCTTCCGGCAGCCCCGGCTTGAGCTCGCGCGCGCGGGCGATGGCCTCGCGCGCGCTGGCGACCAGCGGTTCGTCCCCCGGCGTGATCCCCAGGTTGTTCAGGCCGCTCGACCACGCGGAGAGCAAGCGTGCGAACCCCAGCCATCCCCAGGCCTCGGCAAAATCCGGATCCAGCGCGACTGCATTCTCGAACTGGCGCACGGAAAGCTTGCGCGCGTCCGCGTCATAAACATAAGTATTCAGCCGCGCCTGCAGAAAGGCCTCGTAGGCGCCCTGGCTCGAAGTGGGCGCCTTGGCGAGCTCGGCCGCCTCCTCTTCGCTCAAGGTGGCCTTCAGCGCGCTGGCGATGGCCAGCGCGATCTCCGCCTGGATCTCGAAGATCGCGTCCGGGGTCAGTTCGCGCTCGAACGTCTCGGCCCACAGGTGTTCGTCGGTGACGGCGTCGATCAACTGGGCATTGATGCGTACCCGCCCGCCCGCCTGCTGCAGGCCACCCTCGAGGATATGACCGGCGCCGAGCTCTTCGCCGATCTGCCGCATGTTCTTGGTCGTGTCCAGGTATTCCATCACCGAGGTGCGCGAGACCACGCGGAAGATTTCCAGCTTCGCGAGCTGCGTGAGCAGGTCGTCGTGGATGCCGTCGGCAAGAAACCGGCCTTCCTCGCCGCCCATGCTGCGGGCGGCGAAAGGCAGCACCGCGACGACCGGGGGTGCGGTATCGGCTGCGGCTTGCTGCGCGCCGGCGACCGTTTCTTTTTGAGTCGACGCCGTCGTCGCGGTAGTGTCCGCCGGCTGAATGCGCATCGCGCCGGTCGATGCCTGCTGCGTCGGCGCCGATGCCGGCGAAGCCATGAAACGATCGCCTACAAAGATAGCCATCGCGAGCAACAGGAGCGCGATCACCGTGAGATTGAGCTTCCTGGCCGTGTGCGCCAACGCGGACTCTTCGGGCGACACCTCCGACTCGCGTTTCAAACCGTCGGGCGTCAGTTCGTACACCCAGGAAAAAACCAGGGCCGGCAACAGTCCTGCCGCGAGCATCGTGACGATGAGCTTCAGCACCCAGGCCGGTGCCTCGAAAGCCTCGACGGCGATCTCCATCACCTGGATCAGAACCCACGCCGCGACCACGTAGGCCAGTCCCACGCGTATGACATTCCGACGTTTCAGTTCCGAAAAAAAAGACATCGGTTTTGCCCGGTGCTCCCGTGCGAGGCTGGCAAGATGATGCGACAAGCAGATGTGATTGTCGAACCCGCGTCGATCCTGTTCAGCCGGGCGATTCGCGCCGGGCCGGCTTGCCAGCGATCACCAGCCAGATTCCGCCGAGCACGGCGGCCGAGGCCAGCACCAGCCGCAGCGTGATCGCTTCGCCCAGCAGCGCGACGCCGCCGATCGCGACGATCACCGGTACGCTGAGCTGCACGGTGGCCGCCGTGGTCGCCCGGATCATCGGCAGCACGGTGTACCAGAGTACGTAGCCGAGCGCCGAGGTCAGCGCGCCCGAGGCGACCGCATAGCCGATGCCCGCGGCGTCCAGAGAAAGGTCGCGCAGCAGCAGCAGGCTGAGCACGAGCGTGATCGGCACGGTGCGAAGAAAGTTGCCGGCAGTGACCCGCGTCGGGTTCCCCAGGCCCTTGCCGCGCACGGAATAGACGCCCCAGGAGACGCCGGCGCCGATCATCAGCAGCGCGCCGCCCAGCGGCGGCGCAGACAGCCCCGGCATCAGCAGGCCGACCAGGCCGCCGAATGCCAGCGCGACGCCAAGGCCCTGCAGCATGCGCAGCCGCTCGCCGCCCCAGAGTCCCAGCCCGATCATCGTCACCTGCACGGCGCCGAACAGCAGCAGCGCGCCGGTGGCCGCCGTGAGGCTGAGGTAGGCGAAAGAAAACAGGGCCGCATAGCCGAACAGTGCAAAAGCCGAGGGCCAGTTGCCCGCGCCGCTGCGCTCATTGCGGCTCAGCCTGACCAGCAGCCACAGCATCAACGCGCCCGCTATCAGCCGGATCGAGGTGAAGCTGGCGGCGTCGATGCCGGTGTCTCTCAGGGCAGCGCGGCACAGCCACGAATTCGCCGCCAGCGGCAGCATCGCAAGGGCGGTCAGCAGGATGGCGCGCGGCGTGGCCATGCGGCTCCTCGTGCCGGCACCGCTGTGCGAGCGAAGCTCATCTGCGCGCGGACCCGGGGTCCAGGGCCAACCCCAGCAGGGCGCCCAGCAATGCACCGCCCGGCCCCGTGACGAAGATGCCGAGCATCGGTCCCTGGTTCGCGTCCGGCGCAAGGACCAGCGGGCCGAAGAAGCCGAGCGCGAAGCCGAGCGCCCCCAGGACAAGAGCGCCCAGCAACGCGGAGCGCAGCCGCGAGCCGCTGCGCGCGCCGGCGTGCAGCCAGGCCAGGCGCGCCGCAAGAAGACCGGCAGCCAATGCCAGCACGCTGCCCACCCACGCCGCTGCGCCCGTCGGCATCAGCGCCAGCAGCAAAAGCCGGATGAAGACGAAGCTGCCGAAAAAGGCGAGCACGGCAAATATCGCCCGAAGAATCCTGTTCACCGCCGAGACCTCGCCGCAATATTTTTCGGATAGTGCCCGTTCGCGCTGCGCGTTGCCACGCTGCGCCGCGGCAGCGCGACAAGGGCCCGCGGAAGCCGGCCGCGAGCTGTGCCGGCAGCGCTGGAGCCGATCAGAACTTCGCCCGGACGCGCGCGCCGGTGATCGCGCCGCGGCGGCTTTCGCGCCAGATGATCAGTCCGTTGGAGGCGATCACGATCGCCGCGCCGGCGAGTACCGACGGCAACGGCCAGTCGTTCCAGATAAGCCAGCCGAAAAGCGTCGCCCAGACGATGCCGCTGTAGTTGAACACCGTGACGATGGCCGCAGGGGCGTTGCGGAAGGCGGTGGACAGCAGCCACTGCGCCATTGCGCCGGACAGCCCGACGCCGAACAGCAGCGGCACTTCCGCCAGCGTGGGCGTCACGGCGATGAAGGGCAGCGGCAAGGCGGTCACCAGCGTGCCGATGACCATGAAATAGAAGGTCACCGTCTCGGGACTCTCGTAGCGCCCGAGGTATCGCAGGACGATCTGCAGGCTGGCGTGCATCAGGGCGGCGGCCAGCGCGACCCCCACGCCGAGCATGCTGGCCTGACCCGCCGGTCCCGCCATGACGACGACACCGGCGAAGCCGATGAACACGGCGGACCAGCGCCATGGCCCTACTTTTTCTCGCAGAAAGAGCACGCCCAGCACCGGAATGAACAGCGAGGACGTGAACAGCAGCACGGTGGTTTCCGCCATCGGCATCAGCGAGAAGGCCGTGAAGGTGGTCACCAGCGACACGACGCCCAGCACCGCGCGCAGCCCGACCAGCGACGGCTTGCTGCGGATCACGAGGATATCGCGGCGGCCGAGCACGAATACCATGAATAGAAAAGGCATGCTGGCGATCAGGTTGCGGTAGAAGCCGATTTCGATGACGGAGTGGTTCTCGCTGAGAAGCTTGGCGAACACGTTCATCACAGTGAACATGAAAAAGGCGCCCAGCGCGGCCGCCATGCCGCGGACCACGTGCTCCTTGTGCCCTAGTTCCTCCGGGTCGCTCATTACTGTCCTCGAGCCGGTGTCCATTGACCGTCGCGGCGGGGCAATGCATGAATTAGACTGCGGCATCGCCCGAGCCGGAGACCGCCATGCCCTGCGCCGCAAAATTCGCCACACTTTACCGCACCGCCCTCGCGACGCTCGCCCTGCTGGCGCTGGCCGGTTGCGCCACCATGAGCAAAGAAGAGTGCGAAGCCACCGACTGGCGTACCGTCGGCTACGAGGACGGCGCAATGGGCCAGGGCGTCGAGCGCCTCGCCGGCCGCCGGCAGGCCTGCGCGAAGCACGGCGTCTCGCTCGACCTGGCAGCCTACCGGGCCGGCCGCGACGAGGGCCTGCTGGAGTTCTGCCAGCCGGCCAACGGCTTTCGGGCCGGCACGCGGGGTCGCGACTATTCCGGCGCCTGCCCCGCGCACCTGGCCGCGGACTTCGAGGACGCCTACCGGGCCGGCAGGGAGCTGTGGCGGCTCGAGAGCCGAGTGAATGACACACTGCGCGGCATCGCCGACCGCTACGGCGAGATCGAGGACATCGACGCCTCGCTGGTCGCGCAAAGCCTCGTGATGGTGGCGGAAGAAAGCACGGCCGAGGAGCGCGCCCAGGCGCTGCTCGATACCCGCAGCATGACCGAGCGTCGCGGCCGCCTGCTCACGGAGATCGACGCCCTGGAGCGGGCCTTGCCGACCTACGAGGCGGAGCTCGAGGACTACCGGCGCGAACTGGCCGACTTCGGGTACTGAGCGCCTCCACGGAGGACCAGGCATGACGAACCGGATCGAACGCATCGAGCTCTGGCACGTCAACGTGCCGCTGCCGGCGCCGTTCTGGCCGTCCTGGATTCCGGGCTATCCGCAGACACA
>Ga0209936_1001042_pt1 | contig 15437 bp, 16 predicted proteins | sample SalPonR1_A_D1_MG_FD_185694 | JGI IMG/M metagenome (GOLD analysis project Ga0209936, IMG submission 185694) | Salt pond soil microbial communities from South San Francisco under conditions of wetland restoration - Salt Pond MetaG R1_A_D1_MG... ... | reverse complement strand
GTTAAATTTCGTCTTGAAGCTGTCGACACCGTCGGGAAGCATGCCGTCGATGCTTTCGACATTGTGGCCCTTGTCGGTGGGCAGGAAGCGGACAACGTCGCCCGGCGCGGCATTGATATAGGCGGGCTCGAACACCATCGCACCTTCGGCGCCGCGGTTGAGCATCTTCACATCGTGGGTTTCGGCGGCGGCGGCTGCGCCCAGCAGGGCAAGCGCGGCGGTCAGTATCAGCGGTTTCATCATCGGAGATTCCTTTCATCCTGTCCGGTTCGTGTCGTCCGGTTGTTTCGCTGGCATTTGTTATGGTGTATGAGGTCGGGGCGAACATTGCTCTCAAACAAACTTCCGAACCATTCGTGGCGAAACTCGACGAAAGCCTTCTGTCCGGCCTGCCGCCCTTCTCCCGCCTGAGCCGGGAGCAGATTCGCGAGATATTGGATCACGCGACATCGCGGCGGTATGACGAGGGCACGGAGATCTTTCGCGAGGGCCATGACGCGGAGCGGTTCTATCTGCTGCTGGATGGCTACCTGCGGGTGGTGCGCACGACGCCCGGGGGCGATCAGATCATCGTGCTGCATATCGCGCCGGGGCAATTATTCGGGATCGCGCCCGCGCTGCAGCGCGACACCTACCCGGCCAGCGCGATCGCGGCGGCGGAATCCATCGCGCTGTCATGGCCGGTGCGGCTCTGGCCGGACTTCACCGCGTCCTATGAGGGGTTCGCCTCGGAAAGCTACAAGACGCTGGGCAAGCGGCTGGGCCAGATCCAGGAGACCCTGACCGAGATGGCGACGCAGGCCGTGGAAAAGCGCGTCGCCTCGGCGGTGCTGCGGCTGGTCAATCAGAGCGGGCGCAAGACCGGCGAGGGGATCGAGATCGCCTTTCCGGTCACACGGCAGAACATTTCGGACATGACCGGCACCACGCTGCATACGGTGAGCCGCCTGCTGTCGGCCTGGGAGAAAAGCGGGATCGTGCGCTCGACCCGCAAGCATATCGTCGTGACCGATCCGCATCGGCTGGTGTTGCTGAGCGACGTTTAACGGACGGTTTGGTGTTGGCCCCGGGGGGCATCGCCGGGCCGCACCGCGACCCGCCGATATGCGGCTTCATACCACAATCTCACCCCCACCAAGGGCGCTTAACCATCGTCGGATACGCTGTTCAGGACGGTTCTGCCACTTCCGCGCGGCAGGCCAGAAGGGCCGCGCGGAAATCATCCTCGTCGAGATCGTATTCGATACAGGCATCAGTAATCGCGTGAAACGGCGCGATCGGGCAGCCCGGACAAAGCATGCGTTGCGCAAGGAAAACCTGCATCAGTTCGGGCCATTGGGCAAACAGATCCGATAGCGGCAGGTCGGGGTCGTCGAAATCGGGGCGTTTCATGGCTCTCTCCAGTCCGTCCATCCATTCTGAGCGCGCGTTTCGTCGCCTTCTTTGCGATTGCGCAACAAGCGGCGCGGCGGCGGCGGCTATCCAGAGCGCATTCAAAACGAATGTCAGGACCGCGAAATGTCAGAATTACTTACGAAATCGCGGGCCAGGAACGTGTTCTACGGGGGATCCATCTTCTTCGTCGTCGTGTTCGTGGCCCTGACGGCGCAGAGTCACCGTCACATCACGCAGACCTCCACGGCGGGCATGGAGCTGAGCGAGGAGGTCATTCTGGGCAAGCATGTCTGGGAACGCCATTCCTGCATCAACTGTCACACGCTGCATGGCGAGGGCGCCTATTTCGCCCCCGAGCTGGGCAATGTCATGACCCGCTGGGGCGCGCTGGACGATCCCGAGACGGCCTATGAGATCCTTGACGGATGGATGCAGGCGCAACCTTCGGGAATCGAGGGCCGCCGCCAGATGCCGCATTTCGAGATCACCGAGGAGGAAATGAGGGCGCTGTCCGAATTCCTTCGCTGGGCCGATCAGACCGACACCCAGAACTGGCCGCCCAACGACGCCGGCTGAGGAGACATGAAGATGAAATACCAATCGCAAAAGGTGGCTTACGCCTATTTCCTCGTGGCCATGGGCCTGTTTGCCATTCAGGTCATGGGCGGGCTTCTGGCCGGCTGGATTTATGTGGCGCCCAACACGCTGTCCGAGCTTGTGCCCTTCAACATCATTCGCATGATCCATACCAATGCGCTGATCGTCTGGCTGCTGCTGGGCTTTTTCGGCGCGGCCTATTACCTCGTGCCCGAGGAGTCCGAGCGCGAGCTTTTCTCGGTCAAGCTGGCCTATATCCAGTTGGCGATCCTGGTGGTCGGCACGCTGGGGGCGGTGGGGTCCTACCTTGTCGGCATCCATGGCGGGCGCGAATTCCTGGAACAGCCGCTCTGGGTCAAGTTCGGCATTCTGGTGGCGGCGGTGATTTTCCTTGTGAATATCTCGCTCACGGTGCTGGCCGGACGAAAGACCGCGATCACCAATATCCTGCTGATGGGGCTGTGGCTGTTGTGCCTGCTCTGGGTGTTCGCCTTCATCAACCCCGACAACCTGTCGCTGGACAAGATGTATTGGTGGATGGTCGTGCATCTGTGGGTCGAAGCGACCTGGGAGCTGGTGATGGCCGCGATCCTGGGGTTCCTGATGCTGAAGATGACCGGCGTGGACCGCGAGGTGATCGAGAAATGGCTTTATGTCATTGTCGCCACGGCGCTGTTTTCCGGCATTCTTGGCACCGGGCACCATTTCTACTGGATCGGCACGCCGGGATATTGGCAATGGGTCGGGTCGATCTTTTCGACCTTCGAGGTGATCCCCTTCTTCGCGATGATGTCCTTTGCCTTCCTGATGGTCTGGAAGGGGCGCAAGAACCACCCCAACAAGGCCGCGCTTCTGTGGTCGCTGGGGGCCTCGACGGTGGCGTTCTTCGGGGCGGGTGTCTGGGGTTTCCTGCACACGCTGCACGGGGTCAATTTCTATACCCACGGCACGCAGATCACCGCCGCGCACGGGCACCTGTCCTTTTACGGGGCCTATGTGGCGCTGAACCTGGCGATGTTCACCTATGCGATGCCGCAGCTGCGCGGGCGCGCGCCTTATAACCAGGTGCTCAACATGGCCTCGTTCTGGCTGATGACAGGGGGCATGGCGTTCATGACCTTCACGCTGACCTTCGCGGGCACGATCCAGACCCATATGCAGCGGATCGTCGGTGATTACTACATGGACGTGCAGGATCAGCTGGATCTGTTCTACCTGATGCGTTTCGGCTCGGGTGTGGCGGTGGTGCTGGGTGCGTTGCTGTTCATCTATGCCATGCTGGTGGTGCGGCGCGAGGTCGTCGAACCCGGCCCGCTGACCGTTCCGGGAGAATAAGCCATGACCGTCATGACCAAACCCGACCTGCCCTTTTACCGGCCCGTCGCGGATGAATGCGATTTGTTTCGCACCGCGCATGAAAACGGTTTGCCCCTTCTTCTGAAGGGGCCGACCGGCTGCGGCAAGACCCGCTTTGTCGAACATATGGCCGCGAAACTGGGCCTGCCGCTCTATACGGTGGCCTGCCATGACGACCTGTCGGCGGCGGACCTGATCGGGCGCTATCTGCTCAAGGGCGGCGAGACCGTCTGGGTGGACGGGCCGCTGACGCGGGCGGTGCGCGAGGGGGGAATCTGTTACCTCGACGAGGTGGTGGAGGCGCGCAAGGACGTGACCGTCGTGCTGCACCCGCTGAGCGACGACCGGCGCCGGCTGATGATCGACCGCACCGGCGAGGAGCTGGTGGCGCCCAAGGGGTTCATGCTGGTGGCCAGCTACAACCCCGGCTACCAGAACATCCTCAAAAAGCTGAAGCCGTCGACACGGCAGCGATTCCTGTCGATCGGGTTCGATTTCCCGCAAGCGGGTGTCGAAACCGCCGTTGTGGCGCGCGAAAGCGGGCTGGACGAGGCGCGCAGCGCCGCGCTGGTGCGGCTGGCGGGACATATCCGCACGCTGTCGGGCATGGATCTGGAGGAGGGTATCTCGACCCGGTTGCTGATCTATGCGGCGACGATGATCGCGCGCGGCACCAAGGTCGAGCGCGCCATCGAGGCGGCGATCATCGAACCCCTGAGCGACGAGCCGGACGTGCAGCAGGCCCTGCGCGATCTTGCCGCCAGCGTCTACGGGTGATGCCATGATCCATCTGCTTGACCTCATGGAGCCCGAGGAAACCGTCGGCAACCTCTGGCATGACATGGCGACGCGGCGCGCAAGCGAAGGCGGCGGCGAGGGCGATGAGGACCGCGCGGTCACCTTTGCAGCGATCCGCCCGAGCGCGGCCACGCTTTATCGCGCGCTTGGCGGCGCGGCGGGGACCGAGATCGTCCCCGCCCCGGCGGCCGCTTCGGATCACCGGCCCGACCGGCTGCGCCGGATCGGGACGCCGCGAGAGATGCTGCATGTGGCCGATTTCGACGGCGAAAAGCTGCGCCTGCCACCGGTGTTGGATGTCTTTCCCAGCCGCGAGATGAACCGCACCGCCTATCTGTGGCTGGCGGCGCTGGCGGCCTGCGTGACGGTCCCGGCGCGGCGCAACGATCCGCTGGCCGCTGACCGGGCCGAGATCGCCGCCATCGCCGAGGCGTCGGATATCGCCTATGATGCCTGTCCGGGGCTGCGCGCACCTTATGCGGCGCTGTGCCGTCATGTGGCCGCGAACCGGGCGCGAACTGGCCTGCCCGCCTGCGAGCGCGGTGTCGAGCGGTTGATCCTTGACCAGCTCAACGGCATCAGCCCGGCCGAGGAATGCCTGACCTGCCCTGCCCCGCGCGGCTATCGCAGCTATGCGCCGGTGCCGATCTGGCTGCGTCTGCGCAGCCGCAAAAGCGGCCCCGGTGCCGCGCCCGATGGTGACGAGGCTGCCGCGAACCAGCCGGCCTTTGCCGCGCGGACCCGCAAGGAAGCGCGGCGCGAAGAACGCGATCAGGCCAATCGCAACGACAGTTTCATCATCCACCGGTTTGAATCGATCATGTCCTGGGCCGAGAGCCTCAATATCAACCGGATGGTGGATGACGACGATCAGGACAACGCCCAGAAGGCCGCCGAGGATCAGGATCACATCTCGCTCAGCCAGCATTTCAAACGCGCCGCCACACGCCTGCGCCTGTCGCTGGACCTGTCGCCGCAGGATGCCGAACACGAGCGGCTGGCGGGCAAGTTCACCTATCCCGAATGGAACCGGCGCAGCGGCGATTACATGCCCGATCACACAAGGGTTCTGGAGATCGAGGCGAAGCCGGCGGCCCAGTATTGCCCCGACCCAAGACTGGTGGAGCGGGTGAAGCGGCAATTCGCGCCGTTGCATCCGCGCCGGGTGATCCTGCCCCGCCAGTTGGACGGCGACGATCTGGACCTTGACGCGGTGATCGCGTCGCGAAGCGACCTTGCCGCCGGGCATGAGGGCAGCGACCGGGTCTGGCAGGCGGGGCGCGCGGTGGCGCGCGATCTTTCGGTGGCGATCCTGCTGGACAGTTCGCGCTCGACCGAGGCGGCGCTGGGGGATCACACGGTGATCGGCGCGGCGCGCGAGGCGCTGTCGGCACTGGCCGCCGGGATCGACACGGCGGGCGACCGGCTGGGCATCTGGAGCTTTTCATCGCTGCGCCGCGACCGGGTATTCATACAACGCGCCAAGGGTTTCGACGAGCCGATGTCACCCGACGTCACTGCACGGATCGGAGGCTTCAGGCCGGGGCATTACACGCGGCTTGGCGCGGCGATCCGGCATGTCTCGGCGCAATTGGGCGACGAGGGCGCAACGCGCCGCCTGCTGTTGGTGCTGACCGATGGCAAGCCCAACGATCTTGACCATTACGAGGGCGTTCACGGGATCGAGGACAGCCGCATGGCGGTGCGCGAAGCGCGCGCGCTTGGGCAGGCGATTCACGGTGTGATCGTTGATGCCGACGGGCAGGACTGGTTCGCGCGCATCTTCGGGCGCGCCGGGTTCACCCTGCTGCCTGATCCCGACCGGCTGCCACGAGCCTTGCCCGAGATTTACCAAACCCTGACACAGGAGACCTGACATGAAAAAGATATGCTTCCCTGCCCGCCTTGCCGCCCTTGCCGTGCTTTTGCCCGGACAACTGGCCGCGGCGACGTTCGAGAGGCCGATACCGCAACCGCAGACCGATTCTGCCGAGGTCTGGTATTTCATCGCCTCGCTGACGCTGGTGGTGGCGCTGGCGATGGTTCAGGTGATGGTGAACCGTCGATGAGACCGCGCCCGTCACTGCGCCTGTTCCTGGCGCTTTACCCGTTCGGCGCGGGGGCGATGGGCGTGAACCTGTTCTTTGCCGCGCTGATCGGCAGTTGGCTGGGCTGGCCGGTGCTGACGCCCTGGCAGGCCGCTGCCGGGGGGCTGGTGATCGGCCTGCCCACGACATGGGCCTTCGCCTGTCATATCGTCAGGCTGATGCAACAGGCCGGGGACGGTTGAGCGCATGGGCGGATGGGGCGAATACGGGCTGGCCATGGGGCTGTTCATCGCCAGCCATTTCCTGCCGCGTATCGGCGGGCTGCGCGAGCGGCTGATCGGCGCCGTCGGGCGGCGGATGTATTTCTCGGTCTACGGGATGGTATCGCTATTGCTGCTGGCCTGGGTGATCCTGGCCGCCGGGCGCGCGCCATATGTCGAGCTTTGGGCGCAGATGCCATGGATGCGCTGGCTGCCCAATCTGGCGATGCCCTTGGCGGGGCTGCTGGCGATTGGCGGCGCGGGTGTGAACAACCCCTGGACATTGGGCGGACGCGGCGACGCGGAGAGCGCCACAAGCGATGCGCCCGGGTTCGCCGCGCTGTCGCGTCATCCGCTGCTGATCGCATTGGGACTTTGGGCAGCGGCGCATGGGGTGGTGAATGGCGATCTGGCGCATCTGACGCTGTTCGGGGCGTTCGCCGCGCTGGCCTTCGGGGCGATCCCGCTGTTTGACCGGCGCGCGGCGCGCGCGCTTGGCAAGCAGGCCCCCGCCTTCTTTGCGCGCACGGCCATCCTGTCGCCTGCGCCGCTTGCGAATCGGCGCTGGTGGCGGGCCATGGGGCGGCGAATGGCGATCCGCGCGACAATCGCGCTGATCCTGTGGTTGGGGCTCTTGCATCTGCATGCGCCTGTTATCGGTGTTTCACCATTTCCTTGACGAAACTTGATCCGGCGCAAAGTCAGCGCCTCTGGAAACCGGCATATGAGAGTCATGAAACAGATCATCCGCCTTGCCGAACTCGGGTTGTTCGACTCGAGAGTGCCCCGCTACACATCCTATCCGACCGCGCCGGTTTTCACCCCGGCTGTCGGAGCCACGCAACAGGCGGCCGAGCTGGCCGCGCTCGATCCGGCGGTGCCGGTCTCGGTCTATCTGCATATCCCGTTCTGTGAGCGGCTGTGCTGGTTCTGCGCCTGCCGCACGCAGGGCACCCAGACCCTGGGCCCGGTCGAAAGCTATGTCGGCACGCTGGAACAGGAGCTGGCGCTGATGCGCGAGGTGCTGCCCGAGAGGCTGAAGATGGGGCGCATGCATTGGGGTGGCGGCACGCCGACCATCCTGCCGCCCGCGCTGATCCACAGGCTGGCACAGGCGGTGAAGGCGGTGATTCCGCCGGCGGATGACTGGGAGTTCTCGGTCGAGATCGACCCGACGATGGTGGATCGCGCCAAGATCGACGCGCTGGCCAGCGAGGGCATGAACCGCGCCAGCATCGGCATTCAGGATTTCGACCCCGAGGTGCAGGCGGCGATCGGGCGCATCCAGCCCTATGACATCACGAAAGCCTGCGTTGACGATTTGCGCGCGGCGGGGATCAATTCGCTCAATGCCGATCTGGTCTACGGTCTGCCGCATCAGGATCTGGTGCGGATCGACGACACGGTGAGCCGGGTGCTTGAACTGGCCCCGGACCGGGTGGCGTTGTTCGGATATGCGCATGTGCCTTGGGTGTCGAAGCGCCAAAAGCTGATCGACGATACCGCGCTGCCGGCTGACCTGGACCGCTATCACCTCGCCGAACAGGCCTCCGCGCGGTTCCGTGGCGCGGGGTTCGACGCGATCGGCATCGACCATTTCGCGCTTCATGACGACGGGCTGGCCCGCGCCGCCCGCAACGGGCGCTTGCGGCGAAATTTCCAGGGCTACACCGATGACACCTGCCCAACGCTGATCGGCATGGGCGCGTCTTCGATCTCGCGCCTGCCGGGGGGCTACGTTCAGAACGCCGCCGCGACGGCGGCCTATGTGCAGCGCATCGAGGCCGGGGAACTGGCGGGGGCGCGCGGCCATGTGATGACGCAGGACGATCTGCTGCGGGCGCGTGCCATCGAGATGCTGATGTGTGAATTCCGTCTGGACCGGCGCGAACTGCAGGCCACGTTCGGCGCGCAGGAATCCACGCTTGATGCAACGCTGGCGCTGTTGGCGGAGCGGTTCGGCGATCTTGTGGCGCTGGATGATGATGCGCTGGAGATCCGCCCCGACGGGCGCGCGCTGACGCGGATCGTGGCCAGCGCGCTTGATGACCATATGCCCGAGGGTGTGCGTTACAGCCGCGCGTCCTAAGCATGACGACAAGACCGGCGCAGGGCGGAATGATGATCCGCCCTGCGCCGTTTTCGTCGGTCAGTTCTCACGCACCAGCCGGAAACCCAGGAAATCCGGCGGCAGCCCGGCGGCGCAGCCCCCGACGCTGGCGTCGCGGATGAAGTCGATCACGGCCGCGCGGTGGCGCCCGCCCGCGATCCGCACGCCGCAATAGGGCTCGGTTTCCGCAAGGCTTCCATCCGCGAGAATGGTGCCGTTGCGAAAGCAATCATCGGTCCATTCCCAGACATTCCCGGCCATATCGGCCACGCCAAGGCTGTTCTCGCCAAAGCCGCCGGGCGGCCTAAGAGCAAGGTTGGCGCTGCCGCGCAGCAGGGTGCCGGACTGGTATTGCGCCAGCATCCGCTGCCCCGGATCGAGATCCTCGGGTTCAGGCAGGGCATCGCCGTGGCGCTCGGCGGCGGCGCGCTGCCATTCGGTTTCGGTGGGCAGGCGCCAGCTCATGCCGGTGCGCTGCGAGAACCACGCCGCATAGGCGCTGGCGTCCTGCCAGCTGACATGGGTCTGGGGCAGGCTGCCGCCCTGCGCGGGCACCTGGGCGCAGCCGCTATCGGCCACGCATTGCGCATAGGCGTCGCGGCTGACCTGGTGTTTCATGATCTCGAAGGCGGCGACGGGCACCGTCGTCCAGCCCGGCATCCGGGTCTTGCCCGCATGGCTGAAATTCCCCATGGGGCGAAAGGCGATCTCGCCTGCGGGAATGGCGACGGTCGCGGGCAGATCCTGTGGCGGAAGCGGCGGCGCGGGCGCGAGGGACTCGCGCTCTGCCAGCACTCCGGCCAGCGCGGTGACGGCAAGCAATGGCAGCAACAGCATCGATTTCATGATCGCGATCCTTTCAAGGACAAGCGGGGCGGCCGTTTTGCACGACCGCCCCGCCCTGCCCGGTCTTCCGCTTGGTTCAGAGCCCGGTGAGTTCGGTCGGCGCCAGCACCTGTTCCATCAGGTCGTTGTTCCAATCGCCCTCGACCACCACATGGCCCGTCGCGCCAAGGTTCACCGCCTCGATCAGGTTGTGGTTCACATAGGCGTAGACACCCGGCTGCAGGAACTCATAGAGCGCCGCCCCGGCGGAACCGCCGCGAATGAACCAGGTTTCAAGGTCGCGTTCGGGCGGGTTGTTGAACTTGCCCGTCTCCCAGACCAGGTCGCCATGCCCGCCGATCAGGTGGGGCCGCGTGTCGCGGTTGGCCTGGCTGTGGACGAAGAGAACCTTTTCGCCCTGCTTGGCCTTGAGCGCGTTATCCCCGGTCAGCGCGCCGACTGCGCCGTTGAATACAACGTGACTGGGGATCAGCCCGTTCATCAGATCGACCGTATCAGCGTAGCTTTCGCCGACATCGGCAAAGCGCATGTAGCTGCCATCGGCGTGCTTCGGGATATAGTATTCGTTCTCGCCGATATAGTAGACGCGGTCGTATTTCACCTGCCGCCCTTCATGGTCGCGCAATCCGTCGCGCGGCAGCACCATGATCGTGCCGGCCATGCCGGCGACCACATGCCAGGGGATCATCGGGCCGCCCGGCGCGCAGTGATAGACGAAGGTGCCAGGGCGCGTCGCCTTGAAGCGCAGGATCGTCTTTTCGCCGGGATTGACCAGCGTCAGCGCCCCGCCCCCCAGCGCACCGGTGGCGGCGTGGAAGTCGATATTGTGCTGAAGCAGGTTTTCGGCCGGATTGATCAGGGTCAGTTCGACGTAATCGCCCTCATGCACCACCATCATCGGGCCGGGAACCGAGCCGTCGAAGGTCATCGCCTGCAACCAGGCGTCATCGGCGACCTGCAATTCCTTTTCGATGATCGTCATCTCGAATTCGACGATACAGGGTTCATTGGTCGCGACCTGCTCGTGTTCATGCACAAAGGGCGGCGCGACCAGTTCGCGGCGGATGCGCTTGAGCTTGGACAGGTCGGCAGGCGCGGCGTCGGGCGTGAAGGATTCGTCGGCTTTCGCGGCCTTGGCGAGGATGGGCAGGGACGCCATTCCGGCGACCCCCATCATTGCGGCTCTTCTGGTCAGCATTGTCATTCTCCTTTCAGGTATGAATGTCGTTTGAAAGGAGATTAGGACCGATGCGCACACGGAACGTTGTGCAAACGCAATATAGAATGCGGAACCGGGCGATTGAGCGTCATGCCTCGCTCGGTAGGGTGTCAAACTCGAAGCGCAACTTCTATTCAATATCGGACTTCAAGCCGACCCGCTCCACCGCTCTCGCCGAATGGCACGATCTCCGATGCAAACTTGCGCTGGTTATCTTGCTCTTGATGCGACAGGTTCGCGGCTCTCGGACAGCGCCCTTGATCGGGCATCCGCTAGAGTTCACTTTTCGCAAACTTGATAAGCAAGCGCGTTCGAGCCAGACTGCAAACCAGTCGCATATCATTTAAGAAATGTCAGCCTAGCTTACGGGCTGGAGAATTTTTGGGGAAATATCTTTAATATTAAAAGAGGTTGGCATTGGGACTTATTGGGGATTTCGCTCGTACGGCTGTCGCGTTAGCATTATCGAACGACAGGATCTCAGCATGGATTTTATCGAATCTCGCAAGTCAAGGGTACCTTCTCTACAAAGATTTTGCAGATCATAAACTTGTGTTCAATGCAGCCGAAGCGATGGGGCGCCGCGTATATAATCACGGACACTTTCATCGCGATGTAACTGAAGCAGTATTTGCCATCGCAAATGAACTCCGACCGAATGTAGCCATGCTCGACGTTGGGGCCAATTTCGGAACCCAAAGCGTCTACGCTCAGCTATGTCACTGCTTTTCACGCGTTATTTCCGTGGAACCGGATCCTAGCAACTTTCGGTTGCTTCGCGCGAATGCTGCAATGAATGCTGAGAATCTCGAAATCGAACTCCACGAAGTTGCTTTCTCAAATCGTGAGGGAACTGCAAGAATGCAGGTTAGCCCTTATCATTCCGGAGCATCGACACTGGAAGCGCTCACGGATCAGCAGAGCGGGGGGACGAAAACCTACATCGATATCGACACGGTGCGAGGTGCAGATTTGTTGAATGATATTGGTGTTTCACCACATGAGATATCGTTAATTTGGATGGATGTCGAAAAGCATGAAGCGGCGGCCCTGGAGGGAATGTCCGAGATGCTTGAAGATCATCCGACACTCTATTTCGAGTACACTTACGAACAACCAAGCCAAGACAGTATCGATACAATCGATCGGCTGGTGTTTTCTTCTTATCCACATCTTTATCTTGAAACCCGCAGCCTAGTTCCAGTGACGCGAGATGAAATACTCGAATTCACGAGGACGCAGACCGGCCACGTCAACATCCTGGCTACCAAACTGCCGGTGTTGTCGGAACGTTTCGAGCGTGCACTTTCAGAGAACGCGCCGTCTTCCTTGTGACCCCCCGAATAATCCGATTGCGGATCGGCGCGCATTGGTCGAGGTTTGACCGGTGACATGCAGTTGACCGAATTGCCCCCAGACCATCTGCCCGCATCCGAGTTTACGGAGCGGCGGCAGAGGCCCGAGATCAGGGCGGCTTCATATCAATAAAATACAGGTGAAAGAATGAGCGGATTTCCAGTTTTTGACGGCCATAACGATCTGACCCTGCGCCTGCTAAGGGGTGATGTGACCGCCGAGGGCGTTGCCGAGGGGCTGGCAGATGGGCATATCGACAAGCCTCGTGCCGTGCGCGGAGGCTTTGGCGGGGGAATGTTCGCTATTTTCGTGCCCAGCCCCGGCAACAAGGATGTCCGCCATGACGAGATGCGCAACGCATCCTATGACATCCCCCTGCCCGACCCGGTGCCCGAGGGTGAGGCGCTGGCCTGGACCGAGCGCGGCTTTGACGTGATGCAGGATCTGGAAGGCGCGGGTGCGGTGAGGATCTGCCGCACCGCCGAGGAGGTGGCCGCCGCGCTGCCTGGCGACGAGATGGCCGCGGTCATTCATATCGAGGGCGCGGAGGCCGTTGACCGGGAGTTCGAGCGTCTGAACGCATGGTATGATCGCGGGCTGCGCTCGCTTGGCCCGGTCTGGAGCCGCGACACGGTCTGGGGGCATGGCGTGCCCTTCCGTTATCCGTCCGACCCGGATACCGGGCCGGGGCTGACCGAGGCCGGCAAGGCCCTGATCCGTGAGTGCAACCGATTGGGAATCCTGGTCGACCTGTCGCATCTCAACGCGAAGGGAGTCGAGGATGTGGCGCGCATTTCAGATGCCCCGCTTGTGGCCACGCATTCCAATGCCTGGGCCGTCTGCCCGCATTCGCGTAATCTGACCGATCGCCAATTGGGCATGATCCGCGACAGTGATGGAATGGTGGGCATCAATTTCGCCAGCGCCTTTTTGCGGCCGGACGGGCGGATGGATTCGGAGTTTGAGCTTGACATCATGCTCAGACACTTTGACCATCTGGTCGAGAATTTGGGTGAGGATCGGGTCGGCTTCGGCTCCGACTTCGATGGTGCGCTGGTTCCCGAACCGATCGGTGATTGCGCGGGCCTGCCCCATCTGCTGACTGCGCTGCGTTCTCATGGTGTGGATGATGGTCTTATGACCAAGATCACGCATGGAAACTGGTTACGGATCCTGCGCAAAACGTGGGAAAAATAAATGAAACAGGGAGTTATACAATGAAGAATTCATTTGTCGCAGCGGCGGTCGCGTCGTTCCTTGCGGTCGGTCTTGCCGCGCCGGTTGCCGCTGAAACGCCACCCAACATGCTGGTCATCGCCAACAGAATCGATGACATCAAGACTTTCGATCCGGCGGAAAGCTTTGAATTCGCGGGCGCTGATGTCAGCCGCAATGTCTATCAGAAGCTGGTCAATTTCGACCCGCTCGATCTTGATGCCGGATACCAGCCGCAACTGGCCGAAAGCTGGGAGATTTCCGAGGACGGCAAGACCATCACCTTCACGATGGCCGAGGGGCATGTCTTTGCCTCCGGCAATCCGGTGACGGCCCAGGATGCGGAATTTTCGCTGCGCCGCGCGGTGACGTTGAACAAGACCCCGTCCTTCATCCTGACCCAGTTCGGCTTCACGCCCGAAAACGTCGAAGAGACCATCGTCGCAACGGATGATAAGACGCTCGTGCTGACGCTGGACAAGCCCTATGCGCTGTCCTTCGTGCTGAACTGCCTGACGGCGACCATCGGCGGGATCGTCGACATGGAAACCGCGATGGCGAACGAGACCGATGGCGACATGGGCAGCGAATGGCTGCGCACCAATACCGCCGGGTCCGGCCCCTACAAGGTGGTGGAATGGCGCCCGAGCGAAAGCGTGCTGCTTGATCTCAACCCGAATTACAGCGGCGAGACGCCGGCGATGGAGCGGGTGATCGTCCAGCATATCCAGGAAAGCGCCACCCAGCGGCTGCAACTTGAGCGCGGCGATATCGACGTGGCGCGCAACCTGTCGCCCGAGGACGTTGCCGGGCTTGACGGAGCCGAGGGCGTCAAGATCGTCGATGAGCTGCGCGGCCGCCTGATGTATTGGGCTGCCAACCAGAAGAACGAGATGCTGTCGGACCCGAAGGTTCTGGAGGCGCTGAAGCTTGCGACCGATTACGAGGGCATGTCGGGTTCGTTCCTCAAGGGGCAGTATACCGTGCATCAGGCATTCCTGCCGCGCACGTTCCTTGGGGCGCTCGAGGAAACGCCCTATGCGTTCGACATCGAGGCCGCCAAGGCGGCGCTGGCCGAATCCGCGCATCCCGACTGCGGCGCGATCAAGATTTCGGTGCGCGATGCGCAGGAGCGTCTGGATATCGGCCAGTCGCTTCAGAACACCTGGGGCCAGCTCGGCTGCGATATCGAGCTGATCGTCGGGACCGGGGCGCAAACGCTGGATCGCTACCGCGCGCGTGAGCATGACATCTATCTTGGCGCATGGGGCCCGGACTATCCCGACCCCAATACCAACGCGGGCACCTTTGCATATAACCCCGACAACTCGGACGAGGCGGGCGCGACCGGCCTGCTGGCCTGGCGCAATGCCTGGGGCATCCCCGAGATGTCCGAAGCGACCCTTGCCGCGGTGGTTGAGAACGACACCGACACCCGCCGCGAGATGTACCGCGAATTGCAGCGCGAGCATCAACAGGTCAGCCCGTTCGGGGTGATGTTCCAGCAGATCGAGCAGAACGGCATGAATGCAAGTGTCGAGAACTTCGTAGCCGGTGGTGCGACCACCGCGGTTTCCTACTGGGTCATCACCAAGTAAATGGCGGATACGACACATGGGGAGGGACGGCACGGGCCGTCCCTCCCGCCGTGGCTCAAGAAGACGCTGTCCACATTGGCGACCGTGGCGGCGACGATCCTTGGCCTTCTTTTCGTGACCTTCATGATCGGCCGCGTGATGCCGATCGACCCGGTTCTGGCGGTCATCGGTGAACGGGCGACGCAGGAGCAATACAACCAGACCTTCCGCGATCTCGGACTGGACAAGCCGCTGCTGGTGCAGTTCTGGATCTATGTCACCGATGTTCTTCAGGGGGATCTGGGCAAATCCATCCGCACCGGGCAGGAGGTCACGACAGATATCGCGCGCGTGTTTCCCGCGACGCTGGAACTGGCGACACTGGGCACGCTGTTCGGTGTCGTGCTGGGCGTTCCGCTGGGTGTCATCGCCGCCGTGCGCCGCGGAAGCTGGATCGACCAGCTGGCGCGCTTTGTCGGGCTGATCGGGTATTCGATGCCGATCTTCTGGCTGGGTCTTGTGGGGCTGTTGATATTTTACGGCATCCTGGGCTGGGTGGCCGGCCCGGGGCGGCTGGGGATCTTCTACCAGGGCATTGTCGAGCCGATCACCGGAATGCTGCTGATCGACAGCGCGTTGCGCGGCGAATGGGCGGTGTTT
>Ga0209936_1001036_pt1 | contig 15477 bp, 24 predicted proteins | sample SalPonR1_A_D1_MG_FD_185694 | JGI IMG/M metagenome (GOLD analysis project Ga0209936, IMG submission 185694) | Salt pond soil microbial communities from South San Francisco under conditions of wetland restoration - Salt Pond MetaG R1_A_D1_MG... ... | reverse complement strand
ATGATTGAAGATGTAAATTTTTTGAACACCTCCAAGTGTGTTTGTACATTGTTTACCAATTCCTTGGGTAATATCACTACATGCCATATCTATCTATTTTATTGATTAACCTCCGTAAAGAGTTACATATTTTTGACCAACAACCCAAGTAGCCATTGTCTGAATGTTTTTGATATATCTTTGTCTTGCACCGTCTGAAACTTGACCAATTTGCAATTCAGACACATCAGAAGTTAAGTCAAACAACAATTTCAAATAACTTGGAATTGCAAAAATCATAAAACCAACCAATGGAACAAACTCAATTACATGACCGTTGTAAGATATTCTTTCAGATTCTCCACTTCCTTCGATTAAAAAGTTTTTGTTGTCAGCTGTTGCACTTACTTGGTTGTTTGCTGTTTTAATTAATTGTCTATGCTCTAAAGGTGCAAATATTTTTGCAGGCTCTGATCTATGGTTTACTGTTTTACTTGGTGAGATTAGGTACATTTTCTCATATTCAGCTCCAATAGTTGAAGTTGTAATATTTGCAATACTTGGAACTTTAATATAGTCACCCAAGCCTGCTCCCGGAGTTGCTTTTGCCTGTGAATTATTATACAATATAGTTGCTGGCAATGAGTTTACCAATCTTGTTGGCATTGCTGCAACTAAAGTTTGAGCCCCTGCCGAGATACTACCTTGAGAAGCTCCTGGAGTTAATCCTGCAATTGCTGATTTTTGAGCCGTAGTCGCACCGTTCCAAATCATATTCTCCACATCTTCTCCAATAGCTGGCGCAACTTCAATAAGAACTCTTTGATCAAACTCATCTGAAACAATATTAAAAGCACCAGCTTGCATTGAACGCTCGAAATATGTACCCTTCAAAGCATTTTCTTCAATAATATCTTCATACTGAAAAGAAGTTAAAGATACTGGCGTTTTGTTTAAGTTTAAATCAATATCTCCTGTTGCTGTTACCTTTCCAGTTGTTGCTGCACCTGCTGTTACAGATACACCACTTTCGTAAACATCAGTACCACTTTTATGACCCTCCTTAACATCCACCAATCCATCTCTAATAGTAAAGGATTCTGCGTATATTTCTCTTTGCGTTTCTAGTAGCTCAGTTTGGTTCTGAGTTCCACCTGTGTAATTTACTGCCATTATTTTTTATTTTTTTTGTATTCTTCTAATTCTTTTTTAATCCAATTTATTTCATCATCACTACATTTATCTTTTAAAAAAGTTTCTAATTTTTGTTTTCCTAAACTTTCTAAAAACATATCGTAAGTAACTCCTTTGTTAAAAGGATTTGATGCGTCTATTTTTTTATCAGTCATATTTAAAGTATTTCTCTTTTAAGTTTATACTTTTCATAATTCGTCAATGCCTTTGGTGCTGTTGGTGCAGACTTTACAGCTTTTGATGCTGGTTTCTTGCCAAGTTCAACTACTTTTTCTTTCAAAGATTTGATTTCAGCTTTCATAGCTACTTCTTTCTTTTCGTCTTTCTTTTCCATTTCAGTAGTCATGCCTGAAACTACCTCTTTGATCATTTCCATGATCTCGGTTTTCATTTCATCGGTAAGCCCTGCCACTTCCATTTCGGTCTCCTCTTCTTTTTTATCCTCTTCTTTTTCCTCAAGCTTTACTTCGTCTTCTTTTAAGGCTACTGGATCAGCTTTTGAATTGAATACAGATTTTAAAAGAGACTCAAACCACGACTTGGAATCTTCGTTTAATTCTACTTTATTACTCATATCATTATTTAATTTAATTTCTTCATGTATAAAATCCCCCTCAATTGAGAACCCTTTTACTTTTCCAGTTTTAACATAATCATTCCACACATCTTCTGATTCCAACTTCATGTTTGCGACCCAACTCCCTTTTTTAGCGTTTAGGTTGTAGATATTTGATTTATCATTTTTCTCATCTTCTACAATCCAATTCTCATAAAAGGTAACTCCCTCTAATTTTAGAGAGGGTTTATGATTTATATTTGAGTTATTTTGCTTTCCATTCTTCATAAAAGAAAGTAAAGACTGTTTAACTACGTCCTCTGGCAAAACAATTTCGTACTCTTCCTCTCCGTCGTTTCTGTAAATCGGTTTATTAGGTTCTAAAACCACACCAATCAATTCTCTTTTTTCTTCATCAACAGTAGCAAACTTCACTTGTTGATCTGCCAAAGCAACAAAGTCTTTTTTCATAGCTGGATTCTCAACGATAGAAATAGTATTCACTATATATCCATTTTCGGGGTCAAGTCTTAAAATATATCTTTTAAGTTTCTTTTTCATATCTATATAACGAAAAAACCTCGAAACTGTTACACTTTTGATTTTTTGTAAACAGAAAAAAAATAAAAAAAACTTTGCCAGTGTAAATATTTATCTTATCTTTACACTATAACATTAAAACAAAGATATTATGACAACTCAAGTTTACGAAATCAAAATCAAAAGAAATTGGAAAAAAGTAAGAGCTACTTCAATTAAATCATTAAGCGATTACACAAAGAAAAATACTGAAATTAAAGATTGGAGAATGGTGGGAATGATGAGTATTTCAGAAATGAAAGAAAGTCAAAAATTAGAAGTAGTTGCCTAATGAACCAAAACATAATAATATTAACCAAAGAAGAATCCTACGAAGCGTGGGGTTCTCTTGTTGAGTTATGTAAAGTGAAAGGCTTTAGCTATAATTATTTAAAGCGTTTCAAATACCCTTTTAATTACAAAGGATTTTATTTTGTTCGAGTACCATTTAGAACTCCTACAATGTAGCCGTCTCGACCGCATTTCTATCTAATTCCTGTTGACTTGAAACATCTGAACTCACTACATAAGCCTTAATAGGGCGGTCTTGGCTTTGTATGCTTTCAGCTATTTGATCAGTTCCAGTGCCTTGGACTAAATTAAAAGAAGGGGCTTGTACTTGTGGTGTTGCTTGGCTAACCGAACCGCTGGGTGCTGATTGTGAACTTTCAGGAGTTGACAAAATACTAGCAACGTTTGCAAATCCACTAGCTCCAACTATTGCGGCGTTTGCAAATCTTAAACTTTGAGTTGGTGTAAAGTCTGTAGTTTCCGCCAATGCTTTGTTAATACCCTGAAAGGTGCTTACTGTAGCCTGTGCAATCGCAACCCCTTTAGCTAATACTGAACCCTCTTTTGCTAAACTTCCTAATAATTGAAAAGTGCTATTTGCCAAATTTTGTTCAAACTCAGCACTTGACTTAGCGTTTTTGTTTTTAATCTTGGTTTTTTCATTGTCAAGTTGTATTTCTTTTTGATCTAGTTCTTGCTTAGCATCTAAATAAGCTTGCTCTGCATCAACCCTCGCTTGAGTGCCCTCTTTGTAAAGTTCTCTTTTTCTTTCAAGATCTTCTAGTATTTTTTGATTTTCAAAGTCAATATTTTCTTGTAGCTTTTCGAGTTTTAGTAGCTCATTTTTTTCTTGCTCTGCTTGGAACGCTTTTTCATTTATTAACCTTTCATTTTTTGCATCTATTACCGATTGTTCAAGGTCTATTTCTTCTTGAGTAAGTGCCGTTTTGTTTGTTTTTTGCTCACTTACAAAGCCAGCGGTAGTGTCCAAAACATCTTGGTAGTTTTTTTCAGCGTCTATAAGTTGTAGTCTAGAATCCAAACTTCCATTACTAGCTTGAACTTCTAATTTTGCAAGGTCTATGGCTTTTTGAGCGTTCGATATTTGAAGTCTATTGCTATCCTCTAATATTTTTTTTAGCTCATTATTTGCCTTTATTCTAGTTGCTACATCGTTCTCAGTTTCATCTCTAATTTGCCTTTGCAACTCGGCTTCTTTTTGCTTTGTTAAAAGTATAAGTTCATTTTGGGCAATTGCTATTTTAGTTTCATCACGAAGTTTAACCAATGCTTTTGCTTGCTTTGACTTTTCTTCTATATCTATTTTTGAAACTTTTTTAATAGATTCTTCAGTAACTTTTGAAACTTCTTGAACAGCCTTTCCAATGTTGTTTATTATATCCTCTGCACTTTGTTTGGCTTTTTTTCCAGTGTTTATAATTTGCTCATTTGTCTTTTTTATTGATTCTTCAAGTTCCTTGATTTTTTCTTTATCCTTACCGAAAAAAATAGTTTTTTCCAATGCTAATTGCACCGTTTGAACAGCACTTTTGATTCCTAAAAAAGCAAGTTTAAAAGGTGTCAAAGCTAAATTAATAACACCAAGCGTTGTCTTTTTTAAAGATTCAAAGCCATTAGTTGCTTTGCTTACATTTTCAACAGTGTCAACTATAGCAGTTACAAAATCACCAAAAACCAAGTTGATAGTTTCAAATGTTTCCTTAAATACTTTAGAAACTTTTGAATTTTCAGAAAATGCCATTGATAGCTTAGCAACGCCAGCAATAAGCAACCCAATACCAGTAGCTTTGATTGCAGTTCCTATTCCTTTAATCGCTCCACCAAAACCATTCGCAGATTTTTTACTCTTCTTAAAACCCTCCTCTGTTTTACTAAGCTCCTTATTGACTTCTGAAAGTTGCTTTTTTAAAAATTTTAACTTTTTAGGGTCAGTGGTTTCTGATATTTCTTTTTCTAGATCCTCAGCTGTTTTGGTTAGCTTCTCAAATGATTTTTTAATCTCATCTAATCCACTAACAGCATCCTTGTTGTCAACCTTTATTTTTACTGTCCTCTCGATGCCCATACTCTTTTTATTTTTCTGATTGTAGCTCTTAAGCTGTAATCCATTTCGTGCTTTCCTTTTGCTATTTCTGTGTACTTGCCAGCACCTAAATATTCAAACTCTTGAAGTGATTTTAATATTTCTAACATTACCTTGCTTTATGTGTCCTGGTTATTATATATCTTATATCGTAAACTTCAATATCTGAGTTAAAAGCTTCTATCATTACACTACCGCCGTTTGACTCCCATGTGTCCAAAGTATAAGCATTTACTGTTTTTAAAATGTAGTGCTCAACTCCAACACCTTTAGTTAAAAATATTTCTTTTATGTATATTTCTCCAATTGATCCGCCTATATCAATGGTAGTTAGTAACCTTACATCGCTTGTGTTTGTAACTGGCTTTGCTTTTAACTCAAGAGTAATTAAAAGACCATCTCCATCTCTGCCTGTTATTGTTGTGCCATCATAAAATGTAACAACATCGTTTGGTAATTGGGTCTCTATTTTACTCCCTGCATTGTTTGGTAGTGATTGTTTAGGTGTGCCTGCTGTAACAGTGAATGGACTTGCAGAAGTGTATGCAGTATCTGAATACGCACCCCATCCAGTCATTTCATAAAGTTCGTTAAAGTTGCTGTTTGTCTTTTGAAAAGAAGTTCTTAACGGATCTCCTGTTCCATCATTGGCGGTTGTACCAATATTTATTATTTGTTTAGCCATTGTCTGCTGTTATAAAATTACTATCTACTGTTATAAAATTACTATCTGAAGTTAAAATTTGCGAGCCACTCTGTATCAAAGTAATCAAAATACTTTCAGGAGGGTTGTTTAGGTTTTCAATCGTGGCTGTTGCAGTTCTTGAAACAAATGACGTATTTTCTGAAAAATCAAAATAAACGTTTTGCCCTACTTTTGAAGCTGAAACCCATCCAATGCCGTCTCCTGTGTCATTTAAAGTTACTGATATGTTTGTACCGTTCAATACAAATACACTTTCTATTTGGCTCTCAAAATTTACGATTATTGTTGTTCTTTCGGTAGCAAACACATTGAGTTTTCCAAAAGAGCTAATCAAGTCTAATTGAGTTTGCCCTGTTGTTAAATTGATAGTGTATTTATTGATTCTAAAATAGCTATTGTCAATTTTCAGAACATCATCAAGAGAAAGATTTGTAGTGATGTTAAAAGGCAAAAACGCTTTGAATTTGTAATCTCTACGCTTTATGTTGAATATGTTTGAAATGTACTCGGCGTGGTAATTTGAATACAATGTGTTTGGCATTATTGCACCATCCCACTCGTTAAATTCTTGACTAAATAAAAGCGAAAAATTAGGCTCATTTATCCTATCACAATGCAGAGGTATGTTGATGGTAGTTACTTCGGTTTTGTTATCTAGTTCATCAATAAACCCGATTGTTTTATTTCCCAAACTTTGATTGGTTACATAGTGCAAGTGCGGTGCTGGGTTTACTGGTTTCAACTCTTCATCAACTACTGGTGCATACATTACATTGGTCTGAACTTCGTCATTCTGATCTGTTAGCCGATCATATTTGATAACCTCAAAAGGTACTTCAAAATCTTTCTTTTTGCCGTCAATCAATTCTGAATTAGGGTCTGACTGATCTACTCTTACTTTTGATTCCTCATTACCGTAATAGATATTGTTTTGTTTCTCAAATTCTACGTTTAATATACACTTAGGCTCCTCAAAAGTAAAGTTGATTTCATTTAGTAAATTACCTCTTTTCACTTCGTAGCTTGACCGATCTACATATTTTGTAATGTCAATTAAATCTCCTTGCTTGTAGTAATCATTTATCGTGTTTACATACAAATCATTTTCACTTGTAGGATATACAACCAGCTTACACGCTTTAAACAATCCTTTCAGGTAGTCTATAACTGTAATGTCTGGAAGTTCTTCATTTACTCTAAGCGAGCTACCTATAGTTTGAACACTTGAAGTGCTGTTAATGTCTATTAATAAAACAGTAAATAAACCTGAAGAACCATAACCCCTTTGCCTTAAATTTGTTGTAAAACTAAACTCCAATTCTGATTCTATGATGTAGTAAGCCTCGTACTCTTCTGAATCTGTAAAAGTATTGTTTCTTGTTTTTGTTCCTCCAGTTTGGTAAAAAATATTGTCAATAATTTCACCATTTCTAAAATACTTTATAGTGTAAGGAACTGATTCATAACCTACCTCTGGCGTTACTGTAAAGTCTATGAAAAAACTTTGATAGCTATTTGGAGGGTCTGGGTTGAATCTATTTATTGTAATATTAAAATAGTTAGTTGTAGGGTCTATAAACTGCAAGTCTCCACCATCAAAAAAAGGCTGAACAGAACCACCACCAGCAGTGTTTTCACTATCGTTATTTACCCACAAATAACTTTTTAAAAACTCTTCTCTACCGAAAAAATCGCGTGAAAAATTAATGTCATACTTTGTTTCTATGGCTTCAATGATTCTGATATTTTTTATTGATGGCTTTAAAAAATTGAAGTCAACGCCAGTGTTATTAGCACCACCCTGCCAAGCTATGTTTGATAGCGTTTCTGTATTTGTAGTATTGCTAGGGTCTGAATTATAAAAAAGTTGCTTTTTGTAAAACAAACAATAAACTATATCACCGCCAAACAATCCTGTTTCAAGTCCTGTTTTGATCGTTGCACCATTATAAGGGTGGTCAAATGCTGACAAGTTTAAAACTGACAATTTATCCTCTTTCGTTTTATCGGATAGATTTAAAAGATTGCCAAAGAAATTAAGATCATAACTGCTCGGCTTTCCATCTTCAACTTTTACTTTGTTAAGCTGAATCTTACCCTTTTTAAACAAAACGCCGTTTAGATATATGTTAGCGTTTTTTCTTAGTCTAGCATCAAACGTGTTATCTATAAGAGCATTGTAGTAATGCTTGAATATTTTATTGTTTGTATCTGATGCAGTTACTTTAAAGTTTTTTGAATAGTCTGTTAGATTTTTAGTAATGTCTGAAATATCAGCAACAGCAGAAGTGATCTCAATATTTTCCTTTCCAAATAGATCTACTTTCTCACCTTCTATGTATAATTCTTCATTCATATAGTTCTGATTTCATCAAACGAATACTTAAACTCTATTGTGTACTTTATTAGCCTATCGTTTACCCTGTTTTGATATTCCATACTAGAAGTCTCTAAGTTTAGAGGAATGAACTTTGAGCCATCGTATTGCCATACCCTTTCGCTGTTTAGCATTTGTCTAAAAGTTTCGTTTTGCGATTCCTCTAAAAAACCGCTATTTATTTTGAAGCTAGTACGTGCGTTTAGGTTGTAATCTACATATTGATGATTCCCGTTAAACACAGAAACACCACTTCTTTGAAAAGTATCTTTAGTCGTTTTCATGCTTTCTTTTCGCTCCTTGAAAAAAGTGAAAGATTGCATTTGCCCCTCTTTGTTAATAAAGAAAATATCTATTGGATCATACTTACACTCTTCAACAACCTCGATCAAGTACGTTTCACTATTGTATGTTATTTCTATTTCATTGTCTTGATCTAACTCCGAACAATCAAACCAAATGCTTTTAAAATAGTCTGCAGTATCTGTTGAAGTCGCAACCGTTAAATCAAGGTTTATTTCGCTGTTTGGACTTGAAACTATTTGAACGTTTGTGCCGTCTGGAACTAAAGGAATCAAAACCTTGCTGGTTTTGTTTGCTCTCATGTAGTCGCCTTGCATCAATATTTTATTTGATGGCAAGCCTACGTTTAAACCTTCTATTGCTGAGTAGTAACCTTTTACTCCAAAGTCTTGTATTAGGTTTGTTGTAACTCCATCAACTGTACGATCTATTCGGACGTTTAAAGTATTTGGGTTGTTCACCAAGCCTGTGCCACTTCTTGAAAATGTTTCAAACTCTATAAAGTCATTAATCCAGTTTGCTATGTTTATCGTTGCCGTTGCTTTTGATTCTGGATTGGTATCGGTTACAGTATATGTAGGACTTGCAGGAACGCTTGCACTATCTCCTTGCCAGATATAAACATCAATAATTGTATCGAATGAAAAATCTAAATTGTAGGTTAGATTGTATGTGCTTCTTGTTTTAATCATTTAGCATTTTATTTTTCTACAATTGTAATTGTATAATAAATTTTCAAAGATTTACCGTATTCTATAACACTAATAGGTTTTACCAAATATCCTTTTTTTTCTTCTGCCTCGATTAATTCGTTAAAATCATCAACGTTATCAAAAACACCATAATCCAAAAAATCGTAAGCCAGCTTATTATTCATGTATTGCTATTTATTTACTGTAAAATTATTTTTTTATTGTTACATTTGCATTACATTCATATAATGTGATTTTAAACATTAAAGCATCAATGCGGCTGCAACCCCTTTGATGCTTTTTTTTATTTACTAACTGTAAAATCTAAAAATTTATCTAAGTCATTTGCATACGCCCTTACAACATCATCTGGGAGCTTTTGGTATGCCAATTCAAATGGTCTTTTAAAAAAGTCTGTTTGTTCAGTTCCTTGATGGTAAACTGCATTTGCAACTGCGAACTGTGCTGATTTTCTTTTCACAAACCTACCACGTGCATCTCTTACGTTTTTACCTTTTATCGTTAACCATTTGCTGAATGCTTTTGGTGGTGGCATTTTATCTTTGTACCTAAACTTTCCTGTGTTCTTTTTCAACTTCCACTGGCTACCGTCTGCTTTTGTACCTCCAACACCTCGCACACCTTCATCAACAAACTTCCAGTAGTCTTCCATGAAAAAAGAAAACTCCAATGCACCACTTTTAAAAACCTTCGTTTCGTATCGCATCGAATCATATAGGTCTTTCGTGGCGTTGATTCCTTTTTTACTCAACACCGTTCTGGCTTGCTTTATGATTCGCTTGCCAAATAGATCAAACTCCTTTTCTACATTAGACGCACTCATTATTTTTGCAAATGTTTAGAATTGTGTTTGGCATTTCAACATCAAAAGTCAACTGCCATCCATCTAGGTTGTCTTTGTATTCATTTTCTATTTGAGAAAAGCTAGGATTCTCACTAGACAAGATATTTTTATCACACAAATCGTGATACATGATATTCCAAATTCTGTTTAAAGAAGCTAGCATCTCATTCATATTGTCCACCTCGTTATCATTATTGTAAAATTTATCGTTTACAATTTCTTTGTTGGTGTCTCTTTGTTGTACGCACGTAAGCTCTACATTGAAAATAACAGTATTCCCATTTGTAAAGCTTCCTGTATCGATTGCAATATGCAAAAGAGGGTATATATCACCTTTATCTAAAAATGCCTTGCTTAGCCTTCCCTGTGCTATTGTGTTTATAAACAGGTCGGATTCTCCTAACTCCTTAAAGTATTTTAACAGCTGGCTGTACTGATTCATTTTTGAGTTTGTTTTTTTCTTATTGAGGAAACAAGTTTTTGTTTGTCTATTCTATGAGCTAAAAAAACGTGAATTTCATGTATCCCTAATCTCATTACTTTTTCAACTTTTAAAATATTACCGATGCCATCCTCGGTTGTATCTGTTAAATTTACAATGGTTGCATACCAACCCCACTTCTTGAAGTAGTCGCTCGCTTCTGCTCCTTCGCTTGTGCCTTGCTGATATATTTCTGGGTAGATTGATACAATTCGTTTTTTAAATTCAAAAAAAAAACCATCACACCATTTACCACGCTCATTGGAAAATCTCTCATTTTTTCAGCATACTCGCTGGTGCCGTTGTACTTTACAAGTTTATAATTTCCGAACTTGTCTTTTTTAGCGATAGGTCTGTAAAGCACCGCAAGCATCCTGTGATATTCTTTAACGTCGTTGCAATAATTCTGAAATTCTCCAAACTCCGCTCCGTTCATTTGATCCAAGTTAGGGTGAAACCCAAACTCTACGCCGTCCATTTTAAAAGTCATTTGAAAATCACAAGGCTCATTCAAAGCTTTTTTAATTTGATCATAAAACTCGTTTATTTGAACCATAGGAAACTGCGAAACAATGTTCAGGTCAACATCACAAAACACAGAAACTACATTTTTCTTGTATAAAACTTCGCCAACGCCTGAATCTAACTCGCTAAACTTTTGGTATTGACCGAGTTTAATATCCCCTATATGTTCTGGCAGTGTAACTTTCATATTTATAAAACGATTTTTTTTGTTTTTTGTTACTTAGTAGATGGCAACTATCTCAGACAATACAAAAACACAATCTATAGAACCATCTTTATTCCATATTTTAGTGTGTTGATTAATAGCATTTAAATCAAACGCTAGTTTTAAAGCTATTTTTTCAGAAACTTTTTTTTCAATCCCATTTTTAAAAAGTACTATCTTCATGTTCTAAATTTTATATAATATTTTTTTACTTAGTAAATGGCAAGTATTTCGCATAACACAAAAACACACTGCAAAGAATCTTCTTTATTATATATTTTCGTGTGTTGATAACCAAGATTTAAATGAGATGCTAGTATTTCAGCTTTTTCTTGAGACACTTCTAATTTAACTCCATTTTTAAAAAGTACTGTTTTCATGTTTTTATTTTTATTATTTATTGTTTTTTCTGATAACTGTATCAACTTTGTGAATAAGCATATTTAGGTGCGTTGTAGTCTTTGCCACGTCATTCTTATACGCTTGGTCAACAATGTCCTCTAGGTATTCAATGAGCTTTTTAGTTTCTTTTGCTAGTGGAGAATCGCTTAGCACTTCTAAGTCGTCAAGCGTTTCAATCATCAAAGATGAGAGTATAATCATCCTCACTACAATTCTGTTTTTTTTGATACTTGATAGTTTATTCATGTTATTAATTTTAAGCTAAAATAATTCCATAGTCTCCCGAAAGGTGGTAAGATACATTGTATCGAGCTGGGTCAATAATGTGATTGAAATCGTCTATATACATACTACTAGCTTTATCCACATAAATATAAGATTTAAACTCCCTTATTGCGTTATAGCTGTTTGGGTCAATAATAATTTTGAAGTCTTGCATTTTTGAAACGCCAGCACGAATGCTGTCTTTGCCTTTTATAGAAGCTACAACATTACAACCTTTTTGATTAAGCTCTGCTATCAATCTAGGCTCTGCACTATCTGCAACTATTAATTTACGTCCAGCGTGCTTTAAATTGATTTCAGCTATTTGGGACGTTGTTAGTTTGATCTTATAAAGGTGTTCTTTTAAATAGATTATTTTTTTCTTTTTGTCTATGGCAACTTCTACAAGAGTGGTAGGGTCATTTGAAAATCCAAAATCTTGCCCGAAAGAAGTTTGTAAATTATCAGGGTTAAACTTTCCAGTTTCCCAATCTGTAAACACTGCACCTTCAAGTTTTCCAACTTGCCCTAAACCATAAACCTTCCACCAGTTTTCCCAATAGGTTGAAGTTTTTGCACGGTCTCTTGCCTTCTCAATTTCCCTTACTATGCTTTCTTCAAGTGCTTCGTTGTCTTTGTATGTTAAGATTATAAAATCAGAATCTTTGTCGTTTACCAAATTGTCATGAACCCAAAACTCATTCGTAGGGTTATAGTCTAAATAGATAAACTTTTTGGTTCTGATTGCTAGCTGTTGGTAGCTTTCAAAATCTATATTGTTGCACTCGTTTATAAAAAGAACATCGCGTCTCGCTCCTCTTAGTTTGTCGGGTTGATCTGCTGAAAAAAACTCTATAAATGAACCGTTTGTAAAGTTGTAAGTATGAGTTGATCTATTGAAATTTTGATCAATCCAGTTTTGAGTCCAAATCATTATTTTTTTAAAGTCTCGAATTGCACCACGTTTTAGATGCGGTATACTTTCGGACACGATGCTAATCTCTGTATTAGGTCTTTGAATAGCGTATTGAATGAGAAGGGGTATAATAGAAAAAGTCTTGGACGAGCTGGTGCCACCCTGTACTATTCTAATACGTTTTCTAAGTTTAGATATTTTCCTCTGTGCTGTCGTTGCTTGAAACATCTAAATTAATTTCTTTAAATATAGGCTTTTCAGTTATATTTTGATCTATTGTTTGTTTCGGCTGTCCATAGGCTGAATCCATCAACTTTGAATATGCGTTTACGTTTCCCTTTCTGGCTTCTTTGATCATTGCTAGTGTCATCACGTCCTCTTGGCTCAGCTTTTCATTTTTTCCCGTGATAGGGTTTTTGATGGTGTCCTGAGCTTCGAGCCATTTTTTAGCAATGGTGCTTCTGTTCTTTGAGCCTTTGGGTCTGCCGTTAGGGTTTCCGCTTTGTCCTTTCTTGTATGATTTTAATCCATCTGTGTTTGGCATAGCAACACTGTTTTTGCACTGTTCTTAATTATACGGTTTTTTTTCCACAAACCTCACAAATATTTTCTTCTTTTTCTTCTTCTTTTTCCTCTTCTTTAGTTTCCTCACTTCCAAAATCAACAGGCAAATCAAGGCCCCACTCTTCAAGTTGTTCAGGCTCCCACTCATTAGCTATCACATCCCAATCCCAATCTCCAAAACCAACATTGTCTTTGATGATAAATTCCTCTTTTTGCTTTTGTGTCCATCCTGTAGAGTACATCACAGGCACGTCATCAAAGCCAGCTTCAATGCACGCTTTTAGTCTCATATTACCGCCCAGCACCATGTTATTTTCATCAATTACAATTGGTCTGACTGATAGCATTTCAGGAAACTCTTTAATGCTTTTCACGAGCTTTTTGAACTTCTCGCTCCTTATGAATCTAGGATTGTTTGGATTTGGATTTATGTCTGTTATTTTCATTTGGAATTAGAATGTAATTTTCAATTGTTCTTCTAGGTTTTTTGCAAAGCTTTTAAAGTCTGGTATCTCAAACTTGTAGTTTACTATTTCATCAACTATAATTGCGTATTCATCACCTTCGTAAAGTGCTTTCAGAAATCCATCGCTATCATATTTCTTTCGTACTTTTTCGATAGTCTTTACCAATGCTTCTTTGATCTGCATATCTTGAAGCCTTACTTCTAGTTGAATATCATACTCTTTGTATTCTTGACTTAAATTAAAGATAAAATCTTCAAGGTCTTTAGTGTACAATAGTTCGCAAAAGGTTTTATTTCCCAGTTTCCAGCTAAATAAGACTAGTGTTGCTATTGAAAGTTTATCTTCTAGTCGATCAACAAATCTAGTAGTTTCGTATATGATTGGTTCTATTTTCATTTTCTTTGTTTTATGAGTTATTTATTCTCTAATGGTTTAGCTGGCTCTCCAATCATTTCTGGTAGTTGATCTGGGAAACATTGACCAGAAGAAACCATCTTGGTTACATCTACACTTAATTTAGCAATTTTAAGAACCTCGGAAGCTAATCCACTAATTGCTTTTGCTCTTTTTATTTCTGTTTCAATTTTTTCCTCCGAATAGTCCTCATCGCTTAGCCTTTCCAGCTGAGCAAATAAATGATTGTTTAAGTCTTTAAGTTTGTTTTTTGCCATTTTCTTTAATGATTCTTTTGATTTTTAAATTAAGCTTATATGTTTCTAGTAGTTCTGGGTTTGCTTTCATTTGCTCAGTATTCAAATTAAAAAACTTCTTTGCACGTTCTACTACATACCCAGTTCCTAGATTTTTTCTGTATTGTGTTCTGTATTTTTTAGCGTAAGCCTTATGAACTTCTTTGTTTTTTATTTTATACTCTTTTAACTTTTCTGGTTTGTCTTTTCTGTATTTTACGTTGTAATCTAAAATTCTTTTTCTTACTCCACTTTCAGGCTCACGGTATTTCTCTTTAAATTTTTTGCTTTGGCAGACTTTACAATAAGAGCTAAACTTGTATTTTTCTTTTTTTTTATTCCAGTGTTTGTAGAAGTCATCTGTTGTTTTTATCTCTTTACAACAAGGGCATTTTTTAGGAATAGTTTTTTTTACCTCTTCATTTTGCATTTTATTCTATTTCTTTTTCATAACTGTCAAAAACTTTGTCCAGCATTTCAATCATTCTTATCAATGGCTTTGGGCTACATCCTGGGCAGGGTTTAAAGTATTGCTTTGCGAAAATATCAGAATACAACTCAGCAACGAAATCAATTTGATCATTTTGCATTACCAAAGTCCGAACATCTTTGAAGTGTTTGTAGTCTTCGTACTCTTGCTCTGTAAAGCATCTAACAGGAGATAGCTTTAATGGCATTAATTTGTTTAGTATCTCCTTTCTTTTATCACACCCGCAATCCTTACCTTCTTTAAATATTGCTTTTTTGATAGCGTTTGTAACTGATGAAATCGGTGTTTCGTTTAGCAAATAATCTACTTTATCTCCTAACCCTTGTGGGTTGTTTTTCAGCCACTGCTTGTATTCTTTTGTTCTTTTATCCTTTGGCGGTTGGTTCATTTTTAAATAATTTATTGCGTGCTTTTTTTAACTCTCTATGAACAAATCCGTAGTTTATATTAAACTCTTTTTGTATTTGCCTTAAACTTTTATTTTGACTTTCAATGATCAATTGTTTTTGGTGAAATGGTAATTTTTCAAACCTATCAATAATACATTTTTGTTTGTCATCAATTTCAAAATTTTCTAATGCTTTCACCTCGCTAAAAAACCAATCTTCTGGAAAACAAAGTATGTCTTTTCTCTTAATTTTATCATAAAATATAAACCTTAGAGCTGTGAATATGTAGCTATCGTTCAGGTCTGCTTTTACATTATAGATTTTCAAGTACATATCTTGCACCAAATCATCAGCTGTGTTTTTATCTCCAGTAAGTTTTAAGGCATACGCTCTCCAAATATGATCTTTTTTAGAAATCAACTCTAAACTCATTCGGTTT
>Ga0209936_1001034_pt1 | contig 15498 bp, 9 predicted proteins | sample SalPonR1_A_D1_MG_FD_185694 | JGI IMG/M metagenome (GOLD analysis project Ga0209936, IMG submission 185694) | Salt pond soil microbial communities from South San Francisco under conditions of wetland restoration - Salt Pond MetaG R1_A_D1_MG... ... | reverse complement strand
TCTTTTCCTTTAGTTTTATTACGGAAGGATGCAGTCGCAATTGTAAAATATTATAAATATGCCGACCGCTCTCCTTCTCCATTTTTTCTAGCGCTTCTACATTCCAGGGATTCATAACGATGGGTTTTTCACATATAACATCTGCTTCCTGGCGCAGTCCAAACCGAATATGCGCATCGTGTAAATAATTCGGTGAGCAGACAGCAATATAGTCGAGGCCCTTTTCCTCTCTTCTCAGTTTATCCACATGTCGATCAAACCGCTCAAATTCCGTGAAAAAATCAGCATTGGGAAAGTAGCTATCTATCACCCCTACTGAATCGTTAGGGTCCAGGGCAGCGAGCAGTTTATTACCTGTATCTTGAATTGCTTTCATATGGCGAGGCGCTACATATCCAGCTGCCCCAATCAGACCAAAATTCTTTTCCATTTCTTTAATTTCTTTTTTCTGTTTCTAAAAGTTGAAGTAAATATTTTCCATAGCCACTTTTACGTAAGGGGTCTGCTAATCTTTTAAGTTGTTCAGCACTAATAAAGCCCTTACGGAAAGCGACCTCCTCAATACAGCCAACTTTTAAGCTTTGTCGTTTTTCTATGACCCGTACAAATTCAGAAGCATCATTTAAACTCTCAAAAGTCCCGGTGTCTAACCATGCCATACCTCTTTGCATAATTCCAACAGTAAGTTCCTTTCGTTGGAGATACACTTTATTGACATCCGTGATTTCGTACTCACCGCGAGCTGATGGTTCAATTTTACTCGCGATATCCACTACCTTATTATCGTAAAAGTACAAACCGGGTACGGCATAATTCGATCGCGGATGCTTTGGCTTTTCCTCTAAAGATAACACCCGGTGATTTTGATCAAACTCAACGACTCCATATCGCTGTGGATCGTGAACGCGATATGCAAACACACGCGCTCCAGACTCTACCTTAGCGTTATCTTCCATGAAACTAGACAAGCCTGCACCATAAAAAATATTATCTCCTAAAATCAAGGCCACCGAGTCATCTTTGATAAAATCCCGACCAATAGTGAAGGCCTGAGCTAAGCCCTTAGGCTCCGGCTGAATGGCATACTCAAATTGACAACCGAGTTGACTTCCATCGCCTAATAAGTTTTGGAAAGCAGCTTGATCTTCAGGAGTGGTTATAATTAAAATTTCTTTAATCCCAGCTAACATCAATAGCGATAACGGATAGTAGATCATCGGTTTATCGTAAATGGGCATTAATTGTTTAGATACAGCTTTTGTCAATGGATATAAACGCGTTCCTGATCCGCCGGCCAAAATAATTCCTTTCATAACGCCATTATACTTTTAAGAGTTACCATATTGTTTTTCGTAATATTCCTGATATGCACCTGAACTCACCGAGTCTAACCAATCTGAATGGGATAAATACCAATCGATGGTTTCAGACAAGCCTTCTTCAAATGTCACTGATGGCCTCCAACCGAGCGCGAGTTCAATCTTTCTTGCATCTATAGCATATCTGTGGTCGTGACCCGCGCGGTCTTTGACAAACTGGATCAATTCAGATGAAGTTCCGGTGGGGCGGTCCAATTTCTTATCCATCAGGTTGCACAAAAGTTTTACCAGATCAATATTCTTCCACTCATTATGGCCTCCTATATTATATGTCTCGCCAAGTTCGCCATTTTGAAACACCTTTAAGATAGCTTCCGCGTGATCCTCAACATATAACCAATCTCGAACGTTTTTCCCAGACCCATAAACGGGTAGAGGTTTTTTCTCTATGATGTTTCGAATGAAAAGAGGAATAAGTTTTTCGGGAAATTGGTAAGGACCATAATTGTTTGAACAATTAGAAATAACAATTGGAAAACCGTAGGTGTGGCCCCACGCCCGTACAAAGTGGTCTGAGCTAGCTTTTGATGCCGAATAGGGGCTCTTGGGATCATAAGGCGTATCCTCTCTAAAAAAACCCGTATCGCCCAGGCTGCCGTATACCTCATCTGTAGAGACGTGATAAAATCGCTTGTCTGAGAAATCATCTCCCCAGTGCTCCTTGGCAGCTTGGAGTAAATTTGCTGTACCCAGTACATTAGTTTTTACAAAAATTAAAGGGTCACTGATCGACCGATCGACGTGGGACTCCGCTGCTAAATGAACCACTGCGTCAATATCGTATTTTTTGAAAACGCCTCGCATGGATTCGAGGTCTTGAATATCTTCTTTTTCAAAACTATAATTGGAGGCACCCTCAATATCTGCAATGTTTTCTAAATTTCCGGCATATGTTAAACAGTCCAAGTTAATTATATGATCTTTTGGACGTTGTGTAACAAATGTCCTCACCACGTGTGATCCAATAAAGCCGGCGCCACCAGTTATTAAAATATTCATTGATACAAATTTGAGTCACCAGGTTTATATAAATAAACCTTAATAAATAAGATTTTGCTTCTTTTTCACAAAGAACGACAATTTCAGCCATTCAAAAAAAATGAAAAATATAAGGCTTCGCCTGCCATCTGTCTCATAACAGTGGTTTTTGATAGCCGCGACGCATATTAAACTTTTCTCAATGCATGTAACGGCACCTCTATGATCATAGTATGCTGAAATTGATTCATCGCTATACCAAGTCGCTGCTTACCACGCCACTCGACTAAGTGACCCTTGAGTCCCGTTAATTGCCCTGCTACGATCTCTACCTCTTCTCCCTTTTGCCATTTGCCTGGCTCTACCTCAATTTCTGACACCTCTCCCACCACTCTCTTCATCAAAATAATCTCTTCTTCTGGTATGGGGTCAATCTCACCTGAGGGACAAACCAACTCTATTACACCCGGAACAGACAATGCTCTACCAACCTTTTTTATACTCGTATGTATAAAGACATACTGAGTAATGAGTGGCAATTGAACTTTGCGAACTTTTCGCTTGTATCGTCGTGTGCGCTCTTGAAGTGGCACCCAGCTTTCAATTCCCTTTTTTTGAAGCAACTTCATGACGTGTTTTTCCCTTCTCGGGAACACCCGCAAGGCTAACCAAACTTGATCAATTTCCTTTTCTCTGGCTAATGACGACATCATATTATAATCTCCAGTACGTTAACTTTTCAGTGGCTTGGGACCCATACAGGCCCTTTAAATCGAACAATATCCCAACATCAGGGTTGAGCCATTTTTCGAAATCTTCTATTTTAAAGGAAGTATAGGCCTCATGAGCAACCGCCACAATGATAGCATCATAAGGGCCTTCAATAGAATCTACAAGCTCTACCCCATGCTGCTTCCGTACGTCCTCTTTGTCAGCATTAGGGTCAGACACGTCCACCTGAATAGAGTATTGACCAAGTTCGTGCGCAAGATCTGCCACTTTAGAATTCCGCACATCAGATACATTCTCTTTAAAGGTAATGCCCAACATTAAAACTTTTGATTCTTTAGGATTTCGTCCTTTCTTTATTATCATCTGAACGAGGCGCTTCGCAATATAGGCGGGCATATCGTCATTAATTCTTCTTCCAGATAAGATAACTTGCGGATCGTGCCCCACCTGCCTCGCCTTAAACAAAAGATAATAGGGATCGACGCCTATACAATGACCGCCTACAAGACCAGGGTAGTACTTAGCGAAGTTCCACTTTGTTCCTGCAGCTTCAATGACCTCATGTGTATTGATACCCATTTTATCAAAAATCATTGAGAGCTCATTGACAAAGGATATATTTAAATCTCGTTGGGTGTTTTCTATGACCTTGGCTGCCTCAGCTACTTTGATTGAACTTGCAGCATAAACGCCACCCTGAATGACCGCACTATACAATTCTTCAATGACTCGAAGCGAATCGTCGTCACAAGCTGAAATCACCTTGGTGATTTTCTCAACTGTCCGGCTTTGTTCCCCGGGGTTGATGCGCTCTGGTGAATATCCGACTTTAAAATCTTCAATATATTTCAATCCGGATTCCTTTTCTAATACGGGCACACAGTCTTCTTCTGTACAACCGGGATATACCGTACTTTCGTAAATCACAATATCCCCTAGACTCAATGCCCGACCAATTTGTTCTGTAGCCGATAGCAACGGGCCCAAATTGGGAACCTTCCGATCATCTACCGGTGTGGGAACGGCTACGATATAAATCGAGCATTCTGCCATTGCAGATTCCGAAGCTGAAAACTCAATCGATCTGCCTTCAAAAGTAGCCTTTGGAATTTCTCTAGCCGGATCTTTTTGCTGTTGAAGTGATTTGATTTTATCATGATTTATATCATATCCTACCACCTGCCACTTCTTCGCAAAAGCCAACGCTAAGGGTAAACCGACATATCCCATGCCTACCACTGCTATTTTTATCAGACCCGCATCTAACTTAGAGAGTGTCATGCTTTTTTCTGCCATAGTAATAAAGGTTTGTACTCCAAACGAAGTAAGTCTAGTTTCTTAAATTCTTCAGAGGTGTAATCAATACATCGAATTCGACGTCCTATTTTTTCTTCAGCGCGCTCCACGAGCTTTACTAAGGTTGTCCGGTCGATTTCTCCTACTATCATAATATCAATTACTGGGCCATCGATCCCTTTGGCAAATGTCCCGGTTAAATATACCTGTTCCACTTTCCCCAGTTTTTCAATAACACTTTCAATGATCTTATCAATACCGATATATTTATATACGATGCTGTGAATCTCATTAAAAAGAGGGTGATCCGTGTTAGCACGGTACATTTTTTTATTTCCATCCATTTTGGAGGAGAGCATATCCGCTTTTTCGAATCGGTTTAGCTCAATTCGAATCCCATTGGTCGATTCTCCAAACTCATTTTCTAACGCACGCAAATAGGATGACGTTTTACTGTTGAGAAAAAACTTCAAAAGAAGTTTGACTCGAGTCTTTGAGCTAATGAGGGTAGAAATCATATTGAGTAACAAAATTACTCGCTTTGCAAATAGAAAAAAAATATTTATCCGATTTTCTCCTTTCGTCACCGAATTCACCAATTATTTGAGCTTCCTGACTATATTCGTTAGCTTTAAGAATATTGTCATCCGCCTTTAAGTTTTTCGTATGATATCTGTTAGCTTAGAAAAGGAATTTCTCTCTCTAATTGAACAAAAAGAGTGGTGGAAGTTGAAGTCCTTACTTCGAGATGTGCCCGCTGTAGATATTGCAGAATGGCTAGAAAATCTCAATGCTGATGAAGCATTAGTGGTATTTCGACTGCTCGTGAACGAAAAAGCTGCTGACGTTTTCTCGTATTTAAGTAGTATAAAAGGAACTGAGCTACTCGATATTTTTTCAAAACGGCAGCTATCGGATGTGATGACCAACCTCGAACCCGATGAACAGGTTGCTTTTCTCGAAGAACTGCCTGGAACACTAACCTTCAAAGTGCTAGCTTCCCTAGATCCAGAAAGAAAAAAGGAAGTGCAGCAGCTACTGGGATACCCAGAGGAAAGCATCGGTCGGATAATGACAACTAAGTTTATACGCATTCGGTCTGAGTGGACAGTTCAAAAAAGTATGGAGCACTTGCGTATTTTTGGGAAGCTGGTGGAGTCCTTGAATGTGATATATGTCGTCGATGAACAAGGCCGCTTAATTGACGACTTGCGACTCACCGACCTGGTACTCGCTGATCTCGATCAGAAAATATCAGACATCATGGATAGCCAGTTTATCGCCGTAACCGCCTTTGAGGATAGAGAGGAAGCCGTAAAGATGCTGAGTAAATACGACCTCGTTGCACTCCCGGTTGTAGACTCAAGGGGTATTCTGATTGGAAAGGTTACAGTAGATGACATTATTGATGTGGCAGAAGAAGAGGCCACGGAGGATATGTTACTCATGGGGGGTATGGATGCCTTGGATGACCGGTACTCCCGAACAGATATTCCGGAAATGGTAAAAAAGCGCGTCGGCTGGCTCATTGTCTTGTTCCTGGGCCAAATGCTGACGGTAACTGCACTGGCAAATTTTGAAAATGCTTTAGCTGCGGCCGCAGTGCTTGCCTTTTTTATTCCCATGATTATCTCTAGTGGGGGGAATTCGGGTTCGCAAGCAGCAACACTTATCATTCGCTCACTTTCTATTGGTGATCTCGATTTATCAGACTGGAAAAAGGTGCTGAGACGCGAACTCTTATCGGGACTATTATTAGGATCAATTGTGGGTATCATGGGTACGGTAGTGATTGGTGCCTGGCTTTACATGCGTGGCGAACCCGTAGAAATGAGTATGTTCTTACAAGCACTGACAGTAGGAACCAGTCTGGTGGGTGTGATTGTTTTTGGAAATCTATCCGGGGCCATGCTGCCCTTTTTGATGAGTAAAATAAACTTGGACCCCGCAGTCACTTCAGCCCCCTTTGTAGCAACTCTTGTAGACGTAACAGGGATTATTATTTATTTTTCTGTGGCATCCGTGCTCCTCCGAAGCTTGCTTTATTGAAGTAGCTTACTTATAGTAGTTTTTCGTAAACCCTTCTGCTCTTACTTTTCCTTGCACCCATTGCCATAAACCACTCCAACTGCCCAATCCATAGGCAAAAACTTGTAAGAATAGGGTGATAACCGATAAATAGGCCACCCGTAAACTTCGAGTCTTCTTGTAAGAGTCCACTACTGCAAAAACGGCAACACCCAAGGCCCCAAATGCCATAAAAAATACGACCCATAAGAAAGGGGGATAAAAAATGGCAATCCCCAGGCTTACCAATAAAACAGCGATTAAGAAGGCCGGCATTAAATGGATGGGCTTCAACATTTCCGAATATGCTCGCCCTAAATTGATGCGAGCCACTCCCCAATTGAAAATTTGTTTGTAAAACTTCTTAAAACTCGTCCGGCGCTTGTGGTAAACGACAGCATCAGGAATCAATCCCACCTTATATCCCGCCCTGTAAATCCGAGCTGAGAAATCCATGTCTTGACCGTGCCTAAGGTCATTCATGCCGCCCAGATCTTCATATACCTTGCGGTGGATGCCCATATTAAAGGAACGAGGATAAAATTGTGTTATGGAATCCTTCCTACCCCGGGTCCCACCCGTACCAATAAAGGAAGTCATCGAATAATTTATAGCCTGCAGTAGCGGAGGAAAAGAAGGATGGCTGTCGTCCGGCCCTCCAAAAGCATCCCATCGTTCGTTCTGCACGCTTTGGTTTACGGCCTGTAAATAATTCTTCGGTACAATGACATCCGAATCTAAAAAGATGAAATACTGCCCGCGAGCCTCCGCCATAGCCCGATTCCTCGCAGCGCCCGGCCCCTGGTTCTGCTGGAAATGATATTGAATATCAAAATCTGTGTCCAACTCTTTTATGTAGTCTGCCGTCCCATCTGAAGAACCATCATCCACAACTACCCACTCAAAATCATCGGATGGATAATCCATGGCCTCTAATGAAGCCACCAACTCCCGAAGCTCCCCTATCCGGTTATAGGTTGCAACGATAATGCTGTATGTATAAGCAAAGGGCTTACCCATCTTCTTCCACTTGATTTACAACTCCCTTGTAAAGCCCCCCCAGAATAACGAGCAACATCACTATCGAAAAGCCCAATGCAATCTTTTCTCCCTGATAATACGATTGCGGCTTAAATTCAAAGACGATCTCATGCTGGCCTGCCGGCACACGCAACGCTCGCAAAATATAATTGGCCCGCATATGCGGTACGGGCTCGCCATCAATATAGGCTTGCCAACCTTTGTCCGGACCATACCATATCTCGGAAAACACGATAAGCTGCTCTTGAGATGAGGAAAAAGAATAGGTCAACTTCTCCGGATGATAATCGGTGAGTTCTAAACGTGTATCTGCTGCACGCTGCACTTCCAGTCCACTGAGCTGATCCTCAAATTCTGATGCTAAAATAACAGCCTGATCCTTTGGCCTAAAAGACCGCAAGGCCTCAATTTCAGCTTTTGGACTTTCTACCGACACGATTTCATCTACCGCCCAGGCATGTCCCAAAGCTTCCGGGTTGCGCTGAACACTTTCTCCCCCTTGCTGATCAGGCACGATAAAGTACTTGGTGTTTAGCATACTCAACACCTGCTGATTATTATTCCGAATATGATAATCGATCATATCCTGATAGCGCTGTAATTTTGCTGGGTGATACCCGCCGATATGATTGTGGAATGTGGATGGAAAAGTGGTGTTGAAGGTATTCACGCTTAAATCCAACACGCGATAATCATGTCGATTTTCTTCCGCATTCATGATGGATTGATCCACTGGCCGTGGTTGGAAATTTTGGCTGTGCTGGCGGGCACTAACAAAATCATCATGCGACACATAGCGTTTACTAACGCCCCAATTGTCGACAAAAGCTAAAAATCCAATCACTCCCATTAAAATCATAGGAGACTTTATCTTTTCCTTTCCAAATAACCATAAAGCCGCAGCAGAAAACAATACGAGAAAGAAGGTGCGCCAGGCATCCCCTGTGGCCAGCGCTTTTCGATCAGCAATCAAGGCGTTTACATCTATTCCTTGCTGAACATACCGGGCATCCCCAGGCGCCTCAAAACTCAAAAACAGATCGGGTAAAATTGCAAATAACAAGGCAACACCCAAGCTGATTCCCCCGCTCAAATAAAGCGCTCGAGTGAATCGCGATTCGAATTCGGGACGCGTCTTTTTCGTAGCTTGTTGTTTATTTTGAACCAAGCGATACAGCCCCAGCGCCCCCAAAAGCGGAATAAAAAAGACTGTCACACTCAAAATCGATTGTGGCGTTCTAAATTTATTATACAGCGGCAAATAGTCAAATAGTAGTCGATTGAACCACTCTACATGGCGGCCCATAGACACAACCAAAGTCAGCAGCACAGCGAGTCCCAACCAAATGCGCAGCGGACCCCGCGCATAAAACAACCCAAACAAAAATAAAAACCAAAATACAGCACCTAAATAATTAGGGCCGGCCGTAAATGGTAATCCGCCCCAGTACAACGGACCTTGTTGGAGGCGGTATTTTCTATATAGCTCTGAGTCCTGATCTAATTTTTCTGCTCCGGACCCACCAGCTAAACCTGGAATATATGTGGCCATCAAGTCTACCATGGTATTTGACCACTGCATCGCGTACGACCACTCTAAACCTTCTACCTCACTGCTCGAAGTAGCTGCTTTATCACTTGACTCCTGCTCCAAAATGGGCGCACCACGCATAGTGGATTGATTGAAGTCGTACACTGACCAAATACGGGACGCCGATGAGCCTATAGCAAGTATCGCCAAAAGGACTACAATGCCTGTCGCCATAAAGAAAGAGCGGAGTTCCTTTTGCTGCAAAGCCTGCACAAAATATATGACACCCAAAAAAACAAATACCATAAATGTGTAATAAATCATTTGCGCGTGTTGCGCATACACACTCAAGGCTAAGCCCAGTCCCAGCACCGCAGCACCCAAATACATCTGTCTCTTATGATATAAAAGCAGCACTCCGCTAGTCACCCATGAGAGGAGCGCCAGCGTTCGCACTTTACTCGCATGGCCCGCATCCCATAGTATTACGTTGTTTACCGAGTAGGTTGTCCCCAGAGCCAGCAGAACAGCCCCCAGTGGATGCAGACCCAGCACTAAAAATACAATATACATACCCAGGGACATCACATTAAACATCCCTATCGGAGAATCAAAGCCCAATTTTAGCACTTCATATACAGGAACGATAATATTATTTTTTACCGGAGGAAAAAGCATCCGCGGCATCCCACTGAACTGACTATTCGTCCACAGCAGATAATCTCCAGGCTCCTCCTTGTATTGATTGGCTTCAGAGGACTTGGCCTTTGACGCGATCAAGTCGTCTTGGTTTAGCTTTTTTCCCTCAATTTGAGGCCAGAAATAAATGGAATTGACAAGCAGCATAACAATAACTGCCCCCACATGCCAATAAAAATACTTCGAACGAAATAGTTGCTGAATCTTTTCTTTCATAGCTGGGTATATTTGAAACTCTAATATAAGACCTTTCCCCACATTCCGTCAAGTACATTGAGTTTCCATACTTTTTGAGGCTTCTGTTTTTTTCTTTGGGCGTTTCCCTACCCCCAAAGCCATTGGCCTTGGCGGTAGGGTCAGGCTGTTCAGGGGTTCCGTCCCCACCCATCATGGCTGGGGACCAGCGGCAAAGCCGCTGCCCTTACCATCCTTAACGCGAAGCTCTTGGAATTACTTGACACGCACACCTTCAAATGAACGGATCCCGGAGATGTGAAAAGTTAGGCTCTCTATTTTCAACACAAATCCCCGTGCAAGGGATAGTAGGGGAGCCTCTGCCAGGGGCGGAGGCTGTCACCCTTAGGGGACCGGCAGCCCCGCATAGCCCGCCCCTCGAGGCTCCCCCGCCAGGCGGAGCCTCAGGGATGCACCCAAAACATTAAAAAAACAAGGAGCTGTTCTGTATGCTAATATATTTTCATTATGTTTAAGCATCATAATAATATTTATAGACCTTTTTTATGTGCCTCCTACTCTCAAAGCCATGCAAAAATATAATTCACATCTTGCTGACTCAGCTTGTAGGAATATCCGGCGCTTATTCGACACTTCATGCACAGAATATTCAGTATAATCTCAACTGTACCGGGGGCCCGGGCCAGGCACAATTTACGGTGGAAAGTCCGCTTGGAGCTGAATGGAGCTATGCTTTAGACGGCGATGATTTTCAGGCCTCCAATTCCTTTTCCGATGTCTTTCCGGGAAATCACTGGTTATTTGTGCAAAACTCATCCGGAGATGTGGATAGCATTCGGTTTAGCGCCAATTGTGGGCTAAAAACCTATTCCTGCACTGACTGTGATGAATCAGGTGCTTTTTTTCAAGTATATACAGAAAATGGTTCTATAGCGGGATTGAGTATTGAGACAAATCAATTTTCCAACTTGCCGAATAGTCCCGCGGGATTTCATATTAATGCAATTGGGATGAACCCAACAGATAGCTTGGGTTACGGAATGAAAAGAAGATTCTCAAATGAGCTTATTGTAGTTGATGCTCAGGGAACGGCCATAAACTTGGGTAGTGTTCAAAACTTACCTGCTGGAGATTATACGGGGGGAGACTTTGATGCAGACGGCTATCTACATATTAAAGAGGGCTTTTCAAATGAATTATTTAAAATTGATGTGAAATCAGGTGAGATGATAGAAAGATATCAGCTGAACAGAAATTTAAGAACTAATGATATTGCTTTCAATACTGTTGATGGCCTGTTTTACTCTGTAGATAATGATGGTACCTTATGGTCATTCTCCTCTGTTCAAAATGAAGTGCTTCGCATTGGCTCCTCTTTTTTATCGGGTCCGGTAGGAGCAATGTATTGCGATCGGACAGGTAGAGTGTTTGGTATACATAATAGTACAGGGCGTCTTTACCAGTTTTCCCTAATAGATGGCAGCGCTACATTTATTATGACCACATCTAGCTCTAGTTATAATGATGGATTTAGTTGCCAAAATATATTTTTAATTAACCTTCCGGAGCCCGTTATTGAGGTGGAATGCAGCTCTGATTCTGACAGAGTTAGTATAGCGATTGTAGAGCCAACTGGTGATGATCTCGAATTTAGTGTAAATTCAAGCCCTTTTGAAAGTCGTCGGGGTTGGTCCGACTTGCCTGTAGGGCAGTCAATAATAGAGGTGCGTAGGCAAGAGTCTTGTATTTCAGATTCCATCGTTGTAAACTTAATGCCGATTTTCTCTACCAATTCCGCTGTCATCATCGAAGCTTGTGATGAGTTTGTCAGTCCGTCGGGAATCCGCTGGACTGATTCCGGAAATTATCGAGATACGATTCTTAATTCCATGGGCTGTGATAGCATAATCTCTTATGATCTGACTATACTCGAAAGTTCTTCCTCCTCTAGATCTGTCGTTACCTGTGATACCTACACATGGAACGGAATGAGTCTAGACTCTTCAGGGGTTTATGACTTCTTGACGACCAATACAGCAGGCTGCGATAGCATCGCTCGACTCAACCTTGAAATTCGACCCTTCTTAGATACGCAACTTAATATTACGAGCTGCCGCCCTATCAATTCTCCAGTTGGCCAAGAGGTGTTCGACACCTCCGGAACATACATAGACACGCTTATATCGGCACTGGGATGCGATAGCATAGTAACCGTAAATCTTTTAATTGCTGATGTGGCTGCAGAGTGGCAGCTTGCAGATCCCGAATGCCCGGATCGGGTCGTCAGCGAATTGCTGATCGACACCCTCACACATCAGGCGCCTCATTATCTCATACGAAATAACCGTGATTCTACCCTGATTTCAAGCTTACCTTTTGATATTACAGATCTTCCTCCTGGTGAGCATGAGATTCAATTTATCTCTGCTGATTCTTGCCAAAGCCCTAGTTACACAATTGAAATCGAGGAGCTGACCTTGCCCGAAATACAGCTGATCGGACCTTCGGAAGTAGATATTTGCGATCCGCCCAGCTTCTTTCAGGTCGAAACGAATCTTTCCGGCAGCTACCAGTGGTACTCAAGCTCCTCACTCTTGTGCGATACCTGTCAAAGCACTGAAGTCTTTTCGTTTCAAGAAGGTCCCGTTGGCGTGGAGTTTACCGACGATAACAATTGCACGGCCACAGCGGAAATCGATCTGACTGTGACCGGCCGGGACGCCCAGTACTTCATTCCCAATGTCTTTACACCCAATGGCGATGGGATTAATGATTACTTTACTTTATTTGGCAAACAAGGTGGCGTGGACCAAATTGAGCTCCTGGAAATCTACGACCGCTGGGGTAACCGCTTATTCGAGACGCAAAATATCGCGGCCTCTATTGAATCTCAGGGTTGGAATGGATGGTATCGTGGGCAACCCATGTCTACGGGCGTATATGCTTATCGCATCATTTATCAATATTGTGATGGGACTAGATATAGATTACATGGGACGGTGACGCTGGTAAGGTGATCTAAAATCATCATTTTTTATGGTGGCAACTAACATGTTTTTGCAAAAAGAATACTTAAATTAGAGATGAATTGATACCTTATTTTTAGTAATGACGAAATTAAATTGTACTCCTTTCTTTCACCTGGCTATTTTATTTGTATACTCTCTTTTATTCCTTGTCCCATTCGTAAACTTACATAGCCAAACTACCATCTCCTTCGACTTGGATTGTGATCTGGGGCCGGGAAAAGCTACATTGGAAGTCTTGAGTCCGCTGGGAGGTACTTGGACCTACGCACTCAATAGTGATAACTTTCAGGCCTCCAATTCCTTTTCCGATGTCTTTCCGGGAAATCACTGGTTATTTGTGCGCAACTCATCTGGGGACTTGGACAGTATCCGGTTTAACGCCAATTGTGGATTGGAGCCGTTTTCGTGTGGCAACTGTTTAAAAGATGAAGGTTTTTATCAGGTGTTTGGTGAGAACGGTCAAATTGCAACCTTGGATTTAGAACAAAGAGATTTCGAAATCCTACCTAACAGTCCGGCTGGAGTGCAAATAAATGGCATGGGATTAAATCCGCTTGACAGTTTAGCCTATGGAATGAGTATTCTGGGACCAAGCGAAATAAATGAGTTAATAGTATTGGATCGAACCGGAAGGACTGTAAGTCTCGGTCCGGTACCCCAGTTGCCAAACGGTAGATATGCCGCCGGAGCATTTGATCCTGATGGTTTTCTACATGTTAAAGAACTAGATCCAGACAGGACGTTATATGCGATTGATGTAAGGAATGCGACCATTTCAAGAACATATAACCTCAACGCCACTTTTCGTACAGCTGATTTCGCTTATAATGTGGTTGATAATCTATTTTATGGTTCTGATGTCAATGGGAACTTGTTTTCTTTCGACCCAAACACAGGGACTTTTAATTCGATAGCTAATACTGCTGTTAGTCGGTCTTTCGGTGCGTTTTATAGCGACAAAACTGGAAGAATTTGGGGCATTGAAAATTCTACAGGTAGATTATATGAAATTGATCGATTAACAGGGGAGCTTTCATTAATTATGACGACAACAAGCGCACGTCAAAATGACGGCTTTGCTTGCCAAAATAGTTTTTTATTAAACCTCCCCCCTCCCCAAATAAGTCTTGAATGTAGCTCAACACCTGATAGGGCCGCGATTAGAATAACGGAACCTACAGATCCTAATTTAAATTTCAGACTTAATAATGATCTCTATATAGCTAATAGATTTTTTCCTGATATAATGCCTGGTGAAATCCGTCTTTCGGCAGAAATTGATAGCTTCTGCGTTTCGGATACTCTAATTTTTGATTTGGAACCTAAGTTCCATAACAAGGATTCGCTATCTATCGCATCTTGCGACGACTATGTCAGTCCGTCGGGAATCCGCTGGACTGATTCCGGAAATTATCGAGATACGATTCTTAATTCCATGGGCTGTGATAGCATAATCTCTTATGATCTGACTATACTCGAAAGTTCTTCCTCCTCTAGATCTGTCGTTACCTGTGATACCTACACATGGAACGGAATGAGTCTAGACTCTTCAGGGGTTTATGACTTCTTGACGACCAATACAGCAGGCTGCGATAGCATCGCTCGACTCAACCTTGAAATTCGACCCTTCTTAGATACGCAACTTAATATTACGAGCTGCCGCCCTATCAATTCTCCAGTTGGCCAAGAGGTGTTCGACACCTCCGGAACATACATAGACACGCTTATATCGGCACTGGGATGCGATAGCATAGTAACCGTAAATCTTTTAATTGCTGATGTGGCTGCAGAGTGGCAGCTTGCAGATCCCGAATGCCCGGATCGGGTCGTCAGCGAATTGCTGATCGACACCCTCACACATCAGGCGCCTCATTATCTCATACGAAATAACCGTGATTCTACCCTGATTTCAAGCTTACCTTTTGATATTACAGATCTTCCTCCTGGTGAGCATGAGATTCAATTTATCTCTGCTGATTCTTGCCAAAGCCCTAGTTACACAATTGAAATCGAGGAGCTGACCTTGCCCGAAATACAGCTGATCGGACCTTCGGAAGTAGATATTTGCGATCCGCCCAGCTTCTTTCAGGTCGAAACGAATCTTTCCGGCAGCTACCAGTGGTACTCAAGCTCCTCACTCTTGTGCGATACCTGTCAAAGCACTGAAGTCTTTTCGTTTCAAGAAGGTCCCGTTGGCGTGGAGTTTACCGACGATAACAATTGCACGGCCACAGCGGAAATCGATCTGACTGTGACCGGCCGGGACGCCCAGTACTTCATTCCCAATGTCTTTACACCCAATGGCGATGGGATTAATGATTACTTTACTTTATTTGGCAAACAAGGTGGCGTGGACCAAATTGAGCTCCTGGAAATCTACGATCGCTGGGGTAACCGCTTATTCGAGACGCAAAATATCGCGGCCTCTATTGAATCTCAGGGTTGGAATGGATGGTATCGTGGGCAACCCATGTCTACGGGCGTATATGTTTATCGCATCATTTATCAATATTGTGATGGGACCCTGCATGAAGAAAGTGGGTCGGTGACA